>Ga0335073_10004627_pt1 | contig 19256 bp, 12 predicted proteins | sample Lox_Sample_22_FD_207093 | JGI IMG/M metagenome (GOLD analysis project Ga0335073, IMG submission 207093) | Soil microbial communities from Loxahatchee National Wildlife Refuge, Florida, United States - Lox_Sample_2.2 | ecosystem: Environmental > Terrestrial > Soil > Wetlands | place: USA... | reverse complement strand
CCAGGCCCAGGAGGGCGCAGACGCCCAGCAGGGAGAAGGGTGCGATGTCGCGACGGCCTTGCGGAGCTTCATCAAGAATGCGGGCGATGCGCGTGCGCAGACTGCCGCTTTCGTGTCCGTCGAGCGCCAGGGCGAGGCGGAAGCGCGAGCTGCGCTCTTCTTCGAGGCAGAGCAGCGCGGTGGCGTAGGTAAGAGGATCGGAGCAGCACTCGAGAGCGGCGTCGTCACAGCACAGCTCGCGCTGCTGGCGGAGGTTGCGGCTCACCCACCAGACGGCGGGATGGAAGAAGAAGAGTGTCTCGATCATGGTCTGCAGCATGTTCCACAAGTAGTCGGCCCGACGGATGTGGGCCAACTCGTGGGCGAGGACGACTTCAAGCTGCTCGGGGGTGAGCGACGTGAGCGCAGATGCGGGCAGCAGAACGACTGAACGCCAGACGCCCATGGCGAGCGGGCTCGAAATGCGCGTGCTGATGCGCAGGTCGAGGGGCCTGCGGATGCCGAAGCGGACGGAGAGGCGCGCGAAGCTTTCCTGGGCGTAGGCGGGAACGCGCGCCAGGCTGGAGCCGCGCAGCCGCTGGATCAGCCACCAGCCGCCTATGGTTCTGGCTGACAGGCAGAGGACACCGAGCAGCCACATCGCATCGAGCCAGGGAATCGCAACACGTGTCGCCTGCCGCAGTTCGGACCGGGCGGCGTTGCGGGCAGCGGTGAGTATGGGTGTGCCCGGATCGTAAAACGCTTCGGTTGCCTGACCGGTCGAGGCAACGGGGGTGGAACCCTCAAGGGTTGGCACGTCCTGAGTGTTACGCGAAGCGGCCAGGGCGACTCGCTCGTTGGCGGTCCGGGTCGTCTCCCAGGCGAGCGTGCCGCCGGCCGCCGCCAGCATGCTGAGCAATGCGGCCAGAGCGGCCACGTACCGGACGTGGCTATGAGCTTTGCTCAGCGCAGCGTCGGCCAACCGGTAGAGCAGGGCGATGGCTGCGGCCTGCCAGCAGAAATGAATAAGGGTCCACCCGAGGGCTATGGTTGCGTAGCTCATTGCTTCTCCCTTTTTTGCCGGATGATCTTTCGGATTTCCTCGAGCTCTTCTTCGCTGGCCGGCTGCATGGACAGCGCGTGCATCGCAAGCTGGGCCGCCGAGCCGGAGAAGAGCCGCTCGCTCAGGTCACGGAGGAGCTGATTCTGGGTCTCTTCCTGCGTGGCCGCGGCGTGATAGATGTGCGCCTTGCCGGCTTCCGTGCGTTCCACCAGGCCCTTCTCGGTCATGATCTGCAGTGTCTTGAGCACGGAGGTGTATCCCAGGGGGCGCTGGCCGCTGACCACCTCATGCAGCTCGCGGACGGAAGCGGAACCTTTGCTCCACAGAACGCGCAGCAACTCGAGTTCGACTTCGGTGGGTTTCGGCAGATGGTGACCCTTTTCTTTCATGACCGTGACTTTATACGAAATCGTTCGTAGATGTCAACGAAGATTTTCGTAGATGAGTGACTTTTTCATTGATTACTCAGCAATCTGCGATCGAAACGAGGGAACGGCAGTCTGGAAACACGTAGGAAAATGCAAGTCGCCAACCAAAGCACGTACGGCGGGAGCCTCTGATTCTAAAGGGGAGGGATTGATCGGAGCACAGTCGCGCTGTTCAGCCGCGGAGCACGGTGTCCGGAAGCGGACACGGGTCGAGGGGGGAGTTGTCCGGTTGGGCGCTGGCCGCAGCCCAACTTAGTCTGCGGCCCGTCGGGGAGCGCTATGACGTCCAGACATAAAGGTAGTCTTCATCGCTGGAGGTCGCGATCTCAATGCCCAGCTGTTTGGTTGCGCGGCTGAGGGCAGAGCGGATGTTCTCCTTGGAGTCGGGCAGCTCGGAGAGGGGAACCTTCAGGGCGGAGCCCGGTTCCAGCTGGCTGATGTCGCTGAGCAACTGCAGAACAATCTTTTTGTGCTTGCCGTCGCGGCCTTTCGGCACGTCGGCCTGAAGCATGGATTCGAATCTCATGGGGGCCGTTTCCTCGGTAGCCATGGACGCTGTTCCTTTCTTGACGTAATCGAGACGTTATCGTGATGCAAACGCAACGCAAATATAGCGCCGTGTAGAAGCGCTTGGCAAGCTAAAAAAATATGGTGATAAGAAAACGGTTAAATGACAGATTTTAAAGATATAGCCCGTATTGAAAAAATACTGATAGGTTTGCAACAGTGAGGTGCCACCGTGTCAAGAAAGATGCATTTTCAGACGGTTCCTCTAACGGAAATTCCCTCAGCGAAAGCGATTGTTGTGGAGAAGCAGCCCGTTGTGGTGATGGTTGTAGACGATGAAAGAGTGATCGCAGATACCCTGGTTGCGATTCTGGGGCGGAGCGGTTACGCCGCGATTGCCGCCTACGATGGTGAAAGCGCGCTCGAGCGAGCGCGGACTGCGCGACCGCAGATGGTGATTACCGATGTCTGCATGCCGGGTATGGGTGGCATCGAGCTGGCGGTTGCGATTCGCGATTCTTATCCAGAGTGCAAGATACTGCTGTTCTCCGGGCAGATGTCGACGGTGGATCTGCTCGTCGCCTCAAGAAATGCCGGGTACGATTTTGCGGCGATTTCGAAGCCGATTCATCCGACCGAACTGCTGGCCAGGGTGTCGGCGTTTCTGGATCGTCCGGCGGACGAGTGGCGGGAGCCGATGTCTTTTCGCAGCCGGTTCATGCGCGAGGAGCGCTCAGCCTGAGGGCAGCAGCGAGACGATTACTCGGCACGCAGCGACTCCACAGGATCGACGGATGCCGCGCGGCGCGCCGGCGCCCAGCTTGAAAGCAGAGCGACCGCGGTAATTGTCAGCGTCGTAGTTACAAATACCGTGGGATCTCCGGGCTGAACGCCGAAGAGCAGACTGGAGAGCATACGTGCCAGGCCGGCCGCGAGCACCACGCCCAAAGCAACTCCTACCCCGGTAAGAACACCTGCCCGGCCCAGGATCATGCGCAGAATATCTTCACGGCGCGCGCCGAGCGTGAGCCGGATTCCGATTTCGCGCTTCCTCTCGGCGACAAGGTTGGCCATGACCGCGAAAACGCCGACCGCCGCCAACAGAAATGCAAGAAAGGCATCTCCTCCGAGCCATGCAGCGACGTTAAGAAATCCGATGGACGCTTCGCGCAGGAACTGCTGATAACTTTCGACGTTCTCCAGCGGAACGCCAGCGTCCACTGATGCCAGCGCAGTGCGGACCTCGGGCGTGAGGGCGAGGGGATTGCCTTGCGCCACGATCGCGTAGGTCGCGCCGCCTCCGGGCGGCATCTGCAGAGCGTTGAAATAGACGGCAGGCTGGATGACGCGGTCAATCCACAAATATGTAGCGTCGCCGGCGACGCCAACGATCTCTACCCATGGTTCCCGGCTCGCGCGCGAGGCTCCCATCTGGATGCGGTGGCCGATGGGGTTCTCGCCGGGGAAATATTGGGCGGCGAATTTGCGGCTCACGATGGCTACCGGCTGCGCGGAGGGGCCGTCGCCCATGCCGAAGTTGCGGCCGGAGAGAAGCGGGATGTGGAGAGATTGAAAGTAACCGGCATCGACGGTGATGCGCTGGGCGCTCTGGAATTTGCCGGGGACCAGAGGACGGTTCTCGATGCGGAAATCGTCTATCCACTCATCGTCGCCATAGGGCAGCGAAGTGGTGACCGCCACGGATGAAACTCCGGGGAGGGCGCGCAACTTCTCCAGGCTGTCTCTGTACCAGGCGATCTGCCTCTCCGGCGTTGTGTAGCGGTCCGACGGCAGATAGGCGCTGAAGGTGAGAATCCGGTTCGGCCGGTGGACGTCAGCCAGGCTGAACATTGACCACACACCTTTACACATGAGGGCGGCGCCGATCACCAGCGCAACGGCGAGCGAGATCTGAGCAAGGGCGAAAAGGTTCCTCAGCCGGTGCGTGCGACCTGACCCGGCTACGCTGCGCGCCCCAGCCTTGAGCTGTTCGAGGAGACTGACGCGCATCGCTTCCAACGCAGGCAGGAAACCGGAGACGATGCCCGCGCCGACGGCGAGGAGCAACGAAAACGCCAGGGCACGACTGTTAAGCGAGATGTTGGACCATCCTGCCATGTAGCGCGCGATACGGTCGGGCATGGTGACCATGCTGATGCGGAGAAGGAGCCTGGCGATGAGAATGCCGCCTGCGGCTCCCATAAGGCCGAGCAGGAGGTTTTCGGTCAGGAACTGGCGAGCGAGGCGACGGCGGCTGGCCCCGAGCGCTGTGCGCATGGCAATCTCCGGACGGCGGGCGATGCCGCGCGCAAGCTGGAGATTTGCCACATTCGTACAGACAACGAGGAGCACGAAAAGCGTGGCTCCCAGAATCAGGCGGAAATACATGGGCGTGTATTCGCCATTGATGGTGTCGAGCAGTGGCTCGACGTGGATGGAGCGGGTGCGGTTCGTGGCCGGATAAGCCTGGCTGAGCCTCTGCGCGATGGCCGACATTTCCGCCTGCGCCTGGGCTACGGTTACGCCGGGCCGCAGACGTCCGGTGACGAGGTAGTCGTGATCAGTACGGTCGGCGAGCTGGGCGGCCGAGGGAGCGAAGGGCAGAAAGACATCCGTATAGGAGGGGTACTGCATGGTTCGCGGAAGGACGCCGATTACGGTGTAGGAGCGTCCGTCGAGCTCGACTTTGCGGCCTGCAACGCCGGGATCTGCGCCAAAGTGCTTTTTCCAGAAGGCATAGCCAAGGACGGCGACGTTGTCTTTACCGGGCTGGGCCTCCGCAGCGACAAAGGTCCGTCCGATGAGCGGCTGGACGCGCATGACATCGAAGAAATTCGGCGAGGTGTAGTTGGCCTGGACATGCGCGGCTTCGCCGGCTCCGGTGAGGGTGAGGTCGGTGGTATTGCGAACAGCGAGATCTCCGAACGAACGGCTCTCACGCCTCCAGTTCTCGTAATTGGCCAGCGCGACCTGCTGGTAGTCACCGCTCTTCTGCTGTTCGGCAACGGTGACCACGCGATGAAGATCCGGCACGGCCAGCGGGCGCAGAACGACCGCGTCCATCATGCTGAAAACAGCGGTGTTGATTCCGATGCCCAAGGCCAGGGTGAGGACGGCGGTGAGCGCGAATCCGGGAGATTTGCGGAGCTGGCGGAAGGCATAGCGGAGGTCGTTGAGGAGCATCTGCATGTGAGGCCTCGAGGTCGGGGTGCACAGAGCAAGTGCAACTGCTTAACCACGCCGACGGGGCGGAGAAGTGCTGATTTTAAAAGAGATTGTTCCTCGCTTAGGGGTTAGCGGCGTTCAGTGCCGGAACGGTTCGTCCAGAAACGGACAAGTGGAGGGCCGGACGGAATGTCTGCTATAATTTGTTTACGCTCAGTTGTTTGGTTGTGAGCCGTTCTCGCCCTCATCCAGCAAGACCGCCTTCCTTTTGATTTCCAAGCCCTCAGCGTGACGGCCTGTACAGGCCGGGCCGGCGCAAATTGCGTGCAGGCCGAAGACGCAGCGTGTGGCAGGCAAGTTAGTCTTCCCTACGTAATGACTCAATTTCCCGCGCGACCTTCAGGTCCGCTTGCAGGGAAACCAACAGAACCGGCAGGCGTGGTGTGTCCGTTAAGAAAAGACACGTGGATGGAATCACCCTCGCCCGTTGAAGGACAGTTTTGAACCAATTTTCTGATTTCAATCTTTCGGCCGCGCTCAAGCAGCAGTTGGCCAATGCAAATTTCACTACTCCCACGCCGGTGCAGGCGCAGGCGATTCCCCCGGCCCTTGAAGGCCGCGACATTCTGGCTACGGCGCAGACCGGCACGGGCAAGACCCTAAGCTTTCTCGTTCCGCTGATCGAGAAGATGCAGGCGGAAGGAAAAACCAAGGGCGCCTTCGGGCTGATCCTGCTGCCCACGCGTGAGCTGGCCATGCAGGTATTGGAGCAGTACCGCAAGCTGACCGGCAATCGCGGATCGGCTGCCCTGGTGGTCGGAGGCCTTTCCGAGGAACCTCAGCTTCAGCAGATCCGACGCGGCGCGCAGCTGATCGTGGCCACACCTGGCCGTTTAGAAGACTTTCTGGGCCGCGGCCTGGTGAAGCTCAGCGGCATTCGCGTGCTGGTGCTGGACGAAGTAGACCGCATGCTCGACATGGGCTTTCAACCGGCGATCAAGCGCATTGTTGCGGCGCTCCCAGCCGAGCGGCAGACGCTCTGCTATTCGGCGACGCTCAGCCCGCAGATCAGCGAAGTGGCGCGCAATTATCTGCGCAACCCCACTCGCATCGAGATCGGGTCGGTACTGAAGCCCAGCGAAAGCGTGGAGCTGCAGACATTCGAGGTCGACAAGGAGAAGAAGCATGAGCTGCTCGAGCATCTGCTCGCGTCGCACAACGGCAGCTTCCTAGTCTTTGTTCGCACCAAACATGGAGCCGATCGCGTCGCCCGCCGCCTGGCCCGTTCCGGACACAAGGCTACGAGCATTCATGGCGACCGCACCCAGTCACAGCGCAATGCCGCGCTGCGCAGCTTCGCCCAGGGACAGCATCGCGTGCTAGTGGCTACGGACGTGGCCGCTCGCGGTATCGATGTGCCGGATGTGGCTCACGTAGTGAACTACGATCTGCCTCGCGAGGCCGAGGATTTTGTGCATCGCATCGGCCGCACAGGGCGGGCGTCCCGTCGCGGCGTGGCTTCCACCTTCGCCATGCCGGAAGAGAAACGCGAGCTGCGCCAGATCGAGCGGACGCTGGCCATCAGCACCAAGCGCTTTCGCGTAAGGGCGAAAGAGGCGGATGCGCAGCGGATCGCGTAGATTCCAAAACGCCTCCGGCGGCGCCTGCGCGGCGGGCGGTCCTTGCCGGACGGGCCTTCGCGTGTGATCGCGGGAGAAAACTCCCGGCGATCACACGCACAGAAGGTCTTCCAAATCCCAGAGCTTAAGCGCAGCCGACTAGGTTCATTTGAGAACCTTGTTTCCGGATGAGGTAATTGCCGAATCTATCGACTAGCTCAAATGCGCGGTGAGCGATCGCCGCGCATTTTCTTTTTTCCCGCAGTTCCGCTCTATAGAATGCCAGCACGACATTCTTCCGGGACGGTTCATGCGCAAGCTTCCCCTCTGGCTTTTCACTCCCATTCTGTTTCTGGTGGCTGCTTCGACCGTAGCGCAGACAGCTTCGTCCCCGGATCTCGCGTCGATCAAGTCTTTCTACGAAGCCGGATTGCAGCGCAATGGCATCCTCGGCAGCAGCCTGGTGCTGATTCGCAGCGGTCAGGTCGTACTGCATGACAACTTTGGTGTTCAGAACCTGGGGGGCGTGCAGCAGCAGTCGCCGGCGGTGCCGGTCGACGACAACACCACTTATCACTGGGCGTCGTGCACGAAGACCTTCACTGGCATTGCCATCATGCAGCTGCGCGATCGCGGGCTGCTTTCGCTCGATGATCCGCTGGTGAAATATATTCCCGAACTGAATGCGGTGCACGACCGTTACGGATCGATCGCGAAGATCACTATTCGCCATATGATGACGCATTCGGGAGGCTTCCGCGACCCCACGTGGCCGTGGCACGATGCGGACTGGCAGCCCTTCGAGCCGACGCAGTGGTCGCAGATCGTCGCCATGCTGCCCTACACGGAAATTCTTTTCGAGCCGGGATCGCGCTTCAGCTATTCCAACCTCGGAGTCGTGTTTCTGGGGGAGATCATTGAGCGGCTCTCGGGCGATCCCTATGAGGTCTACATCGACAAGAACATACTGAAGCCGCTGGGGATGGACCGGACATACTTTGACCGCAGCCCGTACCATCTGCTGCGATATCGATCGCACAGCTGGGATCTGAAGGACGGCAAGCTGACCGAGGACGAGTTCGACTTCAACACCGGCATCACGCGCTCGAACGGCGGACTGAATGCGCCGCTGATCGACATGACCAAGTACATCGAGTTTCTACTGGGTGATCCGGGGCGCCAGGCGGAGTACGACGCGATCCTGAAGCGCTCGTCGCTCGAAGAGATGTGGAAGCCGTACCTGCCGGTGGTTCCCGACGACGACTTCGTCTCACGTGCTGGAGCGCATGACGATGTGGCCAGCAGCTTTTTCGTTCACACCGACGGAAACCTGAGGCTGGTTGGGCATGCGGGATGGCAGAACGGATTTCGCAGCCACTTTTATATTGATCCGGCAACGCGCAGCGCATATATCGTTGCCTACAATACGGACGCCCAGGACAAGACCCAGAACACGCGCAGCTTCGATTTCGAACTGCGGGATGAGCTGATCGATCACTTTTTCCAGGCGAAGAACTGAGAGATCGCATGCGCGTCATCTTCAGCTGCGAAAACACGGCATACATGCGCTGGCAGGCGGAGCTGCTGCATTACACCTATGCGCGCGCAGGGATGCGGGCACAACTGACGGCGTTGGTCAGTGCTACCGATGAGCCAATGAGCGGATTCACCTGCGAGACCTTCAACGTGTCCAACTTCAAGGGCCGTATGGGAAGTGAGACATACGAGCCACTCAACAAGCCGGGGGCTATCTGTGAGTGGGCGAAAAAGCCGGGCCCGGCCGATGAGGCGGTGCTGATCGTGGATCCGGATTCGGCGTTTGTGCGGCCGGTGGAGCAGCCTGGTCCCCTGCGCAGGGGGGAAGCCTATGCCGATGCGCATGACTATATGCGGACGGAGCTCGACTATAACCGGCTGGTTCTCGAGCGGCATTGCCGGCGGGAGTTTCGCTCGTGCGTGCAGCCGGTAGGCATCTATGTTCTGATCCGCCGGGACGATCTGGGGGCTGTGGCTCCGCGCTGGCTGCAGAAGGCGATGGAGATTCGGTCGGACAAGATATGCCGGGCGAAGATGCCTCACGGGGGCTGGATCAGCGAGATGCTGGGATATGCGATCGCGGCGGCGGAGTGCGGCGTGCGGCACCACATCAGCCACTTTGCGCAGACGACCGGGTCGGGCTCGCTGCATTGTCCGATCATTCACTACTGCTTCCCCATCAATGCGAGCGGCCTTCACTGGCACAAAGCGCAACAGGAGCCGGTGCTGTGGAGCAAGTGGAGATACCAACCCTGGGAGCATCCTCCAGTGGGAAAGGCGTCGACGGCGGAAGGGCGCGAACTACTGCGCGGGCTGGCGGAACTGGCGGCGGCCAGGCGCGCGGCACAGAACGGACATTCCAGAGCGCTTGCCTGAGCGCAAGGAGAAAAGCGGTTCTCGTCGCGCCGCCTTCCCATTTTGAACCATCTCTTGCCTGTGTTCCCGCTTTAGTCGAGCGCGGTCCCGTTTCTCCGTCTTTGCTCTCGCGTCATTGCTCAAGGCGTGGCGGAATGGATTTCGTGTCCGCCGAGGAACGCGGTTCCGGCGGAACGCGGAGCACCGATGAAGCACGTCCATCCCGACTGGAAGCGCATCCTGTTGGCCCTGCTGCTGGCAATGATCTGCCTGATCGCGGGGAGCCCGGTCTATGCCGGCGGTCCGCGGTGGATTGCGGGCTCGAGCTACTTCAATGCTTCGGCGAAGGGCAAGCCGGCGGTGTGGGCGGGGGGGCAGATCGGTTACTACGTCGATCTCGGCAATCTCAGCGCATCGGTGAACCAGACACAGGCAAAGACGATGATCGCCAATGCGGTCGCGGTATGGAATGCGGTAACAACTGCGGCGGTGAAGATCACCGCCAAAGGCAGTCTGGCCGAGGATGTGAGCGGCGCGAACGTGACGGCAGGATCGAGTGGCATCACCATGCCGGCCGATATCCAGTCAACAGCGACAAGCAAGCCGGTAGCGATCGTGCTGGATGCAGACGGCGCGGTGATTGACGCGTTTCTGGGTGCAGGCGCGAGCTCGGCGGCGAGCTGCGAGCAGAACGGCGCGATCACGATGGTGGATAACATCGCTTCGTCGGGCAATATTGTGCATGCATTAATGTTGGTGAATGGGTTGTGCGCGACGACGACGGCGCAGATTGCGGTGTTGCAGTATCAGATGGTGCGCGGATTCGGCCGGATACTCGGCCTCGACTGGTCGCAGGCCAACGAGCAGATGTTTGCCATAAATCAGGTCACCAGTAGCGGGCTGGCTGGGTGGCCGGTCATGCATCCGATTGAGAGGCTGTGCAACGCGACCGGTCAATCCTGCATACCGAACGGCACAACGCTGCGGCTGGATGACATTGCCGCACTGAACCGGACCTATCCGGTGACGGCGGCGAATATCGGCTCGTTCAGCGGCAAAAAGGTAACTGCGACGAACACGATATCGGTGCAGGGACGGATCCAGTTCAAGGGCGGCCAGGGGATGCAGGGGGTAAACGCGGTGCTGCGGCCGATGATTCCCGGAACCGACCTGCCTGACGTCCGTTACACAGTGACCGCTGTCAGCGGGGCGTACTTTCAGGGGAATGCGGGAAACCTGATCACCGGAACGACAGACGCAAGCGGAAATGTGCTGAATCGGTACGGGTCGGACGATGAGACGCTGGAGGGGTTCTTCGATCTGAGCGGAGTTCCGCTTCCCGCGGGCGCGACTTCTGCAAATTACCAGCTCACGTTTGAGCCGGTGAACTCACTTGATATCGGCGGGGCCTCTGTCGGTGCTTACACCACGGGACAGGTGACACCCTCGGGAACCATGCCGACGGTCTATCTCTCCACGCTGGCAGCGGGATCGAGCGTTTATCAAGTGGTTGACATCGGCAATTCGGCTGACGAATCGCTGAGCGGCGACGACGGTACCGAATCTGATCCAGCGCAATTGCCGGCGGCCGGCGAGTGGACCGCGCGGATCAGCGGATATGGCCACACGGGATGGCTGCAGTGGAGAGCGAGGGCGAACCGTGAGTTCACAGTCGAAGCGACGGCGCTCGATGAGCGCGGCATTCCCACGATCGATAAGGCGCAGCTCGTACTGGGTATGTGGAACGGCACAGACGCTGGGAATGTGCCGCCGGCGACAAGCACTCCACAGCCCTTCAACGGAGTTGTTGCGGGGCTGACCGAACTGCCGGTCATCACTACCGCCGATGGCGAGGTGCGCCTGGGCATCGCCGACATGCGAGGCGACGGACGTGCCGACTATCTATACCGCGGCCGGGTGATTTATGCGGACACGGTGAAGCCTTCACGTCTTTCCCCGAACGGAGGGCCGATTGTGATCAACGGCGTGGGCTTTCGCCAGAATTCCACGGTCACGGTCAATAACGTGCCGGCGACGGTGACCAGCGTCTCGCCGACACAGATTACGGCGATAGCTCCGGCGTCGGGCGGAGTGACTGGCAATGTGCTGCTCGAGGTGCAGGATCCGCAGACGCTGGGGATAACCATTATTGCCGATGGGCTCAGCTACAACGCGCAGAACGGGGATGAGCTCGCCATTGTGACCGCACCAGCGAACGGAGTGGCGATGGGCGTGCCGCTTCCATTCACTGTGAAGGCGATGAACTGGAATGATCAGTCCCCCGCGGCCGGAGTGTCGGTCAGCTATTCGATAACAGAAGGCAGCGCGACGCTGGGGTGCGGGCAAAGCGTCTGCAACGCGACAACCGCGGGAGACGGCACCGCTACCGTAACGGTGACCGCGACCTCGACCGCTCTGACACAGATCACGGCTTCCCTGACGAATGGAGCAAGCATCGCCGCCGAGTTTACCGGGCAGGCGTCGCCTTCGATCAGCGCGATTACGCCAAATCTGTATCTGGCGATCGGGGGGAAGTCGCAGTGGAATCCGCAGGGGCTGGTTCTAAACAACGGAGTTCCTCTCGGGGGTCAGACCGTGACCTGGGTACCGATGGCCAGCGGGGTGAGTGCGTCTTCACCAGCAAGTGTGAGCGCCGCCGACGGAGTTGTCACGCAGACCATCTCGGCCGGTCCGCTGAATGAAGGCGAAATTGTGCCGGTTAACGCGTGTCTGGCCGGAGGCTCGCCGTGCGCACAGTTTAATGTTGTGGCCGTGCACACGCAGACAGCGCAGCTGGTGGCCGAGAGCGGAACCAGTCAAACTGTCGCTGCGACGGATGGTTTTGCTCCGGTGGTGCTCGAAGTGACCGATGCTATTGGCCATCCGATGGCGGGAACGGTGGTCACCTTCTACGAGACACTGGATGCGTGGACTCCGAGCTGTCCCGTCCACGGGGCGTGCCCCCCGGCACCGGTTCTCGGAGAGCAGAGCCTGCAGGTGACCTCGGGCGCGGACGGCACGGTTACGCTGATCCCACTGTCAATTGCCGGTCAGCCCTCGCGACTGTTTGTGACCGCGGTCGCGGGAGCTTCAGCAAACCTTAATTTCGAGCTGGACAAATATCCATATCAACGCCTGTGTCATTGAATTGACTGGGACAGCGCCGACGGTTACCTGCGAAAGAGTGAAGTCCGCGCAACTCCCGGCCGCCTTTACGTGTCAGAGTGTAGGAGAGCGCGCCCAGGTGGGCACCAATGCCATAATGGCCAGGCCGCGGCGTCAGCTCCTGTGGTTCGTGAAAGGTTAGGCTAAAAATGAACACGAAGTCGACTTCTTCAAATTTTGCCGCTGATGCGCGGTGGCGCGGCACGTTCAGCGCTCAGGATATTGCGGCGTCATCTCTCAGGGTTGGACGGCGGGCACTGGCGTGGGGTTTGATCTACCTGATGATTCCGCTGGGTGTGGCAGACATGTTTGCCCAGGAAGCACCTCCGCCCCCGCCCCCGGATCAGGCCGACGCCCAGGGTGCACCGCAGCAAGCGCCGCCGCAGGCGTACAACGCGCTGACCCCGGATCAGATCGACCAGCTGGTTGCGCCGATCGCGCTCTATCCTGATTCGCTGGTAGCTCAGATTCTGGCCGCATCGACGTTTCCGAACGAAGTAGCGGACGCGGATTCCTTTGTGCAGTCGCATCCCGGGGTTCCTCCCGACCAGATGGGACAGATGATCGACGGCATGAACTGGGATCCCAGCGTCAAGGCGCTGATCGCCTTTCCGACCGTGCTGGCCAACCTGGACAAGAACATGGACTGGACCAACCAGCTCGGCAATGCCTACTACAACCAGCCGCAGGATGTAATGTCAGCCGTGCAGGTGATGCGGCAGCGCGCCTATGAAGCGGGCAATCTCAAGAGCAACCAGCAGCTCGCGGTTACTTATCAGCCGAACAACATCGTGATTGCTCCGGCAAATCCCACGGTTGTTTATGTGCCTTATTACAATCCATGGGTCGTATACGGTTCGCCGGTGGTGGCTTGGGGTGGCTACTATGCACCGCCGCCGCCCCCGGGACTGGTCTTCGGCGTTGGCCTGGCGATTGGATTTGGCGTAGGCATTGCGGTTGCATCCTGGAACCACTGGGGCTGGGGATGGCATAACTGGGGATGCGGATGGGGCAATCGCACCGTCGTGTACAACCGCAACGTGTATGTATCGCGCAGTGTGACGGTCATCAATCACGGCTACTACGGCGGTTACGACCGCAATGTGGCTGCGCGGAACTACAACCGCAATATCGCCGTTCATGCTCCCAATTATCGGCCGGGGTACAACGGCACATACGTTCACTCGGCGGCCTACCACAACAGCTATAACAGGACCGTAACCAACAACTACAATCGAACTGTCAGCAATAATAACTTCAATCGGTCGGTGAATAACAACAACTACAACCGAACAAACAACAACTACAACCGGAACTCTAACAATAATCATCCGACGGCGAATAACAATTACAACCGCCCGACAACGAACAACAACTACAACCGCCCGGCGCCCAACAACGGCTATCGGCCACCAGCTAACAACAACTACAGCCGTCCGACCACCACCAACAACTACAATCGGCCGACGAACAACAATAACTACAACCACCCGGCTCCGAACAACTACAATCGGCCTCAGGGAAACAATAACTACAGCCGTTCGACGACGAACAACTACCATCCGGCGCCGAACAACGCCAGCCGGCCGGCATACAACAACAGCTACCATCCGCCGAGCAACAACAGCCATCCTGCGCCGCAAAGTCATCCTGCGCCGCAGTCTCATCCGAACGGTGGCGGCGAGCATCCGCATGGCGGCGAGCATCCGCACGGCAGGTAAGATCGGGTTCTCTCGAGACAGCAAAGGGGGTGGCCGTCAGGGTCCGCCCCCTTTGCTTTTGCGCCTTTGCAACGGAGGGCCGGCCGGTTGACGCAAATGTAACGTTTCGACCTCGTGTTGCATCTCTTTTGGTAGCGAAAAGAGAGCGATGACTACTACTGCAACTCCGGTTCAGATTCCGGCCATTGGCGAAAAGCGCCGCCCGCGCGTGATTATTCTGGGAGGCGGGTTTGCCGGTTCGCACGCCGCGAAGCGTCTGGCGCGGCTGCCGGTTGATGTAACCATTATCGACCGGCGCAATCACTTTACCTTTCAGCCCCTGCTCTACCAGGTGGCATTGGCAGTTCTCTCGCCTGCCAATATCGCAGCGCCTATCCGCGCTATTACACGGGGCAGGGACAATGTCGAAGTGTTGATGGACGAGGCGCTGGACATTGATGTCGATGCGCGGCGAGTCCATCTCAAGAGCGGCGGAGAGATGGAGTACGACTACCTGATGGTCGCTACCGGGGCGACCCACTCGTACCTTGGAAACGAGCAATGGGCGCCGCTGGCTCCCGGCTTGAAAACGATCGAGGACGCAATCGAGATCCGCCGGCGTGTGCTGCTGGCCTTTGAACTGGCGGAGCGAGAGATGCTGGAGACGGGGAAGCATCCACCGCTGAATTTCGTGGTCATTGGCGGAGGGCCAACGGGGGTGGAGTTGGCGGGGGCAATCTCGGATATTGCCAAACTCTACATGAAGCACGATTTCCGGCATATCGACCCGACCATGGCGCGGGTGTTGCTGATCGAGGGCGGACCGCGAATCCTCGCGGCGTATCCGGAAGATCTGTCGAAGAAGGCGGTCGAGCAGCTGAACGCGCTGGGGGTGGAAGTTCACACCGGGGTGCAGGTGACAGACGTTCAACCGGGCTACGTGATTGCCGGCGGGCGGCGGGTGGAGTCGGTGGTGACGTTGTGGGCGGCGGGAGTACAGGCTTCGCCGCTGGGCAAGCTGCTGGGATTTGAGACCGACAAACGGGGATGCGTCTTCGTGAATCAGACGCTGAATCCGCCGGGGCATCCGGAAATATTTGTGTGCGGAGACTTGGCGCACCTCGAGCAGGGCGGAAGGCAGATTCCCGGCGTGGCTCAGCCGGCGATGCAGATGGGCAATCACGTGGCCCGGATGATCGAGCAGGACCTGAAGGGCAAACCGCGAACCGCCTTCCACTACTTTGACAAGGGCGACATGGCTACTATCGGCCGTGCAGCCGCGGTGGCGAAGATCGAATGGCCCTTCAAGGCACACTGGAGCGGCTTTCCGGCGTGGGTTACGTGGCTGACCATCCACATCCTTTTCCTTATCGGGTTCAGGAACCGGCTGGCGGTTCTCATCGACTGGGTGTGGAACTACTTCACGTTCACCCACGGTGCCCGCCTTATTACCGGCAGCGACAATCTTCCCGGATGGGACAAGCAGGAAGGTGTCGAGCCGGAGGAGGTGGGCGTGCCGCTCGATGCGGCTTCTCCGGGGGCAAGGCTGCGGAGTTAGGCTGCTAAAAGCAAGGCGCGAACGGCTCGCGGCTGTTGCGGGCTGAAGCTACACATTCCTTTGTTATTTTCACCAGGTGAAAGGCGGACGTCTGCGCGTGCGCTCCTCCACTTTGGCTTTCGTTGGAGAATGCCGAAGCAGGTGGAGACATGAAGCTAATCACCGTTCTTCTTGCCGTCGTGCCTGGACTATGTGCATTTGGTCAGACGAATCCGTCGCCTTTGCCGGGGTTTGCAAGTCGCGCATCGCAAGGCACTGATGCGGCTGTCCTGAATGCGAGGGAGTTTCCCGGAAGCGATATCGGTGCGCAGGTGAATGCGGCGGCAGCGAGCTGCTCGCGGCGGAGCACTTGTCACATTGTGATTCCCCCGGCAGGTCCCATTCGACTCACGACGCCGATCGTAATGACGGATGCGGAAGAGGTCGAATGTTCTCCTTCGGGCTACGTGGAATCGGGCGACGACGAGCAGGCGGCTGGGCAGCTCGAATATGCGGGAGCCGGCATTGCGGTAACCATGAATGGGCGCGGCGATTCGCTGCTGGGTTGCGGCCTGCGGCTGGGATCGTCGGCAATGGGCGGCGTCTGGATGCGCGGCCACAGTGACCGCGCCGACCACATTATGGTGAGCGGCGGCGGGACGGCAACAACGCTGGTGCGCATCTCGGGGCGGGACACGGAAGACGTGCACCTTGAAGATTCACGGCTGGTGAATTTTGTAGGAATCGGCGTCGAGATCGATCACGCCAACGACACTTTTCTGACACACATCACGGCCTATGGCGTTCCCCATAACCACACAGGCAGGACGCTGGTGATCGACTCGGGCGCTAGCGGGACGAATATCGACGAGGTTGTGGGCGGTGCTTCCGGACTGCACGGGCTGGTGGTCCAGAACACGCTGGGTGGCGGAGCCCCGACGTGGATCTTCGCGCAAAACTTTCAGGCCGACTGCTCGACGGGGTCGGGCTGGCTGTTCGATTCGTCGCTAGGCTCGTCGATGATCGGCGCGACCTTTCTCAATTCCTGGTCAAGCGGGTCGGGAGGGTGCGGCAAGACGGTGACATCGGGGATTGCGGGGATTGAGATTGCGGGCGGCGTGAACATACACATCGGAGGCGGGTCAAAGATTCGCGCGAATTCGGGCGATGGCGTTCTGGTTGACGGGAAGGGCGTAAGCAATCTGCAGATCGAGGGAAACCTGATCACGGGCAACGGGTTCTGCACGCAGTGCGGCAAGGCGATGTACAGCGGGGTCCATATCACGGCGTCGGCACACACCGTGCAGATTGTGGGAAATACGCTGGGCAATACCTTCAATGCCAATGAGAACCAGCTATACGGTCTGGATGTAGAGGCGGGAGTGGCGGGCCTCATCTTCGCGAATAACCTTTGCGATGACAACCGCGGAGGGTGTTTGAATCCAACCATAAGGAAGGTGGAGTCCGCGCTGCACTTGGTGGAATCGGGAAATGTAACAACTACTGATAAGTGATTACGTTCACGTGTGGCTAGTCTTCCCCGATGTCTTCGTCCCAGATCTCGGGATGCTCCTGGATGTAGCCGCCGAGCAGGTCGATGCATTCCTGTGAGGCGAGGTTGTGAACCTCGAAGCCGTTGTCCCGCAGCCAGTGGATGCCTCCTTCGAAGGTCTGGCTTTCGCCGATGATCACGGTCTTGAATCCGAACTGGCGGATGAGGCCGGTGCAGTACCAGCATGGGGCGAGCGTCGTGACCATGATGAGGTCGCGGTAGGAGCGCTGGCGGCCGGCGTTGCGGAATGCGTCGGTCTCTCCGTGGGCGGATGGGTCGTTGTGCTGGACACGGCGGTTGTGTCCTGAACCGACGAGGGTTCCGTCAGGCCGGAAGATGGCGGCTCCGATGGGGATGCCTCCCTCGGCGAGCCCTTTGCGAGCTTCGGCGATGGCTATGGCGAGCATTTCCTGGGGATTGAGAGCGCCTGGCATGCCATTCAGGGTAACTGAACGCGCCGTATTTCGTGCCCGTCGTCCCGGCACCAGCCCCAACGCCCGCAAATTTGATTGCACGCAAAGTCTTCATGGGCGCCGCCTGCGATTTCTCTGCCAGGATTGGCGCCTTGCGGGTAAGCTTATCCCCAACCCGGCGAGGATCGTTCTGGCGAACTTTCCTTTAACGGGTCCTTCCTCAGATCGAGATCGCTGGATCGAAGGTCCCTGCCAGGAGCGAAGGAGGCCGAGATGAGCGCTATTTCAAGAACAGCCGCGACGGCTCTGTCGATGTTTGCGTTGACAGCAGCTGCACTGACGGCGCAGCAGGCGAACGACCCTGCGCAGGTTCCAGCAAATGACAATGCGACGGCAGTTGCTGCGTCAGCTCAGAGCCCGTCCGCAGCCCACGCCTACTCCAAGGTGCGGATTGTCCGCATCAGCGAGGCCAAAGGCGAGATCCAGATGGATCGCAACACCGGGCACGGTTTCGAAGATGCCATGACGAACCTTCCGATTGTCGAGGGCTGCAGGCTGAGGACGGAGGCGGGAGCGGCGGAGATCGAGTTCGAAGACAACAGCACACTGCGGCTGGCTCCGGGATCTTCGATTGAGTTTTCGACGCTTGAGCTCCTTCCGTCGGGCGCAAAGGTGTCGACGATCAACGTGGTGAGGGGCATGGTCTATGCCAGCCTCACAGATACCAAGGGCAACCAGTTCACCCTGACTTTTGGGCAGGAGAAGCTGCAGCTTCAACCCTCCAGCCACGTGCGGCTGACGGTCGACCTGGGCGCAGGCGAAGCTCGCCTCGCAGTGTTCGAGGGCGCGGCCCAGGTGGAGTCGCCCGCGGGCGCGACGGAGGTGGGCAAGAAGAAGACGCTCACGATGCCACTGGAGAACCAGGGACAGCCGGTGCTGGCAAAGAACGTTAAGCCTGAGGCGTACGACTCGTGGGATCACGACGCGGCCCAGTACCACAAGCAGTTTGCGGCCTCCAGTGCTCTCGCCAGCTCGCCTTACAGCTACGGGGTGAGCGATCTGATGTACTATGGCAGCTTTATCAACGCCGGTGGATGCGGATCGATGTGGCAGCCATATTTTGCGAGCGCGGGATGGAGTCCGTTTGCGAATGGCACGTGGGCGTACTATCCGGGAGCCGGGTACTCGTGGGTGTCACCGTACCCGTGGGGCTGGATGCCCTACCACTACGGCAGCTGGTCGTATTGTCCAACTGCGGGGTGGGGATGGCAGCCGGGTGGTTCGTGGAATGGTCTGACGAATACACCGCTGGTCGGCGCGGGAAATCCTGTTACCGTGAATCCTCCGCGCGCTCCGCTGAATCCGCCTCGGGTGGGCCAGTCAACGATGGTGGCAGTCAACACCAGGCCGCTGAATACGTCGACTCTGGCATCTGACAAGTTCACTTTCCAGAAAGACTCGGCGGGCATGGGTGTTCCTCGCGGCAGCCTGGGCCGGCTGGACAAGTTCTCAGAGGGCGTAGCGCGGCACGGCACGAGCAGCACTCCGATTTACTTCGAAGGCGCGATGGGTACGTCGCAGAACGGGCGAATGGGGAATGCGGGAAACGAGCAGGCGGGGAATATGGGCAATGCCCGCAGCATGGGGATGCCCACGGCTACCTCTGCGATGCGGCGTGGCTATGCGCCTCCGACCGAACCGGTTGGATCGGCCGTGCCGACAGGCCAGCCTGGTGGC
>Ga0335073_10004626_pt1 | contig 19258 bp, 20 predicted proteins | sample Lox_Sample_22_FD_207093 | JGI IMG/M metagenome (GOLD analysis project Ga0335073, IMG submission 207093) | Soil microbial communities from Loxahatchee National Wildlife Refuge, Florida, United States - Lox_Sample_2.2 | ecosystem: Environmental > Terrestrial > Soil > Wetlands | place: USA... | reverse complement strand
GCACGAACCTGGCGCCGGGCCGACGGACCCCGCCGCAGGTGCTGGCGCGGCCTTGTAGACGTTCCGGGCCTCACCCCGGCGTGCAAGGAACGTGCTGAAGCTCGCTTGACGCGTCGATAAAGGCCCGGCGCGCGACCTCCCTGGCCAGCAGTACGACGCCGCCGGCGTGCACCAGGAGGGCTACCAGGTGCCGGTCTCGGGTAGCGGGAGTGAGACGAGGCGGGCGGCCTCTGGCGCGGGGATGCCCAGCAGCCGCAGGAGAGCTTCCGTGAGCTGATCGACGGTTGTCTCCTGCACCCGCTCGGGGCGGCGCTGGCACAGCCGGAGAAGCCCGAGCAGCCCGCCGGCCACCGCGCTGAGGGCGATCTGGGGGTCGGGAACGGTGAAACGCCCGGCGGCCTGGCCGGCCTGGATGTCGCGCAGGGCGCGCGGTGCCAGGCCGGAGGGAATGTCCAGCGCCTCCAGGCCGGTGCCGGTGAGGAACCCGGCGATGTCGGGGTGGGTCCAGCCGAGCCGCCCGGAGATCCGCAGGCCCACGGCGAACAGCTCCGCCGGGTCGCTGATGCCGGCGCTGGCCCGGTCGATCATCTGGCCCCAGCGTTCCAGCACCTCTTCGGAGGCGGCCCGGAACAGCTGCTCCTTGCCCTCGAAGTGGTTGTAGAACGAGCCGAAGCCGACGTCGGCCTCGTCGGTGATCTCCTGGATGCTGGCCCGGTCCCCGCGGCCCTCGGCGATCAGCCGCACCGCGGCGTCGATCAGCGCCTGCCGGGTCCGGGCCTTGCGCCGGTCCAGCCGCGATTCCCGCGACGCCGCGCTCGCCGACGCTGCTCTCGCCGTCACTGCCTCTCCCATCCTCGCCCAACACGATAACCGGCCATACCGGCCGCTCCCGGCACCAGCGCTGCCTCCGGTGCTGCCGTGTGCCCTTGACACCGCCCTCGATCATAACTGATTGTAGAATACATAACTGATGATCCGTTACACTAACAGGCGGAGGGAATCGATCATGACGACGCGGCGGAGCCCGGCCGCGGTGAGCACCAGGCTGGCCCGCCGTGGCACGTCCCGGCCGCTGGCGCTCCGTCGTCGCTGCCCGCGACCGCCAGCTCATCCGTCGGCCGGCATCCCCCGAGGCCGGCCGGCGCAGACCACAGTGAACACCTGGAGGCAAATATGTTCGTCGCTCTGTCACTGATAATGGCCGCGGTCTGCCTGCTGCCGGGCGCGGCCAAGCTGGCCGGCCACCCGAAGATGCGGGATTCGGCCACCCGGTTCGGCATCCGCTGGCATCACTACCGGCTGATCGGCGTGGCCGAGGCAGCCGCCGCCGCCGGCATCGTGGCCGGCCTGTGGTGGCACCCCCTGGGCCTGGCCGCGGCGGCCGGCATGGCCGTGCTGCTCACCGGCGCCCTGATGACCCACCGCCGGGCACAAGACACCGGAAAAGAAATCGCACCCGCCTTGATCGCGCTCCTGATCACGGCCGCCTACCTGGCTGCCGCTCTGATCGGCTGAGCCGGCGCCGCAGGCGGGGGGCTGGCAGGGTCGCCGACGGCGACGCCCCCGGGTGGCGGGCGGAGATGCGGACGCGCAGCGCCGCCGCGACGATGGTGAACCGCAGGGGCGGGCTCAGGTCTACCGGCTCGCCGTCAATCCCGGCGGGTACCGGTGCCGGGGCTCTGACCTCAAAGTCCTGCGCACTCCAGGCCCGGCCTGGAGTGCCCGGCCGCTCATCCGGCGAGTCGAGAATGACGACGCCGAGCCGCCCGGTGTCCAGCGCCGGGCGGGTGCCGCGGACCAGCGGGCGTTCCAGCGCATAAGGATTGTTGGACACGAGCACCACGGCAAGATCACAGTGTTCGCGCCCCGTATCGTCTACCAGGCGCAGGCCGGTCGCCTGAGCACCCGGCCCGAGGACCTCGTGCGCGGTCTCCAGCAGGGTGCGCGCCTTCTCATCGCGGTAACCCGGCCTGCGGACCGCATCGCCGTAGATCCCGAGCGAGACGTTGTTGAGGAACATCCGCCCGTTCACCTCCGCCACATCGATCCGGCGCTCGACGCCGTCGGTGAACGCGTCGAGCGCGCCGGCGATGTCCTGCCGGTCCACCCCGACGTCGAGCGCGAAGTGATTGCGGGTCCCGGCGGGCACGCACACGAACGGCAGCCCGTGCGCGGCGGCTGCCGCGGCCACCACGGCGAGCGACCCATCACCGCCCGCCATGCCCAGCGCGTCCGCGCCGCGGGCCACCGCCGCCCCGGCCAGCGCTGCCAGGGCCTGGCCCGCGGCCAGGACCACAACCTCGATGCCCCGTTCGCGAGCCCGCTCCGCGACCGCCGCCCGCGCGGCGGCGCCGCCGCCCGACCTCGGGTTGACAAACAAGACCGGCCGGCGCGGCGGGTCCGCGGGCCGCCAGCCATGACGCGACAGCCGACTCTGGTTCATCGTGGTGATGCTTTATACCCAAAGCACGCGCAGGCAGATCAAGGTCGGCGCCGGGTCTCTCCGGCCGGGAGGGCACAAGGGCCTCTCGCGATGTGGCTCGAGGAATCGCTGCCGCCGTACGGGCCGGTTAGCGGCCGGGGGCTAGCGGCCCGCGAACCGCCCGTCCTCCACGTACGGCGCGAGCTCGGGCATGGCCTCGGCGTGCCGGTGGTGGACGCTGGCCCGCAGCGGCTCCAGCGCCCGCCAGGTCGGCGGCCGAGCCGCGGGGCAGCGCCGCGGGTCCGCTCATCCCGGCATTGTCTCAGTTCCCCGGGCGGAGACCACACGATGATCTTGCCTACACTGCAGACCGGACGCACCGCGCCGACCGCGAGGAGATGACCGTGCCGCCAGCCGAGGCAGCCGAGCCGCCAGCCGAGGCACGCGGCGCCGACCTGACGGCGATGGCGCTGAGCTGCGCAGGCTGCGGGTGGTCGGCACCGCTCGGCTCCCTGGCCTGGCGCTGCGGCCGTTGCGGCGGGGTGCTGGACCTGTCCGGCTTCACCGCGGCCGTTCCCGCCCGGGCGGCGCTGCGCGACGAGCCGGCCACGCTGTGGCGCTACCGCGGGGCGCTCCCGGTCGCCGAGCCGGCCGGCATCAGCATGGGCGAGGGGATGACGCCGCTGGTGGGCGCGCCCGGCTTCCCTGCCGCCGCGCTGAAGGTGGACTACCTCATGCCGACCGGCTCGTTCAAGGACCGGGGCGCGGTCCTGCTCGCGGCGCTGGCCAGCCGGCTCGGGGTCACCCGCATGGTGGCCGACAGCAGCGGCAACGCGGGAGCGGCCGTCGCGGGCTACGCCGCCCGCGCGGGCATCGCCTGCGAGGTCTTCGTCCCCGAGGCGACCTCGGCGCCGAAGGTGGCGCAGCTGGCCGCCTACGGCGCCACCGTGCACCGCACCGGAGCCACCCGCGAGCAGACCGCGAGCGCGGCGGCCGGGGCCGCGGACCGGCCCGGCGTGTTCTACGCCAGCCACGTGTACCACCCGTTCTTCCTGCACGGCACCAAGACCTACCTGCTCGAGGCGTGGGAACAGCTCGGCGGGCGGTTGCCCGCCACCCTGCTGCTCCCGGTCGGGAACGGCACGCTGGTGCTGGGCTGCTACCTCGGCGCCCGCGAGCTGCTGGCCCAGGGCCTGATCGACCGGCTGCCCGCGATCGTCGCCGTGCAGGCGCAGGCGTGCGCGCCGCTGGCCGCGGCCTTCCGCGACGGGCTGTCCGAGCCGGAGGAGGTGGCCACCTGGGAGACCGAGGCCGAGGGCATCGCGATCGCCCGGCCCGCCCGCGGCGCCCAGATCCTCGACGCGATCGCGCGGACCGGCGGGACGATCGTCACGGTCAACGACGACCAGGTCCGCGCCGCCCACGCCGACCTGGCCCGGTCCGGCCTCTACGTCGAGCCCACCGCAGCGGCCTGCTGGGCGGCGCTGCGGGCCGGCCTGGTCAGCCTGGCCGAGCCGGCCGACCTGCCCGGCCTCCCGGGGCAACCCGACGGCTTTCCGCAGGTCATCGCGCCCTTGTGCGGCAGCGGCCTCAAGTCGCACCCGCCGGCGTGAGGGCAACGGCGCTATCCAGCCTGGGCAGACGCCCAGGCATAGCCGGCGCGGACCGCGGCGAGGTTGCTCGCGATGCGCCCGGCGCGGTGGGCCGGCACGACGGCGTGCATGCCCTCCTCCAGCGCAGCAGGCGTCGCGAGCCCGGAGATTGCCGCGATCGCGCCGGCCGCGACCATGTTCGCCGCCCGGCGGTCGCCCGCCTCCCCGGCCAGCTGCGCCCACGGCGCGGCCAGGCTGCGGACGTCATCACGGCGCTGCATGGCGCCGGTGACGTGCGCCGGGTCGGCGATGAGGAACCCGCCGGGCCTCAGCAGCGCGTAGTAGCGGTCGAACCAGTTGTTGTGCATCGCGCACATCACGTCATAGCTGTCCCGCAGCGCCACCCCGGGATCGGCGCCGGCGGCGACAAGGAAGCTCGCGACGTCACCCCCCCGGATCAGGGCTCCGTAGACGCTGTAGAGCACCGGCACCAGCCCGCCCGCGCTCGCCGACCAGGCCAGCAGTTCCATCGCCAGCTTCCCGCCCTGGCCGCCCCGTCCGGTCATCACGACCGCGATCGGCTGGCTCACCGGCGGCGCTCCGCGGCGCGCCGGTCCGCGACGACCCCGACCGGGTAGCTGGACCCGGTGAGCTCGCGGACCTGCTCCCACGCCGCGGCGGGCTCCTGGCGCCAGTGCGTGGGGCACGGGCTCACGACCTCCACCACCGACAGGCCGCCGCCCGCCTGCTGGACATCGAACGCGGCGCTCAGCGCCCTGTGCACGCGGCGGATGCGCGGCGCGGAGCTGATGGCGACCCTCTCGGCGTACGTCACGCCCGGCAACCCGGCGATCATCTCGAGGAACGCGACGGCCGTCCCGAACTCCGCGGTGCGCCCGGCCGGGGTGGTGGTGGTGACCTGCCCCGCGGTCGTGGTCGGGGCCATCTGCCCGCCGGTGTCCGCCAGCACGCCATTGTTCAGCACGATCACCGTGATGGGCTCGCCGCGCGCCGCGGTGTGCAGGGTCTCCGTGGCGCCGATGCCGGCGAACGCGCCGTCGCCCTGGATGGCGCACACGGTCGCGTCGGGGTTCACCCGCTTGTAGCCTGCCGCCAGGACGCTGGCGCGGCCATGCGGCCCCATCATCACATCGCCGGGCAGGTGCGCGGTCATGAAGTCCACACAGCCGATGTCGATGATGAACACCACAGGCCGGTTCAGCTCCCGCACCACCTCACCCAGGGCGAGCAGGACGCTGCCGTAGCCGCAGCCCGGACAGAAGTCGAAGCCCTCGTCGCCGAGGACGAGCCGTGAGGGTGCCGAGACGGTTCTCATCGGGCACCTGCCCGCGACGTCTCGCGCGACGACCCGGCGACGCACTCCGCGACCCGCTGCGCGAACTGCGACGGTGTGGGCGAGCGGCCGCCGAGCCAGTTGACCAGGCCGACCTCGCGGCCATGCGGGCTGCGGCCGGCGAGGGCGGCGGCCACGTCCGCGTGCATCTGGCCCATGCTCAGCTCGGCGACAACGACGTGACGGGCGCGGGAGGCCGCCTCGCCCAGGGCGTCGGCCGGGAACGGCCACAGGGTGACCGGCCGGAACAGGCTAGCACCCGGCCAGAGCCTGCTCAGCTCGGGCAGGGCGCATTCCGCCACGCGGGCCAGCGATCCCTGCGCGACCACCAGCAGGTCGCAGCCGCCCGCGGGTCCCGTGTACTCGGCCCGCTGCTCCTGGCTGCGCACCTGCCGGTACTTGGCCTCCCAGCGCCTGGCCACCGCTTCCAGCGCGTCGAAGTCGCCGGCCTTCTCGTCGACCGCGACCAGTTCGGGAAGGATCACACGATCCCCGCGGCCGAAACCGGTGACGCGGCGGACCGGCTCGGCCGGCTCGCCGACCCGGTACTGCTCGCTGGTCATGGCGACGATCTGGTCGCCGAGCACCAGCACGAACATGTGGTGCCGGTCGGCGAGCTCGAACGCGAGCCCCACGTGATCGGCGAGTTCCTGCACGGATTTCGGGGCAAGGACGATCAAGGAGAGATCGCCGTGGCCGACCCCGCGGGTGGCCTGCTGGTAACAGTCCTGCCCCGGGCCGAGCGATCCGTCGCCAGGGCCCCAGCGCTGCTGCACCACGATCACGCCGGGCAGCTCGGTCATGCCTGAGTAGAACGACAGCCCCTCGGCCATCAGGCTGAGCCCGAGACCGGACGTCGCGGTCATGCACCGATAGCCGCCAAGGCTTCCGCCGCCGACCAGGCTGATCGCGGCCATCTCCCCCTCGGCCGGGACGAACACGCGGCCGTGGCGGGGGAACTCGCTGGCCGCGGCTTCCAGGATCTCGGTGGCGGGCGTGACCGGGTAGCCCGCGAACAGCTTGCAGCCCGCCGCGAGCGCCGCGTCGACGACCGCCCGGTTCCCGGTGCCGAAACGCATCATGAGCCTGCTGCCGCCTCCTCAGGAGTCTGCTGGTACACCACGAACACGCCGTCCGGGCAGGCCACCGCGCACAGGCCGCAGCCGGTGCAGCCATCGCGGGCGAGTTCGACCACGGGCCAGCCCTTCGCGTTCAGCCCGGCGGTCATCCGCAGCACCTGCTCGGGGCAGATCACCACGCACAGGTCGCAGCCCTTGCACAGGGCGGCATCGATCCGCACGGTGCCGGTCTTGCGTGCCATCGCCCGCCGCCCTAGCCCAGCTCGAGCTGGCCGGTGAACAGCGCCTTCGAGATGATCAGACGCTGGATCTCGCTGGTGCCCTCCTCGATGGTCTCGAGCCGCGCGTCACGCAGCCACTTCTCGACCGGGTGGTCCTCGACGTAGCCGTGACCGCCGAGTACCTGGACCGCCAGGCCGGTGACCTCGACGGCGGTCTCGGACGCGAACAACTTCGCCATGGCCGCGCGGGCGTCGAGCGGCTGCCCGCGGTCCGCGGCCCGCGCGGCCTCCCAGGTCAGCAGCCGGGCAGCGTGCAGCCGGGTGGCCGCGTCGGCGAGCGGGAAGCTCAGCCCCTGAAAGCGGCTGATCGGCCGGCCGAAGGCCTGCCTCTCGACGGCGTAATCGCGCGCGTACTCCAGGGCCGCGCGCGCGATGCCAACCGATGCGGCGGCGACCTCGACCCGGCTCAGCTCGAACGTCCGCACGATCGCGCCGAACCCGCGGCCAGGTTCACCGAGCACCTGGCTGTCGGGCACGAACACGTTGTCGAGGTAGACCGGGCAATTGCACGAGGCCCGCCAGCCCAGGGTCCGCGCCCGCTGGCCATAGGACAGGCCCTCGGCCTGGCCTTCCACGATGAACAGCGTGAGGCCGTCGTGCCCGGACGTGCCCTCGACCCGGGCCACCACGATCAGCGCCTGCGCCATGCTCGCATTGGTGATGAACACCTTCTCGCCCCGGAGCAGCCACCCGTCCGCGGTCCTGCTGGCCGTGGCCTGCAGCCCGGCCACGTCGCTGCCGGCCGCCGGCTCGGTGCACGCGAAGCTGGCGAACTGGGGATCCGGGCCGCAGAGCTTGGTCAGCCACTGCTCCTGCTGCGCGTCGGTGCCCGCCTCGCACAGGGCCGAGACGAACATGTTCAGGCCCTCGATGTAGGAGTAGACGCCGACGCATCCCCACGACATCTCCTCTGCGATCAGCGCCGTGGCGAGGACGGAGGTCATGCCGCCGCCGCCGAACTCCTCGGGCACGGCGAACGTGGTGAGCCCGGCCCGGTGCGCCGCCGCCAGCACGTCGTGCGGTACCGCGCGGTCCCGGTCCAGCTCGGCAGCCGCCGGGCGGACGTACTCGGCGGCGAACCCGCGCGCCCAGTCGCGGACCCGCCGCTCGTCGTCGCTCAGCAGCAGCTCGCCCGCTGCCTCCGCCGCCGTCACAGGGAGGAGACCGGGTGCTGCTCGGGCGCGCCGCCCTCGGTGAACAGCTGACGCATGCCGGTCAGCCGGTCCGGGTTGCGGCGGTGAATCGCGATCAGCAGCACGCCGCCGAGCAGGAGCCACGCCCCGGCCGCGACCGGGGCCCAGCGCGGGTCACCGGTAAGCGGCGCGATCCCGAGGTTCCCGAAGTCGATTCCGAAGCTGGCGATGAGCACCGGGATCATGAACAGCACGCCGAGGACAGGCAGCACCAGGTGCAGGAACGGGTTGAACACGTCCCGGCGCTGGGTCAGGAAGTACGCGACGCACGCCACGCAGACGATCCCGTACACCACGACAAACAGGATCGTGATGATCGTGCCGATGAACGCGAACGCGGTGATGGGGCTGCCCAGGCCGAACCCCAGCCCGAGCATGATCGCGAGGGTCACGACGGCCTGGGCGGTCAGCGCGACGTGCGGCGTGCGGAACTTGGGATGCACATAGCTCAGCGGCCGCGGGAACAGCCCGCTCCGGCCGAGCGAGTAGCCGATCCTGGTGCCGGCGTTCGCGCTGTTCGTCGAGCTGGCGAACGCGCTGGTGAGGACCGCGATGAGAATCAGCACCCAGGCGCCGCCCCACAGGGTGTGCGCGAGCCCGCCCCACGGGTCGCCGCCGTTGAGCGCCGGGAAGCCATGGACGGGATTGGCGACCCTGGACGGCCCGAAGTAAACGACTGCCGCGTAGTAGCAGAGCAGCCAGAACGCGCCCATCACCAGGGTGGACCAGATCAGGGCGCGCGGGATGTTGCGCCGCGGCTGGCTCGTCTCCTCCGCCATGCTGGCCACGCCGTCAAACCCGATGAACGCCAGTACCGCGTAGATCATGGCCACGAACACCGAGCCCATGCCGTTGCTGTTGCCGTCGGCCGGGCCGAAGACCGCCAGCGTGTTGTGCGATCCCGCCAGCACGATCAGGTCGACGGAGAACGCGACGAAGATGAGGATCTCCATCGCGCCCAGCAGCACCGCGGCCCGGGTTGAGATCCGCACGCCGCGGATCGTAAGTGCCCAGCCGAGGATGAGCGCAGCCGCGGCGATCGGGGCCCAGATCCAGCTGGGAGCGCCCGCGCTCGCGGTGAGGTCCGCCTGGGACACGTAGGCGAATACCAGGATGACCAGCGGCGGGATGAGCACGTAGCCGAGAATCAGCAACCACCCGGTGAGAAAACCGATGACCTTGCCCAGGCCGTGGCTGGTGTAGGTGTACAGGCCGCCCGCCGAAGGCAGGAACTTCGCGAGCTGCCCGAGGCTCGCGGCGACCAGGAGCATCGCGACGGTTGCCAGGATCACGGCGAGCGGCGTTGATCCCCCCGCGTACGACGTGCTGACCACGAGTCCGCTGTCGGCGCTGAGCGCCGGGCCCGCGGTGGTGATGGCGAAGAGGATCACCGCCACGAGCCCGACCGCGCCGGGCATCAGCGAGGGCTGCTTCCCCTGAAGACGATTGCCGACGGCCACGACCGCCCTCCCTCCACTCCCCAGCCAACCTCTCGACTTACCTAACGGTCGTACGTTAGGCTCTCGTCTGACAGGCCGGCTGTCAATCCCCGAAAAAGCGCTACTGCTGCCTACGCAGCGTGTTCGAGGCGAGAAGGACGCGGATGCTGGCTGACACGACGGCGCGAGGTCCGCCCAGGGCGTTTCGGTAGAGTTCGGTCGTGAAACGCGACGACCGGGTCCGCCAGATCGAGCAGGTGGCGGCCGAGATGTTTTTCGCCAACAGCTACCACGGCACCGGCCTTCGCGACATCGCGCGGGCGGTGGGCGTCCGGCCCGCCAGCCTCTACCACCACTTCGCCAGCAAGCAGGACCTGCTGTTCTCGGTCCTCGGTCACACGATCGACGACCTGCTGGCCGGGGCGGATGAGGTGCTCGCCGCGGAAGCGGACGTCCGGGGCCAGCTCGCCGGGCTGGTGCGGCGGTTCATCCTGCTCGTGTCCGCCCGGCAGCGCGAAGGCGCCGTCGGCGACATCGAACTGCGCAGCCTGGAGCCGGACAACCGCAAGGTCCTGATCGACAAGCGTGACCGGTATCAGCGCTGCTATGAGGACGTAATCGAGCGCGGCGTTGCCGAGGGCGTGTTCAGCGTCATCGACGCCAAGCTCTCCACCTACGCGATTCTCGGCATGTGCAATCACGTCAGCATGTGGTACCAGCCCGGCGGCGCCCGCACCATCGAGGACATCGCGGCCGCCTACGGCATGATGGCGCGGCGGATCGTCGGTGACATGCAGGCCGGCCCCGCCACCGGCTGAGGCCGCCCGCCTCCTGCGACCGGCCCGGGGCGCGGCCAACCACGCGGGATCGCACCGGCGAGGGCATGGAGGCGAAGTGACCAGCTCGCTGACAGAGATCTTCTTCCACCACGCCGGGGAGCGGCCGGCCGCGCCGTTCCTGACCGATACCGGCGCCGGCGGATCGCTGTCATACGCGGATGCCGCGCGGCGCGTGGAAGGCCTTACCCGGCTGCTTCAGCGAGCCGGCGTCACCGGCGGCGACCGCGTGGCGCTCCTGCTGGAGAACACCTGGCAGTGGCCGGTCGCGTTCCTTGGCTGCGCGCTCGCCGGCGCCATCGCGGTGCCGTTCAACACCCGCTGGTCGCCGGCCGAGATCGGCGCCGCCCTGCAGGACTGCGCCCCCGTGCTCGTGATCACCGATGACCGGTGCGCGCCCGGGCTCCTGCGGGCCTGGCCGGACCGGGCCGTGCTGCACGCCTCGGACTTCCCGGTACGGGGCTCGGGGCAGACGCCGGATCGCGCTGCCCATCCCGATCCCGACCGGGTCGGTGCGATCACATACACCTCCGGCACCACCGGCGCCGCCAAGGGCGTCATGCTCAGCCACCGCGCCATGCTGCAGGCGTCGCTGACCTACGCGGCGCTGTTCAGCTCGTCGCCGTTGCTGCGGACCGCGGTCGTGGTGCCGCTGTTTCATAACACCGGGTTCATCGACGGCCTGGGCCACACGATCGTGGCCGGCGGGCACCTGGACCTGTACCGCAGGTTCCACGCGACGACGGTCGCGGGCAAGATCCGCGACGGCAGCTACACCTTCCTCATCGGCGCGCCCACCATGTTCACCCGCATGCTCGGCGTCTTCGAGGAAGCCGGGGAGACGGCGGCCGCCGCCCCGTGGCTGGCGTACGGCGGCGCCGCGATGCCGCCCGCCACGCTCCGCCGGCTGCGCGCACGCCTCCCGCACGCCCGGCTCGTCAACTGCTACGGCCTGTCCGAGGCGACGAGCATCACCCACTACCTGCCGGACGACATGCGCGACGGGCGCCTGCAAGCGGTCGGAATCCCCGCGCCGGGCACGCTGGACCGGCTCAGCGATGCCTCCGAGCTGGAGGTCAGGTCGCCGACCGTCATGGCCGGCTACTGGAACAATCCCGCCGCCACGGCGGCCAAGCTCCGTGACGGATGGCTGCGCACCGGCGATTGCGCCGAGCGGTCGCCCGATGGCGTGATCACCATCACCGGCCGGGTCGACGACCTCATCAACCGCGGCGGCGAGAAGATCGCGCCCTATGAGGTCGAGGCGGCGATCTGCGAGATTCCCGCGATCCTCGAGGCGGTCGTGGTGGGCGTGCCACACGACGATCTCGGCGCGATCCCGGTCGCCCTGGTGGTCGGGCAGGATAAGACGCCGGCCATTCGCCAGGAGGCCATCCGGGGCGCGCTCGCCGGCAGGCTGGCCGACTACAAGATTCCCGTGCGCGTCATTCCCGTTGCCTCGCTGCCGAAGAACGCGAGCGGCAAGGTGCTCAGGGCGGCCGCGCTCGACATGGCAAGGACGCTGCTGACTTGACGATGCCGGACGCCACCGCCCGCCCGTTTGCCGCGGCGCGGCCGGATCGCTGGCTTGCGTTCGCAAACCAACTGGTTTAAATTTTGACCATGCGGTCAGAAACCACGGGCGGCGCCGCGAGGGAGCGGACCTTCATCGAGACCGCGCGGCGCGCCCAGATCGTGGCGGTGGCCATCGACACCATCGCCGAGCTGGGCTACGCGCAGGCGTCGCTGGCCCGGATCGCCGGGCGAGCCGGGATCAGCAAGGGCGTGATCCTCTACCACTTCGCCGGCAAGGACGACCTGGTCCGGGAGCTGGTCCGCGAGGTGCTGGCCCAGGCGGAGGGGTACATGCGCCCCCGGATCGCCGCCGCCGAGCAGACCGGCCCGGCCATGCTCCGGGCCTACATCGAGGCCAACCTCGCGTTCATGGGCGAGTACCGAAACCACATGATCGCGATGGCCGAGATGGCGCGCAGCGCCAGGGACGCCGACGGCAACCGGACCTTCGACACCTCGTTCGTCCAGGCGGGCGTGACCGCGCTGCGGGAGCTGCTGGCCCGTTTCCAGGACCTCGGCGAGTTCCGGCCCGGCTTCGACCCGGCGGTGGCGGCGGCGGCGATCCGGGCCGCGATCGACGCGGTGCCGGCCCGGCTCGCCGCGGATCCCGGGCTCGACCTCGATCATTACGGCCGGGAGCTGGCCGACCTGTTCGACCTGGCCACCCGGCCCGGGAGCGCGTGATGCGCGGCCGGGGCGAGGCAGCGCGCGCGGGCCGGTTCGCCCTGACCGGGACCCTGCTGGCCAGCGCGCTCGGACCATGGCTTGTCTACCTCACGCTCCGTCCGCACGTCGGCTCGGCGGCCGAGGCCCTGGCGATCGGTGGTGCCATCCCTGCGGCATGGATCCTGGCGCGCCTGGCCGTGACCCGCCGGGTGGACTGGATCGCCCTGGCGTCCGTCGTGGTCCTTGGCGTGGCCGTGACGGTGTCGTTCCTCTCCGGCGGGAGCGCCCTGCCGCTGGAGGTGCGTTCCTCGGTCATCACCGGAGCGATCGGGCTGGCCTGCGTGATCTCGGTCGCGGCCGGCCGGCCGCTGCCCGTGCTGCTGGCCCGGGTGCCGGGTCTCTACGATTCCGGGAGCGCGCAGCGGGTCGAGCAGATCCTGGCCGACCGCGGCCGGCGCCGGCGCCTGGCCGTGATCACGGCCTGGTTCGGGGTCGTCCTGCTCCTGGACGCGACGGTCCGGGTCATCCTGGCCGTCGCCCCGCCGACGGCGACGTTCCTGGCCGTGAAGGGCATCGCGTCGTGGGGCATCATCGGCCTCGGCCTCGCCGGGATCGTCGCCTACCTGCGTCACGCCCGGATCCGCGAAAGGAACGCAGAATCCGGTCACCCACCCCGCTCACCCGGCGCTGCGCAGCCGTCGCCCCGGTCGCCGTCACACCCGTCAGAGCCGTCACACCCGTCAGAGCCGTCACACCCGTCACAGCCGTCAGGGCCGTCACACCCGTCAGAGCCGTCACACCCGTCGCTGTCCGCCGCTCCGCCGCGCCGGGGCTGACGGCCGCCTCGCCGCCGACGGCCCCCCGAGCCGGCGGCGCCATCCCTCCGGTCGGCCTCGATTCCTTGATCATCGCGACTTGTTATCCGAAATCGTTCCACAAACCATCCCAAATCGGGCGCCGGGACGACGGCTTCGGATAACAAGTGGCCGATTTTTCAACGTTATGTTGAATACTTTCAACGTCATGTTGACAACAATGTGTTGAGACACCTACGTTGCGGCCATGGCTGCCGCGAACCGCGACCACGAGCAGGCCGCCCGCGAGGCCCGTGCGCGCCGGCGGCTGCTGCGCGCGGGCGCCGCCTCGCTTCCGCGCATGCCCTGGCTGGCCGGGCAGCAGCCCCCGGCGGCGATCGACCTGATCGGCTTCACGCTGTGGCGCAGTCACGCCGGCGGAACCGGCCGGGAGGATCTGCTCGCGGCGCTGGCGCTGCTTCCGGCGGCCCGCGCCGAGGCGGACCAGGTCGAGGCGGCGCTGCTGTTCACGGCGCGGGCCGAGGGCCTGTCCTGGTCGCGGATCTCCCGGGCGATCGGGCTCGGGTCGCCGCAGGCGGCCCAGCAGCGGTTCGGCCGGGTCACCGGCCGGACCGGGAGCCAGGGCGACTCCTGACGTGGCGCATGTGTCCGCAGCCGGTGACCTGGCGCTGCACGGCGTCCGGGTGCTGGGGCTCCCGACGACGGCGCGGGTGGCGGGCCGCCACCGGCTCGACGCCGGCCCGCTCGGTGAGCTGCCGCCGGATTTCGAGGCCCGTGGCTGGGTTCGCTTCCTGGGCTTCGGCGGCACCACCGGATGGGCGCTGGCCGACGCCGGCCGCCGCGCCTGCTCGCGACGCTCGGCATTCCGCGCGGCTCGGGACGCCTGACGCGGTAAGGGCAGGGACTGCTCGGTCCAGATGCACTTTCCGGCGGCCATGTGCCGGGTACCCCAGCGGTCGCTCAGCGCGCCGATCAGCTGCAGGCCTCTGCCGCCCTCGTCGCTCCAGGACGCGCGGCGGATGCGCGGGGTGGTCGGGCTCCCGTCGAAGACTTCGCAGACCAGGGACCGGCTGCGCAGCAGGCGCAACCGCACGGGAGCCCTGGCGTGCAGGATGACGTTGGCGACCAGCTCGCTGGCGAGGATCTCGGTGGTCGTGGCCAGTTCGTCGAGATCCCAGTCGGCCAGCTGGGCGCGCACGTGCCGGCGCGCGGCCCCGGCGGCCTGCGGGTCCAGCGGCAGCGACCAGGTGGCAACGGCGTCCGGGGCCGTGGCATGCACCCGCGCCACAAGCAGCGCGGCGTCGTCGGTGCTCGGCTGGTCCGCCGGCACGAGCACGCTGGTGAGGCTCTCGCAGAGCCGGTCCAGGCTCTCGCTGTGGTGGGCCCGGAGCAACTCGGCCAGGCGGCTCATGCCGGTATCGGAATCACGCTGAGCCGACTCGATCAGGCCGTCGGTGTAAAAGACCAGCATGCCGTCCTCGGGAACCGGCATCTCCACGACCTCGAACGGCGGTTCGGCCACGCCCAGCGGCGGATCGGTGGTCACCTGCTCGAAGCGCACGGTGCCGTCCGGCCAGACGACCGCGGGCGGCGGATGGCCGGCCCTGGCGAAACTGCACAGGCGGGTGACCGGGTCGTAGATCGCGTACAGGCAGGTGGCGAACGAGTCGTCACCCAGGCCGTAGACCAGGTCATTCAGGTGGCTCAAGATCTCATCGGGCGGCAACTCGAGATCGGAGAGGGTCTGTACGGCGGTGCGCAGCCGCCCCATGATGACCGCCTCCGCCAGGCCGTGCCCCATGACGTCGCCGATGACCAGGGCGGCCCGGTCGGCCGACAGCGAGATGACGTCGTACCAGTCGCCGCCCACGTCCATGCGCGGGCCGGCGGGCAGGTACCTTGCTGCCGCGGTCACGGCCGGCAGCCTGGGCAGCGACCGGGGCAGCAGGGACTGCTGAAGCGCCTGCGCCTGGGCGTGTTCGGAGTCAAACAGCCGTGCCCGCTCCAGGGCCTGAGCGATCAGGCCGCTGAGCGCGATCAGCAGCGCCCGTTCCGAGCCGGTCAGACGGCGTGGCCGGTCGAAGGAGACCACGCACAGGCCGACCAGCCGCCCGGACACGACCAGCGGCAAGAACGCCCACGCCTGCTTGCCGGTCCCGGGCTGCGCCGCGAACGTCGGGTAGCGCTTCGCGTACTCCTTCGGCGAGGAGATGAACCACGGCCGGTGATCGCGGAGCGCCTCGGCCGCCGGGGGGACATCCCGCAGCGGGCGGCCGACCATGTCGACCATCGACTGCGGGTAGCCGACGGCGCCGATCACCGGCATGCGGTCGCCCTCGACGACCTGCATGATCAGCCCGGACGCGCCGAACGGCGGGAGCACCCGCTCGGCGACGGCGGCCACGACGTCCTGCGAGGTGGCCGCCTCGGCCAGGGCCGCCGTCAGTTCCTGGATCTGTGCTGCCCGCCCGGCCGCCTCGCGCTCGGCCGCGGCCCGTTCGGCTTTCCGCTCGCGTGACTCGGTGACGTCGGTGAAGTACCAGGCCAGGCCGTCGGGTACGGGAACGAACCGGAACCGGTACCAGCGCCGTGTGTCCGGCCACTCGGCCTCGAAGACGGCCGGCTTGGCTGCGGCCGCTGCCTCGCGGCAGCGGTCCTGGAGCCCGGGCACCCGGCGGATCACCAGCAGGTCCCACAGGACCCGCCCGGCCAGGTTCCCCGGCGAGCCCAGCAGCCGTTCTGCCTGAACGTTGCTGAAGGTTATCCGCCAGTCCTTATCGAGGGACAAGAACCCGTCGCTCATGTAGCGCAGATCACTGCGCAGGCCCTCACGGACGACATGAGACTGCGTGGTGTCCCATGCCGTGCCGAGCATCCGGTAGGCGTTCCCGTCCGGATCGGCCTCGACCCGGCCGCGGACCTGAACCCATCGGGTGCTGCCGTCCGGGCGGGAGATCCGGTACTCGGCATCGTACGGGCCGATGGTGCTGACCGCCTTGTCCACCTCGGCGGTCACCCACGAGACGTCGTCGCGGTGCACCATGCCGAGCCATGTTTCGATCCGGCCGTCGTAGGCATCCGGCTCGACCCCCATCAGGGCCAGGCAGCGATCATCGAGGTTGAGCAGCCCCGGGCCCAGGTACCAGACCCACGCCCCGACCTGCGTCACCTGGAGCGCCTGCTCGAAGCCGCTCTGGCCGCCCGCGTCCCGCACGCCGGGCGCCGCCTCGAGCGACACCCCGCGCTGCTCGGCGCGCCGCAGCCGGTCCGCGGCCCAGCCGGCCACCTCCCGCAGCACGGTCCGTTGCCTGGCCGTCGGCTCGCCCGACGCCGCCGTCACGACCGTGAGCGCCCCCAGTGGCTCGCCGCGGGCCGTTCGCAGCGGCACGGAGGCCATGCCGGTACCGGGCCCGCCGGGCAGGGCAATCCAGACGGGCCGGCGCAGCCGCGCGGCCGCCGCCGGGGCCGCCGCCGCGCCGGCGGGAATCTCCTGCCAGTTGTTGGCGAAGGCCGCAGGCAGGCCGCTGGAGGCCGCCAGGTACAGGCCGTGGGTGGCCGCCGGCCCGCGAAGGTGCACGAACCCGCCCAGGCCGCCGACCCCGGCGACCGCCTCCTGGAGGGCCAGCCGAAGGATCTCCGCACCCGGAAGATCGTCGTCCGCGACATTGCGCAGCGCCAACGGCCCGCTCATGAGCGCAAACATACCCGCGCGTGTTAGGCCGCCAACTGCGCCGCCGGTGTGGCTCCCTGAGCAGCAGAAACGCGAGCCGCCCGGCATCGGCCTAACGCGGCCGGCCGCCGAAGCCAGCAAAATGACCCCGCTTGTCCAGTTCGCTTGCGGCCTCGCGCGGCATAGGCTCTGCCGGGTGAGCGGCCGGGCGCTGAGGCGGGTGGAGGCGGGCGCCGGGCGGCCCGATGTGGTGCTCGAGGCGGGGCGCAACGACGTATCCGCTTCGTGGCGCCGGGTCATGCCGCTGCTGGCCCCGCACGTGCACGTCGTCGCCTACGACCGGGCCGGGCTCGGCGGCAGCGCCCCGTCGCCGGAGCCGGTGACCGTGACCGGCCAGGTCGACGATCTCGCGTCGGTGATCACCGCCGCGACGGCGGGCCCCTGCGTTCTGGCCGGGCACAGCTGGGGCGCCATCCTGGCGCAGCTGCTGGCCTGGCGGCAGCCGGCCCTGGTGGCCGGGCTGGTGCTCGTCGATCCCGCGCACGAGCGGATGACCGAGGCCCTGCCGGCTGCGGCCCGTGCCGCGATCCGGCTCGGGCGGGCGGCGCGGCGCGACGAGTTGCGCGGCGCGGACGCCGCGGCGAGCGCGGCGGTGCTGCGCGACCTGCGCGCCGCGCCCCGGCCGTTTCCCGACGTCCCCGTCACGGTGCTCAGCGCCTCCCGGGGCCGCCCGCGGCGGTTCCGGGCGCACTGGACCGAACTGCAGGCCGGGCTGGCCGCGGCCGCCCCCCGCGGCCGCCACATCGTGGTGGACGGCACCGGTCACGACATACCTCAACGGCGGCCGGATGTCGTGGCCGAGGCGATCCTGCAGGTCATCGACGACGTATGAGGGAGGTCTGCTCACTCATGATTCTGGTGGCCGATTACGATCCGCAATGGCCCAGGCGGTTCGGGGGGCTGCGCCGGGAGGCTCGCTGGCCCTGCGTAACCACCTGGCCGTCCGCGACATCGCCGGCCCGCCGCTACTGGCGCATGAGCGAGATCGCCAGATCCGGTACGACGAAGGACGCCAGCCATCTCGGCCAGACCATGGCCCCGTGACAGCGGAAGTCGATGACCTCGCCGTCGGCCGCGTCGAACGCGTGGTCGCGGCTCGAGTACCGGCCGGCCCGCACCCGGAGAATGTGATGCCCCGGCTCAACCGGCTTCTCGACCGTGTCCCGGTACTGGAGCGAGCCGACGTTCTGCCCGTCGACCGAGATCTCAAAGGTTCCGCGCCGGAGTTCGATCCCGAAGCCTTCCCGCGTCAACCGCAGCGTTGCGGACACCGTCGGTCCCTCCTGTACGAGCCACGTATTCGTCGCGTCGCCTGGCTCACCCTGCTCCGGCGGCCGGAACTATTATTATAGTTGTTATAGAACAAATTCAAGTGGCATCGCCGCTTAGCACTCCTGCCGGCCAACGAGGTTCGCCGGGCCGCGGGATTGCCGGCGGCGGACCGCTTGGCCGCGTTGCAGGAGGCCGGCGTCGCAGGTCACGTGTCGTAGTACTGCACCAGGCAGAACTCGTTGCCTTCCGGGTCGGCCATCACGACCACAACGCCCTCGTCGTACTCATGACGTTCACCGGTCTCGCGCCCGCCCAGGCGGAGCACCGACCGGATGCCCTCGCCGATCTCGCCGACCGTCACGTCCAGGTGGAGCCGGGCCTTGCCCTGTTTGGGCTCGGGCACGGGCTGGAAGTTGATCCGCAGCGCCGGGTCGCCGCGGCGGCCGAGCTGGCGCCAGCCGGGAAGTGAGGGCGCCTCCTGCCGCTCCAGCAGGGCGCCCCAGAAGGCGGCCAGGCGGCCGGGATCCAGGCAATCGATCGTGATCGCCGAGACGAAACCGGGCATCCGCGGTCAGCTCTGCTCGACGGCCATCAGCGAGTGACCCGTGGGATCGCGAAGCCAGAACATCCCGGTCGTCCCCTGCGGCGGGTAGACCTCCACCCGGCGATAGCCGCCGCCGAATGGCGTGTCCGTGCGCTTCTCGAACCCGACCGACTGGTAGAACTCGATCGCCTTGTCCTGGTCGGGTGTCGGGACGCAGACCAGGCTGATCTGGCGGATCCCGATGGCGGTTGCGTCAGTCATCGCGTATCCTCCCGCGGTTGCGGATGTACCTAGGACGCGGGCGGGCGCGGGAACTCATCGGCGAGCCCGGCCCGGGTGAACTCCCCCGAGGTAGCCGGCCACGAGGGCGTCGGTGAACCGGGGCGGCACCGCTTGCCCGGTGACCAGCACGCGGTAATAGACCGGTCCGACGAGCCGGTCGATCGCGACGTCGATGTCG
>Ga0335073_10004625_pt1 | contig 19258 bp, 16 predicted proteins | sample Lox_Sample_22_FD_207093 | JGI IMG/M metagenome (GOLD analysis project Ga0335073, IMG submission 207093) | Soil microbial communities from Loxahatchee National Wildlife Refuge, Florida, United States - Lox_Sample_2.2 | ecosystem: Environmental > Terrestrial > Soil > Wetlands | place: USA... | reverse complement strand
ATCCCGCCCGAACGGCTCTACCGCTACGGCGCGCGGGGCAAGATCCGCGCCTATCCGGGTCTGAAGGAGGAGTACTACCTGGCCGACTTCGAGCCCGATGGCGGGGTCCTCGACGCCCTCGGTCTCAACCCCGCCCGCACGATCGCCGTCGTCCGCACGCCGCCGGAGGTGTCGCTGTATCACCGCTTCGAGAACGACCTGTTCGCCGGGGTCCTCGACCGGCTGGCCGGCGAGCAGACGGTTGTGCTCCCGCGGACGCCCGAGCAGCGCTCCGAGCTCGAGCGCCGGGGCGGCTTCGTCGTGCCCGAGCGGGCGATCGACGCCCAATCGCTGGTCGCCTTCGCCGACGTCGTCGTATCGGCCGGCGGGACCATGAACCGCGAGGCGGTCGCGCTCGGGACGCCCGTCTACACCGTGTTCGAGGGTCGTCTGGGCGCCGTCGACGAGCGCCTGATCGCCGAGGGGAGGCTGCGGCGACTCACTCGCCCGGATGACCTTACGGTGGTCAAGCGCGAGGGACAGAGCGGCGCCGGAGCGCGGGTGCGGCGGGACCCCGGTGTACTGGTAGATCTGCTGCTCGCGGGGTAGCGGGCCGCGAGGCCGAAGGCCTCGTCGGCGGGCCCGCGGAATGGATCATCTCCCCGCAACCTTCGCCGCCGAGCCCGTGTTAGGGTCCTCGACTCGCCCGAGGAGGTGCCCCGTGCAACGCAGAACGTCCAAGCTCAGCCGTCTCGCTGGAATCACCGCAGCTGCCTGCTGCGCGCTGGCCATCGCCGCCGCCGGCGCCCAAGCCGCTGCGATCGGCGCCTACACGACCAAGGGCGCCTGGAGCTTCGTGTCGGCGCCGAAGCTGCACCCGCCGAAGCTGTCGACCGACGTCAAGACGCAGTTCAGCAAGCTTTCCCCCGGCTACTTCATGGTCGCGGTGTTCAAGAACCTGTTCTTCAAGCAGCCGCTGACGGGCCAGGCCGGTCCGCTGATCCTCGACCACAACCTCCAGCCGGTGTGGTTCTTGCCGATCGGGACGAACGTCCTGGCCGGCAACCTGACGACACAGACCTACAACGGCAAGCCGGTCCTCAGCTGGTGGCAGGGCACCGTGACCGGTACCGGGCAGACGACCAGCGGCGAGGACGAGGTCGTCGACCAGCACTACAGGCACGTGGCCACGCTCAAGGGTGCCGACGGGTGGGTCATCTCCGAGCACGAGATGATCATCAGCGGTCCCAACGCGTGGGTCACCGCCTACAAGACGGTGCCGATGAACCTCACCCCGTACGGCGGCTCGGCCAACGGTCAGGTGCTCGATTCGGCGGTGCAGGAGTACGACCTGGCGACCGGTCAGCTGCTCTACACGTGGGACGCCCTCAATCCCGGCGGCACGCCCAACATCCCCCTCTCCCAGTCACAACAGAAGCCGTTCCCCGGCGTCCCGTGGGACGCCTACCACATCAACTCGATCCAGCTCACCGGCAACGGCACCTTCCTGGTCTCGATGCGCAACACCTGGACGGCCTACCTGGTCGACCGTGCGACCAATGGGGTGGAGTGGACGGTGAGCGGCAACCCCAAGAACAGCACGTTCACGCTGCCGCGCAAGGCCCAGTTCCACTGGCAGCACGACGTCAAGTTGCACGGCAATGTGCTCACCGTGTTCAACGACAACTGCTGCCTGATCTCGGGCGACGTGGGAGGCAAGGCGAAGTTCGCCACCCCGAACGGGACGATGGAGGGCCTGGTCCTCAAGCTCGACATCCCCAAGCACACCGGCAGCTTTGCCAACGGCTACACCCGTCCCCACACCTACAACGCGGCCTACCTCGGGAACATCGAGCAGCTGCCAAACGGCAACGTGGCGCTCGGTTGGGGCTCTCAGCCGTTCTTCTCTGAGGAGAGCAAGACCGGCAAGATGCTGCTCGACGCCGTGTGGCCCGTGCCGGACCAGAGCTACCGCGCCTACGTCCAGAAATGGGTCGGAATTCCGTACTACGCACCTAGTGGTGCGGTGCGCAACAATGGCGGCAAGGCCACCATCTACGCCAGTTGGGATGGTGACACGCAGGTTGTGAGCTGGAGGGTGCTGGCCGGTTCGAGCGCCAATAGCCTGAAGGCGGTGGCGACCGCGACGAAGACCGGCTTTGAGACGACGATCCCCCTTACCAGCTCCTCCAAGGTCTACAAGGTCCAGGCACTCGACTCGCGCCATCACGTACTCGGGACATCGGGCGCCTTCCCGACCTCGAGCGGGTCGAACAACGGATTGCCGGGCGAGTATTGATTCGCGCGGCATAACGGGTAATTGGGCGGGATGCCCCGGCGGTTATCCAGACTGATCCGTCGGACATCCCGCCCGGTCGCGCGGCTGTGCCTGGTCGCGCTGTTCTGCGCGAGCACAGCCGCCGCCGCAAGCGCTCAGACGACGCAGTCACACTCGGCCAAGAAGCCGCCCGCCAAGAAACCCGCCCCGCCCCCGGCCAAGCATCCGAGCGGGCCGCCGCCCGTGTACGTGTTCCCGATCCCGGGCAGTCATTTCGCCTCGCCGCAGACGCAGATCGCCTTCCGGGGCATCTCGCCGGGGCAGCTCGGGACGATCACGGTGACCGGGTCGAGCAGCGGTCCCCACACGGGCACCATCGCGGGCGACTCAGACGGCGACGGTGGCAGCTTCATCCCCAATCCGAGCGATCCATTCACGCCCGGCGAGACGGTGACGGTGAGCACGTCGCTCAACATCGAGGGCTCCCACAACGGCACCTACCAGTTCCAGGTCGCGGTTCCGGCAGGCACCCTGCCGGTGGAGAAGCGCCCGCAACTGCCGCGGGTCAAGGGGGACGTCTGGTACTTCCAGTCGCGACCTGACCTCACGCCGGCAGCGGTCACCATCACCAAACCGGACCCGACCGCGTCCGGCGACATCTTCGTCGCGCCGCAGATCGGCCCGCTCCAGCAGGGCCCCGAGATCATCGGCCCGCGAGGCGGGCTGATCTGGTTTGACCCGGTGCCAACCAACGACGCGGCGACCGACTTCCGGGTTCAGAGCTACCAGGGGCACCCCGTGTTGACCTGGTGGCAGGGCAACGAGACCGCAGGCGTGGGAGTCGGGCAGGACATCATCATGAACAGCTCCTATCAGGTGATCGACACCGTCTCCGCGGCCAACGGGCTGTCGGCCGACCTGCACGAGTTCCAGCTCACCTCGCGCGGCACCGCTCTGATCACCGCGGAATACCCCGTGATCTTGAACGCCTCCGCGGTCGGCGCCTCCACCAGCGAGGTGGTGCTCGACTCGGTGGTCCAGGAGATCGACATCCCCACCGGCCTGGTCCTGTTCCAGTGGGACAGCCTCGACCACGTCCCACTCACCGCCAGCTACACGCGGCCGCCCAACTTGCCCAAGAAGAAGAGCAAGGTCGTGAAGCCGAACTCGACATGGACCCCGTACGACTACTTCCACGTCAACTCGATCGCGGCCGACGACGACGGGAACCTGCTGATCTCAGGACGCAACACCTGGGCGGTGTACAAGGTCAACCGCGATACGGCGGCGACCATGTGGACCCTCGGAGGCAAGTACTCGAGCTTCAAGTTCGGTGCCGACGCGTCGTTCGCCTTCCAACACGACGTGCGCGTCCGCGCCACCGGGGACGCGCTCGTGTCGATGTTCGATGACGGCGCCGGCCCCCCGTACGTGCACTCGGAGTCGCGCGCGCTCGAGCTTCGCCTCAACGTCGCCCGCAAGACCGCGACCATGACCAAGCAACTCGACCTCGATCCGCCGGTCCTCTCGAGCTTCGAGGGCAACGAGCAGGAGATGCCCGGCGGCGACGATTTCGTCGGCTGGGGGGAGGCGCCCTACTTCAGCCAGTACAACGCGCAGAACAAGCTCATCTTCGAGGGGCGCTTCGTCGACGCCAACATCAGCTACCGCGCCTACCGCTTCACGTGGAACGGCACGCCGACCACCCCACCTGCGGTGGCGGCCTCCCGTCAGGGCAAGAAGATGACCGTGTACGCCAGCTGGAACGGGGCGACCAACGTGGCCAAATGGCGCGTGTTCGCCGGCAACAGCCCGGCCGACATGCCGGCGGTCGCGACCACTTCCAAGCGCGGATTCGAGACCGCGATCAAGGCCCCCGCCCGCCAGTACATCTCGGTCCAGGCCCTCGATTCCAAGGGCCACCAGCTGGCCCGCACGGCGACGCAGAGCGTTCCCTAACCGAGCGCTAACGACGCCGCTCCGCGGCCTCTTTAGGGGCTGTTGACAACATCGCCATTACAATCCCCGCCGCATGCGCCGGCGGATCAGATCCGCGGCCTTTCCCGTTCACCGCCACTCAGTGCCCCAGCTGCTCGTGGACGGGATCCTGGTCGCGCTCGCTTATTACCTTGCCTTCCGCTTGAGGTTCGAGAACGGCCTCGGAGGGTCCAACGACCGCTACGGGGACCTCCTCACGCACACGATCTTCTGGGTCGTACCGGTATCGCTGGCCGTCTTGGCCGCCTTCGGCCAGTACCAGCGGCTGTGGACCTTCGTGGGCCAGCGCGACTACGAGGCGGTCGTGAAGGGCGTCATCGTCTCCACGCTGGTGATCGTCGGAGCGATCGCCTTCCTGCACCCGGTGACGACCACCGCCGACTCGCAGGCGACGCCGGTCAACCTGCCGGGAAGCGTGATCGCGCTCTTCCTGCTGCTTGCGCTCGCGCTGCTGATCGGCGCTCGGTTCCTTGTCCACCTGGTCGTCGAGGGCCGCGTGCGCAGCTTCCGGGCGGCCAAGGGGGCGCGCGACGTGCTGATCGTGGGCGGCGGCGACGGCGGCCGCCTAGTCGTGCGCGAGCTGATCCGCAACCCGCAGCTGCGGCTGCGCCCGGTCGGGTTCGTCGACGACGACCCGCGCAAGCTCGGGATGAAGGACGAGCACGGCCTGAAGGTGGTCGGCACCACCGATTCAGAGGACCTGGCCCGGGTGCTCGACGAGGTTGAGCCCGACGAGGTGGTGATCGCGATCCCCTCCGCCCCGGGCACGCTTCGCGGCCGGGTGGTGGCGGCTTGCCGTGAGCGCGGCATCCCGGTGCGCACGACTCCGACGGTGTTTGAGCTGCTCAGGGACTCAACGGGCCATCTGAACGTCACCCGCCAGCTGCGTGAGGTGCGGGTCGAGGACATCCTGGGACGCGAGCCCGTGCGGATGGAGATCGAGCGAGTCGGCGCATACCTGTCGGGCCAGATCGTGATGGTGACCGGTGCCGGTGGATCGATTGGCTCCGAGCTGTGCCGGCAGATCTCCCGGGTTGCCCCGCGATCGCTCATTCTCGTCGACCACGCCGAGGACAATCTGTTCGAGATCGTGCGTGAACTGGAGGAGGATCGCCACGTCCGGACGGCTGTTCCTGTGCTCGCCGATTGCAGGGAAGAGGAGCGGATGCGCGAAGTCCTCACGGAGCATCGGCCGAGCATCGTTTTCCACGCGGCCGCCTACAAGCACGTGACGATGATGGAAGTCAATCCCGTCGAGGCGATTCGCAACAACGCGCTGGCCACGCGCGTGGTCGCGCGGATCGCGGCGGAGTCGCAGGTCGGGACGTTCGTGCTCGTCTCGACCGACAAGGCGGTCACGCCGGCGACCGTGATGGGCGCGTCCAAGGCGCTCGCCGAATGGGCCGTCGAGGCGGCCGCGCTGCGCTATCCGCGCACCAAGTACGCGACGGTCCGGTTCGGAAATGTGCTTGGCTCCTCCGGCTCGGTGGTGCCGATCTTCCGTCGCCAGATTGCCTCCGGCGGGCCGGTCACGGTGACCGATCCGCGCATGAAGCGCTACTTCATGACGATCCCCGAGGCCGTGCAGCTGATCATCCGGGCCGGGTCGCTGAGCGAGCGAAGCGGCGAGGTGTTCGTGCTCGAGATGGGCGAGCCGGTCGGCATCCTCGAGCTCGCCAAGACGATGATCCATCTCTCAGGCCTGGAGCCCGAGCGCGACATCGCGATCGAGATCGTCGGCGCGAGACCCGGCGAGAAGCTCCACGAGGAGCTGTTCAATCCCTACGAGCGACTCCAGCCGACGCCCGCTCAGAAGATCCTCCGGGCGGCGCGCGAGCCGCTCGAGCCCCAGTCGGTGGAGAGGATCTTCGGCGAGATCAATCTGCTGGTGCTCGAGGGCGACGCCGCCGGGCTCGCCAAGCATGTGGCGAAGCTGTCGGACTCGCGTCTGTCCAAGGGGGACGCGGTTCGCGAGGGGGAGTCGGTTCGGAGCGGGATCCACTCGGATCTACCTGGCCTCCCGACGTAGACTGGCGCCTGCGTCCAATGGCATCGCTCCCGTTCGCTCTCTCGGTTCACCACTTCATCTCTTCGGTCGGAGCCGATGCCGGCTTCGCGTCGCTGATCGGGCTGGCGTTGCTCATCCTGCTGTACTTCGCCCACGCGCGCGAGACCGCGACGCTGCGCTCCCGCGCCGATGAGGCAGGGTTCCGGGTCCAGGAGCTCGAGTCCCAGCTCGCCGACTTGGCCGATCAGGTCGCGGCGCTGCCCGCGGAGATCTCGGTGCGAGCCGCGGGCCACCGGGTCGCGGCAGCTCCAGCCGGGATCGCGCAGCGCGCCGTGGCGGGCGTTGGCGCGTCCGGAGCTGACGGTCTTCCCTTCCCACCCGCGGCGCCCGCCGGCATGGCCGCACCCGCGCTGGCCGCGGCCACCCGGCTGATCCCGATGCCGGAGGTGCCGGTCCAGGAGCCGGAGCCGGCCACTGTGCACGGCGGCGCCCCCAACGGCACGACTCGCGTACCAGTGGCGGCATCGGCGGGGACCATGGAGCGCTCCCTCCCAGTCGCTGCGCCGGTCGGCCCGAGACCAGGTCAGTCGGCCGGACCCGGACGGACCGCGGGCGGTCCGGGTCGTCCCAACGGTGGCCAGTCTCGACCGAACGGCGGGCAGCGTCGGGTGGGCGGGCAGGTGGGCGGGCATCCAAATTCCGGCGGCGGGCAGTCGAATTCCGGCGCAGGGCGTCCAGCGATGCCGGTGCGGCCGGCCCCGAAGCGCTCCCGCACCGGGCGGACGATCCTGGCGGTCCTGGTCGGTCTGATCGGGGCCGCTGTGGTTGTGGGGGCCGTGCTCGTGCTGACCAAGGGGAGCGGCTCCCACAAGCCCAAGCCGGTCGCGAGCACCCTGACCAGCCACCGCACGGCACCAAAGGGCACCGTGTTCATACGACCCTCGGACGTGACCGTTTCGGTGCTCAACGGGACCGACCAGAACGGGCTGGCCGCAAGCGTCTCGGGTAAGTTGGCGGCGGAGGGATTCCGCAAGGGGGCCGTCACCAACGCCACCAACCAGACGCAGACGACCAGCGTCGTGACGTACGCGGTGCCGGCTGACCGGGCCGATGCCCTGGCCGTGGCCGAGTACCTCAAGCTCAAGCCGAGTTCAGTTCAGGCGGTCAATTCGGGCACGAAGCAGGTCGCCTGCTCGGCGGCCGCGCAGGGATGCACCTCGCAGGTCTACGTGACCGTCGGCAGCGACCTATCCGCGCAGTAGCCCGGTCCTGAAGTTGCGCGAACTGCTCGACCTCCCGGAGCGGAGCTCCAAGCCGCGAGAGCGCGGCGTGACGCACGTGATCGACCGGGGTCTGTCGATCGCCGAGATCGACGGGATGATCGAGGTCGGAGGCGACTTCGTCGACATCGTCAAGCTGGGTTGGGGCACCGCGCTGGCCACGCGCAACCTGGAGCGCAAGCTCGCTCGCTATCGCGAGCACGGCATCCCGGTGGTCCTCGGTGGGACGCTGACCGAGCTGGCGATCAGCCGCGGCCGGTTCGAGGAGCTGATCGCCTGGGTGCACGAGCTGGGCCTTCAGTACTTCGAGATCTCCGACGGGACGATCTCCCTCGAGCACGAACGCAAGCTCGAGCTGATCGAACGCCTGGCGCGCGAGTTCACGGTCCTGTCCGAGGTCGGCTCCAAGGACGACACGGGCGCGATCACGCCACCCTACGTGTGGGTCGAGCAGATGCGGGCGGAGCTCGCCGCTGGGGCCTGGAAGGTGATCGCGGAGGGACGGGAGGCGGGCACGGCCGGCATCTTCCGACCCAGCGGAGAGGTCCGCGAGGGTCTGATCGGCGAGATCGTGCACGAGATCGCGCCCGACCGGATCATGTTCGACTCGCCCCGCAAGGATCAGCAGGTGTGGTTCGTGCGCCGGTTCGGGCCCGAGGTGAACCTGAGCAACGTTCCGGTCGGCGAGGTCCTCGCACTCGAGACGCTTCGGCTCGGGCTGCGGTCGGACACGCTGGGCATCGACGGTCGGTGAGCACCACCGGGACTAGAGACGCGTTCGCCGGAATCTTGCTGGCTCGCCACGGCGAGACCAAGGACAACCTTCCGCCGATGCGCTTTCAGGGGTTCCACGACACGCCCCTGAACGACACCGGGCGCGCCCAGGCGCGCGAGCTGGCCGAGAAGATCGCCGCCGAGCCCGAGCCGATCCGCTCGCTGTGGTCCTCCGATCTGAGCCGCGCGCACGAGACGGCGGAGATCGTCGGCGCGCGCATCGGTCTGGAGGTCCGGCTCGACGCCCGGCTGCGCGAGGCCAACCGCGGACGCTGGGAGGGCTACACGTTCGACGAGATCAAGCAGTCCGAACCCGAGGCGTACGCCGCCTGGATGCGCGGTGGCGCGGACTGGCGCTTTCCCGGCGGAGAGTCGCTCCAGGAGCAGCAGGACCGGGTGCTGGCGTGCCTGCGCGACGTCGAGGCCACAGGCCCGCTTCCGAGCCTCGTGGTCTGCCACGGCGGCTCGATCCGCGTGGTGCTGTGCAGCCGCGATCCGCGGGGTCTGGCGGCGTTCCACGAGTTCGACGTCCCGAACGTGGCAGTCTTGAGGCTGTGAGCAGGCTCGCCGGACCCTACTTCCGTTGACGACGTCCCGGCTCTCGACCGGCGCGTTCGCGGTCTTGGTCGCGGCGACGATCGGAGCGTTCTTCGTCACGCAGCACCTGAAGGTGACCACGCCGCTGATCGCCGGCTATCCGAGCTTCGTGCCTGGAGTGATCGATCCGGCCCACCCGGTCCGATGCGGGAAGTACGACACCGGCTCGGCGACGATCTCGTTCTACCTGCAGCACCGGAGCGACACCGTCGACGTGTACGTGATCAGCGACGCGACGGGGCAGGCGGTTGACACCCTGGCGAGCGGCCGCCACATGCGCGCCTACACGCGCCATCCAGACGGAGTCTTCCATTGGGACGGCCGCGAGTCGAACGGGCAGATCGCGCCCGACGGGACCTACTACCTCCAGGTCGCGCTTCGTCACCAGGGTCGGCTGATCCCGCTGACCCAGGCGCCGGTGAAGGTCAAAACGGTCCCGCCCCATCCGGTGATCACGAGCATCGTGCCGACGGCGATCCCCACGGCTTCCGGGGACACCAGGGTGACGATCCACTACCGGGGCAACGAGAACCGCGGCGGGACGATCCTGATCTACCGGACCGACTTGCCGGGCGGGCCGCGCCTGGTCAAGACGTTCCTGACGCCGTGGAAGGGCCAGACCGCGGTATGGGACGGCGAGATCCACCAGCGTCCGGCACCCGCGGGCACCTATTTGATCGGCCTGGAGGTCACCGACGCGGCGTGCAATACGGGCCGGTTCCCGGCGCAGATCCCGCCGGCGCCCGGTATACCCGATACCACCGTTACAGTCGGATAGCCGTCTGTCGCCTTACCGTTTGTCGGTGTGACGGGTTACCTCAAACGCCTGGTGAGCTCGCTCGCGGCCTATCAAGTCGCGGATCTGGCCTCGAAGTTCATGGCGGTGCTGCTGCTGCCGGTGTACACCCGGTACATCCCGCCGGCCGGCTATGGGGTGGTCGAGCTGCTGGGCAACGGCGTGATCCTGATCAGCATCCTGGTGCGCTTCGGGATGATCGAGTCGTTCCTGCGCTTCTACTTCTCCGACGAGGACCAGCGCAGGCGGGACGCGCTGGCGCGGCGCGCGGTCGGCTTTCTGCTCCTGACCACGACGATCGCATCGGTGGTGCTGGCCGTCTTTGCCGCGCCGCTGTCAAAGCTCGTGCTCGGCTACCACGATGCGGCGATCTTCCGCATCGCGGTGCTGGGTCTGTGGTCGTTCACCAACCTCGAGCTGGCCTACGCGCTCCTGCGGGTGGACGAGCGCCTGCGGACGTACGCGATCGCCTCGCTGACCAACGTCGCGTTGACAATCGCCTCCTCGGTCGTCCTGGTGGTCGTGCTCGGCAAGGGCGCGAGCGGGCTGCTGCTGGGCAACTACGGCGCCTCGACGCTGGTCCTGCTGGCGCTGTGGTGGACGATGCGCGACCGCCTGCTGACGCGCCACCCCATGGCCGAGGCGCACGGAGTGCTGCTGCGGTTCGGCCTGCCCACCGTGCCCGCCGAGGCGTCGGTGTACGCGCTCAGCATCGTCGACCGCTACTACATCTACCACAGCCGCTCACCGACGATGGCCGGCCTTTACTCGATCGCGGTCAAGCTGGCCGGCGCGGTTGCCTTCATCGTGCGCGCGTTCCAGTACGCCTGGCCGCCGCTCGCCTACTCGATCCGCGACGACGCCGAGGCGGCGCGGCTGTACGGACTGGTCACCACCTACTACCTCCTGGTCAGCGGGATGGTGGTGGCCGGGCTCGCCCTGCTCGGGCGCTGGGTGCTTCGGATACTGGCCGCCCCGGCCTACTTCGAGGCCTACCGGGCGCTTCCCTGGGTCGCGCTCGGTTGGGCCATGTACGGGCTGTGGGTGGTGTTCCTGGTCATCGCCGGCCGGGCCAAGGTGACCACCCGCAACTTCCCGGCGGCGATCTTGGGTCTCGCCACGAACGTGGTGCTCCTGCTGCTGCTCGTCCCGCCGCTGGGGATCGCGGGCGCGGGAGTTGCGCTGTGCGGCGCGTACGTGGTGATGATCGGCGTCATGCACCTGCTGATCCGCCGCGCCTTCGCGGCGCGGTTCGAGTGGCGGCGCCTGGTTCAGCTCACCTTGGTGCTGGGCGGCCTGTCGGCGGCCGGGGATCTGCTGCTCCCCACACATGGCGTGGTCGGGCTTCTGACCCGCGCGGCCGTGCTTGCGGTGATGCCGCTCGTCCTGCTGGCCACCGGGTTCGCGCATCCGCAGGAGCTCGCGCAGGCGCGCGCGTTGATCGCGCGTGCGTTGCAAGCCCGACGAGGGAGGGCCGCCGGTGAGCCGGCCTGAGGTGAGCGTGGTGATGCCGTTCGGCGGCGACGCGGGCGCGGCGCAGGCGGCGGTCGAGGCGCTGCTCGCGATCGAGCTGCACCCGGGTGACGAGCTGATTCTGGCCGACAACTCGGGGGTGGCGGTTGCCCAGGACGGCGTGGTGGTGGTCGAGGCGGCCGGAGAGCGCTCGCCCGCCCACGCGCGCAACGCGGGCGCGGCGCGAGCGCGCGGTGAATGGATCCTGTTCCTCGACGCCGACTGCCGTGCTCCCGCCGGTCTGCTCGACGCCTACTTCGCCACGCCGGTCGCCGGCGACGTCGGCGCGCTGGCCGGCGAGGTGGTGCCGATGCCGGGAGGCGAGACGCTGGCCTCACGCTACGGGTCGGCGCGCAGCTTCCTGTCCCAGCAGGCTCACCTGAACCATCCCTACCGCCCGCGCGCGGTGGCGGCCAATCTGCTCGTCCGCCGCGCGGCGTTCGAGCAGGTCGGCGGCTTCTACGAGGGCGTGCGGGCGGCCGAGGACACGGACTTCAGCTGGCGTCTGCAGCAGGCCGGCTGGCGGCTCGAGCTACGGCGCGGCGCGCTGGTCGAGCACTCCTACCGGGCCACGCTCAGAGAGCTGCGTCGCCAGTGGCGCGGGTACGCCGCGGGTCGCGCCTGGCTCGGCCGCCGCTACGACGGATTCACCCCGCAGCCAGCGGCCACGCGGGCGTTCGGGCGGCTGCGCCGGCGCGCGCTCGCCGACGGACGACCGGCGCTCGGGCCGGGCGCCGGGTCCGCTCGTGGGGCTCCGGCGGCCAACGTGGGGCGCATCGAGCGCGGCCGTTATCTGGCGCTCGACGCGCTGCTGTCCGTCGATGAGCTGGCCGGCCTGGCCCTGTCCAACCGTCCCGCCGGCCGCGCATCCTCGCCCGCGGAGGTCGTGGTCGTCGCCGATCGCTTCCCGGTGCGCAAGGATCCGCTGGCCGAGTTCGTGGGCACCCTCGGGCACGCGCGCGTCGAGGCCGCCGCGCGGCCGGAATCTCCCTGCCCGGTGGCGTCGCAGACGCTCCGGATTGACTACCGCGAGGACGATGGCATGGCGGCTCGGATGGTTGCCCTGCTGGCGTTGGTGCTGCGCCATCCGCTTCGCTGCGCCGCCGACCTGTTGGCGCGCGGACCCGGCGAGCCGAGCCTGTCGGCCCTGGCGCCCGCGGTCTTGCGCTTGCGGCGCGACCGTCACGCGCGCGTGCACGCGATCGGTGGCGAGGATCTCCGCGCCACCGCCCGGAGGCTCGCGCGGCTGGCGGGTCGACCGCTCGACGAGCCGCGGCATTGATGCGAACCGGTCACTGATGCGCGCCCACGTCGTTGACCCATCGGCGTTCACGCCGCCTTACGACCACGCTCTGTGCACGGCGCTGGCCGCACCCGAGGTGGGCCTCGACGTCGAGCTGATCACCAGCCGGTTCCTCTACGGGACGGTGCCATCGCCCGACGGCTACGAGGTGCGTGAGCTGTTCTACCGGCGGGCCGTGGGCGCGCCGGGCTCGCCGGCGCGGCTCGCCTCCAAGCTGGTCGAGCACGTGCCCGACATGCTGCGCTACCGCAAGCTCGCGCGCGCGGCGGACGTCGTGCATTTTCAATGGCTCGCGGTACAGGCGGTCGACCGATGGCTGCTGCCCGATCGACCGACGGTGCTCACCGCGCACGACCTCCTCCCGCGCGAGCCCCGGCCTGGACAGGCGTGGGCCCAGCGCCGGCTGTATGACGCGGTCGATGCGGTCGTGGCGCACTCGGCCTACGGGCGCGAGCTGCTCGTGTCCGAGCTGGGGGTCGACCCGGAGAAGGTGCGGGTCATCCACCACGGCGCGTTCAGGCATCTGACGCTGATGGAGCGCGAGGTCCCGCTGCCCGCCGGGCTCGCGGGCGTGCGCGAACCGGTCGTGCTGTTCTTTGGCCTGCTCCGGCCCTACAAGGGCGTCGAGACGCTGCTCGAGGCGTGGCGTGGCGTCTCGGTCTCCGTCCCCGGAGCGGAGTTGTGGATCGTGGGGCGGCCGCGGATGCCGCTCGAGCCGCTGCGGGCGCGGGCGGGGGCGAGCGTCCGGTTCATCCCCCGGTTCGTGTCCGACGCCGAGCTGCCCGCGTTCTTCCGCCGGGCCGACCTCGTGGTGCTCCCTTACGAGCGCACCGAGCGGCTCGACTGGTCGGGCGTGCTCGCCACCGCGCTGGCCTTCGGCAAGCCGATCGTGCTCAGCCAGGTGGGCGGGTTTGGCGAGCTCGCAGATCTGGGCGCGGCGCGCCTCGTTGCCCCTGGCGATCCCGACGCGCTCGGCGCGGCGCTGGCCGGGCTGCTGGCCGATCCGCAGGAGCGCGAGGGCCTGGCCCGGGGAGCGCTGAGCGCCGCGCAGGGGACCTACTCATGGGAGGCGGCTGCGCGCGAGACAGTGACCTTGTATCGAGACCTGGTTGGATAGCCCGCGCTGTGACCCTGGTGGCGATCGTTTTCTGGGCCTCGATTGGCCTGATCCTGTACGCCCATGCCGGGTATCCGGTGCTGCTCGGGCTGCTCGCCTGGCTGCGCCGCCGTGCCCCGCGGGTGCGGGCGTTGCCCGATGACGAGCTGCCCGCGGTGACGGTGATCGTGGCCGCCTATGCCGAGGAGGACGTGATCGCCGAGCGAGTGGCGAACATCCGCGCGCTCGACTATCCGTCCCAGCTGGTCGAGGTGATCGTCGCCTGCGACGGCTCGCCCGATGAGACGGCCGTTCGGGCGCGTGACGCCGGGGCCGACGTGGTGCTCGAGCTGCGGCGCGGAGGCAAGATCCGGGCCCAGGACGCCGGCGTGGAGGCGGCCAGAAACGAGCTCGTGGCCTTCTCGGACGCCAACGTGACCTGGGAGCCCGACGCCCTGCGGCGCCTGGTGGCGCCGTTCGCGGATGCGCGGGTCGGCTACGTGTGCGGCGAGGTCCAGCTGGTGGATGCGTCTACGGGGACCAACCAGGAGGGCCTCTACTGGCGCTACGAGCTGGCGCTCCGGGCGCTCGAGTCCCGGGTGCGGTCGGTGACCGGCGGCAACGGCGCGATCTACGCCACCCGGCGCGAGTCCTACCTGGTGGTCGATCCGATCATGGGCCACGACCTGTCGTTCCCGTTCAACATGGTCAAGCGGGGCTGGCTGGCTCTGGCCGTGCGCGAGGCGCAGGCCAGCGAGAAGATGGTCCCGACGATCGAGGGCGAGTTCGCGCGCAAGCGCCGGATGATGAGCCACACCTGGCCGATCGTGGTTAAGGGCGGGATGCTCTCGCCTCGGGGCTACGACCCGCTGTACGCGCTGATGATCGTCTCGCACCGGATCCTGCGCTACCTGACGCCGTTTCTGCACGTTCTCGCGTTCGTGCTCAACGTGGTCCTGCTCGGGCAGGGGTGGGTGTACATCGCGACGTTGGCCTTCCAGGTCGCGGTGCTGATGGCGGCGGCGCTAGCCGGCGTCGTCCCGTCCCGGCTTCTGTTGGTGGCCCGTTACTACGTGCTGACGACGGCGTCGCTCGCGGCCGGGCTATGGGACTGGCTGGTGCACGGCACCTCGGCGGGCTGGGAGCCGGCGGAGGGGACGCGGTGACGCTTCAGCGGGCGCTCGACGTGGCGATCGCCGGACCGCTGTCGGTCCTGAGCGCTCCGGTCGTGGCCGTGCTCGCATTGCTCATCCGGCTCGAGTCGCCCGGCCACCCGCTCTACACCCAGACCCGCGTGGGCAAGGATGGCGAGCTGTTTGAGATCTACAAGCTGCGCACGATGGTCCGGGGAGCGGAGTTCACCGGAGCCGGGCTGGCCATCCAGGAGGGCGATGACCGGATCACGCGGATCGGGGCGTTCCTGCGCCGCTACTCGCTCGATGAGCTCCCGAATCTCTGGAACGTGCTGCGGGGCGAGATGTCGATCGTCGGGCCGCGCCCGACGCTGCCGGTGCAGGTGGATCAGTACACCGAGCGTCAGCGCGGGCGGCTCGCGGTCAAGCCGGGCATCAGCGGCTGGGCCCAGGTCAACGGGCGCGCCTCGCTGCCCTGGCCGGAGCGGATCGAGCTCGACCTGTGGTACGTCGAGCACCGCTCGCTGCGGTTGGATCTGCAGATCCTGGCGCGGACGGTGCGGATGGTGCTGGGTGGCGAGGGGATCTACAAGGGAGAGAGAGGCGGATGGATTCCTCCAAGCGGGACGTAGCCGTCCTACTGACCGGCGTGGGCAAGCGCTACGACATCGTCTCGGCCTTCGCCCAGCACGCCACCGTGGTCGCCGCCGACCCCAATCCGCTCGCGCCCGCCCAATACGCCGCACACCACCGCCGCGCCGTGCCGCGGATCGATGACCCGGACTACGTACCTGCTCTGCGCGCGCTGTGCGACGAGTTCGGGGCCGTCGCGGTCGTGCCGCTGACGGATCTTGATCTTCACGTCCTGGCGGATGCCCGGGCGGCGGGTGAGCTGCCCGCCTTCGTCCCCGACCCGGAGATCGCCCGCGCGACGTTCGACAAGTACGAAACGCATCTACTGCTGACTCGGCACGGGTTGCCCTCGCCGCCCACGGGGCTGCCGGGGGAGCCGGTCGAGCACTTCCCGGTCATGGTCAAACCGCGCTGGGGCTCGGGTGCGCGCTCGATCCACCGGGCCGACGACATCCACGCCGCGGAGTTCTTCGTGCACTACATCGCCGAGGCGGCGATGGTCCAGTGGTTCATGGACGGGCCGGAGTTCTCGATGGACGCGCTGTGCGACCTGCAGGGCCGCTGCCTGAACGTGATCCCGCGGACGATGCTCGAGTCGCGGGGCGGGGAGTCGATCAAGGGCACGGTGATCGCCGACCCCGAGCTGGTCTCGCTCGGCCAGCGCGTGGTCGAGGCCCTGGGGGTGCGCGGGCCGTGCACGGTGCAGGCCTTCCGCGACCGGGAGATCGGCCTCGGCATCACCGACGTCAACACGCGCTTCGGTGGCGCCTTCCCAGCGCCGATGTACGCGGCGCTCCCGGGCCGGACCTACCCGGAGCTGATCGTGCGGATGGCGTGCGGAGAGACCGTCGAGCCGCACGTGGGCGAGTTCCGGGCCGGTGTCACGTTCACCCGCTACTACTGGCAGCTCGAGCTCGATTCGGAGCTACAGCCCACCGGTCGCGACATCGTCGACCCACCCGGGCCTCCGTCCCCGAGGCCGTGATGGGTTACCCCCGCTATAGGGGGTTAAGTCATCACGGCCTTCTCGAAACAGACGCTCGTCGGCGACGCGACATACGGGCCGAAGCGGGGAACGTTCGCGTAGCCGGAGGTTTCGTACAAGCGGATCGCGGCTGGCTGGTACACGCCGGTTTCGAGGACGACCGTGGTCGCGCCGAGCGCTGCGGCCCGTGCTTCGAGCTCGGTCAGGATCTGCCGCGAAAGGCCGCGCCCCCGGAGGGGTGGGCGGACGTACATGCGCTTGAGCTCGGCCACTGCTCCGCTCTCCCTCGCCAGCCCGGGGGCGTGCAGCATGCGGACCGCGCCACACCCCGCCGGCTCGCCGTCCAGCCACGCGACCACGAAAGCGCCGGCACCCTCGGCGACCTCCTCCGCCGCGAGCGAGTGGAACCGCTCCTCGGGCTTGTAGTCGCGGCTCAGCTCGGCGTTGAGCTCGGCGATCAGCTGCTGCGCCACCGGCGAGTCCAGCGGCTCGTCGCGAATGTCGACGCCGGCCACGGCGCGGTCAGGCTCGCGCAGTGCCGGCGCGCCGGCGTGGTTTCTTGGGCTCACCCCAGCACTCGTCCACGAACGTGGCGATCTTGCGGGTGAGTCGCTCCGGGCTGACGCGCAGCTCGATGATCGAGTTGGCGTCGACCAGCCGCCCGTTGGGCAGCTCGGCGGCGAGCATGTCGGCGTCCGAGAACGGGTGCACAGGATCGCGAGGATGCCCGATCACCAGCGCCGGCGCCTTGAAGCCCTGGCGCGTCTCCCGATCGGGGGCGGTGCGGCCGAACAGGATGCCCTGGAGCACTGCGCCGCTGGGGCCTGGCTCCTGGCCGACCCAATCCAGGGCCAGCTCGGCCAGGAACGGGACGCCCAGGCGCGGCACCCTCCGGGCGGCCAGGGCGAGCGCCTTCATGACGGGCTCGCCGTGGGTGAGCGCGAACAGCAATGGCGCGAACGCCAGTGCGCAGGCGGGAATCGCCTTATCGAGCACCGGCATCTCGATGATCATCCCGCGCAACCGACCCGGCGCCAGGGCGGCGACCTCGAGCGTGACGTTGGCCCCGAGCGAGGTCCCTCCGACGATCGCGTGCTCGAGCTCCAGATGGTCGAGCAGCGCCACCGTCTGGCGGGCGAACTCGGGCATCGAGTAGCGGCCCATCTCCTCCGGCCGGTCCGACTCGCCGTGCCCGAGGAAGTCGAGCGTCACCACCCGGTTGCCGTGGGCGGCCAGATCGGCAGCCAGTGGCGACTGCATCCTCTGCGAGAGGAGCAGGCCCGGCAGCAGCACGGTGGTCCGGGGTCCCTGCCCATGGATCGTGTAGGCGAGCCTCTGTCCTTCGTAACGGAAGAACGCCATCGATTTCAGGATACCCTTAGGAGTTGACTGGCTAGTCAGCCAGGGCCGTGCGCGGTACCTTGCACGGGCGATACCACTGAGGAGGACCCACGAAAATGGCAAAGACCTTGCGATCGCTGAATGGGCAGGTGGTCGCGATCACCGGGGGAGCTCGGGGGATCGGGCGCGCTACTGCGGCGGCCCTGATTGCGCAGGGGGCGCGTGTGGGCATCGGCGACATCGACGCCGCGCTCGTCGAGCAGACGGCAATTGATTTGGCCCCCACCCACCGTGGCGGCACGATCGGGCTCCCGCTCGACGTGACCGATCGCGAGAGCTTCGTCAGCTTCCTCGACGAGGTCGAGCGCCAGCTCGGACCACTCGACGTGCTGGTCAACAACGCCGGGATCATGCCGATCGGGCCCTTCATCTCGGAGACGGACGCCCAGGCGGAGCGGATGATCGCCATCAACATCCATGGCGTGATCCTCGGCTCCAAGCTGGCCATCGAGCGGTTCACACCGCGCGGCCGGGGTCACATCGTCCAGCTCGCCTCGATCGCGGGCAAGGGCGGGTTCCCCGGCGTCGCCACCTATTGCGCCTCCAAGCACGCCGTGGTCGGGCTGACCGAGTCGCTGCGGGCCGAGCTCCGCGACACCGGCATCGAGATGCACCAGGTGCTTCCGATCGGCGTCAACACCGAGCTCTACTCGGGCGTGTCGGCGGCGCGCGGGCTGAAGACCCCCGAGCCCGAGGACGTCGCCAACACGATCGTTGAGCTCCTCCAGACCGGCAAGTTCGAGCTCTTCGTGCCCAGGAGGGTGGGCACGCTGGTCCGCCTCCAGGGGCTCTTGCCCCGCCGGATCGTCGACGCGATTGTCCGCCTGACGAAAGGCGATCAGGTGATGCTGGCGGCCAACCCGACCGCCAGGGCGGCCTACGACGCGCGCCTGAACCAGATGATCAACGGAACCGTGCCGGCGCCGTCGACCGACCAGGAGCGAACCGCGGCCTAAGCGCTCTCTCTACGCGGGCGAAGAGGCCAGCCAGTCGGCGATCAGGCGCCCGATCTCTGGGCCGGCGTCTTCCTGAAGGAAGTGGGAGGCGCCGGCGATCACGTGGTCGATCTCGCCACCGAGTGCGGCCGCGAACCGCCGGCCGGTCTCGAGTGGGATCACCGGGTCGGACTCGGCCCACAGGAACAGCTTGGGACGCGAGTCGCCACGCAGCGCCTCCAGCACCCGCCCGCACTCGGCCGCGCCGGGCTCCTCCGGCGTCAAGGGCAGGATCAAGGGGAACGCCCGGGCTCCGGCCTTGGACGCCGGGTTGATGAACGGAGCGTCGTAGGCCGCGATCACTTGGTCGCCGGGATCGTTCAGGCAGGCACGGCGCACGAGCAGCCCGACCGGGAGGTCCTCCGTGCGCTCGACGAAGTTGCGAAACGCCATCCAGGCGTCGTTCATGTGCTGATAGCCGGTGAACAGCCCGGTGTCGAGGACGACAATGCGTGCGACCCGCTCGGGCTGATCCACCGCCACCCGCAGC
>Ga0335073_10004624_pt1 | contig 19258 bp, 17 predicted proteins | sample Lox_Sample_22_FD_207093 | JGI IMG/M metagenome (GOLD analysis project Ga0335073, IMG submission 207093) | Soil microbial communities from Loxahatchee National Wildlife Refuge, Florida, United States - Lox_Sample_2.2 | ecosystem: Environmental > Terrestrial > Soil > Wetlands | place: USA... | reverse complement strand
ACCCTGTCCCAAAGTAAAGGATGCAAGTGTGCTTATATCACAATATTAATCAAATGTTTGTTTGTGGAATATCATTTGAAGCCGCTATTCGCGACCTACGTACGCCTTTGATGATCGTCTCATAGACACATTCCCCGATATCGTGTCCATGTACATGGGCTGACATTTAAGAGCTCGAGTCTGATATTTGCCCTCAACGCCTTGCTCTATCCCTGTGACTCCGCCTTGGCCCTACGAAACCATTGAAGCGAAATAGAGCCAAAAGGGCTTACTGCTCTTGCTGTGGTCGATTCTGTTGCCTACCCTTTCCTCCACGCTGCTGGCCACCGCTCTTCTGTCCGCCTTCTGTGGATCCTTGGCCTCCACTACTACCATCACCAGAGCCTAGAGTCAATGCCGCCGTGGCTAGTCGATTCGACAAATCGATCTGCGTTCGAATAGTGTTAGCGAGATACGACACCACCAACACGTCCTGAATATGGTTGTTGAAATCCCTCTCGATATCTGCCGGGTCCACCTTGGGTGCCAAGCTCAACGTGTTCATCAAAAATTGGCCCAGCGCACTTGACGGCGTCGCCTCTTCGTCAAGTACATTGTTGACATAATTGCTCACTCGCTCCAGCATCTCGAGAACATTCTCAATCGCATGCTCCAGACTGTCGATGTCTGTAACGACGCTTTGCGTTCTATCTTCCCTGTCTTTGGCAGCGGAGATAACTTCAAGGCCGCTCTTCTCTGCTTCGCCATACCTGATATCATATGGCACAGGAATGAAGAGACAGCTATCTGCCGCTCTTTCAGCCGTGACTCCAATAGGCGCACTGATATAAGTCCTAGCTTCTATGTCTTTTCCAGGAACCGTAGATAAAGTGAGGTGTACGGCAGGATGCGGCCACGTTCCGTCGCCTTGCTGGCCATAGAAGTTTTGAATGAGAGCGCTGAAGGTATTCAACTCGTTGCTCGTGGCGTACCATCCTACTAGTACCTCTCGTGGGTTTGCGCGGAGGTGAAGTGCAAGCATCTGCTTCTGGTAGTCCATATCCACCTCTACTTGCTCTGTGGTCTCAGTGTGGGGTACAGCATAGCAGTTGCGGATTTCAACTTCTGTTCCATCCTCGCTGCGATGGCCTAGAAGCGTACCGATTACACGCTCTTGGTCTGGGTTTCGGCGAAGTGAGTGATCGAGGATAGAGAATAATGCCTGCAAGATTCTGTTATTAGATGATGTCGCTTGTGGATTTGGAGTGGACCTACCTGGGGCTGTATCACGACAGAGAGAGGTGCGGTTGAAGGTTGTGAACCGACAGATGCTGGGCCTAAAGGTCGAGCCAAATGCAGAAACGCGTCAGTGTCTGCCATTTTGGAGGTGATGGCAGAGATAGAGAACTTGCAGGGCTGAAAGCTCTTGAATGGAAGTTGGCCGTTGGTGCAGCACCGCGCTTGTGGGTGAATTTTCGCTTCGCAGAAAACGGCAACTTTTCGCGAAGGTTGCATCTAAATTTTTGTAGATCGGACATCACGCTTCAACAAACTTCAAGACAACAGCAAGTATGGCACCAATACGCCATCGAGGTCCGAGGAGAGGACGTACGTCTACAAGAGGAACCAAATCAAAAGAATCTTTTCTGTCGTCGCGATTAGAAGAGTCTGTGGAACCTGATGACCAGCCTGGGCAAGATGAAGAAGTTGAACTGTCAGACGACCAGCATCTTTCCAGCGATGAGGAGGAATTAGACCAACGCGCAGTCCCATCAAACGCATACAGTACTCTATTGCAATCCTTTGGCCAAAGATATGAGGAAGAAGGGCCTCGAAGAAAACGTCGGCGTATTGATTCTGGAAAACTAAGCAGTAGGAAGGGAATCGCGCCGTTTGGAGAAAACGAATTAGTTACCAACACGAACCCCGATGATGTGGAGCAGATAGAATCCCCACCGGATGGCGAAGTGGATGCCACTGTACATTCCGAAGATGATAGTGACAATGCCGGTGAACCTGATGACAACGAATTCGCAGACGAAGATGCTGAGGACGACGAGAGCCCATCTGACTCTTTTGAACAGCATTTCGGCGCTCCAGATGGAGAGGCGCTATCCAAGATGATCGAGATAGTGTCAGAAAATCACTGGTCTACGGAGAGGAGAGACTTGGGAACGCTGGGTAAATGTACCTTTGCGGTACCGGAAGGCAAAACTTTTCCGAGGGAGCAATTTGAGCTCTCATTCAAGACTGCAGCAGATTTACCTTTGAAGAGAAAGCTGAAAGACCCAGCCGACAGATTGCTTTCGCAACTGAGCGAAGTCCAGCGAGCAATAGCGGCACCGACTTTTCGATATTCTGATATGCTGTTTGGAGCTCGAACGACTAAGAATGCCTCGGATATACGATCACTCATGTGTCTTCATGCTTTGAATCACATATTCAAAACACGAGATCGCGTGATCAAGAACAATGCTCGAATTCTCAAAGACGCAGATGATACAGTCGAATACCGTGATCAAGGCTTTACGAGACCAAAGGTTCTTATGATCCTACCAACAAGGCATGCGTGCGTCAGAGTAGTTAAGTCCTTGCTTGAATTGAGTCAACCAGAACAGCAAGAGAACAAAAAGCGCTTCGAAGATCAATACGCTGAAGCAGAAGAGAAGAATATGAACGACAAGCCGGACGACTTCCTTGAACTTTTCGAAGGTAACGACGATGACATGTTCCGTTTGGGCATCAAATTCACCCGAAAGACCATCAAGTTCTTTGCACAATTTTACAACGCAGACCTTATCCTCGCTTCGCCGCTCGGTCTTCGACGTGCAATCGAGTCCGGAGACAAGCAAAAGGGCGGAGACTACGATTTCCTCTCCTCAATCGAGCTCGTCATTGTCGACCAAGGCGAAGCACTTCTTATGCAAAATTGGGATCATGTCGCGCTTATATTTTCTCACCTGAATCTCCAACCACGTGAAGCACACGGCTGCGATTTCTCTCGGGTTAGGCCATGGTACCTTGATGGCCAAGCCAAATATCTCCGCCAAACACTAATTTTCAGTGCCTATCTGGCGCCGGAGCTGAACGCCCTCTTCTCTCAGCATTGCAAGAACGTTTTTGGCAAAGTAAAGTTTGCACCAGAATATCCAGGCGCGATAGTCGACATCACTCAAAGCGGTTTGCAGATAAAGCAAACATTCAGCCGCTTCAGTAGTACTTCTATTACGAGCGATCCGGAACAACGCTTCAAGTTCTTCTCTGCATCTATCCTACCATCTCTCACACGCTACCCTGCGCCTCCCGACCGAGCCCGAGGTATATTGATTTTCATTCCCTCATACTTCGATTTCGTGCGAGTGAGAAACTACTTCGCCACATCGCTCGCAGCTCAGAACATATCTTTCGGCGCAATCTCTGAGAATTTCACACCGCAAGATAAAGAAGTGAGAAGAGCAAGGAGCCATTTTCTGTCGGGAAAGCAGTCCGTCCTGTTGTACAGTGGAAGGGCACATCACTTCTTTCGATACCGTCTTAAGGGTGTGAAGAGAGTTGTCTTCTACGGTCTTCCCGACAATGAGTTGCACTACCGAGAGCTTGTTGGTATGGTGGAGAGGAGCATAGAGGAGGGGAAGCTGGCTGTAGGCGAAGGAGTTGTACGAGTCATGTTTTCAAAATACGATGCACTGAAGCTGGAGAGAGTGGTTGGCACTGGGAGGGTACTTTCCATGTTAAAGTCGAAGAGCGACACCTTTCAATTTACTTAGAGAGTGTACCGTACGTGATTTAGTCATATGCAGCGACACAAGAGTTAGAAGAAGCGTTGGAATCCACCAGAATTTCCGACAACGAGAAGTAATCTCGGAACGACGTACAAATGAGACAATAAAGGTTGCTTTTACGCGTATAGAATTCATCTACAGTTGCTGAAAACAACTAGAACACTTTTCAGAAGGAAATAGCGCCACGAATACCATACTCCGTGTTCTGTAACATTCCGTTTCTTCCTCATCATGGCATGGTTCGAGCCACAGTGCGATAAGGAGATTTGAACACACGGTGACACTGAACGATGCGGAATGGGTGAAGTGCCGTTCATAGGGTAGAAATATCTTCAAAGGGCCTCGTGTCGGGCCAAGGCCTCTAACTGAGACAAGGGAAGGGATGAGGTTGAGTTAAAGATGAGCCGGACGGACCCGGAAGGTTTTCTGACAGGCGAGTGGACGACCAGGATGCTTTGGCTTATTGGTGCAGGCGCGGGCGCGGTCTCCCCTGAGCCGCCACTTGCGACCAAAACGTGCAAAAATGTATGCACCTCAGGGCCAAACTGCGACGTGCTGATGCTCATCAAGAAACACTCGACCACGACGTGATTTTCCACCATTCTGCCATTCTAGACATGCTGCCACCGGTCCGGGACGCGCCATGAGCGTTGATCTGACCATCGGGCCCCTGGGCTCCGGCCAGACGCCCACCGACGATGAAGTTATCGCAATGGCTCGGGAGGCCATCGACGTCTCCCGCGATGAGATGAGACGAGGCAGAGACGGTGTCGTCTCCAATGATCTCCAGCAGCCAGGCGTTACCGTCGATTTAGGCCACAGAAATATCACCAGGCTCCCCGACGAAGTCATTGACATTATCAAGGTTGAGATCGAAAGGTACGCACTTCTTTCATCGGCTTCACTCTTGTTTCTTCTCGGCCACCATCGCAATTTACTCGGCTGTTCAAAAATCATTCAAAGCGATTTGAGATGTAGCTGCTGCGTACCTATGGAGAGCACACTTGGTCTTATGAGCGAAATCTCTTTGGCAAAGACATCTATAACTCGTCTTCTTTGAGCGCTATCGGGGTAGCATTGGCTTTTTTTGGAATTCTAACTCCTCGAATATACCTTTCTTGGGGCCTATCGTACTTCTTTCTAATACTTTTTGGTTTTGCGCCCCTTCATTCATTTTCAGCCTCACCTGATCTTCATTCTTTTCGGCGCGGACAGGGCTTGAAAGTAATGGCGCCAATCCGCTGTTCTGATTGTTATTAAATTTTGTTCCTTAATTTACTAACTCAGATCTATAGACTGGCAATATCACACAATCGAGTGGCGTCGTTCCCTGAGTACATCTCAGAATGCAAGCGCCTGCGATATCTCAACGCACGCTACAATGCACTGCGAGATTTTCCGAAAGCTGTATGTTCATATTGAAGTTGACTCTATGCACGGTTATCTAAGTGTGAATATGTAGATCCTCCAACTGTCTTCGCTCGAAATTCTGGACCTTAGTCGGAACAGGATTAAGAGACTTCCAGAAGATATTCGCAACTTGTCATCTCTTAAAGTGCTTGCGGTCCAGAAAAACAGGATTGAACGACTCCCATTATCAATTGGAGATATGACTAGCCTGCGTATGCTCAAATTTGATGACAACCCTCTCGTTTTCCCACCACAAGATGTCCTCATACTCGATGCCCTCACTCTCGCTACAGCAAGTGGTAACGAGGTCGAGGCATTACTTACCACTCAGGTTAAGAAATACCTAAAGCAAGCCAGTACTGCCGCGACCAACAGGCAACGCCTACAGATTGAGTCGGATGGTGAAGTAAGGTTAGTTTGTCCTTTTGAATTGCGCCCAGCTCGTCCAACTAATAAATCTCAAGTGAGGACGCACTAGAAACTCCTCGACCGCTTCGACCCGCTGGTACACGTTTCCCTGTGAGACCCAGCATAAGCGGACTTGACAGTCTTGGCATTCCGAGTGCTATCTCTCCTGAAGCTCAGCCGACTGCATCTGCACCCACTCGTTCACATCGCCGGCTTCGATCAAATCAACCTGCAATGCTGAAACGTTCCAACTTGCTCTCACCACCTGAGGGTAGTGATCGCATCGCTACCAACGGCGATGAAACCAGTGGCATTACCGTTCGCCCGAAACGTCACGGCATGGTTACTCCAAGAGTTTCCGAGGCTCCTAAAATTGAGGAGGCTCTGAGCAAAGTAAAAGCAACCACAATCGGGATAGATGAAATACCTGACTCCGAAACTATTCCATCGCTCGAGTCATTTACTTCACAAGGTAGCATTGTCCATGAATCATGTGTTCAATTCTTACGAGAGTTTCTAGATGATCCGATTTATCAGCTCAAGACAGGCTGTGAATTCATGCACAACACGGTCTGGAAATTTGCTTCCGAGGTTAACGACGTGATCCGTTCGTTCGACTGGGGCGAAGACAATTACAAGCTTCGGTTCGAAATTACCAAACATGTCGATGACGCGATGAAAGTTGCAGACGAGCTGAGTAACATTATACTCGATATACATTCAATGAGGCTTAACGAAGCTGTGGCAAAGCTCAACGTTCCAATTTGCACGACGTACGATGTCACCGAAGCCTTAGCTCAATATCTGGTCGACAACAAAGGATTTCTAGCCGATCGCGACCTATCTAACGGAGTCGGTTGCGCCAACATCTATATGGGCTTGTGGCAGACCAGTGTCCAGCTAACTGCCTTTGGTGATCTTGTCGGTCAGTTGATAGCAGAACCCTCAGGACGCAGGCTTGTCCCAATGTTTGAGAAGTATCGTCGCGAGACTATGGCTGAAGGCCAAAGTGGTGCAACTTCCCCCGATGCGGTGAACGGTATCTCACCGAACCCGAGCTTCATCATAGCTACTTCAAGCCGTTCTCGCTTATCCACAAATCCGACTGCCAGTGATATCCAGGTTCCACGGTCGACAAACCTGCAAGCTCTAGACCAGTTTCTCTCAACTTCTGAGACTGACTACCTTGGAAACGACGGTTTCCCTAGCCCAACGGAGGAAGATATGCGCTTTGAGCAAATCGTCATGGTGCATAGGCTCGTGGTGGAGCGCTGCAGCGAGATTCTGCCAACTGCCTACGAACGTATGAAGCGGGAGCGCGATGTCAGTGCGAATTATTATGGCGAAGACCACAGCATCACTCGTTCCTTAGGTCTCATGCTTGCACGCTTTGAGGGCGTGATGCAGGCAGTTCAAACGCTCGACCAGCGCCTCTCCACAATCAGCATCACGGATAAGATGCAGCGGACATCGAAAGCCTTGTGGAAGGACTTCAGGCGTCCAGGTGCGGTACGTACATTTCTCTTCTCGCAACTTGCTGATGTTATCCCAACTTGCATAGCATGAAGCCTTTGCTAACTCATAAATGCAGGAATGGTCGCACACGCTCGATCTCGTTGCGAACCTCTCCCTTCCCAGCATAACAACGGAGATCAAATCTCTTTGCAAACCCATCCATAACATCCTCAAAGAAGCCACACGTAGCGTCGCCGAGTCACCGTGGGCAACGGCTGCCTATGACAATACGCGCGGCCCACAGAACGGCGAGAATCCGAACTTCTACGCTCCAGGCTCAGTACCATCCACTCCACTTAGTGCCGCCATTGGCCCGGCAGCTTCTGCCGCTGTCAACCCTGGACCCAGCGCACGGGAGAGAGATGGTCCACTGAGAACGGGGAGTAGCACGAGAATCAATTTCTTTGAGAGGGTCGATGAGTATCAGCGAAACACGCAGAATCGGCGCATCTAAGCTTTCTCGTCGTGAGAGCCTCTAAGGCGAAACTTGACCGAACAAAGAAAGGTAGATGGCAGATAGATGGTTATAGCTTCTCTATTTGCATACACACGGACAGCACGCGGTTTCACTTTCATATCCAATGTTTGATCATTCTAATTGCATCAGCGCCGGTCATTGCGAAGGTGTTGGTGGTATCAAATGTTCTCGATTAGCTTGCTAATTGCGAGATTATGAATCACAGTTATACGAGGTAGTTGAATGGCTAAATTGAGATCACATCTAACCTGTCACTTCTAGTGTTTGTAGTAGGGAAAGTCTCACGACATGAAAGAGGCACTGGTGAGTGAAGAGCTAGTGCTCAGATTCATTTTGGTATCCCCGTGATTTCAGCTAGCTACATAGAGGCCACGCTGATCAAATCGCCCGTCCAGCACCCTCTATGAGGAAATCGTAGTATGCTATACATGCAAACGCCCGCCGGACCATGATGCAGAGAGAAAAAGAAGTCGATCGGTCGAATTAGTCGAAAAGACCGAAGCCCATGTCTTCGTCGGACTCTTCTTTCTCTAGACGGCTTCGTCAGTAATGGCTTGCATGATGATGGCAGACTTCATGAGTTCTGCCTTGAGGAACTGAAGAGTTTCGTCGTCGAGACCCAGGACAGCAAGCTGCAGGGCCTCAGCGGTGCGAGATGAGAACCCACCTTCTTCCTTGGCCTCCTCCTCCTTGGCTTCCTCAGCGGCGTCGGCACCTCCAGCAGCAGCGGCGCCACCGGCAGCCGGAGCAGCGGCAGCACCACCACCAGAGCCCACGTTCAGAAGCATGCTCTTGACGTCCTTGCCCTCCAACGCCTGTGGCTTGTCAGTATTGTCGTCAGTATTGTCATCGGCAGCTTCTTCCAGCTCCAGCGCAAGGAACGGAATTGCTCCCACCTTCGCGAAGAGCGTAGCCCAGATCGGTTCGAATTCATTGACGCCGGCGGCCTTGACGAGGGTTGTGAGTTTGTCGGCCTGACTTAAGTTAGCGACGGTTGCCAAACGTGCAGGGGGCAGCGGGTGAACTCACGGTGATTTCAACACCATCATCGGCGAGGATGAGAGCTGCGTAGCTCGCTGCGAGTTCGGCTGTCGACATTGTGACGGCTCGCGGGGAGTGGAATGTGGATTTGTTGATATGGCACTGCAATTGTACACAGCTAATTTCTGGTGGTGGTGGGTGGAACTAGTGATGCGAAGCTCGGAGAAACGTATTTGCCGACGCGATTAGTAGAGTAGAAGGTGTGGATGCCTTAAAAGCTTTGGTCTCAATCGCCACCACAGCGGCAAGGCTCGCATAGAAGGAGGAGGCGGAAGCGAGTGAGACGGGTGGGTGGCGCTATTACTAGAGGGGTGGTGGCACTATTACTGGTGGGTGGTACTGTAGCACTGGTTGGTGAGAGTGGGCTGACCAAACCACACTAATTCATTAGAGAGCGCCGCTCAACGACGCCCCGCAGCTCTCCGCATCGCCTCTTCCCTGTACCCGCCCATCGGCATTCACCTCGCTGCGACGTCAAGATTCCATGCACTGAGCGCAAATCCCTTCTTTCTCATATCCTTCAGCTGCTTCAACGCCGCATACCCATCTCAAAACAACTCGTCTCATCATGACCGACTCACCGCGTGTGAATGCGCCTCTGGACCCTTCGGAGCGCCCCATCCTCGATAATCTCATTCAGATCCGCACTCGACTCGAGCTGCTCAAGGCTGATAAGACAAAATACGTCAAATCTGAAGATGTCATGACCACGTTCCACGACCTGATCGCCCAGGTCCACTCTCTCAACGAACTACGTACAAACAAGCGAGATGAGCAGAATAGGGTGGACACGGTGCTCGACGACTGCTTCCAGCTCATATCTCTGGCCTTCATGACCATTGGCAAAAATTCGGAAGCACCGGCAATCTACTCAGCCGTAAGCACCATCAAGCGTTTACTGGATCATTTGAAAGAGGCAGCTTTCTTCAGTGGCAAGGATCTCGAAGGCATCGGTCACCAGCTGGAAGTTTACCGTGAAAGCATCCATCGAGGCCAAGAAGCCAACTCTTACGACCCTCACCTCTTGACTCTCCTCGAGGCGCGAATCGATGTCTGTCAAGCGACCAAGTCGGAGCTGACAGGAATTCTAAGCCATCTGACGCCCGACCTTGCACCAATATACGAGAAACTCGTTTCCATCCTCCGAACTCTGTCATCACACAACGTGCGATCAAAATTTCCTAGAGATGAGGTGCTGGACCTGCAGCGCCAGCTCAAGGAACTCGAGAAGGAGCTACGCGAGAAGCAATGCTTTTCGCCGGACATGACTCTGGAAGAACGCTATGAGAAGATGCTTCGCGAGACAGCCGAAAACGTGTCTCCGTCCGCGCAAAAGCTGGTATCAGACCTCCTGACGAGGTGCTTATTGTGGTCGGAAATCATTCTAGCGCGGCCGGGATATGTCGGTCCTACCTTCCGCGAAACCTTCGACAGGCTCCTCACGATTCGCAATCAACTGGAAAGCCGGTCTCTGCTCCAAGCCTGGTCTCTCCGAGAAACCGATCTTTACGACTACCAACGCCGCCTAGATCGTATCGACGAGAGCAGGACGCCTGATGGTAACTTCTTGGACGCCGAAGGTAAACCTGCATGCCTTCAAACACAGCGGGTAAGCAAGTTTATGTCTCGCTACTTGACTCGATGCTAATGTAGAATGTAGACTCTTCTTTTCCTTCTCCGCAAGTCTTACGCATTAATATACCTCCTCATCACCTCCTCCGAACCCGTTTCCGAAGCCCTACTCCCAATCTATAACCAATTAAAGACGCTGCGCAAATGCCTTCGCGAAGTGCAAAAGGCTGGCGGCGTATCATCACCCCGGGAGCTGTGGCCCTATTCTATGAAGCTATCTTCCATTGATAACATGAGGGTGGACGGAAAATTCATGGTTGGAGACGAAATCCCAGATGGACAGGCGGCAGTTGTGCAGTTGATGGAAGACTGCTTTGACCTGGCATTCCAACTTAGGTATCAGGCGGAGGAAAACGAAAAGGAGGAAGAAGAGGAAGAAGAAGAAGTCGTGGATGGCAAGATGGAAGTGGATGATGCGATTGAGATGAAGGCGTGAAGTCACAAGTCTTTTTATTTCAGCTCGTCTCAACACCATTCTTAAAACTGTCACTACCTATAGGCAGTCACTGTCTAGGTGATACAGATTCAAGACTGTATGTACGCATCACAGTGTTCGCAAAAGCTCAGGGAGGCAATAGTCCTCGGGGGTAGCAATTAGACCAATTGTATATTACTGAGTATTTCAGTACCATCCCCTTCGTTGACTTCCTTTGGAGCATCTGAATCTTTGAACCAAAGCCTTCCGCCGTAGGAGATACCTAGTGCGTGTTTAGTCGTTTCGCTCTGCTAGAGGAGCATGAAGGACAAACATAGTTCTTCGCCTTCTTGGATATCGCGTTCTGCAGTGTAGACAACTATCAGTCTACCTAGATCGCGTTGCCAGACGACGTTTGGGTCCGCGGAGTGGTTGAACATTGAGCCTAGTCCGAAGACCACGGCCTGTCTGACTTCTGGTTTTCCATGCTCATTCATGGTCGGCCAATTACTAGATCGACATCAGCCAAATCAGCCTTTGGAGGCGCGGTACGATCGCGTCGCACTATGTGTAGTTGTAAAGCTGTGTTTCTCTGACATGCTTTTGATTCTCTTCGACGCTTAGCACTAAAACAGGGCAAACATCGATTACAGTTCCAGCAGGAATCAACTTTGACGTGAAGACGCCTCGTCCTACGTAATCTTCAGCCTAGGTCCTAGCTCTTTGATGTTGGGCGTGCTACCTTTGGGAGTGTTTAGTGTGAGTGATAGATTTTGCGCTCTTTCGAGCTTTATCTCATAGAAATCATGGTGGACCATCGTATAAAAAGCTTAAGATCAAGGTTAAAAGGAGGGAATGTTGTCATTATGGGGTAAGTTAAGATGAGAATGCGTTGCAACTTCAACTACGGTAGAATGGTCAATGCCCGCCAGCCTAATGCGATCTTTCTTCTCACGTCGAACAGAGCTTCAATTTTACTCCACTCCACGACTCTACGAATAATCCTCTTGCGCAGAGTCTCTGTCTCACAAACATGTGGCTACGAGTCTCAATATGACAGAAATTAAAAATCATCCAGCCTCTTAAAGCATTCTGCAGGTCAACAAGGTAAGTAGAAGGTCGGCGGGACACTACATCTCTTCGTCGGAAGGGTTATCAAGATCTCGGAACAAAAGCCTGAAAAGCGTCAGTGCCAGTTGTGGAATCTCTAGAATCTTCTACAATGGCTCGCGCTCGAGGTCAATCTTTTGGCGATGGCATCAAAACTCCACATAGCATTAGCCTGAAAGTCCTCAGGTAAGTCCGACATAAGAGCAACGTTCCAAATGAACAACAACAGCACAAGATCTAACGCTGCGTTGCAGACTGACAAGGCCATCCCTCGCAACGCAATATCCACTGCCACTCACCGAGCCACCTCCCCTCGACGGCCTATCCATCTCTCTGAAAGCTTCCCTTGCATACCCCGAGAGCGACAGCGCAGATGCCTTCATCCTCACTCCAATCCTCCAGCTGCCAGAGTCGTTCCAGTCAGCGTACGTAGGCGAGACATTCTCGGCGACGTTGTGCGCCAACAGCGAGCATCCCGTCTCACCGCCGTCCGCGGCCAAGACCGTGACCAGCGTGAAGGTGCAAGCGGAGATGCAGACGCCGAGCGGCGACGCGGCGGGCCAAGCGCTGGAGCTGGAGGACGCGGGCGACGCGGGCGCGGAGCCCGGCGCCGGCGGCGACGACGGCAGGACCCTGGGCCCCGGCCAGACCATGCAGAAGATCTTGCGCCTCAATCTGAAGGAGGAGGGCAACCATACGCTCGGCGTGACGGTCACGTACACGGAGCCGGCGGACGCGGCGGTGCCTGGAGAGGCCGAGGCGAGGGTTGGCAAGGTCAGGACGTTTCGCAAGCTCTATCAGTTTGTTGCGCTGCCGCTTTTGGGTGTCCGGACGAAGGCTGGGGACCTACCGGCTGGTGAGAACGGCAAATTCAGGTTCGTGGTCGAGGCACAGCTGGAGAATGTTGGCGAGAGGGCAATCGTTCTGGAAGTATGGGGTTTGCGCAGATGCAAAGCTCTTCACGTCTATGGATTGCTAATTGTGACCACAGGCAGTCTCACTGGCACCGAAAGCTCCATTCGCATCTCAATCGCTCAACTGGGACATCTACGGCACCGGTGCGGATCCAGTTCACGCGCCAATCCTCAACCCGCGAGATGTTATTCAGGTCGCATTTCTCCTCGAAGAGCAGACTGACGTCCAAACGCTTGACAATCAACAAGAGCCTGCACATGACATTCATGCCGCTGCTTCGGGTGACAAGATAATTTTAGGACAGCTGAACATTCAATGGACCAGCGCCATGGGCGATCGTGGCAGTTTAAGCACGGGATGGCTGATCGCAAAGAAGCGATAATCGATTGGCGTGTTTGTTGCGTAGCGTCACATACACGAAACGAATTGTTTGGCTGCTACTGAGACGCGACGCGACCTCACGCGGGAAGAAAAGCAAGTCATCAGGTAGAAGGAAAGTCGGCATTCCGCAATTAGAGTATCGACGCTGAATCACGAAGCGTGACTACGCGCAACCGCGTCACTCTGCGTCAAGAGAACAAGGTGGCTCGATAGTGGCAAGCCAATGTTCGAGACAAGAACGCTAAGATGATGTAGCGATGAATAGGACGAGAGGGCTTTGAGGGGAGAATTGGGATGCACGTCATTATATCGGAGATTTATTAATTGCAGGGCTGCAAGAGCGAGATGTGGATCACTTGCTTGAATGCGAACTTCTCGCGATTGGTTGCTACGTGCAATTCCAAAGATCTCACGCCAAAGCCAGCCTTAGTCTTAGAGCGGAGGAAATAAAAACAGCGGGCCGCACCGGGAAGATCTTGCCAATTTGCTACGCAATTGGAGAAGACCACCAGACGCGATTGGACGACGATCCAGGAACGAATCGATCGCATGACCGGATTGTACGGCGACTGGAGAACTGGGATGGCGGAGGGAACTCAATTCCCGATATAGAAGGTTTCGGAACATTATATAGCGTGAGTGGTCAGTAGCAAAAAGCCTAAACCTTGGACTTGGAAGACTCAAACCAAGATCGAAGACTTTAATGCAAGCCATAGCAGTCTAGCGGCATGGTGGTTGCGATGTTGACAAGGTGCAGGGATGATAGAAAGACAGCAAGGTTCATGTTGTTCGAAAGTCAGGCCCAGATGAAGTTGCCCAACTTTCGTCTTTGTAAGTTCTTTACTGTGAAAATAGACCTGGCACTAGCTTCATATAATATTTCCTTTTCCCTGCTGGAGGATGCATGGCTGAAGGACGTATTGAAAAGCTCTGATTCGACGCGAGTTTCAGGAGAGCGGTCTAGCGGAATCGACGGTGGAAGCCGAGCAGAGTTATGATCTGCTTGAAAATCGTAAGGAAGGTCCAAGCTTGGAAGTTTCATGTAAAGGAACGATCAAAGAATGCTGCAGCTCGGTTGCGCTTCCATACGGCGCTTTGTCCAGCCTCGGGACAGTTTTTAATAAACGCGAGGTTGCGCTCCGTAGGGTATGCTATTTTGGCATGCACATGTCTGGACGCGGGCGAGATTGGCGAAGCCCATTGCATATTGCAGGTAATCTCTCCAAAAACACGGCCCGAATGCAGGAGAATCGCGAGGCACCATAAGCCAGGAGATATGATATCGAGCACGAGCGACGTGGACCTGTCAGAACTTACCGACTTCGTACCCGATGCGTTACCCCTTGACGTCGCGGTCTCCGCCGAATTGCAAACCGGCCGCCTCATTGAGTCTCTGTTTCTGTCATCTCAGAGATATGAAAGGGTGAAATGGACGTAGCATAACGAAATTGCAGAATTCATGCTGCTGGATCATAGTAATATATTTGATATTCCTCGTCACCCCCCTCACCTCGGCTGCCTCGCCTTCAGATACTGCAAGGCGCCGGCTAGTGCTGCAGAGCGGCAGTTAAGGACCCGGATTGGGCCAAAAACGACAGACGTGGTTCCGCAAGTGGAAGATTTTCAACCCGCTCTGATAAGATGACCACCATCGTGGTACGCGGCTTGTCGCGTGTGCTGGCTATCGGCCAGGGCCAGTCCAGACGTGTCAATGGTCCTTGGACATGAGTACGGAGTGATTAGCCCTGCATTCGTGGCAAGCGATGCAAAGTGTTGTGCTACTCGTGAGCGGATACGCGGTATTCGTTGATGGTAGAACCCCTGAGCTGGGCACGGCTCAGGAACGGCACCGTCTTCCACACCACCATCGAACGCCTCTGTTCTTTTTCCGTCAAAAATGCCAGCGCGCGTCGGGACCACCAGCGCGAAAGCGGTGCCACCAAAGCTGTTTTCTGTGTGAGTTCGCCAAGCACGGTACACTTGGGTACGCTGCGAAGCGGAGCAAAATAAGGCCTGTACTAGGTACCTACCACAAGCCCTTGTGTGCTGGACGGCTTGTTCGTTAAGGAGGAAGCAATGCGTGGCAGATGGTGGAGCAACAACGAGAAGCCTTCTACCCACCCACCTTTTTCCTTTGACATTCCACATGCCAAATCGTTTTCCTAGGTGCTCAATACCTCTGCGAGCGTCGCCCTAGCTTTTATTCTTTACTTCGCCATGCGCTAAAACTTCTCCTATCTCGCTTTGCTTGCGCGATCGAGCTCTGGATGTGGTTTACTTGGGCTTACTTTCGTCCTCCCGCCTTATCCATACTTCACCTCTACATTCACGCGTCGCCTCCTCCAGAGAGGCACGACTCTTGATTTGGATTTGAACCACTTTATTTTTCTTGTCCGGTAGGCTTCTCGGCTTCTCCCTGCGCCGAGCCTTATGGTGACATCTGCATGTAGCCTTTTCGTACTCCGTTCCTGGCCGCGCGAAACATACTATAGCTCGCACACAATATACACCCCACCGAAGTATCACACAAAGGCATCTGCGCGACCTGGCTAGTTGAAGCTTGCGTTACACAGATATCACTTTACCGAGACCGAGCCCAATGATCATCACTAGGCTTCAATTGCAAATATTCTACCTTCACCAAACGAATTCAACCCTCTCCCTACTTCAGCACCCATGAGATACGATCGAGTCGCTATGACTCCCGCACGGCTGCCGGACGTGGCTTTGACCACTCCGCTGGCAGACTACTTCTTCATCGCCGGTATCGAATCGTCGCAGATCGTGGAAGAGAAGCTTCACTCTAGTGGCCTGGCTTCTCCGCCACCAGAGCCAGTCGACGAAACCATCGAAGAGAACGAAGTCCTGGAAACGGATGCAAATCTACGGCCGAAATCGGGAGAGGGAATAAATGGCTTCGACTCACCGAAAAGACGAAGCTGGAGGTTCAGTTTCGAAGCTCGCAAGTCAATCAGCAGCATCATGGGTGTCGAATCAAAGTCGGCAAGCAATAGAAGCAGTGCAACGATCAAAGGACCATCACTGGAAACTGGAGAGCAGCTTTCTGGATCAGCACTCAATAGTGTGGACTTCGACGCGGCTCTCCGCAAGTTCGCATCGGAAAGGGAGAGTTTTCTTGAAGAGATTCAGTTCAGCGCCGGAACCATACCTCAACCCACGAAACTGAAGCCGAGACCCAAGACACAAAGGATTATCAGCGATGATAATGCCGGCAGTAGCTTGATGACGGGAGTTGGTAGCATCCGGAGACGAATTTCTACCATGAACAGCTTGAAGAGGCAGCCGACCGTCATGCGTCAAGGTACGTCGATTTCAACCGTAGCATTTTCAAAAGGGGGGAGGCAACGTCTCTCGCCAGTCAGGATCGATGATCTGAGAGACTCTCCATACTCATTCTCCTCCAACATCGTCTCCACAGGATCGCGTGAGATCGAACTTCACAGAACTAATCACTCACAAGAATCTCTAGCCTCGGTCAGAACGACTAAAAGGTTGAGCGGCTACAACTCCGTCATTCCTTCTCCTGACCCTTTCCATGTCGATCCAAACATGCATCCCTTGAAGAGACGATACGAGCCCGTTCTGCTTGATCGCTACCCACCGAAGAATATGCACGAAGAGCTTAAACTACGAAATCCGTTTCCAGACTATGTGCCAATGTTCGCCTTTCCAAACGATGTAAACGTTGTTTCGGCGGATGAGCGACCGAGGTCATCGTGGCACGGCTTTGCAATGACGAACGCGGATGGTAGCAGCCTTCACGGTGTTTGCTTGATCGTCTGGGTCCCTTTGAACCCTACCGCCGCTGAAAACCTGGAACAACAGTGCGAGATCTGGCGGCAGGCCAATATGTCCCCGGAAGAGCGCGAATTGGCAGCCAGTCTAGGCGAGCGATTGGCCAAAGAGAGAGCCCAGCTATCGAGTCTCCTTGGCCTTCTTCCAACCGTTCCACAAGACTCCGAGGAAAGAGAGCAGCTCGATGACAAGATCAGCATCGTTGAAGAAAGGATCACCATGATGACGGACATGCTCCGACCTGTACGGCATGGTGCAGCGTCAAAGATTGAAGGCTTGACCGATGGCGAGACCGGTCTGTGGACGCCTCGAGCATTCGGAGTGCTTGGAAGAGACGGTGCCCTTACAAGCTTTTGGAAGGAATGGCTAAAAGCTATAGTGGTTCCCATGATGAATGGTGCAGTTCTTCGTGTTCCACCAAGTTCTCCCAAAGTTGGCATCTGGCAGCCGCTTGAGCGTTATGTGGTTAATCTCTGCGCAGAAGCGTTCAGCCCGAAATCATCCTCGACTCAAGTGGAAATCAGCATTCGAGAGTTGCGTCTTTACGCGCGGAAGGAAGCTGCCAATGAGTTGCCGGGCTCTCGAAATGTTGACCTCTATCCGCTCTTCCGGACGCTTACGATCCCAAACATCATATCACTTTTCGAATATGCTCTGGCGGAATCCCGTATCATTCTACTCTCTTCATATACGAGCATGCTTCAACTCGCCAGCTCAGCGCTCGTGAGCTTGCTGTACCCATTGAAGTGGAGACATATTTTCATACCAGTGCTTCCTGCTCGGTTGCTCGGTGCACTAGAAGCGCCTTGCCCTTACATCGTTGGCATTGAGCGCAGGTATGAGAATGTAAATCTACCCGATGATGACTTTGTCCTGGTGGATCTTGACAACAACACCGTGGAAAGCACTGCACCACCAATTAGCCTTCCTCGACAGCAGCGACGGAAGCTTATGTCTCTACTTCAGCTCGCTGCTCCACATCACAACCGGTACGGCGTAGAGGTTGGTCCTCCACTCTACACGATCGACGCCTATCCCCACGACTCATTTGTCTCTGAACACTCCTCAGTCTACACTTATAAGCCTGCAAATGCAACATTGGCCACACTTGTTGGGCTGAACTCTGCATCATTCGGCAACATCGACACTCAGAATATTTCTCAGACCTTTACTTTCAATGCCTTCCTGCAAGCAACCAGCCACAGCCGTGGATCAGATCATCGGCCAGCCACGAGCTCAACTTATGGCAATGGACGTTTGACATCACCTCCTTCACCGAAGCACTCTCCTGTGTCAGGCCACTTTCCCTCCCCTTCTACTCCTAACTCTCGCAGCGACTCAGCATTCGGCTCCGGCCTCGCTCTTCAGCAAAATCTGAAAGAGAAGCGCTCTGGCTTCTTCGACAATTCGTCTCAGAGACGGAGTTCCTCTGTAAGCTTTCGTAAACAGGTCCATTTCAGAGCCGCGTCTCTTAACAATATGCTACAGTTCCACATCGATAGAGCAACACTAGGCCGGCGTCCAAGTCAGCCCTTCCTTGGTCATGCCTCGTCAAACTCTACTCCGAACTTTGGAGAGTCACGCCCTAGCTACGCTCCTTCGGTATATGCTCAGTCAACTCTTGCGGCATCCACGATAATGCCGCAAGTGTTGATGCAGCCAGTAAAGAATACGGATACTCAATGTTGGGTCGAAGGCCACTGCTTGCTATGGCGAGCCTTCGATCAAAGCACTACATGCTCGGTCTGCGAAGAGAAAGCCGATGAAGGAGTTTACCGATGCACAGGTTGTTCAGTCGCCGCTCATGGCCGCTGTAAAGACAAGATTTGCCTTGTTTGCACCTCTGCTTTCCGCGCAGACCAAGTCCGTGCAGCATTTGTCCGTTTCTTCGCAAACATTCTCTACACCTACAGGAAATGCCTCCAGTCAGCAACCAGCGTACAGAAGAAAAATGGTATGCTTTACGCATTCCACATGGACGCCTTCATGAAAAGCATTCCCCACGACACAGCTGAGTACATCACTATGATGCAGGAGACCCAAGGATTCAACGAATTCATCCACGAGTGCGAAACCATGCGCGCCGATGACCCGCAAATTCGCCTCTTCGATGAAATCATTGTGGCCAAAAAGAACCGTGGTCGTCGCTCGCTGTTCTCTAAGGGCAGCACCGACTTCCTTCGTGACACTACCGAACACATATGGCGTACTGCTTCGGCAACGCCACCGAGCTCTAAATTTCCTGGCGATTACCGAGAGGTTGTCAGCCGCGTACCGGCTAAACTTGATCCCGCGCTTATGAAGGAGCCGCGTACTTTCCAGGGGGTACCAAGGATCCCACCGATCAAGCAAAAGCGCAAGCCAATTCCTAGCATG
>Ga0335073_10004623_pt1 | contig 19258 bp, 15 predicted proteins | sample Lox_Sample_22_FD_207093 | JGI IMG/M metagenome (GOLD analysis project Ga0335073, IMG submission 207093) | Soil microbial communities from Loxahatchee National Wildlife Refuge, Florida, United States - Lox_Sample_2.2 | ecosystem: Environmental > Terrestrial > Soil > Wetlands | place: USA... | reverse complement strand
GTATGTGTTCCGCAACATACCTCGCGCGATCATCGCAGCGACTGCGTGCAGATCCTCATCGCGCTCGTGGTCACACCCGAAGGATTACCGCTGGCCTATGAGGTGCTCGCCGGCAACACCAATGACTCCAAGACGCTGCGCGGGTTTTTGCAGCGGATCGAGCATCAATACGGCAAAGCCCAGCGGGTCTGGTGCATGGACCGGGGCGTCCCCACCGAGGCAGTGCTCCATGAGATGCGCATCAGCGATCCGCCGGTGCAGTACTTGGTCGGCACCCCGAAGGGACGGCTCAGTCGACTGGAGAGGGCCCTCTTACCCAAGCCCTGGCGAGCCGCGCGCGAGGGCGTGAAGGTCAAGCTCCTGCCCGAGGACGGGGAGCTGTATGTGTTCGCCCACAGCCACGATCGCATCGCCAAGGAACGCTCGATGCGCAAGCGCCAACTGAAGTGGCTGTGGGCACGCCTGAAGCAGTTGCAGGGCATGGAGCTGACGCGCAACGAGCTGCTGATGCGCCTCGGCAGTGCCCGCAGCAAGACCCCGACGGCGTGGCGGTGTGTGCAGGTGCGCGTGGCCGATCAGGGCGCAAGCTTCGCCTACCAGCTCGATCGCAAAAAACTACGACAGGTGCGCCGTCGCGAAGGCCGCTACCTACTGCGCACCAACCTCACCGAGACCGATCCGGTCAAGCTCTGGGAGTACTACCTGCAACTCGTGCAGGTGGAGGAGGCCTTCCGCACGTTGAAGAGCGATCTGGCGATCCGGCCAATCTTCCACCAGGACGGCGAACGCATCGAGGCGCACGTGTTCATCGCCTTCCTGTCCTACTGCCTGTACGTCACGCTCGGCCGACAACTCAAGGCGCTCGCCCCGGGGCTCACCGCCCGATCCGCGCTCGAGAAGTTCGCCGCCGTGCAGATGCTCGATGTGCACATCCCCACCACCGATCATCGTGAAGTGCAGCTCACCCGTTACACCCAGCCCGAGCCGGAACTGAAGCTGTTGCTCGAGCGCTTGAAGCTGACCTTACCCGCACAACCGCCGCCGAAAATCACCGCCGCCCAAGCCGTCACCGCACAGCCCGCGTAGTGCAGACCTTTGGTGCCTGCTCCCAGCAGCGTCAATCACTTACCCCTGCTCGACCCCCCGAATCCGCGAAGTGCGGCTAGCTTTCCCGGCCGGTACTGATGCCAAGCCGCCCCGCCATGTTCACCAGGTCGACGAAGGTGTTGGCCCGCATCTTCTCCATGACCCGACCGCGATGCGCCTTGACGGTGATCTCGCTGATATCGAGCTCGTAGCCCACCTGCTTGTTCATCAGTCCCTTCACGACCAGGGCCATCACTTCGCGCTCGCGTTTGGTGAGCAAGGCGAACCGCTCTTCCAACTGGCGCTGGGCATCCTCTCGCTTGAAATTGGCCTGGCTGCGGACCACGGCATCGCGAATCGCTTCGATCACGACCCCGTCGTCCAACGGCTTGGTCAAAAATTCCGCAGCCCCGGCTTTCATGGCGCGCACCGAGGTCGGGATATCGCCGTAACCGGTAATGAATATGATCGGTGTCGAGGACTTTTCCGCTCCCATGCGCTCCTGGATATCCAGACCGCTGAGATCCGGAAGATTGACGTCGAGAATCAGGCAGCTCGCCGCAACGGTCGGCAATCGCGACAGAAACTCCTGCGCGGATTCGAACAGTGCGGGTTGCCAACCTTCATTCTGAATCAATAGCTCCAAGGACTCACGAACGGAGATGTCATCGTCAACAACGACGACCGTCGGCGGGGTCGGCGGCATTACAAGCAACCTCGAAAAAGGGGATTGACTGTGTCCACTGGACGCCTGCGGCATTTTCCTCGGCAACAGGAGTCATTTCAACCTCAATGCTTTCTTCAGCGCTGCGAGCAGGATCGTTTCGCTGAACGGCTTGATCAGACACTCGACGGCTCCGTCGCGCGCGTCGAGCTGCGCGGCAAAATCGGCGTGCGCCGTTATGAAGATGGTGGGAATGTCGTGGCCTCGCTTCAACAGTTCCCGCCGCAGCTGGGGGCCGGACATCCCCGGCATTGCAATATCGAGAAGCAGACAGTCCGACGCATCGATGAGCCCGGATTGAAGAAAGTCGCTCGGCGTTGCGAACGTTTCGGAGGCGAATCCGAACTCCTGCAGAAGATCGGGCAAGGATTCTCGCACCGAGATATCGTCATCGATGACGGAGACCAGGATTGGGGAACTTTTGCTCACCCGCGCACGCTGCGCCGCGTGACAAGACGGATCCATAGCACTTAGGTATCGGTCTTTGGCCGATTCGACGCTGCGATTCGAGTCGGTCGAGCTGGGCCCGCGGGATCAAGCACTTAGCCTCGGCCCAGATGCCATCTGCGCAAGACGGAATGGCTCGATCACCGCCGGCAATGGAGCGGTGCGGCTTTTCGGCGCGGATCCGCGGGCCGAGCCAACCATGATATTTTCATTTGTATCAATTACTTGGACGTGAAGCGCGGGGAGCCTTCGCGGCACAGGCAGCAAGCTCAGAGGACTCGTTTGGGTCCGGCCCGCCCGCCGCAATCCGGGCTCCTTCACGACGCGGAAAGACTCGCCGGCGTTTCAGATTTCTGCCTCCCGGGACGCGGCATTTTCTTACATACACCTAGGCGAGGTCGCGACATTCTGAGCCAGCAGGTCATTTGATCCAGGCTAGAGGTCATTTGATCCAGGCTAGGTTGTGCATATCCGGAGAATGAGATTGCCCGCGGTGTTTGATCGAACGAATGAGCCAACGATCGATCTCGGTCCGGCCCGATCCGCTCGCGGCAGGCCGGCCCTGGATGCCATGCATTTGCCGGTCGTGGGTCAAATCTTGCGGGACCGCTACGTTCTCAAGTCACGACTTGGAAGCGGCGGAAAGGGAGTCGTGTTCAGGGCACGCGACCGCTTTCGAGCGATGCTCCCCGAGGAGCATCAGGACGTCGCACTGAAGATCCTGCCTGCCGGGGAGGCGTGCGCGGAGCAGACCATCGCGCATTTGCGCTTGGAGTTTCATTGTGCGCAGCTGTTGTCGCACCGAAACATAGTCAACGTCCACGAGCTGGACCGCGACGGCGATATCGTCTTCTTCACGATGGAGTTGCTCGAGGGCGAGACGCTGCGCAGTGTGCTCGAGAGCCTGCGGCCGGCGGCGATGGGCAGAGCACGGGCTTGGCAGCTGATCCACCAGCTCGGCGCAGGGTTGATGCACGCGCATGAGCGTGGGGTCGTGCACGGCGATCTCAAGCCGCAGAACATCTTCATCACTCGCGAGGGCGAGCTGCGGATCCTCGACTTCGGTGCGGCGCACAGGGTCACGACCGTCAAGCCGCAGTCGGAGCGCGGGAGCTACGCCCCCACTTCCGGCACTCCGGCATATGCCAGCTGTGAGCAGTTGGAGGGGCGGCGCGCGGATCGGCGCGACGATCTGTACGCGCTGGCCTGTATCTGCTACGAGCTCTTGGCAGGAACGCATCCGTTCGATTCGCGGCCCGCCACGCTGGCACGGGATTACCGCGTGAGCCTGATCCGGCCACCCGGTCTCACGGGCCGGCAATGGAGAGCTCTCAAGCAAGGTCTATCGTGGCATCGGGCAGCGCGTTCGGTCAGCGTGCGATCCTGGATGCAGCGCTTGGTGCACGAGAAGGCGCGAGAGCATCCCTTGACGCCATTGCAGGAGCTCACGCAGCCGGACAAGTCGCCGCCCAGAATAGCGTGGCGTGCCGCCGCGCTAGTCTTGGTGGCGAGCCTCAGCAGTGCCGCGATCCTATCCCAGCTCAAGTCGACCTCCGAGACGGAGACCCCCGAGGCGCGTTCCGCAGCGCTGAAGGTTGCACAGAACAAGGAGATCGCCGGCAAACGAATCGGTGAGCCCGCGGCGGACGACCACGTTACGTCCGCGCCGACCGGGGTCGCCACCTCCGCGCCGGCCGGCGGCGTCACGTCCGCACCCACCGATCGCGACACGCCGGTGCCGACCGATGGCGCTGCGCCGCCGGACGTGCATGCGGCGAAGGACATTCCCGAGAACGCGCTCGAACCCAGGCCTGCGCCTAGAGTCCCCCAGATCTCGGTCGCGCCGTCCAAAGTGAGATCGGACGACCATTTCGCGGAAATTCGCCTGCATCGCAATGCGTTGCAAAAAGATGACTCGTTTACTTGGTGGACGGAGCCGGCCACCGCGAAGCCGGGTATCGACTACGTGCCGGAAACCGTGGCAATGCAAAGGTTCCCGGCGGGCTATCGCGCCACTCGTCTTTACATCAGGCTTCTGCCGCAGTCACTGCGGTCGCATCGCTCGTATTTCTACATCGCGCTGGCAAGACTCGGGGCCCACGATACGCGCGGCATGGTGACTCGACGGCAAATCTGGCTTCCGGCCACGTCGAACCTGCAGGCGCGGCGCTAGCTTTGCCGCCTGCTTGGCCGGCCCAGCGGTGCCGGCAAGCCCTTCCGAGCGGTCTCCTCGCCGCGATCTGGCTGGCACGTGATGTGGGCCAACCGGCCGGGAACCCCAAGATTGGATTTCAAGTCAAACGTCCCCATTCAAGACTCATCACGGTAACTTTGAAGTGCAGAGACTCATGCCAGCCGTACTTGCCTCGCTCGTGACCTTCTCGCCCCTCTCCCATGCCGAGACCGGACCGCAGATTCCTCCGTTCGGGATCGATCTCACGGCCATGGATCCCGCGGTCCGCCCGGGCGATGACTTCTATCGTTATGTCAACGGGCACTGGCTGGCGACGGTGACGATTCCGGCCGACCAGGCGAGCTGGGGCACCTTCGCCATCCTCGCCGAGAAGTCTCAAAGGGAGGTCCAGGAGCTGATCGAGAGCGCCGCGAAAGCGCAGGCGAGCGCGGGGTCACTGTCGCAGAAGATCGGCGACTACTACGCCGCCTTCTTGGACACCGATGCGATCGACCGGTTGGGACTTGCGCCCGCACGGCATGCGCTGGCGGCAATCGAGCATTTGAATTCGCACGAAGCGGTCGCGGCGCTCATCGCCAAGCCCGGCCTGCCGCTGGACGGCCCGATTTCCTGGGGCATCACCCTCGATGAGAAAAACCCGGACCGCTACATCGTCGGCGTCGGTCAATCGGGCCTGTCGCTGCCCGATCGCGAGTATTACCTCAAGACCGATCCGCAGTTCGTCGAGATTCGCGCGAAGTTCAAGGCCCACGTGGCGAAGATGCTCAGCTTGGCCGGGCACAAGGACGCCGTGCGCGAGGCAGCCGACATCCTGGCGCTCGAGACCGAGATCGCGAAGCTCCATTGGGAGCTCACCAGACGCCGCGATCGCGACGCGACCTATAACCTTCGCACCCTGACGGCGCTCGCGAGCGAGGCCCCCGATTACCCCTGGAAGGCCGCCTTCAAGGCCTCCGAGCTCGAGGGCGTGAACGAAGTCGTGGTCTCCGAGCTGTCCGCGATTCCCCCGCTCGCGAAGCTCTTCAAGGACACACCGGTCTCCACCTGGCGAAGCTATCTCACCTACCAGCTCCTGACCGCGGAAGCGTCCGTGCTTCCGAAGGCGTTCGATGAGGAGAATTTCGATTTCTATGGGCGGGTGATGAACGGGCAACCCGAGCAGCGCCCGCGCTGGAAGCGCGCGGTGCAGGCGACGAATGGCGCACTGGGCGAAGCGATCGGCCAGCTCTATGTGGCGAAATACTTTCCGCCCGAGGCCAAGTCCGCGGCCGAGGAGTTGGTCGCGAACCTGCGCAAGGCGTTCGCGAAACATCTCGAAAGCGTTCCCTGGATGACCGAGCAGACCCGCAAAGCCGCGCTCGAGAAGCTCGCAGCCTTCCGTCCCAAGATCGGGTATCCGAACAAGTGGCGCGACTACACCGCGCTCGAGGTGAAGCCCGGCGATGCCTTCGGCAATCGCGAGCGGTCGGAGATCTTCGAGTGGCACCGCGAGGTGGCAAGGCTCAACAAGCCGACCGATCGGGACGAGTGGGCGATGACGCCGCAGACCGTGAACGCGTACTACAACCCGATCTTCAACGAGGTGGTGTTTCCGGCGGCGATCCTGCAGGCCCCGTTCTTCGATCCGAAGGCCGACCCGGCGGTGAACTACGGCGCGATCGGCGGTGTGATCGGTCACGAGATGGGGCACGGTTTCGACGATCAGGGTGCGAAGTCCGATGCCAAGGGGGTGTTACGCAACTGGTGGAAGCCCGAGGATGTGGCGGCATTCAAGAAGCGTACCGAGGCGCTCGCGGTGCAATACGATGGCTACGAGCCGATCAAAGGCTTGCACATCAATGGGCACTTCACCCTGGGCGAGAATATCGGCGATCTGGGTGGCATCACCATCGCTCACGATGCCTACCTGTTATCGCTCGACGGTAAACCGGCTCGGCTGCTCGACGGTACCACCGGCGATCAACGCTTCTTCCTCGCGTGGGCTCAAGCGTTCAAGTCGTTGCCGCGCGAGGAGGCGTTGCGCAATCAGATCCTGACCGATCCCCACAGTCCGACCGAGTATCGGGTCAACGGCGTGGTCCGCAATGTCGACGCCTGGTACTCGGCTTTTCATGTGGAGCCCTCCGACAAGCTCTATCTGCCGCCCGCGGACCGCGTCCATATCTGGTAGCGAAGGGGCCCATGGAGGTGCCTCGCTCGGGTCGCTAGATGTCGAACTCGACCCCGATCTCCATGATCTGAGAGCCCGGAATCTTGAAATAGGCTCCCGGGCGCTGGGCATTGCGATGCATCAGCGTATAGACCGACTCGCGCCAGCGCGCCATCTTCGACAGGCGGCCGAGCGCATTGATGGTCTCGTGCCCGGTGTAGTAGGTCACGGACTCGATCCGGCAAGGCTCGATCTTGCCGAGCGACACCGCCTCGCTCAATCCCAGGGGCACGTTCGGTTGCTCCATGAAGCCGTAGCGCAGCTCGAGGCGGGTGACACCGCTACAGACCGGCATGACGGCGGCCCGCTCGGCGCTGGGTACGCGCGGTATCTCCGCAATGGAGACGGCCACCAGCAACAGGTGCTCGTGCAACACTCGGTTGTACTTGAGGTTCTGCGTCAACGGCAACGGAATCCCCTGGGTCAGGCGGCCGAGCACGACGGCGGTGCCCGGCAGGCGATGAGGCGGGTCGCGCTCGATCGACTCGACGAACTGCGGCAGGGTCTGGCGCAGCTTGAGTCGAACACCATCCATGATTTGCTCGCCCTTGCGCCAGGTCAGCATCAGGAACGAGACCACGAAAGCGATCAGCAGCGGGAACCAGCCGCCGTCGATGAGCTTGGTGGAGGTGGAGGCGAAGAACAAGAGATCGAGCAGCAGCAGACTGCCGTTGACCAGTAGAACCAGCCACAGGTTGTAGTTCCACTGCAGCGCCACGAACGTGGCCATGAGCGTCGTGATCGCCATGAGCAGCGATACGGCAATGCCGAAAGCGCCCGCGAGGGCGTCGGAGGAGCCGAAGCCGATCACGGCCGTGAGCGTCAGCGCGGCCAAGGCCCAGTTGACCACGGGCACGTAGATTTGACCGATCTCGCGGCCCGCGGTGTGTATCACCGTCATGCGCGGCAGGAAGCCCAACTGCATCGATTGCTGCGTCAGGGAGTAGGCCCCCGAGATGATCGACTGCGAGGCGATGACGGTCGCAACCGTCGCCAGCACCACCAGGCTGATGTGCGCCCAGGACGGAGCTAGTTCATAGAACGGGCTTTCGAGCGCGGTCGGATGAGTCAGCAGCAATGCTCCCTGGCCGAAGTAGCTGAGCATGAGTGCCGGAAGGGCGACGGCGAACCACGCGACGCGGATCGGGAGCGGCCCGAAATGTCCCATGTCGGCATAGAAGGCCTCGCCGCCGGTCACGGCGAGAAACGCGCCGCCGATGACCGCAAAGGCCAGAGACCCCGCGTGCGAAAGATAACTGATCGCTGGCAGCGGACTCAGCGCCGCGAGGATGGCGGGTGCGCGGATGATACCCAGGAGCCCCAGAAGCGCGATCACGATGAACCAGACGAGCATGATCGGGCCGAACAAGCCGCCGACGAACGAGGTTCCCTTGCGCTGGATGAAGAAGAGCCCCAACACGATCACCACTGTCAGCGGCACGATGAGGTGACCGGTCTGGGGCGCGTAGACCTTGATGCCCTCGATCGCGCTCAGCACCGAGATCGCGGGCGTGATCGCCCCATCGCCATAGAGGAGCGTCGCGCCGACCAGACCGACGATCACCATCGCGGCGCGCCGACGGCTCTCGCGTGCGCGGCTCGGGCTGATCAGCGCGAGCAACGCGAGGATACCGCCCTCGCCGTGATTGTCGGCACGCATGATGAGAGTGGCGTATTTGATCGAGATCACGACGATCAGCGACCAGAAGATCAGGGATACGACGCCCAGTACCGCGTCGGGTGTGACGGTACCACCGGGGCTCGCCGCTCTGGCGGCGACGTTGAGCGTGTACAAGGGGCTCGTCCCGATATCGCCGAACACGACGCCCATGCAGAAGACGGACGCCGCCTTCCAGGGTCGCCGATGCTGAGCCGGGGGCGCACGATCGCCCGCGACGGCCGCGCTCGCGGTACTCATGGTGTTGCTCTCCAACTGGCGGTCCTTCGTGGCGTCGTGGTCAGTTCATCGGCGAGAATGCCGGGCGGCGCGCAGACGATGGCCAGTATCGATCCGCTCCTCAGCATCCCGGCTCGGCACATGGCCCCGGGACAATAGCCCGGAGAGCGCGTTCAGATCAATGCGTCGTGGCGAATGTCATCGACGTCGGCAAGCTTGCGCTGAGCGAGATCGAGCTGATCTCGGAAAGCTCGCCGCCCGTGCCAAAGGCGTAGCGCGTGACATAACCGCCGGATGGCGATCCGGAGGCCATTCCGACAGCGTTGGCGCTCAAGGCATAAAGCTGGGCGCCGACGATCGCCTCGGCCACCGATCCTGACTGAACGCCCACGGACGGCGGTGTGTCGGGGACGAGCGCGCCGGAGGCGTCGACGGCGTACTCGTAGATTGCGCCGGTATTGGTGTCTACTCCCATGAAGTTGGCGAGCAGATACGCGGCGGAGCCGGATGGATCGATCAGCAACCCGATCGGGGCCACGTGAGCGCCGATGAGCGTCGCGGTGCCCGTGGATGACAAGGCTCCGGTCGCGCCGATCGTATAGAGCGCCGCTTGCCCCTCGCAAGCGGCATCGATGCAGGTGCTGAGAACGTAGGCGGCCTCCCCATTGGGGTGCAGCGCCACCGCTACGCTGTTCTGGGCCGCCGCGACACTTTCCGGCGCGAGTGGCGCGAGCGCGCCGTCCGCTCCGATCGAATACTGGAAGACCATGCCGCCCGCCGCTCCGTTGGCGGCGAGATAGGCGTGCAGGCCCTTTGAATCCACGACCAGAGGCCCGGCCACCAGGCCCGGCACGCTCACGATGGCGGGAGACAAGGGGCTGAGCGTGCCATCGCTGCCGATGGAGAACTGTGCGATGGCTCCCACCGGCCCCGGCGGATCTCGCGGACGGATCACCGCGTACAGGAAGGAGCCGTCCGGGTCGATGCTGAGCGAATAGCCCGCGAGCGGAAAGGGCCCTCCGACCTCGAGAACGGGGGGCGACAGCGGGTTGAGCGCGCCTTGCGCGCCGACGGCGTATTGCGAGAGGGTGCCATCGGTGGCGTTGGCAACGTACACATAGCGGCCGGTCGGGACCGCGGCTATCGAAGTTGGGCCTACACCCGTGGCGATCGAGCTCGTGCTCAATGGAGTGAGCGATCCATCGGAATTGACCCGATATTGATAGATCGCGCCGGCCGCGTCTTGACCTTGCGCGGCGGCGCTCGCGAGGTAGGCGTAGGTGCCCTGGGTCTGCGAAGGTCCTATGGCGCCGCCCGAGCCTCCGCAACCGGCGAGACAGGCAATGAGCAGGCTCGCTCCGAGAGCGGACACGTCGAACTCGCTGGGCGAACGATCCTTCATGAGAGCCCTCGAGGCAGAAGTCGCGGTCGACCCGCCCCGGACCGATAGTAGCCCCGAGCTCGCACGAAAATTGTATTGAAATTGTACGGATCCCGCGATGCCCGGTATCTTTCGCAGGCACGGTCGGCCCTCGGGGGATACATGTCGGCGGCGTTGGTGATCGTCTATGTGGGGCTCGCGGCCGTCGAAATCGCGGTCATCGTCGCATGGGTCATCGCGACGCGAAGGCACCGCTGGCCGGTGCGGCCGACGACCAGCGACATGGTGATCGGGGGTGCGACCGCTTTTCTCGACACCCTGGGCATCGGGAACTACGCGCAGATCACCGCGCTCTTCAAGCTCCGCGGTCACCCGCCGGACGAGCTGATCCCGGGAACGCTGAATGTCGGTAATGCCGTCGGGATCCTGTTCAGCTCGGCGCTGTTCATCACGGCGGTCCCGGTCGAGCGCACGCTCTTGATGGCGATGCTCATGAGCGCCGGAGCGGGCGCCTGGATCGGTGCCGGCATCGTCAGCCGCATGCCGCGGCGTGCGATCCAGGTGTTCATGGGTGTTGCCCTGCTGCTCGCCGCCGGCTTTTTCACGATGACCAACCTCGGCATCATTCCGCCGACCGGTTCGGCGATGGGTCTCACCGGCTGGCGCTTCGCGCTGGCGGTGGCCGCCAATTTCGTGCTGGGTGCGCTCATGTGCATCGGAATCGGCAACTATGCACCCTCGATGGCGCTGCTCGCGTTCCTCGGGATGCACCCGATCGCCGCTTACCCGATCATGATCGCGAGCGACGGCGTGTTGATCCCGGTGGCCAGCCTCGGCTTCCTGCGCTCCGGCCGATTCGCGCCTGCCGTTGCGGTCGGGCTGACGATTGGAGGCATCGTCGGCACCTTCGCCGCTTTCCCGCTGGTGAAGAGGCTCGGCGATCACCTCACCCTGATGCGCTGGGTGGTCACCGTGGTGATCGCGTACGCCGCCATCGCCATGCTGCGCTCCGCGCGGGCATCGGAGCCCGATGCCCCGGTGCCGACCATGCCTGAATAGGTCGCGGCGACGCTAGCGCGCCGGATTGCCATCCGGGCTCGGCGGGTACGCGTCCCGCAGGGCGATGCTGCCGGTCTCGAGCAGAGACTTGAGGTTGGAGACGACCTTGGGCCAGCCACCGGACACCGCCGTGATGAGCTTCGAGGGCTCGCGCTCGAGGGTGTGGGTGATGGAAAGCTTGACCGCCGTTCCACTGGGCTCGAGCTCCAGCGTACAGCGCGAATCGCCTTCGGCCTTGAGCTCCGCCTTGTTCTGGTGCTGCCAGCGGATCACCAGGCGGCGTGGCGGCTCGGCCTCGAGAATCTCCCCTGCGTCCAGGAGCTGGCCTTCGTGGGACACGAGTTTCCACGGCGAACCCGCCCGCCACTCACTTTCGCAGTGGCTGCCGAACCAGTACTGCTTCATGAATTCCCTGTCGGTCAGCGCCGCCCAGAGTTTCTCCGGCGTGGTGCGGATATAGGTCACGTAGATGAATGTCGATCTAGCCATTGGCTTTCTCCAGGCGTTGTTTGAGATCCGAGAGCGCCTTGAGGCGCGGCTTCTCGAACTTGGCAATCCAGCGCTCGTAGATCTCCTGCAGCGGCACCGGATTCAGAAAGTGAAGCTTTTCGCGCCCGCGCCGCACGCTGGCGACGAGGTTGGCCGCCTCGAGCAGATCCAGGTGCTGCGTGACGCCCTGCCTGGTCATGTCCAGGTGCTCGCACAGCTCGTTGAGCGTGCGCCCGTCGTGCGCATGCAGCAGATCGAGGAGCTTGCGCCGGCTGGGATCGGCCAGTGCCTTGAACAGCAAGTCGGTGTCGTGACGTCCCGTCATCGCTACATGCAAGTGATTGCCTGCATTAATAATATGCAAGTAAATTATTGCATGTCAAGCACCGGCACGCTCGGCGCGAGGCGTATGGCGCGCGTGCGCGCGCCGGCGCTGACCGCGCTCGCACGGGATCGAGCGCGCACGGGATCGAGCGCGCACGGGATCGAGCGCGCACGGGATCGAGCGCGCCGGCGGATCAGAAGCTGAAGCGACCGCCGATCGTCGGCGCCAGATTGCTGTCGTGGAAATAGGGCACGCCGGGACCGTGCGGAATGGCGATGGCGAGGCCGCCGCCGACATCCGAGTAGGCGATGCCGGCGAACACATCGAAGCGCTTGGTGAAGTGATGATCCGTGTACAGCGACACCTCGTTGAGGGTGCCCGAGCAGGAGCTGCGGAAGCCGGCGCTGGATGAGCAGGCCGGCGGCAGGCGGAAGTCGTTTTGCTCCTGGTGGTAGTAGGAGAGCGTGATGTCGGTCTTGGCGTCGTAGGAGAATTTCACGCCGCTCCACCAGATCTGCACGGTCTTGGGAGAATCGAGATTGTCGTCCTCGACCCCGCTCAGCAGATAGCCGCCCTGAGCGGAGGCGCCGATGCCGAGGGGGTTCGACGGGTTGGTTTGCCGGATGTGCTCATAACCGGCGTAGAACTTGAGCTGCTCGAAGGTGTATTTGGCCGCGGCCATGATGGCGCTGTTGTCGGTGACGATGCCGTACTCGGTGTTGGTCGTTCCGATCAGATTCGCGCCGGTGATCGGGTGCGTGTTGATGCTGTCGAGGGTGGCTTGATAGGGCTGCGTCGGGCTTTGGGCTCCGAGCAACGGATTGACGACGCTGATGGCCTGGTTGTAATGCTGGTAGACGATGTCGGCGGAGAACCCTTCGAAGCTTCCACCGAAGTCGAATCCGTAGGCGGTGTTATGCGCCTCCTCCGGCGTGCAGGTGGCGGCCGTCCATGTCGATGAGGCCGAGTAGCAGCCGCCCGAGCCGTCGGCGAACTTGTACATGGCGCCGAAATGCACCGGCCCGTACGCGAGGCGATATTTGATGGCCTGGTCCCAGCGCGTGTCCTGGGTATCACCGCCACCGGCCATCGTGCCGTTATATCCAATGTAGGAAAAGGAGTAGGCGCCGAGCGCCGGATCGTAAGCGAGCATGGCATCGGTGCCGAGCGCGCGCTGACGGCCAAAGGTCAGCTCGCCCGAGTAGGTGGACGATACACCAGCGTAGGCTTCGTCATTGAAAGCCTGCCCGGCGCGGGCGCCGTCTCCCGTGATCGAGTAGCTGCTCCTCGGCAGGCCGCTGTTGGTGGTATTCGTGGCCGCCATGTTGGCGAGCTGGCCCGACTGAGGATTGATACCGGTCGAGGCATTGAACACGACATACCAGTCGTCCATGAACTCGACTTTGCCCTTGATGCCGAGTCCCGTCTGCGACAGGTTGTTGGGCGCGAGCAGCCACTGGGAGTGATTGCCGTTCCGGTTGACCAGAGACTCGCCTTCGTAGTTGTAGCCGTTCTCCGGCAAGCCGTGGCTGACCCAGCCCACGCCGACGTCATACGCGCCATAGAGGGTGATGCCGTGCCAGGTGAGCGGGCAATCGGTGGCGACGAACTCGCGGAAGCTCGCGCATGCGGTTTCGGCAGGTGCCGCGGCCGCCGCCGGCTCGGCGGCGGGAAGATCGACGGCGTTCGCCGGATGACTCCAAGCGGACACTGAAGCAAGCGCCGCGAGGGCGCACCACCTGATAAATCGCATCGCGCTTTTCCCCTGCCTTCGTTATATACAGCCATATATAACACGGCCGCATCGTGAAGCGCAAAACGGCGCGGCGCGCGCGCTCACGGCATGCGGTGCTGGTGCTGCGGGTGGAAAAGCCGCAGTGGCGGGGACGGCCGTCGTTGCGGAACGCGCCCGGCGCGCGGCGTGCTCGCGGCCTTACCTCAGCTCTTCGAGAGCGGACAACTGCTCAGCCCGAACAGCCTGTACAGAGGGCAGAAGCGAGCGAAGGCAGTCAGCAGTGGAACGAGGCCGATGAGCCCCACCCAGCGTACGGATCCCTGCAGCACGAACACCAGAGAAAGCAGGGCGAGTCCGACGATGATACGAACGATCCGGTCCGCGTTCCCCACATTGGCTTTCATGATTGATCTCCCGTCATTGAAACTGCATGCAATTCAGCTAGCGCGCGCTCACCTGGCACTCGAGAGTGCGCGTGCCCCGCAGCGAGTTCGCGACCAGGCAGCCGTGCTCGGCTTGCTCGAGCAGCTTGCGCGCCTGGGCGGGGTCGCCGCCGTCCGGCACGATCAGGTTCGCGTAGGTCGTGAAGCGGGTGAATTGCGACTGGCGCTCGACGCGCTCGAGGACACCCTCGACGCGACAATCGAGGCGTGACCATTTGAATTGCGCCCCTCGGCTCACCGCGCGGAACGTCAGAATGAAACAGTCGGCAATCGCAGCGCACAGCAACGTCTCCGGCGACCATACGCCGCCGGGCCCGTCGAACTCGGGCGGTGCCGCCGTCTCGAGCCTGGGCAGTTGCGGGGAATCGACGCTGACCAGCCCCGAGGGATCGCCCGCGGCCGAGGCGCTGTAATGGTGAGGGTAGGGGTGCACGGCATTTCTCTCCTTCGCGACCGCTTCTCAATCTTCCCCCGCTCCGCTGCAGGCATCCATAGGTGGTTGTACGTAGTGATCACTAATTTAGTAAATGCTAATACAATAGCGAGCCGCCGAGGGTGGATCGGGATGCTCCGGAGCACACCTCAAAAGCGCAAGGCGATCGAGGCGAAGAGCGTGCGCCGCGGAGCGTAGGCGGATTGAAAAATTCCGATGCCCTCGGCGGGTCGGATCAGGTTCACGCGGTCGAGCACGTTGAGCACGGTGATGCGGTCGGTGAGCGTGCCCCAGCCCGGGATAGGGAAGGAGCGCTCGGCGCCCAGGTTCACCTGCTTGATTATGGGCAGCCGTTCGAGATCGGCGAAGCCCGCCCGCAGCCCGCTGCTGTAGATCCCATCCGCGCTCAGACTGTAGTCGCCGCTTCGCCAGCCGAGGCCCGCCGAGGCGCCGTACAAAGGTTGATGATCGAGAACGATGGCGTGCGAGTCGATGTAGGCGAGCTCGTCGGGGTCGAAATTGAACTGACCGGTGCTGACGCCGCGCTGCCAGTTGCGGCCGGCGGTGAGATTGGCGTATCCGGTGAGATGCTGCGCCTGGTAGCGCAGCGCGAGCTCGCTCCCCCAAATATGCCCCGTGCCGTAATTGAACGGCGCGAAGATCGGCACCTCGCCAAACTGCCCGGTGTCGAGATAATGCGTGGTCCACTCGTAGAACGCGTCGGCCGAGAGCGTGAGGTGCTGGCCAAGTGCCTGCACGACCCCCACGTCCCACTCGCGATCATCTTCGGGAATCGGCGTCGAGATGCCCGGCGGACCCTGGGCGGTGGTGCCTTGAAAGGCCGCTTGCGCGGTCGGGGAGATGCCGAGCAGCGACGGCACCTGGAAATAGCGCGCGAAGCCTGCGTGCAGCGTGGTCGAGCTCGTCGGCCTGTACACGAGGCTCACGCTCGGGTCGAGCTGATGACCCGAGGAGAAGCCGCTCAAGCTGTCCCAGCGAACACCCGCCGAGGCGCTCAGCGCGCGGCTCAGTTCCCAGACATCGGAGATATAGACACCTCCGATGTAGTTGTTGGCGTGAGCATCGTTGACGACGCTCGTGGGTATCGCGCTCAACTGGTTGCCGGCATCGTCGGCCGGAAAGACCAGCGAGGAGTCGCTCGCGCTCACCCGGTATTCGGCCGCATAGAACCCGGCGCCGAGCTGATGGCCGCCCGCGCCGAGGCTCAGATCGCCCTCGAGGGTGTAGTCGTGGTCCTCGTGAGTCGCACGCGAGGCCACCCCCTGGTAGATCAGCTCGCCGACCGGGTCCGGCTCGAAGCGCTCCGAGATGAAGTGCTGGCTGTAGGCGATCTGATAGGAGAGACCATGATCGAGAGTACCGTTGAGCGCCAGTACGGCGAGCACGTCGGTGAAGTCGAGATAGGAGTTGATCTGCTGAGAGGGCGGAGCCACTGGATAGCCCTCGAGCTGGTACGCGGGCGCAAGCCCGGGAACGTTCGGCAGCTCGTTGCGGCTCTCGGCACCGGAGAGAATGAGGCTCAACGTATCGCTGCCCGTCAGATGATAGGAGGAGTAACTGAAGAGCTGGCCCTGATGCGTGAAATCGTGGATCGGCGTGGGTGCCGGCGTCGCGGAACTGAAGGCGCTGTTGCCCTGCTGATAGAGTCCGCTGAGATAGCTCGCGAAATCGCCGTGGCAAGCGGTCAGCTGCATGGCCGGCTCGATCGTTTCGCGCTGACCAACGAGGAGCGACACTTCATCCAGCGGCTGCCCGCAGCCGTCCTTGGTCTGAATGCTGACGACGCCGCCGGTCGCATAGCTGTAGCGTGCCGGCAAAACGCCATCCAGCAGATCGAGACGCTGGATGAACAGCGGGTTGATCATGGAGAGAAACGGCGGATTGGTGTTGATGTCGAGCGGAATCAGCACCCCGTTGATCTGGTATTGAAACTGAGGCCCCTCGGTGTTTCGGATGTGGATCTGCTGGTTCTGATCGATGGCGACACCGGGCATCTGCGTGAGCACCTCGCTCAGGGGGGCGGTGCTGCCCAAGGGAGCCGCGGCGATTTCCTCGGCGCTGGCCGTGTACTGGTTGGCGCCGCTCGGCGACACGGCGGGACCCGCGATCGCCCTGGCCTCGACCACCACCGTGGCCAGTTCGTTGGGAGTCTGGTCCAAGGCCGCATCGTCCGCGCGTGCGCCGGGTGAGTGGAGGCAAGCAACGTTGGCAGCGAGCGAGCAAAGCGCGTGACGGATGAAGGGGCGCATAGGCGTTTAGTTGTAATACAAATGAGAAGTATTCGCATTAGTATAGAGCGCTGCCGTGCAAAATCAAACGCGCGCGGCATGGCCCGGCGCGTGCTCGAGGAGCGCGGCGTCGAGATCCGCTATTGCGCTCTCGGATGGATTCGCTGACCATAGTCAGCGAATGGATTCGCAGCAAATTGCCGGCGTCCGCCGCTTCAACCGCGAGCTCACGCGCCGCCTGGGCGTGCTCACGGACAGCTTCCTGGGGCGCGGACGCCCGTTGAGCGAAGCGCGGCTGCTGTACGAGATCGGGAATCGAGGCGCCGAGGTGCGCGACCTGCGGAGCCGCTTGTCGCTCGATTCGGGCTATCTGAGCCGCCTGGTGCGCTCGCTCGAGCGTCAAAAGCTGATCGAGTCGAAGACATCGCTGCGTGATGCCCGGGTGCGCACGCTAACTCTCACCCGCAGAGGCGCGATGGAGGTGCGGGCGCTCGATCGGCTGTCGGATGAATTCGCGACGTCGGTGCTCGAGCCCTTGAGCCGCGAGCAGCGCGCACGGCTCATCGAGGCCATGTCGCAGGTCGAGCGGTTGATGCGGGCCGCGGCCGTGCAACTCTCGCTCGTGCCCGCGGGTGGTCCCGATGCCGTCTTCTGTCTCGAGCAGTATTTCCACGAGCTCGGCGATCGATTCTCGGCGGGATTCGACCCGGCGCGAAGCATTTCCGCCTCGGCCGAGGAGCTCACCCCGCCCGCGGGCTATTTCCTCGCCGCCCGCCTCGATGAAAGGCCGATCGGCTGCGGAGCACTCAAGCTGAAGGATGCTCGTGTCGGCGAGATCAAGCGCATGTGGGTGGCTCCCGCGGTTCGAGGCGTGGGAGTCGGTGCGCGGATTCTCGCGGCGCTCGAGCAACGCGCGCGCATGGCCGGCCTGCAGGTACTGCGGCTCGAGACGAATCGGGCGCTGCAGGAAGCGCAACGACTCTACCGGCGCTGCGGCTATCTCGAGGTCGAGCGCTTCAATGACGAGCCCTACGCCCACCACTGGTTCGAGAAACGCTTGCTCCCGGAAAGCGAGCGCAATCCCTTCTCAGGAGATTGACGGGATCTCGATCTCGCGATGCGTGTCAGGGTCGAAGGGCCGGGAGGCGTCGATCCACAGCCACAGCACGCCGGCCAGCACCGCAAACAGCGCTCCGATCACGAACGCCGCCGTCCACATGCCGTGCCCGGAGAGATAGGCGACCAGAGGAATCCCGATGACGCCGCCGAGGTTCCCCCCGGTGTTGAGCACGCCGACCGCCGCCATGGTGTCGGCCCGGGCCACGTGGAACATGGCTGCCCAGGAGGGCCCCTCGAGAAGCTCCACGGCCGCATAGGCCGCGGTCAGGGCGGCGACGGCCCAGTAGGCATTCGACGTCTCCACCGCCGCGACCAGGAAGACTCCGCCGAGCGGCACGCCGATCAGCGGGACCCAGCGATATCCCCAGCGTGCGCCGTAGCGCGCATAGCAGACATCGCCGAGCTTGCCTCCGACACCGCAGCCGAGCGCCGCCCCGAGGGGTGGCGCCATCGCGAGCCAGCCGCTTTCGAGAATGGTGAAGTGCCGCTCCTGGACCAGGTAGAGAAAGCACCATACCTGCAGTAGATAGAACGCATAGTTCATCGAGCCGTAGGAGAGCGTTATCAGCACGACATTGCGATCGGCGAGGAGCCGGCGGACCCGCGGCCAGCCGATGGATGGTGCCTTCGAATCCTCGCGCCGCGGCCCGATCTCTGCGAGCTCGATCGCCGAGACGCCGGCGTGCTCGCGCGGCGTGTTGCGCCCACTCCAGGCCCAGGCGGCGATCAAGGGAAGCGCGGGCAAGCTCGCCAGCAGCAAGGCTTCACGCCATCCCGTGGCCACCATGAGCTGCGAGATGAGCGGCGGGGCGAGGGCCGCGCCCAGATTCATGCCGAGGGCCTGCACCCCGAGAACGAGCGACCAGCGTTGTGCGGGAAACCACGCCTCGAGCACGCCGGAGGAGACGGGGAACACCGGTGCTTGTGCGCAACCGAGCACGAGCTGCGCCAGGACCATGACGGCAAACAATGCGTAGCCCGAGAACGCCGCGGGCGCGAGCGGAGTCGCGATCACGGCCGCATAGGCCGTGAGGCTAATGACCACGAATACCCGGCGGGCGCCGCGACGCTGACCGTAGACGCCCCCGGAGATTTGCAGGAAGGTGTAACTCACCAGGAACGACCACGCCAGAGTGCCGATCTGCATCTGGCTGAAGCCGAGGGTCTTGATCATCCCGGCGGAGGCGACCGTGACCGCCTGCCGCTGGATGTAGGCGATGAACGCGAACGCGAACATGAACCCGAACATCAACCAGCGCACGCGCAAGCGCTGGCGCAGTGTCGGCCAGAAACCCGACACCCAACGCCCGGACGGATCCAGCGTGTTCAGGTGCTCACCGCTCGAGGATCTCCCTGGAGAATACCGGTCCACCGGCTCATTCGAGCCGGACGCGATTCAGATCCTCGGGGTAACGTCCGCCGGCGTCAATAGTGCGCTTTGAATTCCACGCCATAGGTACGCGGCTCG
>Ga0335073_10004622_pt1 | contig 19262 bp, 18 predicted proteins | sample Lox_Sample_22_FD_207093 | JGI IMG/M metagenome (GOLD analysis project Ga0335073, IMG submission 207093) | Soil microbial communities from Loxahatchee National Wildlife Refuge, Florida, United States - Lox_Sample_2.2 | ecosystem: Environmental > Terrestrial > Soil > Wetlands | place: USA... | reverse complement strand
CCACAATACCACCCAGATCTTCGCCTTTGCCGATTCCGACGGCCGCGTGACGCCGCGCTGGCTGCGGGCGCTGGTAGCGCCGCTGGAGGACCCGGCGGTCGGTGCGTCCACCGGATACCGCTGGTTCGCGCCTGAGCCACCGACGTTCTGGTCGCTGCTGAGGGGTGTATGGGACGCGGTGGCGCTCAGCCGCTTTGGCGAGGGAGATGCACCATTCACGTGGGGCGGGTCAATGGCGATTCGCAAGCAGACGATCTTCGAGATCGGCCTGTTTCGGGCGTGGCGGGATGCCATCAGCGACGATTACGCCTTGGCCGGGGCGGTGCATGGCGCGGGTTTGAAGATCGCGTGGGCGCCGGGCGCGCTGACGCCGTCGCGCGACCGGCTGCCGATGGTTGGCTTTTTTGCCTGGGCGCGGCGGCAGTTGATGTTGACGCGCTTCTACCAGCCGCGGATGTGGGGGCTGGCGGTGGTGGCGCACGTGATCTATTGCGCCGGTATGGCGGCTTCGATTGCGGCTTCGATCGGCGGAAACCGTCTGGCGGAGTGGGCGCTCATCCTGCAGCTTTCACCAGGCATGCTGAAGGGGCTGAATCGCGCGACGCTGGCGAAGGCGGTGCTGCCCGAATATGAAGCCTGGTTCAAGCGCCATAGCTGGGTGCACGCGATCTGGACGCCGCTGGCCACCTGGGTGTGGCTGATCGTGCTGGCGGCGTCGGCGGCAGGAGATACGATTACCTGGCGCGGGCGGACGTACCGGCTGAAAAAGAATGAGCCGCCGATGAACACCGATGAACACCGATGAACCCTGGAGTGCCGTTTCGGCGTCCGTCGGCGTTCATCGGCGGCTTATTTTTTGTGGGCGCGGATCACGACGCGGTAGTTGTTTTCGGCATTGAGATTGATCAACGCGACAAAAGCCCGGCCCTGATACTGTCCGATCGTCCCCGATTGCGAACACGCGGAGACGTCCCAACCCGCGGGTAACAGGACGGTGTTGCGCAATCCGTGCAACGTCCGGTCGAAGACCAGCTCGCCGTTGTCGGATTTGTACGCCGGATCGTTCAGCGTGCCGGTGATGCGGAGGTGCGCGCTTTGCCGGTCGTTCTCGATGGGCACGTCCAGCTTCACCACGTTCCAGGAGCCTTGCTTGCCGGCGGTGAGCGGTTTGGCGGTGTCGAGATCGACGATTTTCGGATCCTGCAGCGCAAGATACGCGAGCGAATCCAGACGCGCAGTAGCGCCCTTGCGGGAATCGCTGTAGGTCTGATCGACTTTGATGGCGTGCGTCTCCGGCTGGTCGAGATCATACAGCGTGCGGATGTCGTCGAAGAACATGTCGGTGTATTCGGTGGGTTTGAAGGTGGCGGTGGTCCTGGTGGCGTGAATCGTGACGGGATTGCTTTGGCCGCTGGGGTTGGCGAACGCCAGCTTCAAGCGGCCGTCCGGCAGGGTGGAAAGCTGTGCCGCAACATTGGACGAGAGGAACGCGAAGCCCTTCGGAAGAATGACGCCCAGCCGGTATCCGGCAAGGCTGCGCACCCATACGATATTGCCGTTGTACATCTGGTACGTGCGCTCGTCTTTGTAAGTTTTGTAGATCAGCACGCGTCCCACGCCGCCTTGCGGCACGGGTATCGGCAGAGTGGCGTGGATGGAATGCGTCTCGGGGTCGTTGGCTTCCGGCCCATAGGTGAATTTGAGGGGGTTGCCGGTGCGCGGATCGTAGACCTCGACATCGGAGCCTTCGCTGCCGCCGCGAGTAGCGTTCACCAGTTCGGTGGCTCCGGCGCGTCTCTCTTCCGGCAGGTAGCGTATGCGGAACGACGCCGATCCAGGCTCGAGAATGGAATATTCGGTATAGGCATCCTGAGTGAAGAGAGCGGTAACGGGCCGCGTCGGCCGCAAAGAGCCATCAGGGTTGGCGCCGCCGGGAAACGGATTGTCGCCGCCCTTGCGTTGCGCGGAGAGGCAAAGGGCCAGAAGCAAAGTGAAGGACAGAAGTCTATTAGCCATTCGGCGATTCAGTCTATCACCGCTTGCGCGGCCGCAGACGACAAAATGCGATCGTCCGCGCCACTTCGGAAGCCTTCGCGCCAGGTCGCATAGAACGGCCGCCAACCCAGCACCGTTCGGGCTTTGGCATTCGAAGAACCGCGCACGTCATTCATCATGGACAGCCCCGCTTCTCCGATGAGGAGCCGTCCTATCCACGCCGGAATCCGTCGCGGCGGCCTGGCTCCGAGCGTGGCCGCCAGTTCCGGCAGCCATTTGGAGACTTCGGCGGGTTCGTCGTCGACCACGTTGTAGACACCGGCGGGGCCGTCTTCGATAGCGATGCGTGTAGCATTGGCGGCGTCGTCGATATGCAGGAACGACCAGACACCCGTGCCCTCGCCCACGATCGGCAGCCGGCGACGGCGGATCATCTCAACCAGGTAGCCTCCCGGGCCGATCGAGGTTCCCGGCCCATAGAGGCCGCCATATCGCAGCACCACACCCGTCAGCGCCGCGGATGAGGTCACCATCTGCTCCAACTGGCGGATCGCCTCGAGAGTACGCCGCATGCTTTTAGGCGGATGGGCATCGAGCGGGTCTTCCTCAGTTTTCACGCGGCCGCCGGTCCGGCTATTGGGCCAGCCGGAAAAGCTCTGCGCGACGAATCGGGAAGCTCCCGCCGCTTTCGCGGCGGCGAGCAGGTATTGCGTGCCCTCGGTGCGCAGCCGATTGGTGAGCGCAAACTCGCGATCGAAGTGTTTGAGATCGCCCATTCTGACGAGCGCGGTCACCTGATGAACCACGACGTCAGGCTGGGCGGTCATGACGGCGTCCATTACGGCGGCGCGATCCAGCGCGTCGGCAACGGCAGGCTCGGCGCCCATCTGCGTGATCAGGTGCACCTTTCCAGTGGAACGCGTCATACCGGTGACATGATGCCCGGATGAGACCAGCAAAGCGACCAGCCGTTTACCGAGAGCGCCGGTAGCTCCGGCAAGAAAGATGCGCATGATCTTTGGATGGCCGCGAAGCGCGTCTCGTTGCCGCGATTGGGATGCAGACTTACGGAAAGAGTTTCGAAATAGCCCTTTCGATTTCGACGGAATCGGTTTCTCCGAAAAACGACCCGGCCCGCGTGCCCGCGCGGTCGTAGAGGAACAGCGCGGGAAGAGCGCCGCTCCATTTCACGTCGACGGAGTTGATAAAGTCTTCGTCATTTTGCACACGCTTGATGTAGAACGGCGGCCGGACTCCAGTTTTGCGAAGGAACCCGGCGGCGGCGCGCCCGCTATCCGGCGAATCGCAGGAGATGGTGACGAGTACCACGCCGCGCGATCGGTATTTTTCTTCGAGCTTGACCAGCGCGGGCAGCTCGGCGCGGCAGGGATCGCACCAGGTGGCCCAGAAGTCGAAGAGGACGATTTTGCCGCGATTGGCCTGGAGGATCTGCCGAACGCCGGCTTCGTCGACGGGCTGCAGGGCGGGAGCGGCGGCGGGGAGCACGGGCAGGAGCAGCGACAGAAGGAGCATTGTGGCGCACGCACTCATGACCGCGCGGCCGCCGGCAAGTCCGGGCACGCTGACAGGAGTGCCGGCGCTGCACGCGGGAGTGCGTGCACCACTCACAGGGACTTACGGACTCGCTTGATGGTGCAGCCGAAGGCTTTGGTCTCGGCCTTCTGCACGGGCTCGCCGCCGAGCATCGCGTCGAGCGCTTTCCGCAGCCATTGGTTGCGGATCCCTGATTCCTGCTGCGAATCGTCGATCGAGCCGTGGTAGCGCATCACCGACGATTTGTCCATCACGTAGGCTTCGGGTGTGGATTGGGCGTTAAAGCGGTCGGCGACGAGGTTGCCGTCATCCTTGTAGACGGGAAAGGGGAAGCCGTGCGATTTGGCGTGGTGTTCGACGGCCGCGGCCGGTTCGGTGCTGTTGGCGTTGAGGAAGATGAAGTGCACACCCTTGGGGGCGTAGTCCGCGTACAGCGCTTTCATGCGCTCGTTGTAGGCATTCGACACCGGACATTGCACGGAGATGAATGTCACCACCGTGATAACGCCCTTGAGCTGGTTGAAGGTGTGCGTCTCGCCCTGCAGATCGCGGACCGTGAAATCGGCGACCGGGGAGCCGAGCTTGTATTCCTGGGCCGCGGCTACGGAAGATAGCGCGAGAATCGTCGAGAGAATTGCCAGCTGCATGGGAACCTCGGTCCTTTTTTCGAATGGTATCACGCGCTGAATTGGGCACCACCGAGTGCGGAAGCCAGTGCTCCATTCAGGAGAGGTCGACTACGGTCGCCGTCTTTAGAAACTCCGGGTCGAATTCGAGGCCCATGCCCGGACCTGACGGGACCGGAATGACGCCATTCCGGATGTCAAAATTCGGAGCGTACCAAGAATCTTTTTTCGGGGCTTTTCGCGACACGTACTCCATATACGGTCCGATATTCGGAGTCGTGGCGGCGAACTGCAGGATGTTGACCGAGGCGGCTCCGGTCTGCGTGTCATGCGGGCAGATCCACATGTTCGCTTTGCGCGCCATGCGGGCCACACGGGCGGTGCGGATGAAGCCGCCGTTATAATTCAGGTCCGGCTGCACCACATCCATCACCTGGTTGTCGATCATCCATTGGAACAGCCACAGACTGGAGTCCTGTTCACCGAACGCGACCTTCATGTCCAGCGCGTCGGCCACGGCTTTGGTTTCGCTCAGTTCCTCCCAGGGACAAGGCTCCTCGAACCACAGGTATTTCATTTCCTGCAGCCGCTTGCCGATCTCGATGGCATTCTTCGCGTCGTAGGAGCCGTTGGCATCGGCCATCAGCGTCACCTTGCCGGCGAGCTTCTGATGCGCCAGTTCCAGGAGCTTATTGGTGCGCTCGGGATAGGCGTCGCGATTGTCGCTCATGCGTCCGCCGATTTTGAACTTCACGGCCTTCGCGCCGGTCCTTTCCACCTCGCGCACATAAATATCCACTTCCTCTTCGGCGGTGGTGTCGCGGCCGGAGCCGGAAAGGTAGACCGCGATCTCCTTGCGCAGTACGCCGCCCATCAACTCGCCCGCGGGCTTCTTTAACGCCTTTCCCATGAGGTCGAACAGGCTCTGCTCGATGTAGGCCACCGGGCACCAGAATTCCTGGCCGGCCAGCTTGTAATTGGAGTTGGTGGCGTAGACTTCGTCGACCAGGTGTTCGAGGTCGCGGGCATCCTTGCCGAGGAAATGCGGCCGCACGCGGTGCGCCAGGATCGGAATGTAATCCGCGATGTCCTTGGTTTGAACCAATCCCTCCGCGCCATCCGCCGACCGCGTGCGCAAGAAATATTGGTTGTGCGCCTGCAGCAAATCGATGGACGCGATCTTCACCGGAGAAGTGAAGAACTGATGCAGGTTGAAGACCGGCTTCTCGTATTCACGTATCTCCGTGGACATGTCGGAAGCAGCCGCGGCGCGGCCGATCCGGTTTGCCAGCGGAGCGCAGACGGCCGAAGCGCCGATCAGATTGCGAATGAAATCGCGGCGTTTCATAGCCACGATTGTAGCTTCTATCGGCGGCGGCCCAGTGTAAACGCCAAGGCCGCCTTGCGGGTACAATGCTCGTGTGCGATTTTCGACGATGATCACGGCGGTAGACGCGCATGCCTGCGGCGAACACGGGCGGGTGATTACAGGCGGCGTGCTGGATGTGCCCGGCCGGACGATGTTCGAAAAGAAGACCTACCTGGAGACGCACGCGGATCACATCCGCAAGAGCATGTTGCGGGAGCCGCGCGGTTATCCGGCGGCGAACTGCAACCTGATCCTGCCCGCGACGGATCCGGAAGCGGATGCCGGGTTCGTGATCATGGAGCAGGTGGAATACCCGCCGATGTCGGGCACAAACACGATTTGCGTGGTGACGGTGCTGATCGAGACCGGGATGGTGCGCGTGACGGAACCAGTGACGCGGCTGAAACTGGACACGCCGGCGGGACTGGTGGGTGTGGAGGCGCGCGTGGAGAACGGCAAGGTGAAGGAAGTGACCTTCCGCAATGTGCCGGCGTTCGCCGTTCACCTGGACGCGCCGGTGGAAGTCCGCGGATTGGGGACCGTGACGGTGGATGTCGCGTACGGCGGGATGTTCTATGTGATCGCCGATGCCGGGCCGCTGGGGCTGCAACTGACGCCGGACCACGCACACGACATTGCGCGGGTGGCGGAGATGATCAAGGCCGCGACGCGCGAGCAGTTGCCGGCGGCACACCCGGAGAATCCGGGGATTGCGGGTGTGACGATCGCGCAGATTTCCGGGCCTCCGGCGAGCCCCGGCGCGCATCGCAAGAACGCGGTGGTGGTGTCGACGGGAACGCTGGATTGGGACAAGCCCGCCACCTGGACCGGGGCGCTCGACCGATCGCCATGCGGCACCGGCACCTGCGCCAAGATGGCGGCGCTGTACGCCAAGGGGCAACTCGGGCTGGGGCAGGATTTCGTGCACGAGGGCATCTTGGGCACGACGTTTACCGGGCGGCTGATCGAAGAGACGCGGGTCGGACCGTATGGGGCGGTGGTGCCGACGATCGCGGGGCGGGCTTGGATTACGGGATTCGCGCAGTATGTGCTCGACCCGGAGGATCCGTTTCCGGAGGGGTTCACGGTGGGGGACATATGGGGGTGATTCGGGCTAACGAAATCACAGTTTGATCGATATAAGAGTGGAGGATTCCACGAATGATGCGAGCGGCGGGAGGACTGCTCTTCTTGAAGCTGGCGCTGGGGCAGACAGCGGCCCCGGCGTTCGATGCGGCGTCGGTTAAGCCCACCGATGCGAATGATCACGGTACGCGCCGGATTTCGCCGGGAAGATTCACCCTCACGGCTACGCCTTTGCGGGGCTTCATCACGCGGGCGTATGGACTCCGAGGCGAGCAGATCGTCGGCGGGCCGGCGTGGATCGAGAGCGACCTCTGGAGTATCGCCGCAGAGGCTGAGGGCCAGCCGGGCGAGGCGCAAATGAACCGGATGCTGCGGACGTTGCTGGAAGATCGATTCAAGCTGAAGGTGCGGCGGGAGATCCGCGAGGTTAGCCTGTATGCGCTACGGGTGGCGAAGGGTGGACCGAAACTGAAGGAGTCAATGGACGGGGACGGCGAGCACTATCTGCGGATCTATCCGCCGAAAGACAACCTGAGCACCATGGACGGGCACCGGGCTCCGATTGCGTACCTGGTGGATCGGCTGTGGTCATTGCTGCGGCGTCCGGTGATGGACCAGACCGGGCTGAAAGGCGAGTACGATCTCAAGATCGAATGGTCGGACGATGACCACCGGGAAGCCGGGCCGGATTTATTGGGCGCCGTGCAGACGCTGGGGCTAAAGCTGGAGCCAGGCAAAGGGCCGCTGGAGGTGCTGGTTGTGGAGCGCGCCGAGAAACCGGGAGCGAACTAGGGAGGCGAGGCCGCCATTGCCGCTACAGCCAGGTTGCGCCATCGCTTCCATCCATGTAAACTGGTTATTTACTCCAGTGGTTCCGACACATTTCGTGTGTCCGGCTCCCGACAAGAGGACAGTATGCACGCAATTATTGAAACCGGCGGAAAACAGTATCGCGTCGCATCCGGCGACGTGATCCGCGTGGAAAAGGTGGCCGGCGATGTCGGTGCGGAAATCGAACTGCCCGCGAAGGTGACATTCGCCGAGGGCGGAGAACTCAGCACCGGTGGCAGCGTGAAGGCTACCATCCTGGGCAACGATCGCGGCGACAAAGTGATCGTGTTCAAGTTCAAGCGCAAGAAGCAGTACAAGAAGACCATCGGACACCGGCAGTCGTTTACCGAGCTGAAGGTGGGCGACATTTCGGCATAGGTGACTTATGGCGCATAAAAAAGGCTTAGGCAGCTCGAAAAACGGCCGCGATTCCAATGCACAGCGGCTGGGAGTGAAGGTTTTTGGCGGACAACTGGTGCCCGGCGGCTCCATCATCGTCCGCCAGCGCGGCACCCCCATCAAACCCGGCCTCAATGTCGGATGGGGCAAAGACGATACGCTCTTCGCCAAGGTCACCGGCACGGTCGAATTCAAAGACCGCGGACGGATGGGCAAGTTCGTCAGCGTCATCGCTTCGGTTTAGCTGTTTTCGCTTGCAAGACCTGCGGGCTAAAACCCGCCGCAGGTTGAAACCTGCCCTCCCATGCAATTCCTCGATGAAGCGCGCATCCTGGTGAAAGCCGGCGACGGCGGTAACGGCTGTCTGGCATTTCGACGCGAAAAATACGTTCCCAAAGGCGGACCCTCGGGCGGCGACGGCGGACGGGGCGGCGACGTGGTGATGGTCGCCAGCGCGCAGCAAAACACGCTGCTGCAATTCCGATTTAATCCCGAACATAGAGCCGGCCGCGGCGGACACGGCGAAGGCAGCAACTGCACCGGCGCCGACGGCAATTCCATCGAAATCGCGGTGCCGGTGGGAACCGTCGTCTACGACGAGGGCACCGGACAGCGGCTGGTCGATTTCACGGAAGCGGGGCAGCGTTTCGTGGCGGCGCGCGGGGGACGCGGCGGAAGGGGAAACGCGCGGTTTGTTTCGTCGACGCATCAGGCGCCCACCGAGCACGAGCCGGGACGTCCGGGGGAAGAGAAACGCCTACGCCTGGAATTGAAGCTGCTCGCGGATGTCGGCCTGGTGGGCTTTCCGAACGCCGGCAAGTCGACGCTGATCTCGCGCATTTCGGCGGCACGGCCGAAGATCGCCGATTATCCGTTCACCACGCTGGAACCGAATCTGGGTGTGGTGCAGATGGACAATTACCGGACGTTCGTGGTGGCGGATATTCCGGGTTTGATCGAAGGCGCGCATGAAGGCCACGGGCTGGGGATTCAGTTTCTTCGGCATATCGAGCGGACGCGGCTGCTGGCGCACCTGGTCGATGTCTCGGAGATGAGCGGCCGCGATCCGGTGGACGATTTCGAAACCGTGATGCACGAACTGGCGAGCTACAGCGAGGTTGTGGCGGGGAAGCCGATGATCGTGGTGGCGACGAAGATGGACGCGGCGCAGGATCCGGAGCGGGTGGCGTCATTGCGGTCGGTGGCTGGCGAACGCGGGCTGGCGTTTTTCGAGATCTCGAGCGCCACCGGGCAGGGGATCGACGCGCTGAAGTTCGCGATGGCGGAACGGGTGTTGGCGCCGGCGCCTCAGCAACAAACCTAGCGCTGCACCGGAACTTCCTCGAACCACTGCGGGATGCGAAATTTCGGCGCGTTGGCGCCCAGGCCGATTGAAAATCGGCCGCAGGGTCGAAAACACGGTTCGCGCCCGAATTGCATATGCAATCTCACCGTGTAGGGCGGCTGATTGCGGAGGCCGACCAGGCCGACTGCCAGTCGGCCGCAGGCTGCCAGCCTGCCCCACAATGCCGCGGTTTTCCTTGCCTTTGAGGGGCCGAAGGCCGGCTGTGACAGGTTGGAAACCTGCCCCACAACTTCGGCCGGATCCGTGCCGATGGGAAACGAAGTGGCCATGAGTTGGCAACCGGCCCCACGAGGGGTCAGAATGGGGTTTCCATGACTGATCGTCTCTATTACACGGATTGCTATCTGCGCGAATTCACGGCGCGCGTGACGGAGGTCTCGGAGGACGGGCTTCGCGTACGGCTCGACCGCACGGCGTTCTATCCGACCTCGGGCGGGCAGCCGTTCGACGTCGGGACTCTGGATGGCGTGGCGGTGATCGACGTCACCGACGACGACGATTGCGTGGTCCACCGCCTGGCGTCGCCGCTCGCGGACGCAGCCGGCCGAGAAATTTCGGGCGCGATCGATTGGAAGCGCCGCTTCGATCACATGCAGCAGCATACCGGCCAGCACCTGATCTCCGCGGTATTCGAAGAGTTGCTGAAGATGAAGACGGTGAGTTTTCATCTGGGAGCGGAGAGTTCCACCATCGATCTGGAGGGCAAGCTGGATGCGGCCGGCGCGGCGGCGGTGGAGATGCGCGCCAGCCAGGTGGTGAGCGAGAACCGGCCGGTGCTGGTCACGTTTGAAGACGCGGACGCGGTGGAAGGGCTGCGCAAACCGTCGGAGCGCGGAGGCACGCTGCGGATCGTCTCCATCGATCGATTGGACAGAAGCGCGTGTGGCGGAACGCACGTGCGGACGACGGCGGAGATCGGGCCGATTCTGCTGCGCAAATTGGAAAAAGTGCGGAACACCGTGCGGGTAGAGTTCCTGTGCGGCGAGCGAGCGGTGCGCCGCGCGCGGGCGGATTACGAAACGCTTTATAAGACGTCGCAGATCGTGTCGGGGGCGATCGACGAAGTGCCGGCACTGGTGACGGCGCTGGCGGAATCGGCCAAGGCCGGCGAGAAGGCGATCCGCAAAGTCGAACTGGAACTGGCCGGCTATCAGGGCAAGGAACTGTACCGCGCGACCGAACCGGGCGCCGATGGCATCCGGCGGATCGTGCGGCGCGAGGAACGCGGGAATCTCGAGGACTTGCGGGCGGTAGCGCAGAACTTCACGGCGCAACCGAAGGCGGTGTTCCTGGCGGCGCTGGCGGAGCCGCCATCAGTGCTGCTGGCGGCGTCGGAAGACGCGGGAATCGACGCGGGAAGACTGCTGAAAGCAGCCTTGACCGAAGCGGGCGGGCGCGGCGGCGGCACGGCGCGAGTGGCGCAGGGCAGTGTGCCGGATCGAACAGCGCTGGATGGAGTGCTGCAACGGTTGGTGTCGTAAGCCACCCTGACGGCATCCGCGCGGCATCTGGCGTGCCTTATCCCTGTTTGCATGGTGCAAAGATGGGCACTGGCGGCGCTGGCCCTGCTGACGATTTCACAGGCGCATTCTCAGCACATGCGGCCGCCTGTGCGGAAGGCGCCACATCAGTTGAGCCTGGACGAGGGGGCCATCGATGCCCCGGCTCAATCCCAAATCGATATGGACGCCACGGGTTCAGGCGTCTTGCGAGCGCAGATCCTGCTGGCGCGGGCTCATTTTTCGTGCGGCCAGTCGATGGCCGTTTCGGCACGAATCTGCAAACCACGGTGCGCGCCTATCAGCAGGAACACAAGTTGCAGGTGAACGGCTCGGTGGATGATGCCACCTGGAAGGCGCGGTCGATGAAGGCAAGGTCGTGAAGCTCTTTACCAGCCAGCGGGGAGGGTTGACGGTTTATCAATTCGACGGGACCGGGCAGCTTTGCTATTACTACGCCCATCTGAATCGCTATGCCGAAGGGCTCAAAGAGGGCGAAGTGTTGCGGCGCGGCGACGTCCTGGGCTATGTGGGGTCGACGGGGAATGCGTCTCCAGATGCGCCGCATTTGCATTTCGAGGTGCATATTCTGGGGCCGGAACGCGAGTGGTGGAAAGGCACGGCGATCGATCCGCTGCCGTTGTTGCAGGGCCGGTGAATGGAGCAGTGGCGGGCTACCTGGCAGGCTGCGCCAGCAGATCGGCAATGCCCTTTCGCAGGTTGGCTTCGATTACGGGGTCCTGCAAAAAGGCGTCGGTGCCTTCATATTGCGCGCGGATCATGCCGGTGCGGTCGATGAAGGCAACCAGCGGCATGTGCGGCACGGCTTTGGGCGAGTGCTGCATGAAGCGGAAGACGGCGTCATAGTCGGCCGTGTACCCGACCGGGAATGCCGGCTTGAAGACGCGGATGAAGTCGGGAACATGCGCGGCGGCGCCCTCTTCCACGGCCGCCGCCAGAACCTGAAGGCCGCGCGGCGTGAATTCCGCAGTGTCCTTACTCAAACAGCTCACGGCTTTCTGGCAGTGCGGGCAGGTGGTGAGGATGAACAGCATGACGATGGTTTTGCCTTTGTACTGGCTGAGTTGGAGCGGCTTACCGCTGTTCATCTGGATGGTGAAGTCGAGCGCTTTGCGCGGCAGGTCGACGGCGCGAGCGAGAGCGGGGAGGGCGAGCGCGAGGAAGAGAGTCTTGAGCATGAAATTTCAGTCTATCGTGTGGACGCCAGCAAGCCCGGAGACGGCGGCAGGAGTTCGGGCGCTGCACGCACTAATGCGTGCGCCACGGTTAATCGCGGCGACGCAGGGTGGGGCGGCTGGGATCGGAGGACTCGACTTTCCGCTGATTCCGCATCTCCGACAGGCGCGCTTTCACTTCGTCGAATTCCGAGGTGTTGACCACATACTCGGGCCGGGCGGCCAGGTCTCTGTCGATCTCGATTTGCGACTTCTTGAGGCGGTCATCGGTCATGGGATGGGTGGCGAAGAATTTTCCGATTGTGCCGGGTTTCTTGCGCTCCATGGATTCGATCTTCTCGAAGAAGTTCACCATCTCGGATGGATCGTAGCCGGCTTTATACATGTATTGCAGGCCGTAGAAATCGGCATCGGTTTCGAAGCGTTGCGAGAATTTCACGTATTGCAGCGGGATGACGGCATTGGCGCCCTGGCCGATGGCGACTGCCGGCCAGCCGCCGACGGCGATGGAGGCGATGGTCGCGCCGATGCGGTTCAGATCGCCGTTGGTGGCCTGGCGCGTTCCATGGCGGCAGACAACATGGCCGACCTCATGAGCGAGCGCGCCGGCCAGTTGCGCCTCTGTATCGGCGGCCAGGAGCAGACCGACATCCACGAAGATATAGCCGCCCGGCAAGGTGAAGGCGTTGATGGTTTCGTCGTCGATGACCTGGACCGTGACCGGCATTTTGGCATCCGAATTCTGCACCACGTTCTGGACGAGCCGGTTGACGTACTCGGTAATGCGGGGATCGGTCATCAGTTTGGCATCGCGCGCGACCATCTGCGCCATCTGTTTGCCCATGGCCATTTCGGCGGGGAGGCCGTAGAAGTTGATACCGCCGCAGACATCCCGATCGCCAATGGCGTCGGGGTTGTCTTTGGGGGCCTTCGGCCTATTTTGAGCGAGGGCGCCGAAGACCAGGAGATTCAGGATGAGCGCGATGCGCACCGGTCGTCGTGACATGCCAACCTCCGAACACAGAACCCGGCTGAAATAGCTTGTCGGGGTTGTTACGTGGAGGGGCGCCTTCAGGTTTCGCGAAAGGCGTTATCGCGGCGGAAATCCTTCGACGCTGGTAACAATTGTTCCGTTGAGTTTGAGTTCGAAGCCGCCGAAATCTCCGTCGCCGCTGACGGAATCGCGGGTTTCCGAGGCGACTTTGAAAGACTTCCAGCGCTTTTCGAGCGCCTTGCGGTACGCCGCGAAGTACTGGCGGGCGTTCTCCGCGGAATCCCACTCCACGGCATAGAGTAGGACATCGCGTTTGGCCTTGCGGTCTTCGCGCATCTCGAAGTTGCAGCCACGCCAGTGCGGGGCGAGATCGTGGGCGGTCTCCTTGCCGGCGTACTGTTCGAGCAGGATGGTGTGTTCGAGCTCTCCCAGCGATCCTCCGATGAGTGGCTTATAGCTGGAAGGAAGGTGGGGATTGGGCAATTCGGGATCGGTGGGGTCCACCTTGGCGAAGTACTTTTCGGGATGGAGAATCTGCTGGGTGGAGACGGGGGCGCGGCGAAATACTTCGGCGAACCCGTCCTCGCCGTCTCGCTGCAGGACGGCGTTTTGGAACAGCATACCCTTGGTATAGGGGAAGACGAGGGTCTGACGGAGGTACAGCGGGGCGTTCTCGAAGACGGGGTAGTCGCCGCTGCCGGAATTTTCGGTGTCGCTGGCCATCATGGCCACCATTTCCGGCGTATCCTTGAGCGATTTGCCGGCCTTTTCGGCGAGGTATTCGGACATGAGCCAGGTGGCTTGTCCTTCCATCACGGCCAGGCGGGCGGTGCTGCCGTCGTCGCTTTTGCGGCCCTGGCGGATGTAACGGGCCAGGTGGAAACTCTGATCGGCAAGCGCGTGCGAGAGCTCATGCGCGAGCACCATGTCTTGCGTGTCGGAAGGGGTGGTCTCGGTGATGAAAAGCTTCTTCTTGTTGTAGTCGTAGAACGCGGCGGCTTGTTCGGTGAGCAGGTCGACGGTGCTGTCGGCGAGGTTGTAATCCTGCGGGACGAAGCCGAAGCGCTTCAGCACCAGCTCTTCGTCGCGGATATCCTCGGGATTCTCGTCTTCGTGTACGCGCTGCTTGAGGAACTGATTGATCTTCTCTTTAGTGATGAAGGCGCACGGCACGGGATGCAGCAGCTTCATCCCGGAGATTTTGGTCAGGGTCTGTGCGATGGCGGGGACCTGGCTGCAGAGATCGCGGGAACCGACCGCGGGCTGGGACAGGACGGGAGACGCCGCGGCGAGCAACGCAAGAAGAATTGTGCAGACCCGGCGAAGGCGAACCGCCATGCTTTTAGGATAGTCCAAGCTCGCAGACGGTTTCGACAGAGAGTTCTCCCGAGTCATTTGCATTCCAGACAGCGGGTGCGAAGTCTCGTTGCTGACCTCGCTAGGGTACAATAGGTCGAACATCCACATTTTGAGGAGAATCCTTTTGGCGGACGATAAGCTCTACAAGGCGGAATATCTGGGCAGTGGCACGTTTGTGATCAGCAAACCGAAGCGAAAGAAGAACAAGGTTCGACAGTCGAATCTGAAGAATACGGAACGCGGTTCCAGGAAGTAGAACTGTCCGTTGGTTTCCACGGCTTGTCTTTCCGCGATCTGTTAGGGTCTGCCGGGCAGAAGGCATTCGGGGGAAGTACGCTGGAACGCTCCGACCGAGCGGATGGGAAACGAAGGCTGGTTTGAGGCTGGAGTAGTACGAGGTAAGATGGCGGGACCGAATTCCTTCTGCCAGTTTCACGATATCCACAGGGCAGGCTCGACTCCGAAATTCACCGTCGCAACTCATTGCAAACAAGGCAAAAATAAAGTTGGTTTGGCTGTGACCGGGGTGCCGGGCGGGGCCCGTCCCTGTGCCAAACACGAAACACTGGCGACTCCGCTTCACGGATTGACCGCCGGAAACCCAAGGAACTAAAATAGATGTCGGCTGAAACCAATCCTGTCCCGAAAGCAGTGATCCGAATGAACGTTACCCGATTTGCGATATGCTGCATTTCGATGTCGGCAATGGTTGGTCTGTGGGCAGCCGTTCAACAGACCCAGGACACCAGCCAGGACAACAGTAAGTCCCAAAATAAGAAGGACAGCACCAGCAGCAAGAAAGCGTCCAACAAGGTCAAGAAGACAGACAAGAACCAGAATCTGGATCCGGACGCGGAAACCAACGCCCGACCCCTTACCGAAAAAGAGCGCAAGCGGAAGGAAGCCGCGCTTCGCAAAGAACTGGAAACCCCGTACCGCAAGTGGCTGAACGAGGACGTCGCGTGGATTATCACCGACGAAGAGCGGGCGGCGTTCAAGCGCCTGCAGACCGATGAAGAGCGCGAGCAGTTCATCGAGCAGTTCTGGCTGCGGCGCGATCCCACCCCCGACACTGTCGAGAACGAGTACAAGGAAGAGCACTACCGCCGAATCGCTTACGCCAACGAGCATTTCGCGTCGGGTATTCCGGGCTGGAAGACGGATCGCGGACAAATCTATATCAAGTACGGGCCTCCGGACGAAATTGAAGATCACTCCTCGGGTGGTTTCTATGAGCGGCCGCCGGAAGAAGGCGGCGGCGAGACCTCGACCTTCCCCTTCCAGCAGTGGCGCTATCGCTATATCGAAGGCATTGGCACCAACGTCATCATCGAGTTCGTGGACACGACGATGTCGGGCGAATTCCGCATGACCATGGACCCGTCGGAAAAGGACGCGCTGCTGTACGTTCCCGGCGCAGGTCTGACGCTGATGGAGGAAATGGGGCTGTCGGACAAGACGCAGCGGTTCAATAATACCGATGGCACGCACCTCGGACAGGCATTTGGCGGTACGCCGGAGAGTATGAACGAGTTCACGCGCCTGGACACCTTCGCCAAGTTGCAGCGTCCGCCCGAAATCAAGTACAAGGATCTGGAAGCGGAAGTCACCTCGAAGATCAACTACAATCTGCTGCCCATGCGGGTGCGGGCCGAGTACTTCCCCATCACCGACGCTTCCGTTCAATGCAATTTCACTGTGGAATTTGACAACAAGGACCTGCAGTTTACGAACAAGGAAGGCTACCAGAAGGCTGTGGTCCACATTTTGGGCTCGGTGACTTCGATGACGCGGCGGCCGATCGCGAACTTCGAAGAGGAGACGGTGGTGACGTCGCCAACCGAATACCTGTCGGTAGAAGCGGCCAAGAAATCGATCTATCAGAAATCGATTCCGCTGATGCCGGGAACGTACCGGCTCAAAGTGATCGTGAAGGACATCACGGCCGGCAATCTGGGGCACATGGAGTTGCCGATCAATGTACCGCGTCTGGATCCTGACAAGGTGGCTGGCAGTTCGCTGGTGCTGGCCGACCTGATTGAGAAGGTGCCGATGCGGAATATTGGGACCGGAATGTTCGTGATTGGCGATTCGAAGGTCCGGCCGCGCATGAACGACACGTTCCGGCGTGACGAAAAGTTATGGATCTATATGAAGATCTATCACTTACAGGCGGATGAGACGACTCACCGGCCGGTCGGCACGGTGCAATACGAGCTATTCAAGGCGGGTTCTAACGAGAAAATCATCGATCATACGGAGGATTTTGCGGCGTTGGATAACCTGTCGTCCACGCAGGCGACGATTGAGAAAGGTTTGAGCCTCGGCTCGCTGCCGCCGGGGCAGTATACCATACGGCTTACGGTTACTGATAAAAACAGGAATCAGGTGTTTACTGCACCGGATGCTAAATTTACGGTAATCTAAGGGAATACAGACAGCCCGGTAGGGCGACGCGATGGATCGGATGAGGACGCACAAGACGGTCTCCTCGCTGGTAGCGGGTTTGGTTTGTCTGGTGATGCCCGAGGCCCCTCACGCGGCCAATTTCACAAAACTGCCCGGCACCATCGCCGGGATCGTGCGCAATCAATTCGGAATGCCGCTGCCGGGCGCGGCCGTCCAGCTTTTCAATCACCAGGAGCGGCTGCTGACGCGGGTGCTGACCGACGATCACGGGCAGTTCCGCTTTGCCGATCTAGCACCGGATCTATATGCCGTGCGCGTGACGCGGCTATCTTATGACGTCGCGCGGCGGCCGAACATCGAAGTCCGGCCGGGCGCACACACGATGTTGACGGTGAGCCTGGCGACGCTGTTCAGTTCGATCCAGATTTCCTATCCGACCATCGAAAGCGTGCCCATGACCGATGAATGGAAATGGGTGCTGCGCAGCGATTCGCAGACGCGTCCGGTGTTTCGCATGTTGCCGGATAGCCCGGCAGACACGGCTGCGACGGGCAGCACGGCACAAGCCACCACCGATGGACAAGCGCCGCAGCGAGCCGCCATGTTCAGCGATACGCGCGGGATGGTGCGAGTGTCGGCGGGCGATGGCAATCTTTCCGCGGTGGGGACGAGCACGCAGGCGGATCTGGGCACGACCTTTGCGCTGGCGACGGCGCTGTACGGGAGCGGCCTGCTGCAGGTGAGCGGGAACTTCGGGTACGGGTCGCAGAGCGGGGCTCCGGCGGGAGCCATTCGCACCAGCTACAGCCGCAGCCTGCTGGGCACCAGTCCGGAAGTTTCGCTCACTATGCGGCAGTTGAATATGCCGGGCCGGGTGGTCGCCGCGATGACCGGCCAGACCGACGTGGCGATTCCGACACTGCGGACGATGTCGGCTTCGGTCGACGACAAGATTCAGTTGTCCGACCAGCTATTTCTGCAATACGGGTCGACGATGGATTATGTATCCTTCCTCGATCATCTGAACTATCTGAGCCCGTACGCGCGTCTGAGCTACCGGGTATCGCGGGACGGGGAGTTGGACTTCGCCTATACCTCGGGGAATGCGCGTCCCAACCTGGCGGGCGCCAGCGGTCCGGATGCGGACCTGCAACGGGATCTGGACACGCTGGGCATGTTCCCGCGGGTCTCACTGCTCGGCGGCCAGACAAAGATCCAGCGCGGCGAGGAGTTTGAAGCCGGCTACAGGCAGCGTGTGGGAAGCCGGACGTACAACGTTTCGGCGTACCATGAATCGGTGATCAATGCGGCGCTTTCCATGGTGGCGCCGGCCGGCATGTTCGCGTCTGCGGACGTGATGCCCGACCTGTTCTCGGCGAACTCGATTTTCAATGTCGGCAATTACCAGAGTTCGGGTTTTGCGGCGGCGGTGACGCAGGATGTGGGCGACAACGTCAGCATCAGCATGATGCTGGATTCGACGGGCGGACTGACGACGGCGGACCGCGAACTGGTGAGCGACAGTCCGGACCAGCTTCGCGAGATGATCCGCATGGGCCGGCGCAATGCAGCTACCGTGCGTATCGCCGCGGTGGTACCGCGCGTAGGCACGCGTTTCTCGTCCAGCTACCAGTGGTCGGGAGATCAGCGCTGGGCAATGGCGGGGAATCTGTACAGCACGCAATCGCTACGTCCTCTGCCGGGACTGAACATCGTGATCCGGCAGCCGATTCCGGGCGCCCGCCATATCGAAGCGACTGCTGAATTGCAGAATCTGCTGGCGCAAGGCTATCTGCCGCTCTACACTCCGGACGGCCAGCGCATCCTGCTGGTGCAGACGCCGCGCAGCATCCGCGGCGGGTTCAGCTTCATTTTCTAGGGTTGAATGTTGGAACAGTTTCAGACCGCGACGTGGCGCACACACTCCTGCGTGCAGCCCCGGCGTTTTGACGCCCGCACCCGGCTTGATCTGCGTGTTGAGACTGTTCCGGCGAACGAGCACGCCGACGGGAGCGTCGGCGCTACCCGCAGGAGTGCGTGCGTCACATGGTTGCTTGTCCTTTTGGGGATTGCGGCGGCGGCTGCGGGCGCCCAGGCACAGGAGACCGGGCGGGTCCGCGGGACGGTGCGGTTTGCATCGCGCGAACTCCCCCGCGCGACCGTTCAATTGAAGGATTCGACGGGCAAGGTTCGGGAGGCGGTAACCGACGAGCAGGGAGCTTACGAATTCGCGAATCTTGCAGCCGGCTCATACAGCTTGACGGTAAAAGACCCGAAGTCGGAATGGGGACAAGGACTCCCGCCAGTGCCTTTCGACCAGCAGGCGCACATTGTCACGATCGCCCCGGGCGAAGCGGCGACCGTGGACCTGGCAGTCAGGCTGAAAGCGATTCCTCTCCCGAGCGGTTTCGGCGTAAGCAACGGGGCTATCGAATTTCCGCTGTGCGGCAGCTTTCCGAACGGTCCATCCCTGGTGATGACTGCTGACGGGATGACGATCCGCATGCGTCCGGGCGATCCTCCGCTGAAGATTGAGCCGGCGCAGAATCCAAATAAGATCGAGAAGCCACAGAAATAGG
>Ga0335073_10004621_pt1 | contig 19262 bp, 15 predicted proteins | sample Lox_Sample_22_FD_207093 | JGI IMG/M metagenome (GOLD analysis project Ga0335073, IMG submission 207093) | Soil microbial communities from Loxahatchee National Wildlife Refuge, Florida, United States - Lox_Sample_2.2 | ecosystem: Environmental > Terrestrial > Soil > Wetlands | place: USA... | reverse complement strand
AAGAGCGGAGCGGCCAGCCGAGAGCGACATCGACCGAGCCGTAGCGGACGAAGGCGGCGCCGTCGTTGCCGCCACCGGTGACGCCGTACTGCACGGGAATGTGTTCGGCGCGAGCAAGCTTGACGACTTTTCCGACCAACGCGGAGGAAACGATATTGGAATTGTCGACGGCGCGAACGACAAAGCCGCGACCGAGATCGGCGTCGGCAAAACGCTTGGATTCGATGGGCGAATCGGAGCTGACGAACGTGTCGACGGCGAAGACATAATCGGGAGCCTGGCCCTCATCGGCGAGGCGCTTGGCGAGTTTTGCGGCGCCGACGAGGCCGAGTTCTTCGCCGGTGGACCAGACGAAGGTGACGTTGCGGTCTTTCAGCGGACCGCCGAGCGACCAGACGGCGGAGATGAGAGCGGCATCTCCGACACGGTCGTCGAAACTGCGGGCGTTGGCGCGCGTGCCAAGAAGCGGGCGATATTGCTTGGGAATCGTGACGGTGTCGCCGGGCTGGATGCCGAGCTTGGCGGCTTCCGCCGGAGAACGGGCGCCAACGTCGACGCGAAAGGCAGCGGCAGAATCATTTTCTGGCCAGGTGAAATCGGGGCGCTCCCAATTGGGCGGAAGTTCCATGATGGCAGAGTGGTCGCCGTTCGCGGAATGCACGAGAGCGGGATGGCCGAGATAGAAACTGAGATCCTCGCCTTCGTCGGAGGAGACTTCGATGCGGCCGTCCTTGGAAATGGATTTCACAGTGAAGCCGATTTCGTCCATATGCGCGACGACGAGAATGCGCGGGGAGTTGGTCCCGGCGGCAGCCGTGCCGACCTGAAGGATCAAATTGCCGGCGTCGTCGGTATCGGGGTTGGCCCAGGGAGGAAGATGGCGCTTCACCTGCTCGCGCACGGGAGTTTCTTGATTGCTGACGCCATAGGTCTGCGTGAGAATGCGGAGAAGATCCACGACAGGCAGCACTTTTCCGGCGGGAGAAGGCGCGTTGGCACAGCGATTGGCCGCAACACCCGGTTGCTGGGTGGCGTTTCTCGTTGCGCTTACGTAGCGACTCAATCCGGCGACCAACTGATTCAAGTCGGAAGAGGAGATTTCCTGCGCGGGCGTGTCTGGCCAGGAGACGGCGATGCCGAGATGCACCCAGCGCGAGGGCAGCGAGGGAAGAGGCAAATAGCTGCGAGGAAGAAGGCCGGCGGAATAGTCCGTGGCGATGGGAATGTTGGAAGTGGAGGCGAGCTGATAGAGATCGGCAGGAAGGCCCTCGAGAGTTCCACTGGTGCTTTCAAGACCAATCAAAACGCCGCTGCCGGGTTCGCGACGCGGAGCGCGACGCATGTTTTCCACGCCCTCGACAGGCGCGCCGGGGAGTAACGGGCCGACGTAGATCATTTCGTCGGAGGGAATCGTGGTGAGGATGCGCTGGAGACCGCGCGCGCCCGTACGTTGCTGGACGACGAAGGCAAACGTCAGAGTGCCTTTGACTTTTGCGGGATCAATTTGCGCGATGGTGCGGGCAAGCGCGATAGCACCGAAGCGATCGCCCACCGCAGGACCCGCCAGGAACTGCGAATTCAGATCCATCGTGAGGCAATCGATGGCGACGGGAGAGAGAACGTCGACTCCCGCCTTGCGAGCTTCATCGGCGGAGGATGCGCCGATATCGACATACATATTTTCGATGTCACTTGATTTGGGAACGTCCGCGCGGCCGTGCTGGAGGTGGACGGAAAGACCGGCGACGACACCGTTGATCCATTTGCCGGAAGCGATGCGGACTTTGACGGGCTGCGCGGCATAGAGCTGATTGAAAATCGGCGGAAGTCCGAACTGCGGGAGGCGCTGGAGGCGGAGATAGCCATCGGGCGTGATGCCGCCGACGACGAAGCCGGGCTCGTCGAGAGGGGCGACGATGAGGCGGCGCGGCGAACCGCTGCCGAAGGTGATGACAACGTCGCCGAGATTGTCCGTGACAGGGTGGAGGGATTTGAAGGTGTCGGCAAGCGTCGAGGAAAGCGCGGACTCGTAGCCAGAGACGGCGGGAATCGAAGCAAGCGAGGCGAACGTTTGCTGGCTCGGCTGCGATTTTTCCGCGGCGCGGGCAGGGCTCGATTGCGGCGACGCAGGAGGGGGAGCAACGATCAGCGATGTGAGAAGAAGCGAAATAGCAAACGCCAGGCGACGGAACATGCGGAGAATCTATCTCAGGCGACAGCGTCGAGCAAATTGAATTGACGGAAGTCAGGAAAACAGAGGGACTCCGGCGCGGCGAGCGGCGGCGGCAAGAGAAGCATTGAGGGTAGCCAACGGGAGGTTGAGGTCGATGGCGAGGAGTAAATAAAGAACGTCGTAAGAAGTCAGATGAAAGGAGCGGGAAGCCTCGACAAGTTCGTGCAGGGCCACCGGCGGCGTGAGGACGTCGAAAGAACCGGCCATGAGCTCCTCAAACTTGTGGACGATTACCTCAGAATCGGACGGCTGCAGAGCTTTCCTACGTTCCGCCACGAGGAGAGTGTTCGCGCACTCGAAAACCCAGAGTGGAGGGACCACGGGACGCGAACCCTCGCGAACGCGCTCCCAGACGTCCAGCGCGTAGCGGGCAGGAGGACTATCGAGGTACCAGGCAAGCGAGACAGAAGCATCGAGTACAAACCGCGTCACATCCGGCCTTCTTCGATGAGGCTCTTAATAGTGACGCCCTTGGGCAAGCGGACGCGTTTGCGAATCTGTTCCATAGAGGCCGCGATCGCTTCGAAGTCCGGAGCAGAGCTAGGCGCGGCGATGACGGCGACGAGCTTGCCGCGGCGGGTGATGCCGATGCGTTCGCCGTGCTCGACGCGTTCGACGAGTTCGGAGAGTTTTTGCTTGGCTTCAAAGAGGCCAACTTTGCGCATTTGGATTCGCCCCCATCTACCTAGGTTAATGACCTAGATGAATAATCTAGGTGATCCGACGACTGCTGTCAAGGGAGACGCAGTTCCCTGCCCGGCTAGGCGCGAGTGAGAGCCGTGAGGAGAGCTTCGCGGCGGGAGAAGGCGATGCGGTCGGCGGCGCGAAGCGAATAAAGGTAACCGATGAAGGCGAAGGCGGCGAGCGCGAGAAGAAGCAGAGCCGCGGTCCACAGATTGGCCCAGTGCAGGGAGAGGAGGAAGACAAGCGCCCCAAGACCGACGACGGCGGCCTGGATCGCAAGGCTTGCGAGCACAGTGGTGGTGGGCAGGCGCTGGCGGCCGAGAACAGCCGTGTCGAATTTTTTAGGCGAGACGAGCGACATGAGGTTTCCGGCGGCGGCGTTGACTAGATAGGCGAAGAGGACGCCCGCAAGCGTGGCGACCGTGACGCCGGGAGCGGGCGGACGAAAAATCAGGGCAGTGCCAATCCAGACGAGACACATTTCGATCGCGAGGAGGAAGGCGTAGGCGATGTTTTTCGCAACGAGGATTTCGCGGAAGCGAACCGGAAGCAGAAAAAAGAGCTGAACGCCGCCGCCATCGGCACCGAATGCGTTGTAGAGAATGTTGGTGAGAATGAGAACGGCGTAGGCGGCGCCGACGGGAAACGCGAAGTCGGGAGCGCGAAGCAGAAAGGACTCGTCATGACCGGATCTGGCAGGTGTGAAGCGAAAAATCAGAAGGACGACGACGGGCATGACGAGGGTGAAGAGGACCGGACCACTGCGAGAAAGGTAGTGAAATTCTTTTTCGAGCATGGCGGCGACACGGCCGGGAAGAAGCGGAAGGTTCCAGCCAATCTCGACGCCGGACTTGCGCGCGACGGAAGCGAAAGGTCTGGCGGACGCTTCGCTGAGATTTTCTCCGGAGTATTGAGCGGCGAGGCGGACGATGAGGAGCCACAATGCGGCAAGAGTCCAGGCCGCGAGAATCAGCAGGGCGCCGAGCGTCAAGACGACTTGTCCTTCTGCGGCGCGAGCCAGAGATGCGGCGACGATGCCGGGCGGAAGGAGACGTTCGAAGGGGAGAACTTGCAGGAGGATGTGTTCGAGGGGGAAGCGGCGCGCGCCCGAAAAGTGGTTCGCGAGCGGGCCGATGAATTGCAGGCTGATGACGAACAAGAGAAAGACGACGCCCAGGATTTCACGGGCGCGGCGCGTGGCGAGCCAGCGTTCGACCCAGGAAAAAATGGCGCGCGAGAGAAACAGATTGAAGAGAGCGAAGAGGACGCAAGTCAGGAAGGCCAGAGGAAAGAGCATGGGGCGAGCGATCGAGACGCCGACGACGAGGCCTAGAAGCCAGAGAGCGCCGACGAGAGTGGAAGGATTCGAAGCTCCGAAAACGATGCGCACGAGAGCGTAAGAACGGAAGGAAAGGGGAAGACGAAGAAGGTTCGAGAAATCGACGTTTTCCGAGAATGCGCTCGCCATTACCGGAAATAGCTGCCAGAAAAGAAGAATCGGCCAGACGAGAAAAGCGATTTGCTCGGCGCGGCCCTGCGAGACAAACGCCCAAGCGCCGAATCCCGCACCGACGGCGCCGCCGAAACCCATAATTCCGAACCCGGCAAACGAAAAAATGCGGGAAACCATTTCGAGGCGGCCGCCGAGAGAGCGGAGGGAGTGCAGAAAGAGCTGCCAGCGGAGAGCGGTGATGGCGGCAAGCTGGCCGCGGGTCTGCGCGGAGGTCAGCCGAGCCATGAAAGTTCCTGATCGACGGTGCGCGAGCCGCCGACGATGCGAAGGAAAATCTGCTCGAGGGTGAGCTTTTCGCCGGGAACGAGAGGTTGTTCGGCGTTCGCGAGCGAAGGATCCGCACTGGCCAGGGCCGCTTGCGACTGCGCGGCGACGCCGGCGCGAAGCTCTTCGAGCGAGCCCTGCGCGACGAGGCGTCCGCGATTAATGATGGCAACGTGGCTGCAGAGGCGCTCGACGATTTCAAGGACGTGCGAGGTGAGAAAGATGGTGGCGCCGCGAGCAATCATGCGCTGGAGCATGGATTTGAGCGTGCCGGAAGCGATGGCGTCGACACCCTCGAAAGGCTCGTCGAGAAACAGGATGCGCGGGCCGTGGATGACCGCGGCGGCGAGCGCAAGTTTTTTCTGCATGCCGTGGGAATAGTCGGTGACGAGCGTTTTTGGCTGGTCGTCGAGCTGCATGAAATCGAGCAGCTCGGCGGCGCGCTGGGCGGCGGTGACGCGGTCGAGGCCATACATGCGGCCGACAAAATTCAGATATTCCGCGCCGGTAAGACGGCCGAAAAGAGCCATGCCTTCGGGAACGACGCCAATCTGGCGCTTGATCTCGATGGGGTCAGCGGCGAGATCAATGCCGAGGATGGAAATCGATCCGGAAGTGGGTGCGAGCAGGCCGGTGAGCATCTTGATCGTGGTGGATTTGCCGGCACCGTTGGGCCCGAGGAAGCCGAAAAATTGACCGGGAGCGACGTCGAGATTCATGTCCTGCACGGCAACAAGAGAGCCGAAGGTGCGTGTGAGCGCGCGTGTGGAAATGGCGGGAGCGTCCATAGAGAGGTGAGAACTGTAGCATAGCGGCGAGTGCGGCGAAAAATGGGCCGGAGTGAATGCGGTGGGGAACGAAGAGAGTTAGCGAGAAGAGACGGAAGAAGGAGGGGGAGCGGATAGAGGGAAGACAGCGAGCACGGCGGGGAGTTCGAGGCGGAAGGTGCAGCCGCCTTCGGGGCGATTGAAGCCCATGATGCGACCGGCGTGCTCCTGCATGACGCCGTAACAGATGCTGAGGCCGAGACCCGTGCCTTTGCCGACAGGCTTGGTGGTGTAGAAGGGATCGAAAACTTTTTCAGGCTCCCTCATGCCCGGGCCTGTATCGGAAAATTCGATGACGACGACGTTGCGCTCGCGGAGAGAACGGATGAGGAGGACCCCGCCGCCGATGGTCTCCATGGCGTCTACGGCATTGCTGATGAGGTGATAGAAAACCTGGAGCAACTGATTGGGATCGCCGCGGACGGCGGGAAGAATCGTGCGGCCTTCGAATTCGATGCGGATGTTCCGGTCGCGAAGATCGAGAGTGCGGAGCTGAATCGCTCCGGCGAGAACGGTGTTGAGGTCGAGGAGCTGTTTTTCGGCGGGAACCTGGCGCGCGAAGCTGAGGAGATTGTTGACGAGTTCTTTGGTGCGGCGGGCCTGTTCGCGGATTTTTTCGCCGAGCATGTGCGGACGCGTCCTTTCTTCATGCTCGAGGGTGAGAACGTCGGCGTAGCCCAAAATCGCGGTGAGCGGATTATTGATTTCGTGAGCGGCGCCGGCGGCCAATTGGCCGAGAGAGGCGAGCTTCTCGGATTGGACGAAGTGAGTCTGCAGGCGACGGACGTTTTCGAGCGAGTCGGAAAGTTCCTGCACGAGCGCGGTGCGCTCCTGATAAACGAGGTACTGGCGAAGAAAAACCAGCGCGGTGCCTGCAAAAATTCCCACCAGCGTGACGATGAGGCGGAAATTGCGCACTGATTGGGGGACTTCGCCGGCAAAAACCGCCCAAGCAGCCATGACAGGAAGAGAGAGAACTCCGAGCATGGCCAACCGCGCGGGCCATTGCGTGTCGCGGCGGCTGAGGTCGGCAGTTGATTCCGGCTCCAGCGGCAGATGGCGGGCGAGAATGCCGGTGGTTCCGATCCAGACGAAAGCGGCGGCGACCGGAGCGTCGTAAATGCTGCCGGGATGAAATTTTCCGGCGAGAAGCATGCGGTCGAGAAGGGCGTATCCGGCAGCATACAACGAAAAGGCGCCAAAGAAATTGCCGTAGATGACGCGCCAACTGCCGCGCGTGCGAAAGAACAGGATGCCGAAACCGAAGACAACCACGAGATTTTCGAGCATGTAGGTTTCGAGGTCGCGCACGTGGAATAGATCCAGGTTGGGAGCGATTGCCTTCCAAGGCAAAGCCACGAAGATGTAGATGTAAAGCCAGATCACGGAGAGGAGAAGCAGGTCCAGAAATCCGTAACGAAGAGTTTCCGCCATTTTGCGAGCGTGAGGGAGCAGAGCAAGCGCGGCCATGAACGGAACGGTATGCAAGAAAAAGAGAATGTCGCCGGGAAAGGGACCGTCGAAATTGGAATGTGCCTGGAGATCCTCGTATACGAAGACCAATTGGCCGGCAAGCCAGAGAGTGCAGCCGAAAGCCATCAACATCCAGAAAGCGTTGCGGCGGCGATAGGGAGAAGCGGCGTTCCATAGGAGACATGCGTTGGCGAATAGGGGAATAAAACAGAGGAAAATATCGCCGAACGTGGAAAGCGCGCGGCCCGGGGGAATCAGCAAGGAGCCGAGAACGTAGCCGCCAACAAAAAAAGCCCATGCCGCCAGAATGAGAAAAGAGGACCGGGGAATTTTCATCCAGGACGCACCTGAGAAATTCTAGCGCAGGGGGAGGAATTGCCGGGGAGAAGTTCCAGGATTCATGCGAATGAATCAAGGCGCGAGGGGCACAGCGTGGTTATTGCGGGGCGGCGAGGAAATATCCGTGAATTGCGAATGGCGGAGGGGGTGGGATTCGAACCCACGAGACCCTTTCGGGCCTAACGGTTTTCAAGACCGCCGGTTTCAACCGCTCACCCACCCCTCCGAAGGCAAGGTGTTGGAACATTGTAGCGTGCACATTGACTTAACGACAGTGGCGCCTCGGAGTGGTGCTGTATCTTAGGGATTGCCGCCAGGTCGTCAGCAAATTGTCAGCAAGCCGTCGCCGGAAGTGTCGCTGGTGAGATTTTCGAGCGGCGGTCACCTGTTCTTGCAGATAAGGTTTGGCGCGCGATTGATGACGATACAGTCCGCGTCGGGATACTTTGTCGAGGCGCAGCACGGACTGGAGTTGGTTCGGAGTACGCCAGGCGATCGCAGCGACTCTGAACTGCGTCGCCTATGAAAGCGAATAAGAGCGAGGCACGACAAAAATTTCGAGTTCGCGGCGCTGCGCGTTGGCTTTCGAGGCTATTGCGGCGCCGGGCCCCGGACGATTTGAACGAAGCCGTCGGGCCGGATTCTCTTTGCGAAGGCCGCACGCACTTCCTCGGCGGTCATTGAGAAGTACAGCTTCGCCGCTCGAAACGGCTCGTCGAGCGGGAGGCCGATCTGAGAGCGAGCCAGCAGCCCGCCGGCCAAATCGTCTTCACTCGATTCACTGAGCGGAATCTGCCGCAGGAGCAGGGCCTTGGCCTGTTGCAATTCCGCCGGCGTGACGTTTTCTTTCTGCATCGCATCGAGGTCGCGCACGATGAGCAGCTTGGCCTTCGATACGTTTTTCGGATCGCACGCGTAGCGGACAGCGTAGGTTGTCCTGGTTTTCGACGCATTCAAGCTGACGTCCACTGTGTAGACGTATCCGTTGACCTCCCTCAAGTCGTGATACAGCCTCGTCGCATAAAATCCGCCGCCGAGAACGTGGTTGCCGAGTTGGAGCGGATAATAGTCGGGATCAAACCGGTCCATCGGGAGCGTTTCGGCAAGAGTGACGGAATCCTGGAGTTGCGTCGGGTCCGGAACAGTGGCGGCGGACGGTTTGTTTTCGGGAACGCGAGGGAGATCTACTTCGGGCGCGGGTCCGGTGGCCTTCCACGGGCCGAACCATTTTTCGATGACGCTCTTGGCTTGATCGGGGGTCACATCGCCGATAACGACGATCGTGGTGAGGTCAGGACGGACCGCTTTCCCGTAATAGTCTTTCACATCGGCAAGAGTGAGCGAGGAAACCGTTTCCGGAGTGGTCTGCCGAAGAGCAGGATCGTCGGGCGGCAGCAGCGCAAGGCTAAGAGCGCGGCCGGCCTTATAGCCGGGACTTTTCAATTGTCCCGCAACAAATTGTGCCGTTTGCGGCCTGACTACATTGAATGCCTGCTCGGGCAACGCGGGATTCAACTCATTGTCCGCCAGCAACTGAACGCCGCGAGAAAAATTTTCTTTCAAAACCTCGAGCGAGAAATCGAAGCCGGCCGATTCGTCGGCGGCGATATCGTCGAGAGCCTTCTGAAACGCGAGCCTGTCGAGAGTCGTCGTGCCGTAGGAAAAGAGATTTTGGAGCAGGTCCGCGACGCCGTCTTGACCATGCGGCGTTTCCATTCTGGCATCGTGCTTCACGCTCCCATAGACGCTCACCGTCGGAGCAATGCTTAGAGTTTTTACGATCAAACGGATGCCGTTGGGCAAGGTCATGTCGGCGACCGGGGGAGGCGCGGGCGGTATCTGCAGCGACAACAGCTCGGCCGAAGCCCAAGAGGGCAATTCCACAGGCTTGGTTGGAGGCGAGGTGAGCTCCTCGGTTCCTCCAAAGCCTTTCGAAGCGACAGCAGCGCCGGACGGCGCGGGCTTGAGCACTGCCGTAATGGAGTTTTGATCGAGGAGATACTGTTTGGCGACGCGATTCACATCTTCCAGGGTCACGCGCTTCATCGCGTCGATGTCATCATCTGGCGAGTTGCGGCCTTCGGCGGCCAGCGCTTCCGACCAAGCGTCGGCCAAACCCGAGATGGAATTGCGCCGAAACTCTGCCCCGACAATTTCGCGGCGCTTGGCGGCCTCGAGCAAATCTTCCGGCACGCCGTTCTTGGCGTAGTCGGCCACGATGCTGCGCATCTCCTGAATGATGGCCGCGGAGTCTCCATCAGCGGGTAAAGCGGCGGCACTATAGGCGACGCTGGCCTTCGGATACGCCTCCGCCAGTCCGAATTCGGTTCCGAGCGCTTTCCCTTGCGGAACCAGCGCATATAAATTCGCCCGCTGGCTGGAAAGCACGTCGCACAGGATCTGTACGGCGGCATAGTCGGGGCTGTCAGTGCCGGGCATCCGGTAAGCAATGAACGCGAGCAGATAGGGAAGGTTACTGTCGAGCGTGAACGATTCCGATTTGACTGTAGGAAGATTGATTTCGGGGCGCGGCGGCAACGTCTTCCTTTCGATTTTTCCGAAGAACTCCTTCACCTTTGGGAGGACTGCGTCCGGATCGACATCGCCAGTGACGACCAGTATTGCGTTATTGGGCGCATACCAGCGGCTATAGAACTGCTTCAGCATTTCGCCTGTCGTTGCGTCAAAGGACTCCTTGGTTCCCAAGGCGTCGTGGCTGTAGGCCGTGCCGGCAAACATGTCTTCATTCAAGCGGGTGATGAATTTATAAGTCGGATTGGAGAGGTCACGCGCGACTTCCTGCTCGATCGCTCCCTTTTCTTCGGCCCATTCGGACTGCGCGTCTTGGATGTTTTGCATGCAGTCCGCGTTGGTGCGCAGGGCAACGTCCAGATCAGCCGCGGGAACAGTCTCGAAGAATTGAGTGATGTTTTGCTGTGTGTCGGCGTCGCCGGCGCCGCCGAGCTGGGCAAAGATGGCCGCAATCTGATCGGCCGTAAGGGAGGAACAACCGCGATAAGCCATGTGTTCCTGCGCGTGCGCCATTCCGGGAAAGCCCGCGGGAGTCTCGTTACCGCCCACAAGATAGTTCAACTGGATGGTGACAACCGGAGCGAGCGGGTCGCGGACGATTACCACTTTCAATCCGTTGTCCAAAGTTGCCCGCGTGACGTGCGCTTCCGCGGACGGCTTGCCTTGCGCGAATACGGGCAGAGCAATAACGAGAATGGCAAAGGCAACTCTCAATCTAGAAACAGGCATGGCATCTCCCATGAGCTATGAAGTTTCTGCCTAACCAACATACAGCATCCTTGAGGAAACGCATCGCGCGCGAAGAAGTAGCGCTGGATGCGTCGAAGATGGCACAGCGTCCGGTATTGTCTCAACTCACGGAGGTCAGGGCTGCTGATCGTCCGGGCGGCGCTTCAGGGTCGGCCGGTCGGAATCATCGGTGTCGTCAGTCGATCCGCCGTCCGCCGTGGTGGGATTCTTGGTCTTCTTGCGCAGCGTCGGCCCGCGATTCCTGCCATTGTCGACCTTCTGATTCATTTCGATCATCTGCAAGCGCTTCTTCACGGCGTCAAACTCCGACGTGGTCACGACGTACTGGTCACGTGCCGGCAGAATAGTTGCGATCTCCTTTTGAATGGCTTCGATGCGATCGGGCGTGGGAGGATGGTCCGCGAAAATGGTAGCAACAGTGCCTGGCTGCTTTTTTTCTGCCGCCGCGATCTTTTCGAAAAAGGACACGAAGGAATTGGGGTCGTAGCCAGCCTTGTACATGTACTGCAATCCAAAATAGTCAGCCTGGCGTTCCTCGTCGCGGGAGAACTTGAGGAAGGCGACAGGAATCGCGAGGTTCATGCCCTGGTACATGGCGAGACCCGCGAGCGAATAGGGAATGAACATCATCGCAGGAATCGAAGCGAGTTGCACGATGTCCTGCTTCGTAGCGTTCTTCGTGCCGTGCCGCAGGCAGATGTGGGCAGTTTCGTGGCCCATCACCCCGGCCAGCTCCGATTCTTCATCGGCGCGGAGGATGAGCCCGCTATTGACATACAGGAATCCTCCCGGCAAGGCAAAGGCATTCACCTGATCCGAATCGATGACTTTGGCGGTAATCGGCTCGCGGCAGTCGGAATTTCGCGCCAGGTTCTGCTCGAGGCGGTTCACATATTCGGTGACGACGGGATCGGTGATCAGTTTGGCGGTTCGGTCAACCTGCTGCGAGAGCTGCTTTCCCAGCGCAACTTCTCTATCGAGCGAGTAAAAATCCAACCCCTTCCCGACACCTCGGTCACCTATCGCATTGACATCGGCCTTGCTACCGGGCTTCACATCTGGATTCTGCTGCTGCTGAACGGCTGGATCCGGCGGCTGCCGGGACGACGACTGTTGGTCGCCGGACGTTTGTTGCTGGCTGGAATCTCGGGGGCCGGCTGCGGCCATCGCCGGGAGTGTCATCAATAAGAATGCCGCCAGCGCCGCAATTCCCCAGACTGCAAAGGTTCGCCCTAATTTCGTTCTTCTGCATTTCATGACCGTTCCTCCCCTTAGCAAGGAAGTCCGCCGGTTTGTTGCGCGGCGGCGGAGATTAAGTGGGGACCGATGCGTGACGTGGAACAACGTCAAGGCATCCGGTGAATCTCGCGATTCGTCGATTGTGTGTAGGGCGAAAAGCGCTTACGGTAGGGGAGGAGCGCGGTCTTGGGTCAGGAGCGGTTGGACAAAGACAATGGCGAAACTTCCGGAAGGAGCAAGAACATCTGCCTGCACCGGCGTAAAGCAAATCGCGACAATGGGAGCGACAACCGCCTGCTTTGCGCAGTGCAAAGCCATGCACAACGGGCAATGAGATTCATCGCTTGAATTGGCATCGAGGTGGCCGTGGGCCACCGCCGCAGTTGAAACTGCGGCAAGGGCCAGGATCGCTACGAGAACTAAGAGCCGACGGGTGAATCCTTTGGCCATGTCAAGGTACTTCATTTGGATGGTCGAGCGTACGGCTTCCGTTGTCAACATAATCTTGCTGGCAACGGCGAGGCCGACGGGACCGCTGTCCTTGAAGAGAGTATTATACGGCGAAGACGCAAGCCCAAGATAGGTGGAGGGACAATCGAAACGAAAATTGCTGCCGTGGTTCTCAGCACTTTCGCGACGCTCTCAACTCTCTGCGGAGGTTTAGTCGCCGTCCGTGGGCAGAAGCGAATTCACTTGCTCCTAGGGATGGGCGCCGGAATGCTCCTCGGTGCTACCTTCTTTGACCTGCTGCCGGAGTCCCTTCAGGCCGCGGAGTCGCAGGGCTGGGGCATCCGGCCGATGTTTCTCGTCTTAGTGATCGGTTTCCTCGGCTTCTACGTCGCGGAGCGCGTCTTAATTCTTCACGCGTGCCCGGAAGGCGATTGCGCCAATGAAGCGCATCGCCACCTCGGCCGGATGAGCGCCGTCGGACTCATTGCCCACAGCACTCTGGATGGTGCCGCCATCGGCGCGGCCAGCTTGGTGAGTTTGCGCGTCGCCGTCGTGGTAGCGCTGGCCATCGTGGCGCATGACTCGAGCGACGGCCTTAACACCATGATGCTGGTCACTCGGGGCGAAAAAGCGCGGCGTACGGATTTTCTGTTTCTCGGAATGGACGCCATTGCGCCCGTTGTCGGCGCGATTCTTGCTCTCCGATTCCTGCCGTCTCCGAAGTGGCTTGCTGTTTTTCTGGCTCTTGCATCCGGGTTCTTTCTTTACACGGCAACCTCTGATTTGCTTCCGGAGGCGCACCGGCGCTCGCCCAGCCTTTCGGTGACGCTCCTAACGATTTTCGGAGTGTTGATCATGGCTGTGGCCGTGGGCATGACGCGCCTGGATTACTCCTATCTTCAACGCCTGATGTGGTCCATGTTTTAGGCAAATGAGCCATCGTCGTCCGTGCGCGGAAACTCCCGCCTCTCCATCCCAAGCGGTGCAGACCGTCGCCAGTCGCTCAAGCCGCCAGGCTTGAGGTGCGGGACATCCGGTCCTCCGTTTCGCGAACAACCAATTGCAATGGAATGCTCTTGGGTGCGGGCGGGTTATCGACCGAATCGTCGGCCGATACTCTGTTGTTGTCACGGCTTCCCTTGGCGTGTTAGCTTGTTTGCATGTTGATTGGCAGCACGAACCATAGGATGGCGCAGACTTGTTGTCCTTGTCGCGCACACGAGTCCTCTGGCATCGGGAGGCTAATGAAGTAAGACCGTAGTACTAGCCCAGCTATTATCCAGCCCACCGCCAGAGAAGCACTGGCCGGTGGGTTTTTGTTTTTAGGCACCTGAACTAACCGAGAGGACGAGGCAAATGGCAAGCACGCCGCAAGAGCTGTACAGCGACGAGATAACACAAGACGAGAGGGGCACAAGGGGCGGTTCGTCTTTCGAGCGGAGACTCAGCCATCTGGAGATGCTCGAAGCAGAGAGCATCCATATCCTGCGGGAGGCAGCCGCGGAGTTTTCACGGCCGGTGATGCTTTATTCCATCGGTAAGGACTCCTCGGTGATGTTGCGCCTGGCGCAGAAGGCGTTCTATCCCGGCAAAATTCCGTTTCCCTTACTGCACATCGATACGAGCTACAAGTTTCCGGAGATGATCAAATTTCGCGACGAATATACGAGGAAGATCGGCGCGGAATTGATCGTTCACAAGAATCAAGAAGCGCTCGACGCCGGCGCCAATCCGTTCGCGCTGGGCACGCAGAAGTGCTGCGGCTTATTGAAGACGAAATCGCTGCTCGACGCGCTGGCCGAAGGGGAATTCAATGCGGCATTCGGCGGGGCGCGCCGGGATGAAGAAAAGTCGCGAGCGAAGGAGAGAATCTATTCGTTTCGCGACGCGCACGGGCAATGGGATCCGAAAAATCAGCGTCCCGAGCTTTGGAATATTTTCAATTCGAGAATTGACAAAGGAGAGAGTATCCGCATTTTTCCGCTCTCGAACTGGACGGAGCTGGACGTGTGGCTCTACATCCACGCGGAGAACATTCCGATCGTGCCGCTGTATTTCGCGCGCGAGCGCGAAGCGGTGGTGCGCGGCGGCTCGATCGTCCTGATTTATTCGAAGGGCCAGCTTCTGCCCGACGAGAAATCCGGGCCGATCCTGTGCCGCATGAGATCGCTCGGATGCGTGCCGTGCACGGGAGCAATCCGGTCGAAAGCCGACACCGTGCCAAAAATCATCGAAGAGATGATCTCGTTCCGCAAGTCGGAGCGCGAAAACCGCGTGATCGATCACGACGAAGAAGGATCGATGGAGATCAAGAAGCGGGAGGGCTATTTCTGATGCCTCCCGAGGCGGCCTTGCAGATGCAGAGCGAGTTTGCAGTGTTCCTCGAGCAGAACCTGAAGAAGGAGCTGCTTCGATTCACGACGGCGGGAAGCGTGGACGACGGGAAATCCACGCTGATCGGGAGACTGCTGCACGATTCAAAGTCGCTGTATGAAGACCAGCTCGCGTCGGTAAAGAAAAGCCGGGTCAACCGGTCGGGCGGGCCCATTGATTTCTCGCTGCTGACTGACGGGCTGCGCGCGGAACGCGAGCAAGGCATCACGATCGACGTGGGATACAGGTATTTCACGACGGCGCGGCGAAAGTTCATCATCGCCGACACGCCCGGACACGAACAGTACACGCGGAACATGGCCACAGGTGCGTCCACCGCGGATCTGGCCGTGATTCTTGTCGACGGAGAAAAAGGGCTTCTTCCGCAGACGACGCGGCATGCCTACATTGCTTCGCTGCTTGGCATTCCCAACGTGGTGGCCGCAATTAACAAGATGGACCTGGTGGGATATAGGGAAGAGAGATTCCTGGCCCTTGAAAGAGACTTTCTGGAGCTCGCGGGACGATTGGGAATCGCAAAGGTCGAGTGCATTCCGATCAGCGCTCTCGCCGGAGACAACGTCGTCGAACGCGGCGTCGAGATGCCTTGGTATGAAGGCCCAACGCTGCTCGAATATCTGGAAACCGTGCCGGTGACAAGGGCGGCGAACGTGCGAGGTATCCGGTTCCCCGTCCAATACGTGATCCGGCCCGATGCAACGTTTCGCGGCTTTGCGGGACAAGTGGTCGGCGGGGTGATACGGCCCGGTGACGCCGTGGTTGCGCTTCCCTCGGGCCAGCGATCACGCGTGGAATCGATTGTGACCTTCGACGGACAGCTGGCCGAAGCATTTGCGCCGATGTCGGTGACGCTGAAACTTGATGACGAGATCGATCTTAGCCGGGGTGACATGCTTGTGTCCCCGGGCAGCCAGCCGAACGTTTCGCGACAATTTCGGGCGACGGTTGTATGGATGCACGCGCAGCCGCTGGAAACCGGACGCGCGTATCTGATCAAACAGGGCGCGCGACAAGTGCGCGGCTCTGCTACGAGGATTCGACATCGGGTCAACATCAACAATCTGGAAGCGGAATCGGCTGAGCGGCTCGAAATGAACGACATCGCCATAGTGGAATTCGAGACGAGCAGTCCTCTTTTGTTCGACTCCTATGCGGAGAATCGGGTGACCGGGAGCTTCATCGTCATTGATCCATTGACGAACGCGACTCTGGGCGCGGGGATGATCCAGGAAAATCTCCGGCGGAGCAGGGAGATCCCCGTAACAGAGGTATCACTGGGCACCGATGCTCGCGTGTCGGCGCTCGAACGGTACAGGCGGCAGGGGCACTATCCGGCCCTCGTTCTCACGAATGCCGGGACCAAGTTGTCGCGGCGGATCGAGCGCACCCTCTTCGAAGAGGAATTCGGAGTGATAGTTGTGGAAGAGAAGGAAGCGGGAGCGCACGCAGCTGGAACGATCTTGCGGGCAATGCAGGCTGCGGGATTTGTAGTCGTCTACGAAAACTCGCAATTCGGATCAGCAGAAAGGCAAGAATTGAGCGAAATCGCGCAAGGGCGCTTATTCGATCTCTCCGAAGTGAAGCCAGGCGATGGGCAGGATGAAGTTCTGCGGCAAATTCTAACTTTCGCCGAGTCGCTTCGAATTTCCGACAACGGTGAAAATCCAGGCAAGGTGGTTTGATATGGGGAAATCATTCGCTATCGAAAACATCGAGACCCTCGGACCCGAGGAGGCGCTGAACGCCGTCCTCGATGTGCACGGGGGAGAAAACGCGTGCTTGACGTGCAGTTTTCAAGCGGAAGACATGATTGCGCTCCACTTTCTCCGGAAGCGGATTCCTTCAATCCCTGTCTTGTTCCTGGATACGGGCTATCACTTTGCGGAGACGTATGAATACCGTGACCAGATGGCGAGGGAATGGTCGCTGAACCTGGTGAACGTCGTTCCCCAAAAGACGGTGAAAGAGCAGGAGTCGCAATTCGGAATTCTAAATCGAAGCGATCCGACGAAATGCTGCCAGCTCCGCAAAGTGGAGCCGCTGTTCCAGGCTTTGGGGCCATACGAGCTGTGGTTTACCGGTTTGCGCCGCGAGCAGTCTCCCACGCGGAAAAATCTTCAGAAGGTGGAGGAACACCGCTTGCCAAGCGGAAAAACGCTGCTGAAGGTGAGCCTGCTGGCCGATTGGACGTGGCCTCAGGTTTGGGAGTTCACGGCAAAAAACCAAATCGCGCATTTGCCGCAATACGATCGAGGGTATTTGAGCATTGGCTGCGAGCCGTGCACCGCAATTCCGGATGACCCGAACAATCCGCGGTCGGGGCGATGGGGCGGTAAAAAACTGGAATGCGGAATCCACACGTTTTCGCGGAGCGGCAGTGATGCATAGCTTGATCGGATTCGTCATCGCCTTGGCAGTGGGATTGACGGGGATCGGCGGCGGGAGCTTCACTGTTCCGGCCTTAATCATTCTCGCAGGGTTGACGGCCGGCGATGCCGTAGGGACCGCTTTCCTTTTTGCCGGAGTACTGCGGCTGATTGCCGCCCCTTTTTATTTGGCCGGGAGGCAATTCCATTCGCGTTATCTTTGGCTTCTGCTGCAAGGAGCGATTCCAGGGCTTCTCGTGGGAATTTGGCTGCTTCACTATTTGAGCCGCGACGCCGGGAGCCCTTTTGTGATTCTTCTGTTGGGACTGCTTCTGGCGGCGTCATCGAGCGTTACGTTTATCCGTCGCGCGCAAAATCCGTCATTCGCCGGACGAAACCGTCGCTGGCTTCCCTGGCTCGCTCTTCCGATCGGCGTGGAATCGGGGTTCTCCTCGGCGGGAGCAGGGGCGTTGGGGACGGTTCTTCTGCTGAATTATTCTGAAATGACGCCGGCGCAAGTGGTGGGCACGGACTTGGTCTTCGGGTTGGTGTTGGCGATGATCGGCAGCGCCTTTCACTACAGCTTCGGATCCATCAATAACACCGTTCTGCTGCAACTCCTCGCGGGAGGTGTGCCGGGCGTCATTGCAGGCTGCCTGTTATCGCGCCGGGTTCCGGCAAGACGCCTCAAGGCAGCCGTCGCTTTAATCGCTATCTTCGCGGGCTTGCAATTGGTGTGGACGGGCGGGCGCATGTTGGCGGAAAGGCGCGCGGGCGGCAATGCCAGATTCGCCACGCAGACCGGAGAGGTCCGCGAGCGTTAAGCTGCTACAGGTCTAATCCCACATTCATTCCAAATAGTTCCAATCCGACGAGACAAAAACTCAGGTCTGCCTCAGTCCGATTCGAGGTCGGAGTATCGAAGTGCAACCTCTGGTGGGGCAGCAGACGGCGAGTGCAGCGCGAGTCTTGATGAGGCTGGCCGGGAAGCAGCGGATGGAAGAGAATGGAAACGCGATGAGGCTGAAGATTGTCCAGGCGGGAGAAGCAGTGCTGCGGGGCCAGGCGCGTGCGTTGACGCGAGAAGAGATCGCCAGTGACGACGTTCAGCGACTGATATTGGACATGCAGGAAACGATGAGAGATGCGCCGGGGGTGGGATTGGCGGCGGCGCAGGTGGGAGTGCCGTTGCAGCTTGCCGTGATCGAAGACCGCGAGGAGCTGCTGCGCAATACGCCTGCCGAGGAACTAGCCGAGAAGCAGAGAAGGCCTGTGGTGTTTCACGCCATCATCAACCCCAAGCTCACACCAATCGGCACGGAAACGGCGGAGTTTTATGAAGGCTGCCTGAGCCTGGCGGGATTTTCCGCCGTGGTACCGCGGGCGCTGCGGGTCCGCGTGGAATATTTGGATGAGCGCGGCGATGCCAAAACCGTCGAGGCATCGGGATGGTACGCACGAATCCTGCAGCACGAAATCGATCACCTGCAAGGGACTTTGTATATCGATCGGATGCGCAGCCGGACGTTTACGTCTCTCGATAATTTCACCCGCCACTGGAAGGGAAAAACAGTACAAGAAGTCCTGAGCGGCTTGGCTAAGCAGTGAGGATCTGTCGTGGATGACAGGCGCTTGCGACATCGTAGCAGGATGGAAAGGAATTGACGGATGCGAAGCGGTAAGGGTAGTTTTCTCGCTTTGATGTTTGCTGCAGCTATTTCGCGCTATTGCTGGTCTTATTCGCTGATCGTGACGGCCGGGCTTACGCTGCTGATTCCGGGCTAGACCCGAGCAGTGCGGGCAGCCCTACAAATCTCCTGTAAGGAATCGCGCCGTGCCGTTGCCGAAGCTCCAATCGGCCGCCGAATTTGAGATGATCGAGATGATCATTTCGCTTGGCCCAATCTCCCAATTCACCTTCAGCTCGCGGGACAAGTGCACGCCGGAGGATAAAACCATCTACCCGGGAAATTTGTCTCCAAACATCGGCAGGCCGCTCTTGGACTGTTCGCGCGTCGCTTCGTCCTGGAGCACGTCCCAATGCTCGACGAAAATTCCGTCTTTGACGCGCAGAATGTCGGCGGCGATCCAATTCACGGTGCCAGCTCAGGCGGTCGATGCAACACTTGCCTGAAGTCTACTCGCGGGAGTCTGAAAACCTAAAGTCTTTCTCGGGCGTTGATTCAAGCGCAGCGAGA
>Ga0335073_10004620_pt1 | contig 19264 bp, 14 predicted proteins | sample Lox_Sample_22_FD_207093 | JGI IMG/M metagenome (GOLD analysis project Ga0335073, IMG submission 207093) | Soil microbial communities from Loxahatchee National Wildlife Refuge, Florida, United States - Lox_Sample_2.2 | ecosystem: Environmental > Terrestrial > Soil > Wetlands | place: USA... | reverse complement strand
CTGGTGCTGGCGGGGATGCTGGTCAGCCTCACTATCCGGTACCTGCCTGGCCAGGGCGGCCACTCGCCGGCCGACGGGTTCCAGGCCGGCGAAGGCCCACCCTCGCCGGTCGAACTCCCCGGAATCGCGCTCGCGGCATTGGCGACCTTAAGCCTGGGCGTGGTGCTCGGACCCGAGGCGCCGTTGATCGCGATCGGCGGCGGGCTTGGCGTGTGCGCCGTCCGCCTCGTCAAGCGGGATGCTCCCGCGCGAACCAGCGCCGTGGTGGCGGCGGCAGGGAGTTTCGCGGCCATCGCCACCCTGCTGGGCTCGCCCTTGCTCGGGGCCTTCCTGCTGATGGAGGCCTCGGGACTTGCCGGGGCCATGCTGGAACTCGTGCTGGTGCCGGGCCTGCTGGCGGCCGGGATCGGGTCGCTGGTGTTCCTCGGTCTTGACACCTGGACCGGGCTCGGCACATTCTCGCTGGCGATTCCGAACCTTCCCCACGTCGGCCACCCCACGGGCGCGGAGTTCTTGTGGGCGGTGGCGATCGGGATCATGGCCGTCCCGCTCGGCTCCGCGATCCGCTGGCTCGGCCTGTTCCTGCGGCCCCACGTCGAGCGGCGGAAATTGCTGGTCACGCCGGTGCTTGGCCTGGCGGTCGCGGGTCTGGCGATCGCGTTCGCCGCAGGCACCGGAAAGGGCTCCTCCGTGGTGCTGTTCTCCGGCCAGTCCGCGCTTGGCCCGTTCATCAGCACGAGCGCGGGCTACACCGTGGGAGCCTTGCTGCTGCTCATGGCCTGCAAGGGGCTTGCCTACGGCGTCTCGCTCAGCGGCTTCCGCGGCGGGCCTACCTTCCCGGCCATGTTCCTCGGCGCCGTGGGCGGCGTGGCACTCTCCCACCTGCCGGGGCTGCCGCTGGTCGACGGCGTAGCCATCGGCATCGGCGCGATGACCGCGGTGATGCTCAGGCTGCCGCTGACCTCGGTCCTGCTGGCCACCGTGCTGCTCGGCTCGGACGGCCTTGCGGTCACGCCGCTGGTGATCGTGGCCGTCGTCGTGGCCTACGTGGCATCCGCGAGGCTGGCCCCGGCCCCGGTCGTGCCCCATGAAATACCGCCCCACGAAACATCGTCGGCCAGCGAGACCGCGCCGGCCGCGTGATGCTGCTCAGGCCCGGTACGACGAGCGGCGCGTCGCGGGCAGGATCGCGCCGATGAGCCACAGGATCGGGATGAAGAAACCGATCAGACCGAGGACCCAGTGACCCTTGCGGAAAGTCACGATGGCCACCGTGCAGACCAGGGCTATATAGATAATGCCCAGGGTAAACGAGAAAAACCAGTCTAGTCCTGACACCGAGATCACATCCATTTCGGTCGCGCCCGCCAGCTCCTGAGAGTCAGAGGGCATCAGACAGTTCTACTTAGGCGGGGCGGCATGATCCCTCCGCGCTGCGGTATGACGGGTGGACGACGTATCCCTCCTGACGCCGTCGGCTGGTTTCCTGCGGTACGACAATCCGGTGCCGCGTCGAACGGTGGTGGGCGGCCAGCGCCGGCCGGTGACCGGCCGGGCCGGCTCGGGTGTCGCCCGGAAGGCGGCGACGAGGCGCGCCACCAGGGTGGCCAGGAACACCTGGCCGGTGAGCGCCTCCATGACGGCAAGCGCCCGTCCGCCATTGCCTGCGGCCGTGAAGTCCCCGTACCCGAGCGTGGTGAGCGTGGTGAAGCTGAAGTACTGGAATGTCTGGGTGTTGGGGACCTCTCCGTTAGCGAAGAAGTGGCCCGCACCGAGGTGCTCGATAGCCCCGTAAAAGGCGGCGAACATCAGCCCGATGATGATGTACGCGCTCAGGGCGCCGTAGATGCTCTGCATGGTGACGGTGGGCCGGGCCAGGACGCGGCGCACGATGAGCGCCGCGGTGAGCAGCAGCATCAGTCCTTTCCACAGGTCTGCCGCACCGTCGCCGGTGCTGGTGTGCGTGATCGAAACCCCGAAGGCCGCGGCGGAGCCGGCGAGCGCCACGACGCCCACGGTCGTCGTCCAGGGGCGGGAAAATGGCGACGTGCGGAGCGCGAGCAGCAGTACGACCACGAAAAGCAGGACCTGGAGGTCAGCGACGACCTTGATATTGAACGAGGAAAGCAGATAGGTCGAGATCAGCACGAGCAGCAGCAGGCCGTACCGGCCGCCGGGATACGGCGGGCCGGCGCGGCGACTGCTGCTGGCTGCCGGCCGGGCAGGTGATGCCTGCATCAATGACCCCCGGTAAGGTCACGCCACTGCGCGACGCCTGGCCGGCCGGGGCTGGGCGCGCCTATGCGGCACTTGTGCCGTGCAGGGCGTCCTGGAGTTCTTTCTCGCCTTCCTTCGACAGGGAGGTCTTCAGCACGGTTCCGCCGTACTTGCTCATCGCCTCGACGGCCTTGTCCGGGGTGACCTTCTCCACCATGAGGAACAGCGCGGAGGTGCCGGGCTTCAGCATGCCGCGGACCTGCTCCTGGAACGTCTGGTCGATGCCGGATTTGGTGATCTTGCCCATCAGGGCGCCCAGTCCCGCGCCGATAGCCACCCCGAAGACCGGGACGAAGAACAGCACGCCGAACAGCAGCCCCCAGAACATGCCCCACGTCGCGCCGCGACCGACCATGTGGTGATGGGTGTGCACGTGGTAGTCGCCCTTGGCGTCCCGCACGATCACGGCGATCGCATCGGGCTCGATGATGAGGTCCCTGGCGAGCTGCCGCGCCTCGTCCGCGGCGGCCTCGGCGGTGGTCTCGTCGGGATATCCGATCGCAATCAGATCAGCCATGGTGTTCCTTTTCTCCTTATGCCGGTGAAGTCCGACCAGTCCATCAGGCCGGACCCGGTCCGCGCCCCACCCGCGACGGGTGATCTGACCGGCCTGACACCGCGGCCATGAGCGGGGAGAATCGGCCGTTCTTGAACCGGCAGGGGTCTTTAGACCCTGGTCAGGGCGAGTGCGATGGCAGATGATTGGCTTGGTGAGTAATCCCGCTCGGCAAGAGAAGCGCGGTCTGCGGGCGGTGCCCGGCTCGGCGTCCAGCGCTCTGCCAGGCGTGCTGATCGAGACCAAGCTCCATGCTCCCGGCCTGCGCAAGGAGTGGGTGGAGCGACCAGACCTCATCTGCTACCTGGCTGGCAGCGATGCCAAGCTCGTCCTCGTTGACGCTCCGGCGGGCTTCGGCAAGACCACTCTCGTGGCGCAGTGGCGAGCCAGCGCGATGGAGAACCGGCCGTTCGCCTGGGTTTCCCTCGATCGCGGTGACGACGACCCCGGCAGGCTGTGGTCGCACGTCGTGCATTCATTACAGCGAGCCTGCCCGGATCTCGACGGCGACGAGGTCCTCCGGGCTCTTCGGGTCCAGATGCCCGACATCACCGGCACGGCCCTGCCCATCCTCGTCAACGAACTGGCCAAACTCCCGGCACCGGTCGTTCTCGTGCTGGACGACTATCATGTGATCAAGGAACGGAGCTGTCACGACCAGACCGCTTTCCTGCTGCTTCATCTCCCGCCATCGGCCGAGATCGTGCTCATCACGCGAGCTGATCCGCAGCTGCCGGTCGCGCGCTTGCGGGCGGCGGGCCATATGCTCGAGATCCGGATGCCGGAGCTGAAATTTGCGCCCTCGGAGGCCGCTGCGCTGGTCCGAAACGTCTCCGGTGTCGAACTCAGCGAGCCCGACGTGGCTGTTCTCCTCGAACGCACCGAGGGGTGGCCGGCCGGCCTGTACCTCGCAGCGCTCTCCCTTAGCGGGCACTCCTCTCCGAGCGACTTCATCCGCCAGTTCACCGGCGACAACCGGTTCGTCGTCGACTTCCTGGCCGAGGAGGTGCTCGGCCGGCAGCCGGGCGAGATCCGCCAGTTCCTCGCCCGGACCGCCATTCTCGGCCGGTTCTGCGCGCCGCTCTGTGACGCCGTCGTCGGGTCGGCCAGCGCGGCGGAGATCATCGACGTCCTCGAGCGGGAGAACCTCTTCCTCGTGCCTCTTGACGACAATCGGCAGTGGTACCGCTATCACCATCTCTTCGCCCAAGCGCTTCGAAGTGAACTAGCCAGGACCGAGCCGGACATCGGGCCGGTCCTGCACCGGCGGGCGAGCGCTTGGCATCGGCTGTCCGGGTCGACGGACGAGGCGATCGGTCACGCACTTGCCGCCGGTGACACCGCCGGGACCGTCAGCCTCATCGCGCGTAACTGGCTCGCCTACGTTGATTCGGGCAGGGCGACGACGGTTCGCGGATGGGTGCGCTCGCTCGGCGACGATCAGATTGCCGCCCATCCATTGGCGGCGCACAGCGCAGCGTGGGTCGGCGCGCTCTCCGGCGAGCCGCAGTCCGTGCGGCGCTGGGTTCACGTCGTCATGGCCGGAGATCATGACGGTCCTCTTCCTGATGGCATGCCGTCGCTTGAGTTCTCCGCCGCGCTGCTCAGCGGCATGTTCGGATTCGACGGCATCCGGGCCATGCGAGAATCCGCAGCCAGGGCCGTTGAGCTAGAGCGCGACCCCACGTCCCCCTGGTACGCGCCGGCGCAGACCGCCTTCGGCTTCAGCCGGTACCTTTCCGGAGAAGCCGGGGCCGCGGAGCCTCTCAGCAAGGCAGTGATGAGCGAGCCGTCCGTTCCGCTCGTGCAGCTCGTGGCACTCTTCGCCGCGTCGCTCGTGGCGGTCGAGGAAGGCAGGCTCGCGCAAGCGAAGGAGCTTGCGAGCGCCGCGCGGCACGTCGCAGACGACGGCGATCTCAGCCACTCTCCGCAGAATTCCCTCGCCCACACGGCCAGTGGCGCGGTTCATGCGCTGGAGGGACGGCTTGAGGAGGCCCGCAGCGATTTCACGCGCGCGCTCCGGTCACGCCGGCGATGGCCGGGGCTGAGCCCGTGGCCCACCCTGGAAGCCTTGCTCAGGCTCGCGCCGCTGCTGCTCGACATGGGCGACCGCGCCGGAGCGGCCGCGCTTCTCGACGAGGCCAGGGACATACTGACCTCGCTGCCTGACGGTGCCGAAGCTCAGCTGGCCCGGCTGGAGCGGCTGGAACGACGGATCGCCACCAGGCCGGCCCGGGTTCCTTCTCCTACTGATCCGCTCACCGCACGCGAGGCGACGGTGCTGCGTCTGCTCCGGGGGACGCTCTCGCTCCGCGGGATCGGAGAGGAGCTGCACGTGTCGCAGAACACGATCAAGACCCATACCCGGGCCATCTACCGGAAACTCGGCGTTTCCACACGGCACGGCGCCGTTCAGAAGAGCCGCGAGACCGGCATCCCCTAACCGTTCAGAACCGGCATCGAGTGACAACGTTCAGATCAGCTTGAGCTGCCTCGCGCGCCGGACCGCCTCGCCGCGGTGAGACGCCGATAGCTTGCGGTAAATGCTCCGCAGATGGGTCTTGACGGTATTCACTGAGATATACATCTCGGTGGCGATCTCGGCGGTGCTGAGCATCCCGGACAAGAGCCGGAGCACCTCACGCTCGCGCTCGCTCAGCCGCTCGACGATCATCGGCGCGCCTTGGCCCGGATCAGGCCGCCGGACCGAAAGCCGGCCCTGTCCGGGCTCTAGCAAGTCGTGGTAGGCCTGCGCAAGCTCCGGATCGCGTTGCAACACCGGGCGGATCCAGGTGCGCTCCATGGCGAAGGCCAGCCGGCGCCGCTCAGGAGAACCCAGCCGCAGCGCGTGCTCCAGTGACCGGCGACCCCGTACTCCGTCTCCGCCGCCGTAGCTGAGCCGGGCGTCGACCAGCCATCCCTCCATGCGGACCTGCTCAGGCGGCTCACCCGGAATGGCCATTCCGGCCGCCAGGGTGCGTCCGGCGGCCTGACGATCGCCGGCCGCCAGCCAGGCGTGCGCGAGCGTGACCGCCGCATCGAGCGCGGACTGCGGTCCGGCGCGTTCGGCTGCGTCGATGGCGGACTTGATGTCGCCGGCCGCGGCGTAAACCCGCGACTCAACGAGCGTCAGCCTGCGTTCCAGCCAGCGCGGGGGCGACCAGTCCAATCGTGCGCGAGCCACCACGCCAGACGCCGCCCCGGTACTGCCCGCCACCAGCTGGCAGCGCGCCGCAACCAGGCAGGCGATGGCGCCGGTCAGCTTGTCCGGGGCCATCCGCAGAGCGCTGTCCGCCAGTTTCAGCTGTCCATGCGCCTGCCGTAGTTCGTTGCGTTCCAGATGTACGTACGCGAGGGCAACCGCCGCGGCCGGGCTGGTGAACTCGGCAAGTCCGTCGCTGCTGCTCTCGGCCGCACCTGCCGCTTGGTCGGCTAGCTCGGCGGCGTGGCTTAGCCGTCCCCGCAGCGCGTCCACGAGGGCAAGCTGCCCGAGGCACTCGCCTCGCTCGTACATATCCCCCGGAGCTGACGTGCCGACGATCGCCGAACTGAAGGTCGCGGCCGCCTCGTCCAGATCGCCCGCCCAGAGTTCGACTGCTCCGCGGCTAGATTGCACCTGGACGTGAATCTCAGGATGCCGTGCGACATGGCTTGCCGGGATCTTCTGCAGCATGGCCTCTGCCCTTGAGACTGCCGCCTTCGCCGCGGCGAAGTCCCCGATGCGGCGGGCAACAACCAGCCTGACCTGCGCGGCGGCCAGCCGAGTCGAGATTTCGTCGTCGGCGGGAAGCTGCTCGAGGAAACCTTCCGCCGTGCCGAGTGCGGTGTCATCCGGGACGCCGTCAGCGGCCGACAGCTCGATCGCCGCTTCGACGAGCAAGGGCTGCGGCTCAGTCCAGGCCGGTTCCTCAGGCATACGCCGGAACCTCTCGGCGAGCGACCTGTTGCCTCGCGGTTCGATGAGCTGGCCTATCGCCAGCTCATCCAGCGCTATCCGGGTCGCGAACGGCCAGTCACCTGCGTCTGCGGCGTGCCGCACAGCTTCGGTGAGCAATCCTTTCCGCTGATACCACCGGGCAGCCCGGCGATGGAGCTCGGGGAGCTGGCCTGGGTAGTCGCGCCGGAGCTTCAGCCGCAATACCGCGCTGAACAGCGAGTGGTAGCGATACCACCCATGCCCCACCGGCCGGACGAACGCGTTCGCCTGCGCCAGGACCGGTAGCACATCCGTGGCCTGTTCGTTATCGTCCAGCTCGCGGGCAACGTCTGCGTTTACCCGGCTCAGGATGCTCGTCCGCAGGAGAAAGTTCCTCGTGGACGCGGGCTGGGTGTTCAGAACCTCGTCGACAAGGTAACCCGTGACCGCGCTGTCCTCGGCGTCGAATTCCTTGGCGAACTGCTCGGGATCGGGGTGGCCGCCCAACGAGATTGCGGCCAGGCGAACTCCCGCCGCCCAGCCCTCAGTTCGCGCGACGATGCGTTCGAGCGCCCCGGCGGACACCGTGATGCCATGCTGCGCCATGAGCACGGCAGATTCGCGAGGGCTGAAAGCGAGGTCGTCAGCCCGGATCTCGGTCAGCTCCCCGGCGAGCCGGTATCGGTGCAGGGGCAGAAGCGGGTCCATCCGCGACGAGACAACCAGGTGGAGCCCCGGCGTTGCGTTCCTCAGCACGTAGCCAAGCCCGTCCAGCGTGTCACGGTCATTGAGCACATGGAGATCATCGAGGACCAGCGCCACCGGCGGGAGCTGTGCCGCCAGCACCGATGCGAGCCGCAGCAGGAATGTGTGGTCGACGGTCCCGCGGGTCGTGGTCGGCGAAACCCGCGGGACGGCGATGCCGGCTCGCCGCAATGCCGCCACGACATAAGACCAGAAGGCTTTCGGCCGGTTGTCGTACTCATCGAAGGTGATCCAGACCAGGGAGCCGAGGTCAGAGTTGGTGGCGGCCCACGAGGCCATGGCCATGGTCTTGCCGGAACCCGGAGGACCGGTGATCGTGGTGAGCGGGCCCCGCACGCCCTCAGCGATGAGCTTTTCGAGGCGCGGGCGGCTGACCGCCCAGGCAGGCAGGCTGGGCACGGTGATCTTGGAGGCGAGGACCGGATCGTCGGCGTCCGTCGGCTGTGCCCTGGAACGGGGTGTGCGGCGTGCACCCGTGCTCGTCACTGTCCGTGGCCCCGATCTGGCCGGCTCGGTTGCCGCCGTTCAGCCTCGCGATGACATAACGCCTACGAGGACTAGCTAATCCGCATCTACGTCTATTTGAGGTTTCTCGCGGATGAGGGTGACCTGTCAATCACCCTTCGGGCAATCTCACCAGGGTGACGGACTCACCCGCCGTGCATGGGGCGCCGCAGCCCGAGAAGCAGGATCGTGGAGTTTTAGCCCGTGTTCACCGCGACCTGCTGGGGGCTCCGTTGCCACCGTCGTACTACGAAATCCGCGTAGTCGGGGTCCTCCCGCCCGAAGCCCTGCTCGACTTCGAGCGGCTGAGCGCCTCGGTGGAGCCGGTCGAAACGGTCCTGCACGGCCCTCTTCGCGACCAGGCCGCCCTGCAGGGGCTTCTCGCCAGGCTCGAGACGTTCGGCGTGCAGGTCGTGGAAGTTCGCCGTCTCCATGACCCTGATCCGCCCGCACACAAGACATCGCCGGGATAGCGCAGCGACGACGGCATCTTGGCACCGCAAGCGGTCTGGACAGCCGTAAGGGGGAAGCGCCCGGCTTCGGTTGAGCAGCGGCCGGCTTACTGCTCCGCGGCTGCTCGGCGCTGCGGGCCGGAGGTGATGTCCTGCGACTGCGCCGCGGCGGACGGTATGCCCGGCACGGCTTCGGGCGTTACGGCACCGATGTCGGGGCCAAGGGGAAGTGCGTAGACGTCCCGCAGCGTCTCGATCTGCTGGGTGGTGAAGGTCCGCTCGCGGCGGAGATCTCTGGTGAAGGCCAGCCACCAGGTGAGCAGCGCCCCGAGGCGGTTGCGGTAGCCGGTCAGGAAGGCGATGTGGATAAACAGCCAGATCCCCCAGCCAACGAAGCCACCGACCTGCAACGGCCCGGCTGAGACGACGGCACGGCCGCGGGAAATGTAGGCCGCAGAGCCGAGGTCACGGTACCGGAACGGCTTCTCAGCCAAATCTCCTGACACCCGGCGCCGGATGCGGTGCCCGGCGTAGAGGCCGGACTGCATGGCCACCTCGGCGACCCCGGGCAGCTTGTCCAGGCTCATCATGTCGCCGACGACAGAGATCTCCGGGTGCCCGGGGATCGTCAGGTCCTTCTCGACCAGGATGCGGCCCGCCTTGTCGCACGTGGCGCCGGTGGCTCTCGCGAGGGCCCCGGCCACGGGCGGGGCCGCTACGCCGGCGGTCCAGAGCACGGTGTTGGCGTCGTAGCGGGTCTGTTCGCCGGCCTGGTCGCGGACGAGCAAGAAACCCCGGTCGACGTGGGTGACGATCGAGCCCATGTGCTGCTCTACGCCCAGTCTCTGCAGAGTCCCGGCCGCCTTCTGCGAGAGTTTCGGGCCGAACACGGCCAGCGGTGCGCTGCCGCCGTCGAAGAGCAGTACCCGCGCGTCCTCCGGACTGATCGTCCGGAACTCGGCATTGAGAGTCTTGGTGGCGACTTCCCTGATCTGTCCCGCGAGTTCCACGCCGGTCGGGCCGGCGCCCACAAGCGCGAACGTCAGGTAGGCGCGACGTTCCTCCGGGGTAGCCGCCGTCGCCGCCATCTCAAACGCACCGTAGACCCGGCGCCGGATCGCGAGCGCGTCTGAGATCGTCTTCATGCCCGGTGCCCAGCGGGCGAACTCGTCATGGCCGAAATAGGACGACCGGACTCCGGCGGCCACGATGAGGTCGTCGTAGCCGTACTCAAGGAGGTCGCCGCCAACCCGCTTGGCAATGACTCGCCGGCCCGCGACATCAAAGTCGGCCACCTCGGCCATCACGCAGTCGACGTTCTTATATTTCCTGAGCAAGTCACGCAGCGGGCTGGCGATCTTGCCCTCGGACAGGATGCCGGTGGCGCACTGGTAGAGCAGCGGCTGGAATACATGATGCTGCGCGCGGTCGATCAGCGTCACCGAGACATTGCTGCGCCTCAGCGTGCGCGCCGCGAACAGGCCGGCGAAGCCGCCGCCCACGATCACGACCCGGCGTCGCCCGGATTGGTCTGTCATCGGATGCTCCGGTCCGTCGGTCGGTCTGCCCGTGGTCAGCTAGCCCGTGGTCAGCTAGCAGGGTCGTGCCAGGTGTCCCGGTCGGGCAGCAGCCGGTCGGCTTCTGCCGGGCCCCAGCTGCCCCTGGCGTAGAGGTGTACGGGCGCGACATCGCCCAGCACCGGGTCGACGACCTCCCAGGCCGCCTCGACGGTGTCCTGGCGGGCGAATAGCCAGCGGTCGCCGTCCAGCGCGGCGCCGATGAGCCGGTCGTAGGGACGCATGTCCGAGCCGGGCTGCGCGGAGAACGCCAACTCCTCCGGCGTCGGCTCCAGCCCGGCGCCCGGCTTCTTCCCGGCCAGTGTGAAGCCGACCGCGGTCTCGGGCCAGACGCGGAACCGCAGCGAGTTGGCGACGGTGAACGGCTCGATCCCGAACACGTCATGCGGCGGCCGCTTGAACTGGATGTCGATCTCGGTCGCGGTGACCGGCAGGCACTTACCGGCCCGGATCAGGATCGGCACCCCCGCCCAGCGCCAGGTGTCGGCGGCCAGCCGCACCGCGACGTAGGTCTCCGTGGTCGACTTCGGGTCGACACCGTCGACGTCGTGATAGCCCTCATACTGGCCGCGGACGGTGTTCCCGGCGGTCAGCGGCCGCAGCGCCGAGATCACCCGTGCCTTGGCGTCCCGCCAGGACCCGAGGCCCGGCCCGTCCGGCGGCTCGGCCAGCACGCTGGCCAGCACCTGGAGCATGTGGTTCTGTACCACGTCCCGGATCGCGCCGGTCCGGTCGTAGAACCGGCCGCGGTCGGAGACATCAAACGCCTCTGCCATCGTGATCTGGATCTGGTCGACATACGTCCGGTTGAGCAGCGGCTCGAGCACCGAGTTGGCGAACCTGACGAACAGCACGTTCTCCACGGGGTCAAAGGCCAGCCAGTCATCGACCCGGAAGATGGCGTCTTCCGGAAAGTACTTGTGCATGGTGGCATTCAGCTGCCGCGAGCCGGCCAGGTCGTTACCGAAAGGCTTCTCGACCATCACCCGCGCATTGGCAGTCCGGCCGGCCGACGCGATCCCCTCGGCGATGCGCCCGAACAGGAACGGCGGCACCTCCAGGTAAAACAGGACCCGGGTGCCGGCGCCGATCGCGTCCGACATCGCCTTATAGGTGGCGTCGTCACCGAGATCGCCGTCCACGTAACGCAGCAGGCTGAGCATTTTCTCCGCGGTCGCGCTGCCGGGGTCCATGTGGTTCAGGCGCAGCGATGCCGCCGCGTAGTCGCGGAACTGCTCGAGCCCCCAGCCGCTCTTTGCCACTCCGATCACGGGCACGTCGAGCACCCCGCGCTCGACCAGCCCGACGAGGGCCGGGAAGGTCTCCAGCTTCGCCAGGTCGCCGGTGGCGCCGAAGATCACCAGCGCGTCCATTTCGTCTGTCGCCATGTCAGCTCCTCCGCCGATCGCGCAGTTTCATCCGATCGCGAACGCACGGTCCTGCCATCACTCGGTACGGGTGATGCACCGCCTGCCATCACCCCGCGCGGGTGATGGCCGCGAAGGTGACCTCAGGTCGAGTGCGGCCATCCATTTCGGCGCCTGCGCACCAGGGGCGGGACGGCCGCGCCACTGCCTCACCGCGAGCAGCAGGAATAGCTTGCGGTCAGGTCAGTCTTTCTGGCCGGCCGCCGGCCCGACGCGCGCCGCGGTGGCGGGCGCGGGTGGCGGCTGAAATTCCTGCCGGCTGACGCGCCGCCGGAAAACGTAGTAGGTCCAGGTCTGATAGGCGAGGACGAACGGCAGGAAGACGATGACGACGATGGTCATCACGTTGAGCGAGTACGCTCCGGAGGCGGTATTGTGCACGGTCAGGTTGTACGCCGCTTTGGTGCTGGAGACCAGCACGTTCGGGTACAGGCCAACGAAGATCGACAGGATGCATGATGCCATCGTGACCGTGGTCGCGGCGAAGGCGAAGCCCTCACGGCGCTCGTAGACCAGCCACACGGCGGCAATGGCGGCGAGTATGGCGAGCAGCTCGATCGGGTTGAGAAAAAAAGTGGTGCTGGACGTCACGTGCGTCCAGATCGCGAAGCCCACGACGGCGGCGCCGGTCACCGGGGCCACGCGGCGGGCTAGGCGCCCGGAACGCTCGCGCATGTCGCCGGTGGTCTTCAGGGACAGGAACGTCGCGCCGTGCAGCAGGCAGATCAGCACCAGGGTGATCCCGGTGAACACCCCGTACGGCTGGAGCAGGTCCCAGAATGACCCGGTGTAATTCTGTGCGGAATTGATCGGCAGTCCGTGCAGCAGGTCACCGAGCGCCACGCCGATCAGCAGCGGGGCCAGCAGGCTGCCCGCGGTCAGCAGCACGTCCCAGGTGCGGCGCCAGCGCAGCGCATCGCGCTTACCGCGGTACTCGAACGAGACGCCGCGGACGATCAGCGAGGCCAGCAGCAGCGCCAGCGCCAGGTAGAAGGCCGAGAACATGGTCGCGTACCAGCCGGGGAACGCGGCAAACATGGCCGCCCCGGCCACGATCAGCCAGACCTCGTTGCCGTCCCAGAGCGGCCCGATCGTGTTGATGGCCGCCCGCCGGCCGGCCTCGTCCTTTCCGACCACGCCGTGCAGCATGCCGACGCCGAAGTCGAACCCCTCGAGGATGAAAAATCCGGTCCACAGGACCGCGATGACGATGAACCAGAACGGGATGAGATTGCCCATCGTGACCTCAATACTGAACGGCCGGCACCGGCGCGTTCACGTCGGCCTCAGCGCGCGCGGGCGGGAGCTGCTGGCGCGAGTACTTCAGCATCAGCAGCAGGTCGACCGTGGCGAGCACGCCGTACAGCACGACGAAACCCGCCAGGCTGATGGCGATGAACGCGGTGCTGACCGTCGGCGAGATCCCGTTTTTCGTCAGCATGATGCCCTGGACGATCCATGGCTGCCGACCGCTCTCGGTCAGCAGCCAGCCCGCGGTGTTCATCAGGAACGGCAGCACCGCGGCCCAGATCGCCACCCACAGGAACAGCCGGGACGTCGCCAGCGTCTTGCGCCGGATCAGCCAGAGCCCCCACAGTGCCAGGAGGAAGACCAGAACCCCCGCGTAGGCCATCACGCGCATGGACCAGTACTGGATGAACACGTTCGGCACGTAGTAGCCGGGCCCGAACTGCTTGCTGTACTGGGCCTGCAGCGGGTTCAGCCCGACCACCTTGCCGTTCCAGTGGTTGGTGGCCAGCAGCGAGAGCAGGTGCGGGATCGCGAGGATCTGGGTCGGGGTCTGGTCCTGGTTGCCGCCGCCGATCTGGAACAGCGAGAACGAGCACGGCTGGCACGTGGTCCACTGCGCCTCCGCCGCCGCGATCTTCATCGGCTGGTAGCGGGCCTCGATCACCCCGAGCTCGTCGCCGACCAGCATGGTGAAGAGGATGGCCGGGACCAGGATGACGAGCGCGATCCTGGCCGACCGGGTGAACACCCCCGCGTCCCCGCCGTGGCGCAGCTGCCAGGCCGACACGGCCAGCATCACCGCCGCGCCGGTGACCAGCGACGCCAGCACGACCTTCGAATATCCCCAGACGAACACCGGGTTGGTCAGCAGCGCCCAGATGTCGTTCAGCTGGGGTTTCCCGTTGACCATCACGTAGCCGACCGGGTGCTGCATCCACGAGTTGGCGGCCATGATGAAGGCCGCCGACAGCACCGTGCCGAGCGAGACCAGCCAGATCGTCAGCAGGTGGATCCGGCGGGGCAGCTTGTCCCAGCCGAACAGCCACAGGCCCAGGAACGTCGACTCCAGGAAGAACGCGGCCAGGCCCTCCATGGCCAGCGGCGCGCCGAAGATGTTGCCCACCAGCCGGGAGTACGCCCCCCAGTTCATCCCGAACTCGAACTCCTGCACCAGGCCGGTCACCACGCCGATCGCGACGTTGATCACCAGCAGCGTGCCGAAGAACCGGGTCAGCCGCAGGTACTCATCACGCCTGCTGCGGTGCCAGGCGGTCTGCAGCAGCGCGGTGAGGAACGCCAGCCCGATCGTGACCGGGACGAACAGGAAGTGGTTGATCGTCGTGAACGCGAACTGCCAGCGCGCGAGATCGACGTTCGTCATCTGCCCTCTCCGGTCCGAGCATCCATGAGCGACTGGCCCCAGCGCGATGCGGCAGCCGCCCCGGGCTCAGGACCCGGAAGCCTGACGTGCCGGAATCCCGTTCTGCCAGGCGGCGGCACCGGCCATGGCCGCGGCCCTGGCCTGCGTCCACTTCAGCTTCGCGAGCTCGCTCGGCGGCACTTCCATCGCTCTGACCCACCGCCGGGTAGCCGACAGCAGATGTGAGCCGCCCACGGCCAGGCCCGCCACCGCGATAAAGGCGCCCGCTCCCACCAGCGCCGCGCTGGTAATCAGCGGTCCGGCCCGAAACTGCGGTCCGCTGCTGCCGTTCTCATTGTCGGTCATGGCACCGTCCTCAGCGTCGCCCTTAGCCGTTACTGTCACCGCGGCAGACGGCAGCGGACATCATCCGCCAGGGGTGATTGCCGCGCGCTTTCCATCACCGTTCGTGCCCGCATCATGCCCGCCGGGTGATGCGCCGGCGTCCCTTTGCGGCAATGGTGAGTTTGTGGCCGAGCACTATGACGTGATCATCGTGGGCAGCGGCGCCGGCGGGGGTACGCTGGCGCACACCCTGGCGCCTTCAGGCAAACGGATACTGATCCTCGAGCGCGGCGACTTCCTGCCTCGCGGGACTGACAACTGGAGTCCAGGCTCGGTGTTCGTGGACGGGAAGTACATCTCTGCGGACACCTGGTATGACGCGGACGGCAAGCCATTCCAGCCCCAGGTCCATTACTTCGTGGGCGGGGCCACCAAGCTGTACGGGGCCGCCCTATACCGGCTGCGCCCCGAGGACTTCGGCGAGCTGCAGCACGCGGACGGCCTGTCACCGGCCTGGCCGCTGAGCTACGACGAGTTCGAGCCGTGGTACACGAAGGCCGAGTGGCTGTACCAGGTGCACGGCGTTCACGGCGAAGATCCCACCGAGGGACACTGGTCGAAGCAGTACCCGTGGCCGGCGGTCTCGCACGAGCCAAGGGTCCAGCAGATCTCCGACGCGCTGAGCGACGGCGGCTACCACCCCTTCCACGCGCCCTGCGGGATCCTGCTCGACGAGGCCAGCCGGCCGGCCAGCGCGTGCGTCCGCTGCGGCTGGTGCGACGGGTACCCGTGCCTGGTGCACGCCAAGGCCGACGCCGACATCATCGCGGTGCGGCCGCTGCTGGACCAGCCGAGCGTGACCCTGCTGGTGAACGCCGAAGTGGAGCGCCTCGACACCGACCCGGCCGGCCGGACAGTCACGGGCGTGGAAGTAACCCGTGACGGCAACCGCGAGGTCTACTCCGGCGGCATCGTGGTGGTCGCCGCGGGCGCGGCCAACAGCGCCAGGATCCTCCTCCGCTCGGCGTCCGACCGCCACCCGGCCGGCCTGGCCAACGGCTCGCGAACGCGATCCGGGTGGGCGAGCACCTGGTGAGCAAGATGGCATAACCAGTTCGGTCTTGAATACGAAAGGTCAGCTACACATGAGCGCGTTCCCGCCCATCGCCGATTACGGATTCCTGTCCAATTGCGAGCAGAGTTGCCTGGTCGCCCCGGACGGGTCGCTCGAATGGCTGTGCCTGCCACGCCCCGACTCGCCCAGCGTGTTCGGGGCGCTCCTCGACCGGGCCGCGGGTTCGTTCAGGTTCGGCCCCAGCAATACTTACGTGCCTCAGCATCGCAGATATGTCCCGGGGACGATGGTGCTGGAAACGAGCTGGCAGACTCCGACCGGATGGATGACGGTCCATGACTTCCTGGCTGTCGGTCCAGTCCAGCGCGAGGGGCGGCGGGCGGACTACCATCGGGCCCCGTCCGATTTCGGCGCGGTGGGCGCCCTCGTCCGGGTCGCGACGTGCATCGGCGGCCGGGTCGAAGCCGTCGTGAATTGCGGCCCGCTCTTCGATTACGGGACCGCCGGAGGCGCGTGGAATTACACAGGCGAGGGCTACGACTCGATGACCGTCGTCCCGGCCGAGGGGAACGTGCAGCTCAAGCTGACTGGCAGCATCCCGCTCGGCGTCCTGGGTGCCCGCTGTTACGGCCGCACGACGCTCACTCAGGGCCAGTCGGCCTTCGTCACCCTCTCCTGGGGCGGCGACCACGTTCCGGCCAGCCAGGACGAGGCTTTCAGCGCGATGGACACCACCGTCGATTTCTGGCGCGACTGGCTGAGCTCAGCCAAGATCCCCGACCATCCGTGGAAGACCTACCTGGACCGCAGCGCCCTGACCCTGAAAGGGCTCAGCTACGCCCCGACCGGCGCCATCATGGCGGCGGCGACGACCTCGCTGCCCGAGACGCCCGGCGGGGCGCGCAACTGGGACTACCGGTTCACCTGGATCAGGGACTCGGCATTCATGCTCCGCTCGCTCTACCGGCTCGGTTTCGACTGGGAGGCGATCGAGTACTGGGGCTTCGTCATCGACGCAGTCAGCGGCGGTGACCTCAACCGGCGGTTCGAGCTGCAGATCATGTACGGCATCGGCGGGGAACGCGACCTGACCGAGAAGACCCTCGACCACCTGTCCGGGTACCGGGGGGCGCGCCCGGTCCGGATCGGCAACGGTGCCTGGAATCAGAAGCAGCACGACGTGTGGGGGATGATCCTCGATGCGCTGGATGTCCAGTTCCGCTACGGGGCTGGCCAGATCGTGACGCCGGTGTGGGAAGGGGTGGCCGGATTCGTGGACGCTGCGCTGCAGCACTGGCATGAGCCCGATCAGGGGATCTGGGAAGTCCGCGGAGACCCCAAGCACTTCACCGCGTCCAAGATGATGTGCTGGGTGGCGGCCTCGCGCGGCGCCGACCTGGCCGAGGAGCGGGGAGCCGACGAGTACGCAAAGCGGTGGCGGGCCGGCGCCGACGAGATCAAGGCCGAGATCCTGGACAAGGCCGTTTCGGGCAAGGGCATATTCCGCCAGCACTACGAGACCGATGATCTCGACGCTTCGCTCCTGCTGCTGCCCATCATGGGGTTCCTCCCGGCCGGCGACGAGCGGGTCAAATCGACCGTGCTCGCCATCGCCGACGACCTGACCAAGGACGACCTGGTCCTCCGCTATCGGGTTGAGGGAACAGACACCGGGTTCGAGGGCGAGGAGGGAACGTTCACCATCTGCTCTTTCTGGCTGGTCACCGCGCTGGCCATGATCGGCGAGACCGAGCGCGCTCATGCCCTGTGCCAGAAGCTGCTGTCGTTTGCCGGCCCGCTACAGCTTTACGCGGAGGAAATCGACACCAGCACGGGCCAGCACCTTGGCAACTTCCCGCAAGCCTTCACCCACCTGGCCCTGATCGAAGCCGTATCGCGGCTCATCGAGTCCGAGCAGGCACCGAACCGCGTCGCCTCCTTCGGGTAGACGACCTCGCGGGAGATGGCCTGGTTGACCCGGCGGCCAGCCCGAGGTAAGGCTGGCAGGGCAGGCCGGTGACGCCTAGCGAGTCGAGCCTTAGCAGGCGTCCGGCGTCGGGCTGGACGGCGAGAACAGCTTCGTCCAGTCCGTCGCGGGCGGTGGTGACGAACAGCGTTCCCCCGCCTGTATCGCCGAACGCGCAGGAGGTTGGCCGGTCGACCGGGAGCGGGATGGTATTCAGTAGCGACCCGTCGGGGTGGTACCGCGCGAGAGCGCCGCCGTTCCACAGGGCGACCCAGATGTCTCCGTTGTCGTCGACGGCCAGTCCGTCCGGCACCCCGTTGGGCGTGCTGACGTGCACGATCGTTCGCCGACGGTTGAGGTCGCCCCTAGCCGGGTCGAAGTCAAAGGCGTCGATGTCGCCGGCGCCGCTGTCCGCGAGATACATCGTTGTGCCGTCGCGGCTCCAGCCGATGCCGTCGGAGATCGTCAGTCCGGTCAGCACCTGCGTGCATCTGCCGTCCAGTTCCAGCCGGTACAGGCACCCCGCGCCAGGCGCCTCGTCGTAAGCCATGGTGCCGGCCCCGAACCGGCCTTGCGGGTCGCATGCCCCGTCATTCATCCGGACATTGGTCCGGCCGGCTTCAGGCTGCGCCAGCTCATGGACCACGCCCCGGCGATCGAGGTGCAGGAAGCCGGGACCGGCAGCCAGCACGTACCCGCCGCGGGCTGCGGGGGGCGCCGCGCCGAGGTGGCCGAGAACCTGGATGGTCTGCAGCACCCGGAGCTGGCCGTCTGCGCCCACACGGGCCCGGTGCAGCAACCCGGCCAGGACGTCCACCCATAGCAGCTCACTGCGGTCGCCATCCCAGCGGGGCCCCTCGCTGAGCCGTCGCGGCTCGGCCGCGGCTCGGCCTCAGATCGCGGATCGTCCGGGACGGGTGATTCTCGCCGCCTGCTGGGAGTAGAGGATTACAGCAGGCGCGCCCAGGGGGCTGAACGGAGATCGGCATGGCTTCGCGTAGCGACGTGAGCAGCCATTACGACGTGGTGGTGATCGGCGGAGGTCCGGCGGGCGAGGCGGCGGCGGAACTCGGCGGGAGCCTGGGCTACAAGGTGGCCCTAGTGGAGCGCGACGTCGTCGGCGGCACCGTGGTCACCAGCGGTGGCGCCCCGACCAAGACCTTCCGCGAGGCCGCCGTCTACCTCAGCTCGTTTGAGAAGGAGAAGGTCTACGGCGTCGCCCTGTCCGCGCCGCCGGAGATGGTGTACCCGGCCATCCGGAGGCGGGCCCGCGAGGTCAGCGAGCGCCTGCGGCAGGCCGCGCTGGAGCGGATCCGCGAACGAGGCGTCCACCAGATACACGGCCAGGCACGGCTGACAGCCGCGCACACGGTAGTGGCCCGCACCAGCAGCGGTGAGGAGACACGGCTGCGCGCCGAGCACATCATCATCGCCACCGGGTCAAGGCCGCTGCGGCCCGCCAGCGTGCCCTTCGATGACCCGTGCGTCTTCGATTCCGAGACCGTCCTGAACATCGCGCGCAAGCCACGCAAGATGCTGATCGTGGGAGGCGGCGCGATCGGGGTCGAGTACGCCACCATCTTCTCCGCGCTCGGCGTGCCCGTCACCATCCTCGACGGTGCCTCCCGGCTAGCCGCGATAATGGACGGTGAGATCTCCCGGCGGCTCGAACATGTCTTCCTGGCCCGGGGAAACCACGTGATCCTCGGCACCGGCATGGTCTCGGTGCGCCGGAACGGCAGCGACCTGGCCGTCGGCCTGGACGACGGCCGGCAACTGCGTCCAGACGCGCT
>Ga0335073_10004618_pt1 | contig 19267 bp, 17 predicted proteins | sample Lox_Sample_22_FD_207093 | JGI IMG/M metagenome (GOLD analysis project Ga0335073, IMG submission 207093) | Soil microbial communities from Loxahatchee National Wildlife Refuge, Florida, United States - Lox_Sample_2.2 | ecosystem: Environmental > Terrestrial > Soil > Wetlands | place: USA... | reverse complement strand
GCGACAAGTACGCCGCGTTCTGGGTCGGCCTGGACGGATACAACAGCGACTCGGTGGAGCAGACCGGCACCGACTCCGACTGCGCCGGCCGGACGCCGGACTACTACGGCTGGTACGAGATGTACCCGGCCGACCCGGTCTACTTCAACAACCCGGTCGAGCCCGGCGACAGCATCAGCGCGTCGGTCACGTTCAACAGCGGCAGCAGCACCTACACGCTGACGCTGACCGACAGCACCCAGGGCTGGACCCAGCAGGAGCAGATACAGGAAAGCGGCCTGGCCAACTCGTCGGCCGAGGTCATCACCGAGGCGCCGTCGTCGGAGACCGGCGTCCTGCCGCTGGCCGACTTCGCCACGATCAACTACGGGGACTCGACGGCCAACGGATCGTCGATGGACGCCCAGAGCCCGACGTCGATCATCATGGTCAGCCAGCGCGGCGACCAGCTGGACTCCACCGGCTCGATGGATAGCGTCGGCGATTTCAGCAACACCTGGCTGGCCTCGAGCTAGACCACCCAGCCCGCCAGTAGACGCACCGCCCCGGGGCCGGATCGCCCCGGGGCGGTCCGTTGCCGGGACCGCTCAGGCCCAGGCGGTCAGCTCGTCCCAGAGCACCGCCTCGCCGCCGGCCGCGGCGCGCTCGCCGAGCAGCACCGACCACTCGTGCTCGGTGGTGTCCGCGTCGCGCCAGGCCCAGAGCCGCTTGGTGAACCGGTGCAGCGGGTACTCCGCGGTCACGCCGATCGCGCCATGCAGCTGGTGGGCGAGGCGCGCGGTCTCGGTGGCCGCCCGCCCGGCGATGACCCGCGCCGCCGCGACCGCCGCGACCGCCGCGACCGCCGCCGTCCCGTCGTCGGCGCCGTCCCAAGCCGCGGCGGTGGCGCGATCCAGTGCGGCCTCGCACTGGATCAGCGCGGCCTTGATCCGGGCCAGGTTGGCGGCGACGGCCGGGATGCGCACGAGCGGCCGGCCGAACTGCTCCCGGGTGCTCACGTGGCTCCGGGTGAGGTCGTAGGCGCCGGCCACGGCGCCGGTCAGCGCGGCCGCCCGGAGCAACCCGAGCCGGGCGCGCACCTCACCGGCGGGCGGCGCCGAGTCCAGCACGGTCAGCGCCGCATCGGGCAGCCGTACGGCATCCCACGGCTCGCCCGCCAGGTTGCCGCCCGGCTTGATCGCGACGCCGGGCGCGCGGGCGCCGGCCAGCAGGGCCACGTCGCCGCGGTACAGCACGAGCTGGTCGGCGTGCCGGGCCCAGCCGACGCCACCCGCCGGATCGAGCGAGATCGTCCGCAGCGCCGGGGTGACCTCGCCGCGGGCCGCGGCCACCACCCAGCTCGCGACCGCGTTCTCGATCAGCGGGGTGCTGATCGCGTGCCGGCCCAGCGCTCGCACCAGGACGGCCAGGTCGGCCAGCGAGCCGCCGGAACCGCCGTGCTCTTCGGCGACGCCGACCAGCGGCAGGCCGAGCTCGACCAGGATCTCCCAGCATCCGGGCAGCTCGCCGGCCGGCGGCTCGGCGTGCCGCGCCGCGATGTCCGCGATGAGGTCTTCGAGGTCACTGCGCGACCCGCCCGGGCCGCCAAGACCACCACCCGACGCCCCGGGGGCCGCCGCCTCCTGCCGGGCCATCACCGACAGCATCACCTCCGCCGCGCCGCCGCGCAGCGAGAACCCGGGGGAGGCCAGCAGGGCCTCGCGGAACCCCGGGCGGCCCGGGCCGGCCCCGAACGAACCCCGCGCCACCTCGATCACGTCGGTCTCGAACGCGTTGCCGAGGTACTTCAGCGTCGCCGCCTCGACCACCGGCGCCTGGCCGGCGTCCAGCCGGGACGCCACCTGCCAGGCGATCCGGCGCAGCGTTGCCAGCCGCGCGGCCAGCTGGCCCAGCCCGCCCAGCCCGGCCCGCGGCTCACCGGGCGCGTGCGCGCCGTCCTCTCCCGCGAACGCGAGCAGCTCGCCCAGCAGTGTGTAGCTGGACAGGAACCGCTCCGGCCCGCCGCGTTCGAACGACAGCTGCTCCACCACCTGGCGCCAGCCCTGGCCCGCCTGCCCGAGCACCCGGTGCCCGGGTACCGGCACGTCGTCGAAGACCACCTCGTTGAAGTGGTGCTCCCCGGTCAGGTCGGGGATCGGCGACACGGTGATCCCCGGGGAATCCATGTCCACGATGAACTCGGTCAGCCCCTCGTGCCGGTCGGCCGCTCGCTCGGTCCGGGCCAGCAGGTACGCGTGCGTGGCCCGGTGCGCGCCGCTGGTCCAGATCTTGCGCCCGCGCACCCGCCAGCCGTCACCGTCGCGGGCGGCGAACGTGCGCACCGACGCCAGGTCCGACCCGGCCTCGGGTTCGCTCATGCCGAGGCAGAACACGTAGTCGGCGCGGATGATCCCGGGCAGGATCTCCTCCCGCAGCCGCTCGCTGCCGTGCCGCAGGATCGACGGCCCGATCTGCCGGTCGCCGATCCAGTGCGCGGCGACCGGCGCGCCCGCGCGCAGCAATTCCTCGGTCACCGCCGCGCGCGCGACGTTCGGCAGGCCGCGCCCGCCGTATTCGGCCGGCCAGGTGAGCCCGATCAGCCCGAGCCGGGCCAGCTCGCGGCTGAACTCCAGGTCGAACCCGCGCAGCCAGCTGTCGTTGCGCGGCACGTACCGGCCCTCGGCGCGCCACCGGCCGGTCAGCTCGCGCACCTGCCGGCGCAGCGCGGCGATATCGGCGGTCTTCATACCAAGCGTTATAGCAATTAACCTTCGGACAATGAGCGACGTGCTGTTGCAGGAAGACACCGCCGGCGTCCGGCTGCTGACGCTGAACCGGCCCGAGGTGCGCAACGCGCTGAACGCCGACCTGGTCCGGGCGCTGCACGCGGCGCTGCTGCGCGCCGACGCCGACGAGGAGGTCAGGGTGCTGGTGCTGACCGGCGCCGACCCGGCGTTCTGCGCGGGCGTCGACCTCAAGGAGGTGGCCCGCGACGGCGGCGCCTACTTCCGCCGCATCGACACCGCCGACGCCATCAGCCAGGTCGGCCGGGTGACCAAGCCGGTGGTCGGGGCGATCAACGGCCCGGTGTTCACCGGCGGGCTCGAGCTGGCCCTCGGCTGCGACTTCCTGATCGCGTCCGACCGGGCGGTGTTCGCGGACACGCACGCCCGGGTCGGCCTGCTGCCCCGGGGCGGCATGACCGCGCGGCTGCCGCGCGCGGTCGGCGACGCCTGGGCCCGGCGGATGTCGCTGACCGGCCAGGTCATCGACGCGAGCCTCGCCGAGCGGATCGGCCTGGTGACCGAGGTCGTCCCGCATGAACGGCTGCTCCCGCACGTGCTGGACTGCGCCAGGGCCATGGCCGAGGTGCCGCCGCCGACCGCGGCCGGGCTGAAGCAGGCCTACGACCGGGGCGCGGGCACGACGCTCTCCCCGGCGCTCGCCTACGAGCGGGAGGTCGCGGCCCGGCATTCGCCCGACTTCGCCGGGATCGAGCAGCGCCGCATCGAGGTCATGGCCCGCAACCGCGGCCAGATGAAGGGCACCGATCGTCCATGAAGGCGGGCCGCCCATGAAGATCGATACCGGCCTGCCGCCGGACGCGGCCGCCGACACCAGGGACGCGGCCGCGGCGGCGGAGCGGGCCGGCTACGCGGGCGTGTGGACCAGCGAGATCACGCACGACCCGTTCCTGGCCCTCGGGCTGGCCGCGGTGGCCACCGAGGCCATCGAGCTGGGCACCTCGATCGCGGTCGCGTTCGCGCGCAACCCGATGTCCACCGCCGTCCAGGCCAACGACGTGCAGCTGCTGTCCCGCGGCCGGCTGCTGCTCGGCCTGGGCTCGCAGATCAAGCCGCACATCACCCGGCGGTTCGGCATGCCCTGGTCGCACCCGGCGTCGCGGATGCGCGAGTTCATCTCGGCCCTGCGGGCCATCTGGGCCTGCTGGCAGGACGGCACCCGGCTGAGCTTCCGCGGCGACTTCTACACGCACACGCTGATGACCCCGTTCTTCAACCCGGGCCCGAACCCGCACGGCGCGCCCCGGGTGCTGCTGGCCGGCGTGGGCGAGGCGATGACCGCGGTGGCGGGCGAGGTGGCCGACGGGTTCCTGTGCCACGGCTTCACCACCGAGCGCTACCTGCGCAAGGTGACCATGCCCGCGCTGGCCCGCGGCCGCGGCGGCGGCCTGACCGGGTACGAGGTGTCCGGGTCCCCGTTCGTCGCCACCGGCCGCACCGAGGCGGAGATGGAGGCGGCCCGCCGCGCCGTCCGGGAGCAGATCGCGTTCTACGGCTCGACCCCGGCCTACCGCGGCGTGCTCGAGCGGCACGGCTGGGGCGAGCTCGGTGACGAGCTGCACCGGCTCTCGCGGCATGGCCGCTGGGCGGACATGGGCGCGGCCATCGACGACGAGGTCCTGCACACGTTCGCCGTGGTGGCCGAGCCTGGTGCCGTGGCCGGCGAGCTGATGCGACGCTACGGCGACCTGTTCACGCGCATGTCCCTCTACACGCCGTACGCCATCGATCCCGAGGTCACCGCGACCATAAGAACTATGTTGAACGCCCCGGCTCCCTAACGGCCGGGACCTCAAACCGTCGGCCGGGGTTACCGGATCAACGGGTCGCGCGGCAGCCCCAGGATCCGCTCCGCGATCTGGTTGCGCTTGATCTCCGAGGTCCCCCCGGCGATCGACATCGAGCGGTTCAGCAGCACCAGCATCCCGGCCATCGCGCCGGGCCCGTCGGTGAACGCCAGGTCGGGACCGGCCAGCGCGGCCAGGATCGCGGCGGCCTCGTGCCCGTTCTCCGACAGCAGCAGCTTGGTGATGTTGCCCGTGGTTGCCGGGCCGCCCCCCGCGACCGCGCGGTGCGTGGCGCGCAGGTTCAGCGCGGTCATGGCCTGGACCGAGGCCAGGTGGCGGCCGACCCGCACCTCGCCGCCGGCCAGCCGCTCGGGATGCGCGTCGAGCGGCGCGATCAGCGCGTCCGGCGGCAGCGTGAACGTGCTGCCCGCGCCGCCGCCGATGCTCACGCTCTCGTTGCCCAGCGTGGCCCGGGCCACGGTCCAGCCGCCGTCGACCGGCCCGACCACGTCCTCGTCGGGGATGAACACGTCGTCGAAGAACACCTCGTTGAACTCGGAGTTGCCGGTCGGCATCCGCAGCGGCCGGACCGAGACCCCCTTGGCCTTCATGTCGATGACCATGGTGGTGATGCCGTCGTGCTTGCGCGCGTCCGGGTTGGTGCGCACGGTGGCGAAGCCGTACCGGGCCACGTGCGCGCCGCTGGTCCACACCTTCTGCCCGTTGATCACCCAGCCGCCGTCGGTCCTGACCGCCTTCGTCCTGACGCCGGCCGCGTCCGAGCCCGCGCCCGGCTCGCTGAACAGCTGGCACCAGATCACGTCCTGGTTCAGCGCGGGCGGCACCCAGCGCTGCACCTGCTCGGGCGTGCCGTACTGGATCAGGGTCAGGATCACCCAGCCGGTGATCCCGTAGGAGGGCCGCTTCAGCCCGGCCGCGGCGAACTCCTGCTCGATGACCAGCTGCTCGACCGCGCTCGCGTCCCGGCCCCAGGGCTTCGGCCAGTGCGGCATCAAGAACCCGGACTCGATCAGCGCCCGCGGCCGGGCGTCGTCACCGGTGTCGCGCAGCCGCTCGACCTCCGCGCGCACCTCGGCTCGGATCTGCTCCGCCTCCGGCGGCAGGTCGACCGAGGCGGTCCGGCGCGCGCCGCGGCGGACCAGGCCGGTGACGTCGGCCGCCGCCGCCTCGGCGTCGATCAGCGCCGAGATCGCCGCCGCCCGGCGCAGGTACAGGTGGGCGTCGTGCTCCCAGGTGAACCCGATCCCGCCGTGCACCTGGATGTTGAGCTGAGCGTTCTGGACGGCGGCCGGGACCGCCAGCGCCGCGGCGATCGCGGCCGTGTAGCTGAGCTGGTCGCCGGCTCCCTCGGCCGCGCGGGCCGCGTCCCAGGTGGCGGCGGTCGCGACCTCCGCGGCGACCAGCATGTTGGCGCAATGGTGCTTGACCGCCTGGAAGGTGGCGATCGGGCGGCCGAACTGCTCGCGCACCTTGGCGTACTCGCTCGCCGAAACGGTGGTCTCGCGGGCGACGCCGGTCGCCTCGGCGGCCAGGATCAGCCGGGCCAGGTCGGTGAGGACCCGGCGCCCGCCGGGCAGCACCACGGCGGGCGCGCCGGTCAGGGTGACCCGGGCGCAGCGCCGGGTCGGGTCCAGGTTGGGCGGCACCTCGGTCTTGACCCCGCCCTCGGCGGTCTCGATGACCAGCACATCCTCGCCGGACGCCGCCAGCAGCACGTCGGCCAGGTGGCCGCCGAGCACCACGCCCGCCGGCCCGTGCGCCGCGCCGCCGGAGACCGTCACCTCGCCGCCGAGCGCGACCGCGCCGGTCGCCGAGCCGTCGGCCAGGCCGGGCAGCAGCCGGGCCTGCACGTCGGGCGGGGCGAGCGCCGCGAGCGCCGCGCTGGCCAGCACCGACGGGACGAACGGTCCCGGCGCCACGGCCCGGCCGAGCTCCTCGACGACCACGACCAGCTCGGGCAGGCCGAAGCCGGATCCGCCGTACTCCTCGGGGACGTGCAGCCCGAGCCAGCCGAGCCCGCGCAGCTCGTCCCAGTAGCCGGGGCGCCCGTCGCCCTCCGCCTCGAGCAGGGCGCGGGCGGCGGCGCGGGCGCCGCGGGCGGCGAGGAACTCGCAGACGCTGTCGGCCAGGGCGCGGTGGTCATCGGTGATGGCGATCGACATGCCTCTTTATACCCGGACGTCCGGCTTGCTGGCCATGACGGGCCCGGCCCCGGGTGTTGCTGAGCGACCAGAACGGATAGAACTCCGAGCCCAGCGGCTTTCGGGTACGGAGCACCGGGGCATCGGAGAACTCGCAGAGCTGCCCGCTGGCGGAGTCCCTGGCCGGGCGCGCGATCGGGCCCGTGGTGCCGCCTCCCCGCCGCAAGATCGCGATAATCCAGGACGGCGGGTGGCCCTATTCGGCGGGGTTATCCGCCGGAGAGGTGCTCACCGGCCGCGCCGGGGACCCACCGCAGGGCCTTCTCGAAGTGCACGGTCGTCTTCTCCTGGCCGTCGCTGGTCAGCTGCAGGTCGTCGGTGACCGCCTTCATGATCTTCAGGCCGCGTCCGTGCTCGGCGGTGGCCGGCACCGTGCCGCCGGCCGGGGCCATGACCGCCGAGCCATCGCCGGTGTTCACCACCTCGATCACGCACCGCCCGTTCCTGGCGCTCGCCATCACCTCGTACTCCTCGCCGGGTCCGGCATGCAGGATCACGTTGGAGCACGCCTCGCTCAGCGCCAGCGCGATGTCGGTGCGGGTCTCGGTGGCCACGCCGAGGGTTTCCAGGCAGCCGTCCAGCACCTGGCGGCTGACCGGCACGCTCGCGGCGTCGCGCGGCAGGAACAGCACCATTTTGATCTCCACGCCAAACGCCATTTCCCCGGCGGGCGATTCCTAACCGTCCGGTCGGACACTCCGGCGGGCACCCGATAGCGTAGGCGCACGGGAGCCACCCCCGAAGGCGAGGACGATCCATGCGCGTGACCGCGGCCCGGCTGGTGCGGCACGGCGAGCCGCTCAAGGTGCAGGAGATCGAGCTCGGCGAGCCCGGCGAGGAAGAGGCCCTCATCGAGGTGGCCTACGGGGGCGTGAACCCGGTCGACCTGTACGGCGCGCAGGGCACGGTCGCGCGGGACGGCCCGGTGCCGCGCACCCTGGGCACCGAGGGCGCGGGGTTCGTGGACGGCCGGCCGGTCCTGGTGCGCGGGTTCGGCATCGGGACCATGCGCGACGGGCTGTGGGCCACCGCGGCGATCGTGCCCCGGGCCGCGCTCATCGATCTGCCCGAGGGCGTGAACCTGCCGCAGGCCGCGACGATGGGCGTGGCCGGGGTGACCGCGTGGCGCACCGTGACCGAGCTGGCCCAGGTGACCGCCGACGACACCGTGCTGGTTCTCGGGGCCAGCGGCGGGACCGGCAGCATCATCGTGTCCCTGGCGCACGGCATCGGCGCCACCGTGGCCGGGCAGACCGGCAGCGAGGCCAAACGGGACTGGATCAGCGCGGTCGGCGCCGACTACGTGGTCGTGTCGGACGGCGTCGGCCTGGCCGACGCCCTGGTCGATCTGCCGCCGACCGTGGTGTTCGACGCGCTCGGCGGCGAGTTCACCGGCGCCGCGATCGAGGCGATGCAGCCGCACGGCCGGCTGGTGCTGTTCGGCACGTCGGCCGGCGTCACCGGCCAGCTGCCGCTGCGGCAGCTGTTCCGCAAGGGCATCACCGTGCACGGCTACGCCGGCCTGCTGGCCTCCAACGAGGCCATCAAGGCCGCGCTCGGCCAGGCGCTCCAGGCGCTGGCGGCCGGCCAGTTCAGCGTGCCGATCGACTCCGAGCTGCCGCTGGATCAGGTCAACGTGGCGTTCGAGCTGATCAGGCGACGCCGGCTGCACGGCAACCTGGTGCTCGACACCGGCATCTAGCCCGGGGGCCCACCCGGAGCACGAGACGGGGCGTAACAAAATGCACGTGACTTCACCGGCGGCGTTCGTGCTGGCGTCGGGGTCGGCCGGGCGGCTGCGCCTGCTGCGCGCGGCCGGGATCGATCCCGAGGTCGTGGTCAGCGGCGTGGACGAGACCGTCGACGACGGCCTGGACACGGCGGCCGCGGTCGCCGTGCTGGCCGAGCGCAAGGCCGCCGTCGTGGCCGGAGCGCGGCCGGAAGCGCTGGTGCTGGGCTGCGACTCGATGCTGGATTTCGATGGTCGCGCCGTCGGCAAGCCGGCCTCGGCTCCGGAGGCGGCGGACCTGTGGCGGCGGCTGTCCGGGCGGGAGGGCACGCTGTGCACCGGCCACTGCCTGATCGCGCCGGGCCGCCGCCGGATCCGCGCGGTGGCGCGGACGCTCGTGCGGTTCGGCGCGCCGGCCGAGGCCGAGATCGCCGCCTACGTGGCCAGCGGCGAGCCGATGGCGGTGGCCGGCGGGTTCTGCATCGACGGGCTGGGCGCCCCGTTCGTCGAGGGCGTCGACGGCGATCCGGGCAACGTCATCGGGCTCTCGCTGCCGCTGCTGCGGCGCATGCTCGCCGACCTGGGCCTGGCCATCACCGACCTGTGGCGGGTGTGCGCCGGCTAGGACCCGGCGCGAAGCCGCTCCGGGAGGTCGGCCAGCGATTCCAGCCGCCGCGCGGCCGGGATGTCGTGCCTGCGCCCGGGGTCGATCAGGAACGCGGTCATGCCCGCGGCCACCGGCCCGGCGTAGTCGGCCTCGTAGGTGTCCCCGGCGAACACCGCGCTGGCCGGGGAGATCTCGAGGCGGCTCAGGGCCGCGGCGTAGATGGCCGGGTGCGGCTTGCGCCACCCGACCTCGACCGAGGTGACCACCGTGTCCAGGTAGCGGTCGATGCCCATGGCCGCGAGGTGCCCCTGGACCAGGCCGGCCTGGTTGGTGTTGCTGACCACCGCCAGCCGGTACCGCGCGGCCAGCCCGGCGATCAGCTCCCGGATGCCGGGCGGGTAGCGGATGCCCCGGCCCCACTCCCGCACGAGGGAACCGCCCACGGCGGCGGCCTCGTCCGCGGACGCGGCGCGGCCGAGCAGCCGGGCCAGCATGGCCGCCGCCACCTCGGCCATCGAGTACTCGCTGTCGTCGGCGGCGCTGCGCTGGTCGAGCCGGGCCGACTCGTCGGTCCAGGCCTGCAGGAAGCCGGGGTAGCCGGCGTCCGAGCCCAGGGAGCGCACCAGCGCGTGGGTGGCGTGGTAGCTCAGCTCGGCGGCGCCGGCCGAGAAGCCGACCAGCGTCCCGAAGAAGTCCAGCAGCACATGGGTGACGTCGGGCCGGGGCATCCCGCCATCATGGCCGATCCCGGCTCAAAGATCGACGGCGTAGCGGGCGACCGCGTCCTCGTCCCACTCCAGGCCGTTGCCGGGGACGTCGGGCAGGTGCAGCTGGCCCGAGCGGACCTCGAACGGCCGGGCCAGGACCGGGTGGGCCCAGTCCTGCCACTCCAGCCAGTGCCGGGTCGGCGTGACCCGCAGCAGGTGCCCGGACAGCTCCGGGTACAGGTGCGATGACACGGGGATGCCCGCCACCTCGGCGATCGCGGCGGCCCGCTGCCAGCCGGTCACCCCGCCGATCCGCATCAGGTCCGGCATGACCAGGTCGCAGGCCCCGGCCCGGATCGCGTCGTGGCAGGCGCGCGGGCCGTAGAAGTTCTCGCCCAGCATGACCGGCGTGGCGATGTCGCGGGCCAGCCGGGCGTGGCCGTCCAGGTCGTCGTACCGCAGCGGTTCCTCGATCCAGGCCAGGCCCTCGCCGTCCAGCGCCCGGCAGCGCTCCAGGGCCTGGGCCAGGTCGAGGCCCTGGTTGTAGTCGGCGACCAGGGTGACCTCGTCGCCCACCGCCGCCCGGACCGCGCGGACCGCGGCGAGGTCGTCGGCGGCCGATGGCCGGCCGACCCGGACCTTCAGCGCGCTGAACCCGCCCTCGGCGAGCAGTTCGAGCGCCTCGTCGGCCGCGGCCTCGGGCGGGATGAGCCCGAGCCCGTTGCTGTTGTAGGCGGGCACCGGCGCCAGCGTCCCGCCGAGCAGCCGGGCCAGCGGCAGCCCGGCCGCCTGGGCCAGCGCGTCCCACAGCGCGATGTCGAGCCCGGCCACCGCGTCTAGCGCCAGGCCCTGGTAGCCGGCCAGGCCGAGCCAGCCGCGGGCGCCCTGGTAGGTCTCGGCGGGGGCGACGGCCCGGCCTGGCAGCCCGGCGGCGAGGTCGCGCAGCGCCGGGAGCAGCGCGGCGGTGGCGGCGGGCAGGTACGGGGCGATGTAGCCACGGCCGGTGACGCCCTGGTCGGTGCGCACGTCGACGAGCACCATGGGCCAGCGAGAGAAGTCCCCGACCCGCGTGGCCAGCGGCCGCCGGAGCGGGACGACCACGGCCCGCACCGCGACGTCGCGGACCGTGAGCCCGCCGGGCGCGCCGTCGATCGGGCCGCTCATGGTCCTAGCATCCCCGCAACCGGCCGAAGCCATTCCGGCGCCGGCCCCCTAGGGTGGCGTTATGCCCGATCACGACGGATCGGTCGAGAGCTCGGCCCAGAACCAGGCCGCCTCGCCGACGGTGACCTCCGACGGAACGGGTGACCTGCGGTACGCCAGCGCCCGGGGCCGCTGGGTGCTGCTGGCCACCGTGCTCGGGTCGGCGATGGCCTCGATAGACGCCACCGTGGTCGGCATCGCGCTGCCGGCCATCGGGAAGGACTTCCACGCCAGCCTGTCCACGCTGCAGTGGGTGGTGACCGCGTACTCGCTGACCCTGGCCGGCCTGCTGCTGTTCTCCGGCGCCCTGGGCGACCGGTACGGGCGGAAGCGGGTGTTCCTGGCCGGCGTGATCTGGTTCGCCGTGGCCTCGCTCGTCTGCGGCATCGCGCCGAACGCGCCGATACTCATCGCGGCGCGGGCGGTGCAGGGCATCGGAGCGGCGCTGCTGACCCCCGGCAGCCTGGCGATCCTGCAGGCCTCGTTCCGGGAGCAGGACCGGAGCAAGGCGATCGGCGCGTGGACCGGCTTCGCCGGGATCGGCACCGCGATCGGCCCGTTCCTCGGCGGATGGCTGATCGCCGCGGCGTCGTGGCGGCTGATCTTCTTCATCAACCTGCCGCTGGCCGCCCTGGTCCTGGCCGTCGGCATCAGGCACGTGCCCGAGTCCGTTGATCCCTCGGAAACCGGACGGCTCGACATCACCGGCAGCGTGCTGGTGACGCTCGGCCTGATCGGGCTGACCTACGGCCTCATCAACGGGCCGTCGGCCGGCTGGACCAAGCCCGCCTCGCTGTCCATGCTGCTGGTCGGCGTGGTGCTGCTGGTCGCGTTCGTGCTCTGGGAGCGCCGCGCGGCCATGCCCTTGCTGCCGCTCGGGTTGTTCTCGTCGGCTCAGTTCAGCTCGGCGAACGTGGTGACGTTCGCGGTCTACGCCGCGCTGGGCGGCGTGTTCTTCCTGCTGCCGATCCAGCTCGAGCAGGTATCCCATTACAGCCCCCTGGAGGCGGGTGTCGCCCTGCTGCCGGTGACGTTCATCATGCTCCTGCTGTCCGCGCGCTCCGGGGCGCTCGCGGCGCGGATCGGGCCGCGGCTGCAGATGACCGTCGGGCCGGTGGTCATCGGGATCGGGTTGTTCCTGTTCGTGCGGGTCGGCTCGTCGGGGAGCTACGCGACCGAGGTGCTGCCCGCGGTGCTGGTCTTCGGATTCGGCCTGGCCATCAACGTGGCCCCGCTGACCTCGACCGTGCTGGCCGCCGCTCCGGCCGAGCATGCCGGGGTCGCGTCCGCGGTCAACAACGACGTGGCCCGGGCCGCCGGCCTGCTGGCGGTCGCGATCCTGCCCGCCGCGGCCGGGCTTTCCGCCACGTCGTACCTGAACGGGCCGGAGTTCTCGGCCGGCTTTCACCGCGCGTCGGTCATCTCGGCGTGCCTCTGCGTCCTGGCCGGCGTGCTGGCCGGCCTGACGATCAGGAACCCGCGCCGGGCCGCGGGGGCGGAGGAGCCGCCGCAGTTCCACTGCGGCCTGGACGGACCACCGCAGCCGAGCGTGGCGACGCCCGCCCGCACCACGCCCGCGCGCTGACGCCCGCCTTCGCGCGCTGACGCCTTCGCGCGCTGACGCCTTCGCGCGCTGACGCCTTCGCGCGCTGACGCCCGCCTTCGCGCGCTGACCTTCGCGCGCCTTCGCGCGCCTGCCCGGCGAAGCCCGCCGGCCGCGCCTTCGTGCCGCCCGGCCGTGGGCGATAATCCCGACAAATACCTCCATAGACCTCGCGGAAACGAGGTTGCCCCGCCCAAGATCGGGCGTGGCCCGGTTGCAGGGCGCCCTTTGGTGCCTCCAAATCGGGTATAAGGCATATAAGTGCCGGGCGCGAGGCGAACGGGGGATGGCGGGCCCGGGCGGTGGCGCGGGGGCGGCCGCTTTGGGGTGGTCCCCGGGTGAATTTCACGCCTTTGCGTCCGCCGCGATTCGTTCTTGGCCGCCTGATCCTAGCCAGATGGCGGATGTGCGGGCGGCCGGCCGGGGCGAGGCTGGATGTATTGCCGCAGCAACGGAGGAATCGCGAGCATGACCGGAGGTTTCTGGGCGCCCATTGTCATCCCGATTGTGGCGGCCCTCGCCCTTTTCTCCTGGATCGCCGCGGTGTACTACGCCGACGCCCACCCCGGCTGGCGCAACCAGCCCCGGCGGCCGGTACAGCACATCACCGGCATCCGCGACCCCATCGAGCCGGTCGAGGAACGCGAGCGCGAGCCGGCCATGACCACGCCCGGTGCCGAAGCGCCGCCGAGCACGCCGAGCCCGGCGGGCCAGGCCGGCGCCACCCCGCCGCGGCCGCGGACACCCAGCGAGAGCGAGCAGCTCGAGCGCCAGGCCCGCGAACGCCGGTTACGGCGCGATGAGCGCGTCGGTCAGGGGATCGGCCGCGGCCAGTCGCTCGCCCAGTTCGGCGCCGAGATGGTGCCGGGCGGCCACGGCCGCCGGGTCGTCGTACGGGACCCGGGCCCGGCCATCATCGCCGCCCAGATCAGGACCTTGAGCGGCAGGTCGAGCGCGGCCAGCGGCCGGGCGTGCGTGGCGCGGGGCTCGGTGCGCCATCAGCGGCGGGTCGTCCCTGATGAACTCGGCTGTTACGCGTAACATGAACCGATGGCTGAGACACGGGACTGTGAGCAGTGCGGCGTCGGCTTCACCCCGCGGCGCGAGCACGCGCGGTTCTGCTCGGCTCGGTGCCGGGTGGCGTGGAACCGCGAGCATACGGGGGATCGCGCGGCCGAGGAGAGCGCGCTCGACTGGTCCATGACGGCCATGCGCGACGCGACCGGACGGCTGCTGCGGGCCGCGCCGCGGGACCGGGCGCGCCCGTTCGCCGTGATCAGCGAGGCCGTGTGGTGGGTCACGATCGTCGACGCCACGCTGGTGCGCTATCACCCGGACACCTACGACATCGTCCTGGCCAGCCGGCCCGGCAAGGAGCGCCGGCTGATCGAGGAGACGCTGGGCGGCCTGCGCTTCGTGCGGAACCGGATGGGCCAGCATCTCGATCCCGTCGACTTCGTCCAGCCGAATGACGCCGAATCCGGCTCGCGGCCGAGCCACGGTTCTGGTTCTGGTTCTGGCTCCAGCGACGCCCAGCTCACGGCCTGGACGTGGAAGTCGGTGCCGCGGCCGGCGCTGGACTCGCTGCCAATGCGCGGCCAGGAGTGGGAGATGACGCGCTACCGCGCGTACGAGGCGCAGCTCGCCGGTCACAGCATCGGCGAGACGTTCGGGCGGGCCGTTGATTTCCTGAAGCTCGCCGCCGGGCAGGCCGTCCCGGCGGCCGAAGCGGGCGCGCGCGAGGCCGATGGCGCGCGCGAGGCCGACGGCGCGGGCGTTTCCTGACCGGCCCGGACCAAGCGACGGCCGGCCGGGCGAGGCGACGGCTCAGAGCCAGCCTCGGTCGTCGGCGGCCCGGACGGCCTCGGCCCGGTTGCGCGCCCCGGCCTTGGCGATCGCGGCCGACAGGTAGTTGCGCACGGTCCCCTCGGACAGGAACAGCTGCCGGGCGATCTCGGCGACCGTCGCTCCGGGGCGGGCGGCGACCAGCACATCGCGCTCGCGCGCGGTCAGCGGGGAGGCGCCGCTGGCCAGTGTGGCCGCGGCCAGCGCCGGATCGACGACGCGCTCGCCCGCCGCCACCCGGCGGATGGCGTCGGCGAGCTGCTCAGGCGGCGCGTCCTTGACCACGAACCCGCACGCGCCGGACTCCATGGCCCGCCGCAGGTAGCCGGGACGCCCGAAGGTGGTCAGGATCAGCGAGCGGCATCGCGGGACCTGCTGGGCGAGCACGCCGGCGGCGGCGAGGCCGTCGATGCCGGGCATGTCGATGTCGAGCAGCGCGACGTCCGGATGGTGCTCCTGGGCCGCGGCGACCACCTCGTCGCCCCGCCCGACGGCCGCGACCACCTCGAAGTCCTCCTGCAGCCCGAGGAGCGCGGCGAGGGCGCTGCGGATGAGCTCCTGGTCGTCGGCGAGCAGGAGCCTGATCATCACGCGCTCCCGGCCGCGGCCAGCGAGACCCGCAGCCGCCAGCCCCTCGGCCGCAGCGGCCCGGCCTCGACGACCCCGCCGGCTGCGGTCACCCGCTCGCGCAGCCCGGACAGGCCGGTTCCGGACGGCACGGCGTCGGCGGTGCCCAGGCCGTCGTCGACGATCTCGACCGAGTCCGACGCCAGCCGGACCGCGCACGACCTGGCGTGCGCGTGCCGGACCACGTTGGTCAGCCCCTCGCGCACCACCCAGCCGAACAGCTCCTGGTGCACCGGGTCGACCACGTCGACCGCCCGCGGCAGGTCGGCGGTAACCCCGGCCGCGCGCAGCAGTTCGCGGCCCGTGGCCAGCTCCCCGGCCAGCGTCACGTCGCGGTAGTTGGCGACGGCGGCCCGCACGTCGCCCAGCGTTCGCCGGGACAGGGCCTCCACCTCGGCCATCTCCTGGACCGCGCGGTCATGGTCGGCCGCGCCGAGCCGGCAGGCCAGGCCGGCCTTCACCGTGATCGTCGTCAGCGAGTGACCGAGCAGGTCGTGCAGGTCGCGGGCGATCCGGTAGCGCTCGTTCTCCGCGGCCAGGGCCGCGAGCTGGGCCCGGGCGTCGGCGAGCGCGTGACTGGCCTGCAGTCCCCGGACCGAGCCGAACACCGAGAGCGCGACGACCGGGATCGCGATCGGCGTGACGTCATCGAAGGCGTGGCCGATGGTTTCGTGCCAGGCCGGGATCATGGCCGGGACCAGGAGCGACGCCAGGGTCAGCCCGATGACGATCGGCAGCGAGCGGGCTCCGAGACGCGCCACGGTGAGGATCGTGATGAACACGCACATCACGAACGCCGCGTCGCGGGCGAACGGCAGTTCGGCCACGAACAACGCGCAGAGGATGGCGTAGAGGGTCCAGAACCGCCCGGAGGCCGCGCCCGCCCCCGGCACGGCCAGGACGGCGTACGGCCTCAGCGAGAGCGGCGCGATCGCGATCAGCCAGGCCACGCAGAACGTGACGAGGATGGCGTAACCGGCGATCGCGCCCGCGCCGCGGGAGTCCTTCGACACCGCGAGCGCCACGTAGAGCATGTAGACGAGCAGCACCACCGGGAAGATGAGCCGCCGCGGCCCGTGGATCCACGGGTGCTGATGCGCGGCAAGCCGCGCGTCAGCCGGGGCGGCCGTGGAGGCATCGGGGTCCATATCGATCCAGGTTACTGGCGTTCGCGCGGCTCAGGCCCGGCTCGTATCCCGGCGGTAGGCCAGGACGGCGAGCGGGACCAGGGCGGCGGTCCACACGGCGATCACGATCCAGCCCTCGGCGGGCCAGCCGCCCCCGCGCAGCGCCACCTTCCCGGCCTGCACGAGCCAGTAGGACGGCAGGGCCTTGATGATCTCGAACATCGGGCCCGAGTGCGCGATCTGGAACCCGTACACCCCGCCCAGCAGGCAGAACAGGGTCACGATCCCGCCCACGGCCGGAGCCGTGGCATCGGCGCCGATCAGATGGCCGATCACGATGCCGAGGACGGCGAACGGAATCAGGCCGACGAGCAGCAGGCCGACCACGGTCAGCCACTGGCCGGCCGAGAGCCGCACGCCCAGCAGGGTCCCGGCCAGGGCCAGCAGCGCGATCGCGAGCAGCGCCCTGAGGTAGCCGCACAGCATCTTGGCCCGCAGGTAGGTCGAGGCCCGCAGCGGAGTGATCCGCATCTGCCGGGTCCATCCGGCCGCGCGGTCGGCGGCGATGATCGCCCCGCCGGAGATCACCGAGGCCATCGTGCCCAGGGTGGCCATCGCGGCCATGAAGTAGACGGGGAAGGCGGTCCCGTTGAACATCGCATGCCGGTTCTCGCTCGCGACCGCGAAGTAGAGCACCAGCGGGAACGCCAGCGTCAGGATGAGGAACCTCCAGTTGCGGAAGTTTCTGAGCACCTCGTAGCGCAGGTAGGTGGCGCTGGTCATCGGGTCTCCAGTTCTTCGTCTTGGACGTGGTCGTCTTGGACGTGGTCGTCGTGGTCGTCGTCGGCGGTCAGCGCGAGGAACGCCTCCTCGAGCCCGGAGCCGTGCACCTCGATGTCGCGCGCCTCGGGGAACCGGCCGAGCAGCCCGCGCAGCGCCGCATCTGAATCGGTGCAGGTGAGGATCACCGCGTCACCGTGCCGGTCGGCGGTGATCACGCCGGGTAGCGCGGTGAGCTGGGCCAGCCCGGCGTCCGGCAGCGTGGCGCGGATCGTGCGGCCGCCCACCCTGGCCTTGATCTCGGTCGCGGGACCGTCGGCGACGATCCGTCCCCGGGCCATCAGGACGATCCGGTCCGCGTAGGCGTCGGCTTCCTCGAGGTAGTGCGTCGCGAAGATCACCGTCTTGCCCTGCGCCGCGACCGAGCGCGTCGAGGCCCAGAACTCCCGGCGGCCCTCCACGTCGAGGGCCGCGGTCGGCTCGTCGAGCAGCAGCAGGTCCGGGTTCGCCACCAGCGCGATCGCAAAGCGGACGCGCTGCGTCTGGCCCCCGGACAGCCGGTTGGTCGGGCGGTTGGCGAACCCGGACGCCCCGGTCTGCTGCAGCGCCTCGTCCACGCCGAGCGGACGCGGGTAGAGCGAGGCGACCATCGTGACGAGCTCGCGGACGGTGAGGTGGTCGATCAGCGACCCCGTCTGCAGCATGCCGCCGACCACGCCGGCCGCCACGGCCCGCGCGGGCGACATGCCGAACAGGGAGATGCGGCCGGAGTCGGGCTTGGTCAGGCCGAGCACCATGTCGATCGTGGTCGACTTGCCCGCGCCGTTCGGGCCGAGGAGCGCGACCGTCTCGCCGGGAGCGATGCTCAGGTCGATCGAGCGGACCGCGCGCACGGGCCCGTATGACTTGGAGAGGTGCGACAGGACGATCGCCGCACCGGGAGCGTTGCCGATATCCATGGCACGAGGGTGTCGCGCCGCGGGGTGGCTGCTGTAGTGCCGGCGCTCATCAGTCCCGCGTGACAAATGTCAGACGGCGAGCCGCTCCCGCCGGCCGGAGCCGCGACCGGGCCTGCTACGGGGCCGGCTGCAGCACCGCGCCGCCGATCGACACCATCCTGGCCTCGATCATCGATACCAGGACCCGGCACGGCGTGTCCTGGCTCGGGTTGCGCCACTGATGGCTGGTCCCGCGCTGGACCACGATGTCGCCCTGATACAGGCGGACCAGCGTGCCCTGGTCCAGTTCGAGCTCGAGCTCGCCCGACAGCACGAAGAGGTAGTCGATCGACAGGGTGCGGTTCCGGGGCGAGGCGTAGCCGGGACCGAATTCCACGATGCGCAGCACCGAGGCGGTGCCGGTCAGCGACCGGCCGTCGTCCTGAAGGTCGATTTCGACGTCCACCGAGTTGTCGGCCGGGACCGTGCCGGTCGCCCAGATAACCGCGCTCCTGACGTTTTCGCCGGGAAGGCCCGGTACGGCCACCTTCTCGTCCGCCTGCACGACCGCATGCCCCATCACGTCATGTGCCGTCACGACTCGCCTGACTTTGTCGCCCATGGAGGCCTTTCTCATCGTCAGGGCCGGTTCTTCCCGGGGGGCGAGACGGGCGGCATAGCTCCCGGCCAACATTCGGAGTAACGTCGCCTATTACTTTGATGCAGGTGGCGGGGCCGGCACATCACGTGCCCGCGTAGTTCGGGGGACGCGGCAGATGATGCGATATGGGTTATTCACGACCAAACCTTGCGCTGCGGCAGGCACGTGAGCGTTTCGTATCGACCATGCAGCTCGACGGTCAGGTGCGGGAGGAGATCGCGGCGTCCTGGCGGCGCTCGGTATCGCACGGAATCATGCCCGACCGGCTCAGCGTGCCGTACCAGGCCGAGGTCGACGGCGGACGCCTGGAGCGCGCCGCGCGGCCGGTGGCCGACCAGCTCAGCCAGGACCTGGCCGGAACCGGCGTGAGCCTGGTGCTGGCCGACGAGCAGGCCCTGATCATCGACCGGCGGGTGCCCGATCACGACCTGCGCGCCCAGTTCGACCGGATCCCGCTGGCGCCAGGGTGCCACTTCGGCGAGGAGAGCATCGGCACCAACGCGGTCGGGATGGCGCTGCGCCAGGAGAGCGCGGCCCTGGTGGCGGGCGAGGAGCACTTTAACGACACCCTGGCCGCCCTGATGTGCTCGGCCGCGCCGGTCGTTGACCCGGCGACCGGCCGCATGATCGGCGCGGTCGGGCTCACCA
>Ga0335073_10004617_pt1 | contig 19269 bp, 23 predicted proteins | sample Lox_Sample_22_FD_207093 | JGI IMG/M metagenome (GOLD analysis project Ga0335073, IMG submission 207093) | Soil microbial communities from Loxahatchee National Wildlife Refuge, Florida, United States - Lox_Sample_2.2 | ecosystem: Environmental > Terrestrial > Soil > Wetlands | place: USA... | reverse complement strand
GACTGCGGGAGCTACATATCGGAATAAAGTTAGACTTACGCTCAAGGCGATCAAGCAGATTGATGCGACGTATCAGTTCATGAGTTCTTGTGCTGATGATTAGATATGTTACCGCGCGTTAGGGAGTTGAGATCGTCGTTGTGTGGCAAAGCGAAGAGGTTTGAATATCCTTAAAAGGCGTTCCTGGATTGTAGCTAGATCGTTCACGTACTACCTGTATTCCCAAAGAAATGTGATTGCAATTGGCCAAGTTTGTGACAATTTCATGCACAGATTTGGATTATTTGACGGCGAGGGAGAGATGATAAATTGATTTATATGACATAATTCTCGACATAATGAAAATATGTCCTTGTTTCCGAACTGTTGATCAAGCGCCCTATCCCCAACACAATGACGACGTTTCTCTACTAATCCACCTTTCCAAACCTTCGAGTCATCTGAAACCATAGCACTGCCTGTTGCGTGTATTTGGACGAGAGATACTTAATGACTTCGCATTTACTTGCGCGTGAGATCTGACCCCTGAAAGAAGTCAACACTTGTCGACCAAGAGTCTTACCAGGGCCTCGCCCAATCGTTCCGGCAACTGCCGAAACTGCGCTGCATCGTCTCGCAGCTTGTCTATACGTACCTTATACGCAGCCAACCCCTTCCCGTCCAGGTCCATTTCCTCATCCGTCCAAATTCCTATATCAAACTGGGGTTCGAAATAGGAACGTAACTCGGCGGCAGCAGGGAATAGGTTTTCCGGGGGAGTTTCTTCGAATTCTCGTGATGGTGCCCATATGTATGGCGGCCGCCAACCTGACACCGTGATGTCGTTCAATTTTGGGCAGGAATCGACAAACTTGAGGAGCAACGATACGTTAAAACACCTTCCGGTGAGATAATAGACGTCGAGGAGCTCCAATTGGTGAAGGTTGGTCAAAGATTGGAGACTCGTGATACATTCTGCGTATGGAAGACGGACTTGTTGAAGGTTTGGACAGGATCGCGCAAGTTGATAAAGATCGTCGTTGTCGACGTTGCTTGTCTCCGAGAACTGGATTTTGGTTAGCCGCGGGCAGTTGCTGGCGATGGTTGAGATTAGTCCCCTGGGTGTCGGACACTGGAGAGTCAAAGTTTTGAGATTCTTAGCCGCAATAGTCGTGATGCGCATTGCATGCCATTCATCCTTCCGAACCTCGTGTTTTTGAAGACCAAACAAAACTGCCAAATACTCGAGTTCAGTCATTTGTTGCAAAATCATGACCAGGGAGTCCGTCCACCGTTTCTGATCAATGTTCGGCGGCAGATCAAGCTCGAGACTTACGAGGCGCGGAAAACTCAGATGAGTGAGCTGAGAGGGGATTGGAATGGGGTCGGACAACGAGACGACGTTGAGATTCGGCAGTTGTGAGATACTAGTCCAGAAGGTCGTTTCGGCCTGTACATTGCTTGGACTAGCAAATCTGCTAAGAAATTTCGCTTTTAATTCCTTCAACCCCTCCAGATACTGGAATCGAGGCGCCCAACTTGCAAATGGCATTGAAGAGATAGTAAGCCGGTCGACGTTTGATTCGATATTGGACATCATGTCTTCAAGGCCAACTGTTGAACCGCTATAATCGAGTTCGAGTCGTTGAATGTTCATTTGTCCGACGCGCCTCGTAATTTCCAACACAGTACGATTAAGCGCCTGGGCGATATTGCTGCAATCGGGCGGGTAATTGCTGGGATCATAGAGGCCGGCAATGAGGCTCATTCGGTCTGCTGAATCAATGTCTTGAAGCACTTGAAGATAGGCATATAAATACTCGAAAAGGGCCTCGAAATGTAATTTTGAAGGAATCCAGAACTCCGTCTCAAGATAAACGAGGAGCTTGATTGTCCGAACATACGAAAGAGCTCGCTTCGAAGCGGTGTGGGGATAGTTGGATATATTCTCTGGCCACTCGCGAGTGGGACTGAGAAGCAGAATGCGCCAGAGGCTGGGCATGGCGAGATGATAGAATCGGCGGCATGTTCTGGCCACGCTGGCCAAGTCGCGGGCGGCCGCAAGAACTTCCTTCTCAGGGAAAAGGGCCTTATTGAACGTCAAATTACTGATGATATCGAGAAGAAGCTCGTTTGGAAGGGTGGTGAGATGACATCGAGAAGCTAAAATTCACCTTAGCGTTTTGAATTTTGTAAATAGGGATGTACGGCGTTGTCGTCGTCGATGTCGGCGAGCCATATCGGTCGTGGGCAGGGTGTCGGAAGTGTAGCCATGATCATCGGAACAATTTATATATGTCTTGTGTGCACGGGCCGCTTGCGCCTGCTGCTGCATGCCAGCAAACTCCTTGAAAAGCGCGCGCCGATCGCCATTTCAACAACATCCGCTTTGTTGACGACGTGGCCATGTCGGTCGACCTCGACTGGTCCAAGCTCGATGAAATCCTTGCAGAACGAGTGCGGGACTCTCTCAATGAACGCTTTCAATCTCTGTCCCTGCCCTCAATGCTCAAGTCGATTGAAATCGTCTCCTTTGAGTTCGGCTCAATTCCACCCTCCATCGAAATCCAGCACATCACAGATCCGTATCCCGAGTTCTACGAAGAATCATACGAGGATGAAGAACACGAAGAAACAAACGAATCAGACCCTCCAGACTACACTAGTCAACAGTATGACCATGACAGCATGCCTCCTCCATCACAATTTTCCAGTCCCGATCGACGGCCATCACGACAACGACCAACGAGTTATGTCGAAGCATGGGCCCCGCCGTTCTTTCCGCAGGGCGTCAATGTCGGTGGACGACCAGGACAAGTGTTCCCTCCTTTCTTCCATGCCACACCTGGAATGATGGGCTCGGGAATAACAACTCCAACGTGGATGCCGGGAACAAATTTTGCTCCCCGCGGACCTCCCTCACGATCTGTAGCCTCATCTTCAGCGGTCGATGCAGAAAGTGTGCACACCCTACGATCAACGCCGGAACCGAATACCTCTGATACAAGCACTATCGGCTCTTTCCGTCCTCGATCCGATACCATTGATACGACCATGTCTTCTCCCCCTCGAGCACCGCCTCCGCAGTTACATGCCCTTGGATCCTTCTCTCGACCTACTACAGCCCAATCAACGGCGCCAGAAGCCCCTCAAACATCCGACACAGACATCCAAATCATTGCTCGGATACACTACGAGGGTAATCCACGAGCTCAAATTCAAGCCGAGCTGGACTTTAATTACCCGTCATCGAGTTTTATATCTCTGCCCATCCGACTTACTTTAACCGGAATATCGTTTTCTGGGCTGGCATTGATTGCGTATATACGGAATAGAGTGCATTTCTGTCTTTTGGAGGACGAGGATGACGATGACGACAAATGGGAGCATATGTTACGTGAAATACATCTGGAAAGTGAGATTGGCGAACGCGGCAAAGGTGTATTGAAGAATGTTGGGAAAGTGGAACGGTTTCTGTTGGAGCAGGGAAGGAGGATTATCAGCGAGGAATTCGTCTTTCCTTCTTTCTATACATTTATACTCTAAATGTGATTCCCGGGGTAGCATAGAAGAATCATCGCAACTTTCATGCCCGCTGATTTTCGACGTGTCGTGCCGATCGGCGAATTTTCTCCTTGACACGCAAGTCTGTCCTTCATTGAGGATGACGGAACGAATAGCTCTAAAGGAAGAGAAGGAGGCTTTCGTAGCCAATCTCCCCGGCGGCCCGATCTCTGAAATCAATGCAGTCACTGTCGTCGCCTTGGTACATCCACCCAATCTTCCACATTGACCCATTCAGTCTGCGTATGCTCTGTGGGCAGCATTACAGACACGAACACGCGCGACCGACGTCCGGCGGTATGGCGTTGCTGCATATATTCTCGATGTAGCGCTGAACTCGTTCGGATTGTTATTCTCCATAACGACCTACTCGTCACACCCAATCCTCCTGAACATCCTTCTCCTCACTCCTGCATTGTACTTTTACTTTCAACCAGCATACTCTCCCACCGCACCTCAAAAGCTAGCGGCAAAAGAAAACGGGAAGAAGCCTACGAAGGGGCAGACGGCGCTTTCCGTGTCTAACCACAATCCGTTCGTCACGGCGTATCGAGGAGGAATGATGGTGATTACTTGTCTGGCAATTTTGGCTGTCGACTTTAAAGTCTTCCCCCGCAGATTCGCAAAGGCTGAGACTTGGGGGACATCTCTCGTACGACTCCTTCGGATGACTTGAATTGAATATAGATGGACTTGGGAGTTGGGTCGTTTGTGTTTTCAAGTGGGCTTGTTTCTTCGCGGCAGAAAGAATCGACAGTATTGAGACAACTCTCGGTTGCGTTTCGATCCAGTTCCATGATTCTGTTTCTTGGGATCGTGAGGATGATTTTGATCAAGAAGGTGGAGTATCAGGTGCAGAATCATTTTTTTCCCGAGATAATAGTAGGAACATGTTACCGAATATGGGGTACACTGGAATTTCTTTGTTACATTAGGAATGCTGCCACCTTTTGTCACGCTGTTACGGATATTGAAATGGAACAAGGTGCCATATTCAGTCTTCGCAGTTATCATCATTGGCGGGTACCAATGGGCAATGTACAATGTGGGAATACGTGGATATAACACTATCATCGAGTTCGTTGTAAAGAGCGAACGGACAGATCTGTTCAATCAGAACAGGGAGGGAATCTTCTCCTTTCTTGGTAGTTGCCTCCGTTGATGAGATTAACGGCAGGATATCTGTCAATATTCCTTGTCGGAATGGATATTGGGAATCTCATACTAGCCGCATCACCGCCTGCACTGCTGAACATTAAATCTCCACGGACGAGGACATTTGTCTGGCTCATCATCTGCTCAATCGTGTCTATGGCAGCGTTACAATTGACGGGAATATACACAAAAATAGAAGTCAGTCGCCGCTTTGTATTGCCTTCCCCATGAGACTTGCTAATATAGGCAAACCTTCCGTACGTGCTGTGGACAGTAGCCTACAACACGACTTTCCTGCTTGGCTATCTCACCGTTCAGACGATATTCTTCCCAAATCCAAATACGCTGTATATTGACGCTGTCCCGTGGACATTGGATGCGTTTAATCGCAATGGTCTTGCGATCTTCCTGTTGGTAATATCCAAGGAATTGCTGGACTGATGTAGGCGAACGTCTTGACCGGAACGATTAATTTAACGATCAATACATTAAAAGTGACGAATTTTCAGGCTATGGTTGTCCTGAGTATCTACACGCTTGTCTTGAACGGAGTTGCAGGAGTTTTGCATTACAAAGGATGGAGAATAAAGATTTAACGAGTAGCTTCGCCTAATTTATTTATCCTCTCATTCACATGTGGAACAATTATTCGCAGTGTCCATGTGGTACCAACTGGCTATCGGCGGCTAATTCACTATGGGCGGTTTCGATGTGCGAAACGTTCCACGTTTCAACTGCTTTCAGAGACCGATTCCCTGCACCTCATGCAAAAGTTTTCTAGGTAAACGACCTTATCTTGATTCATTCCAACAACTCATAGATTTTGGCGTCGAAGCCGCAACATAGCGGATGCTGAAGCAATACAAAGAGGTGCTTCAACATCCCCTCGCACAAGCGAGACCCTCACTGAGCCTCGTCAACCTGAGGAAGTCTTCCATGAAGAGGGACCGGTTCTTGAATCTCATTGGACTACACGGGGTGTCGAAACACTTGGGCACAGAAGAGAGATTGCAAAAAGCGATGTTGGTCTAGTGCACGAGGTACCCTTCGTCTCCTCTTGGCTATGCTGATAGTCTTTCAGATTATAGATGCAAAGACTTACAAGGTAAATAGGCTGTCCTTGACTGCTTCTCACTGCCAGAGTTTTGCCAGAAAACTCGTACGGCCGCTCGGTGATCTCACAGAAAAGGATGTGCAAAATGAATTACGTGCTATTAAGAAGCTATGCGAAGATAACTCACATCTCAATTTGGTATTCGTTTTTGGTCACGGACAATTCTTCGACGCAAAATCTCAATTGTCTTGGTTCTATATTGACATGGAGCTCTGTGACTTCGATCTCCATGACGCCATTCAAGATCGACAATTATTGTCCCATACCCGAACTCCAAATCCTGCAAAACGTGAAGCAGAGAGGAAGAGTTGGAATGTATGATGGCGTTGTTATGGGACCTCACCTCGGGTGTCATTTTTATGCATGGGCTGGGGGAGATACATCGGGACTTGAAGCCTCACAACGGTAAAATCGCTTTTACCTTGTGTCTAATGTTATAGTCCTCTATCATCGTGGCAGTCCCAACTGGAAGATTGCCGACTTTGGCATGACCGTTGAGGGGAGCTCCACCAGAGGGCGAACTACCCACTTTCGTACAGGCACTCCATGTTATCGTGCTCCGGAATTCTTCCGAAATATCCCAACCTATACAACAAAAGTCGACATTTTCGCAATCGAATGCATCATGTTCGAGTTCATGACGGGTCGAAGGGCGTTCGCAGGGGATATGGAACTGGTCTTGTATGCTGCTGGCGGAGAGGGGTTGATCTTTTTGCCTCCTCGCTTTCGCACCGCAACGAATGAGTTTCTTGAAACATTGACAAGACAACTGTTAAAAGTACAAGTGGAGAAACAACCGTCCACGACGACATTGTGACAAAAGCTGTCCGGAATCCCGGAAGCGTCGCCCAAATCTATGAATATTGGTCATACAGATCGCAATTTCAGCTGGGTAGTTGCGGATGATGGAGACCTCACACATGTGGAAGTAATTGGTCGCGGGGGCTCCGGTGACGTACATAAGGTATTTGAGTTGGCTGTTCTGAGGCTTATTGACCGTAGATCTAAAACACTGTCACGGACAAGGTAGATTCATTTCATCTTATTACTGTCAGATTTTTGCCAGGAAGTTAATTAGAATTTCCGCATTTACAGCATGGATTGATATCGAAACGGAATTTCGTGCGATTAAAACCCTTTATACCCGAGGTCCAAGTAAGTATCTTGTAGAAGTATTTGGATATGGGCGATTGAATGACAATGTTTTCTTCATTGATATGGAGCCCTGTGGGCAAGATTTACACGTGTATATCAACGGGGAAAGTGCAGTCGCCTAACGAGGGGTGGATACATCTCGAGTGCAGGTCATGTGGGAAATTACGAGTGGAGTCGAGTTTATTCACGGATGCAATGCAGTAAATCGGGACTTGAAACCGTGTAACAGTAGGGTCCGTACTCAGAACTCAACTAAGACTCGTTCTATACTCGTTGACGGATAAAGTCTGGAAACTTGCAGACTTCGGACTCTCATCCGACCAGTCTGGATATATTCGTGTTGAAGACCGTGACGGCGTGGGAACTCGTGGCTATCGTGCCCCAGAAGTGATGACCTTCGATGATCGCTCATTCACAAACAAGGGTGATATTTGGGCTCTCGGATGTATAATCCTCGAGCTAGTAACTGGGGCTCGAGCGTTTGAAAACGAGCATACGGCCATTCAGTACTACTCCCAGTCCGGACAAACAGAATTCGGGAATATGCGAGTTGCGATCGATCAATATCTTGCCGGATTTCGTCTCGACCCAGAAGAGCGTCAATGGATGTCCAGACGACTTGTCTCTACGTTGAGCGTCGATCTCATCGCACGGCCCACGGCGTAGGAATAGAAAGGCATATTCCACACCCTGCTAAACGCAATTGCGGCCGGGCAACGTCCAGGAGGGACGTAAATATATCTCGCCTGTATGCAAGGCTATTTCAGTTCTTTATGGCATATTGGTATCGATTGTAGTAAGTAGATGAATCACGTCTTGTTCCTAGGGGTCAGATCTATTGCTTTGCATGGATATCAGGGGATTATTATTGCGGTCAGTGGTTGCGTTGATATGGAAAACCACTTTGACTTTACCTGAGATACCATCAGTTCAACAGCCATTTCAAGGTGGAATACACGTGAAGCTGCTGCAGACGCTATGGCACTGTTCATTAACACAACTCAAGTTCCTTTGGAAAAAGGTTACTTGACGATCGTTCGGAGATGGCCATCATGCGATCTCTAGACACCACACCTCATAAAAAGCTTAACACCACCAGGCAATCCGATCATACACGAGTGGGAACGCACGGTTATGAGGTATTGAGAAGATCCGGAACAAAAGCTACTTATTTGGACATTCGTCTATGACAGTATGTATGAAGATATCAGCAATTGTACCACACAGCACGCTCAAGCCTTCCACACCCTTTTTACTCCCTCCACAATCCCTACTTGTCAGCACATGCTACACGTTCTAGGAGCATACCAACATCATTGACTTGAAACTCGTATAGCCCCACCAAGACGACGACCGTAGCAAGTCTCAATCCCCAATGGAAGACAATATAAGTCTTTGGATAACGCCGTTTCGGAATATAATCCGTGACCATGGCGTCAAATCCAATGTGTGAATGCAACACGACGGCACTGCCGATGAGAGCGTCGAGGACAGGGGTGCTTGATCCGGTGACGAAGGGTGTGACGATGAGGGGGACTAATGCGACGGAGAGGGCACGTTCAAATACCCAGTGGTACGATCCATGGGCTTTGTGTGGTTCCTGAATTCTGACGGGATCGTTGACTGTTCCCTCGATTACCTCTGAAATAGCAAGTCAGCGTCGGACCAAGAAGATGGGGAGATTACGTGGGCCAGGAGGAAGGATTCGAACTGCGTTTGTAGTGCGGAAGAAGAGTGGTCGAGCTAGATTGTCAGATTTGTGTTCGCAGCGTTAGAATCGGGGAAATACCGGTTGTGAATTGACGTGATAGAATTGGGGATGACAAGGACTGTTTTGAGAAGACAGATGGACGGAGCATGAGTCGCAGAGAAGAAGCCATGATGGATTGACAATGGATGAGATCAAACAGACTCGTCTCCCTTGTCGACCAAGTTGCGTCTTCCCGGTGACTTTTGTCCTTTCTTGTGGACTGTGGTGGAGATTTCGAGGCTGGGCTTCCCGAAGCTGACTCTGCCCCGTCTGATTGGCTGTGGATGGCTGCCATTACGTGATCCGTTCACCTTCTCGGGACACAGACAGAAATTCCCGACTTTGATCAGACGTCGGACGAAGTGTTGGTGATCCATCCGTCGTCCATTTTTCATCGGACGGTCCCCTTCTTTTGACGAGTCAATTGATCCCATCCTCGTCTCCATTGGACCTCCGCCATGTCTGCATCACGACTCCTTGTCCCCTCTGCTCTCTCCCGCAGAGCAACATCCCTCATCCGTCCACAACTTCGATCCTCCTCGCCCATCATCCGTCGAGCGCTTGCTACACCCGCAAACTCGCTCATCCGACCGACTCAGACAACCACCCTCCCAAACGGCCTCTCCGTCGCCACAGAATACTCTCCCTATCTACAGACTGCAACAGTCGGAATCTGGATCGATGCCGGATCCCGCGCTGAAACAGATGCCACCTCCGGCACGGCACATTTCCTCGAACATCTCGCATTCAAGGTAATTCCCACACCTCTAGGCGTCTGGGTAGGTTAAGCTTGTAGGGAACCACGTCTCGTAGCCAAACACAACTGGAACTTGAAATTGAAAACATGGGAGCCCATTTAAATGCCTACACAGCCCGTGAACAAACCGTCTACTACGCCCGCTGTTTCAAGCAAGACGCACCCGCCTGCGTCGACATCATCTCCGACATCCTCCAAAACTCCAAATTCGAGGAAAACGCAATCGAAAGAGAACGAGAAGTCATCCTCCGAGAACAAGAAGAAGTAGACAAACAGTACGAGGAAGTCGTCTTTGACCATTTACATGCCACAGCCTTCCCCGGCCAACCTCTCGGGCGCACCATCCTCGGTCCCAAGGAGAACATCTTGAGCATCAAACGGAACGACCTCGTCGAATACATCAACAAGAATTACCGTGCTGACAGGATGGTTCTCGTGAGTGCGGGCGGTGTGCCGCATGAGGATGTCGTCAAGTTGGCAGAAAAACATTTCGGCAAGATTCCACCGAGTGGCACTTATACCAATCTCGGGGACTCGTCGGCAAAGGCTACTCCTACGTTTGTTGGCTCGGAAGTTCGTATTCGGGATGATACGATGCAACATGCTCACATCGCGCTTGCTGTAGAGGGAGTGGGACATAAACATCCTGATTACTGGACCATGCTCGTCATGCAGGCTATTGTCGGGAACTGGGATAGAGCATTGGGAAGTGCGCCTCATTTGGGAAGTCGATTCAGCTCCATCGTCGCAAAGAATGGATTGGCAAACAGTTTCATGAGTTTCTCCACTTCCTACTCCGACACTGGGTTATGGGGAATCTACTTTGTCAGCGAAAACCGTGTCCAACTCGACGATCTCGTACACTTTTGTCTTCGAGTATTTACCCCCCACTTTGCGATCGGAAAACTAATGTATGTAGGAATGGTGTCGTTTGTCCATCTCGGTGACTGAAGCTGAAGTTGAACGTGCAAAGGCTCAACTCCGTGCATCGCTTTTACTTTCCCTTGACTCGACTACTCCAGTCGCCGAGGACATTGGACGTCAACTCGTCACCACCGGACGTCGTATGTCTCCCGAGGAAATCGAAAAGGTCGTCGGCGGAGTCACCGTCGCGGAAGTCCGTCGCGTTGCCAATGAGAAGTTGTGGGATAAAGATCTCGCCATTTCTGCTCGTATGACCTCTTGATTAGTGGAAAATGCTAACGGCTAGTTGGTCCGATCGAAGGATTGTTGGATTACCAGAGAATCAGAGCCGACATGACTACTAACGCTTGGTAGAGAGTAGCACGAGTACATCATTTTTTAGCCTCATGTAAAAGATATTAGAGAGCAACGAGTTTCAAATTGTAATCTCTTGCACCCGAGTTCACCTTTCTTTAGAAGATGGATGACATCAAAGGGATGGTCGATATACTTCGAAAGGCCTTGATATGAGACGTTTAGAGATTTTATTCGCCTGCAGATAGTTTTAGTGGCCCCCATACCCCCCATTCCTCCCTCAACTAGTCAATCAGATTATAATAAATCCCAGAATCAACGCCAGAGCCCAACAACTATCTCTTTAGGCTAAATATACGGAGAACGAACGTGTCGACCGTTTCGACCACCAGTCGCGGAACTCTCACTCCCAGAGGGGTGGGAGATCCATGAACAATTTCCACAGAGGCCAGTCGTCAGAAGACTGTATCCAAATCTCTCGCATCGAAGACGGCACATTGGACATGCTTAATCCCTGTATAAAATCTTCAACGACTCTGAATGGAATTTTGGAACGAAAATGGGCCGAAGAATTATTGATAGTTGTCTGGAGGGTCTCGATTACCCAGCTTACCCCTCATATTAGCAAAAGCGATAACAAAAGGAAGATGACCTTCTTCGTGACGGTTCGACGCCAAAAGCAATCCGGCCATAAACAAGTCTCGGAAAGCAGTTTGCTTCTCTTCGAGCTTCGATAATCGGGTCGCCGAGATTCGGCATAAAGCAACCGCTGAGTTGAGGGCAGCAGTCTCGCTTGGGGCAGTGCCTTCGGAAACCAACGTGCTGTTTAGGAGAATAACAAGATGGTAAAGAGAGAGATAGCCGAGATTCTGCCCATCCGGCCCAATGTCTATAGGGTTTGGCGGTACCGCAAATCTTGGAAATATCTCATCCGAGAGGAGACCGATATACTGGACGAGCTCAGGTTCACAGCGTGGAAGGAGTTCGGTTATGTGGAGCAGGTCTCTTCTGAGCATTTGGGAGAATTGTCTCTCCGGATCGAGCTGACCGTGAACGCTGCCGATATGGTTGATCCTCGAAAGGTAATTGGCAATCTGATATTGCAAGGACATTTGTAGTCTTCGCAGTTTTAACCAGTTCTGGAGCCTAACATCTTGCCGCGAGTATACTGTCCAAGGGACTTGAACGTCCGCCGTCAATGCTGGTCGAAGCCCGGACATATCCCAAATTTTTACGACGTCCGTCCATTGAGACCATTTGGCATCTTGCGTGGTAGTCGGATGCTCTTTTCGGAGTATATACCAAGTCTGCTCGAGGCTCTGTATGATTAAACTTTCAATCCATAACCATTCCGAATCCCACCCCTCCAAGGCCGCCGGGACACGGCGAAGAGACTTCAGAACGCTCGAGAATGATTGAATGACGCGGAAACAGGCCGCCGCCGACTTCTCCAACGCAAGAGTGACTCGAAGAACCAACCAGTACGTATATATTATTTCGGCTACATCAATCGCAGTTTGGGTTGATGTTGCGACGAGGGTATCCTTGTGCCAAATTTCGAGCGACAGTGCCGCATAGTGCTGTGACGCCCTCGTTTCTCCAGCGCTACGGTACTTCCACGCCAACACTGCCAGCTCTATTGGTTTGGATATCCTCGGGATGATCAAAAAATCAATCCAGCTGGATGCAGTCTGTACACAGTTGCGCACCAACTCCCGCCACATCGGGGGCGACCTTGGATCAACATCGTACAGGTCTTTGGTAAAAATGGATGCCAGGCAGTCTTCAATCGTCCCAGGGATTGGAGCTAGGTATTCACCCCGATTCGCGTGAGCTCTCGCAGCGCGGCACTGCGCAACGAGGTCATTCGTAGCGCTGAGCTCTGAAGGCGGAGGGACTCGCGGAATGATCTTTTTGCTGCAAATGCGGATGCCATGTATTTTACAGAAATCACAAGGCTGGTCGGGACTATTGAAGATGCACTAGAAAGTGAATATTTAGAGATCGACAGGGTAGAACCTCCCCGGAAGACTTGATGCAAGAATAGCACGCGGCAGACCATTCTGGGTGGGAAGCCCGTCGAGTCGACTGTGACCGGACTCGCAGATCCGTTGCTATGGCAGGCAAAAGCTGAGTGAACAGCGACTGACTTCGCATAGATGCGAGGGATTCGGCGTCATTCGTTAGAATTCCATTCGCCGAGGGCATAGGCTGATTTTCCAATGAACGTCGAGATAGGCCTACATTGGGTGCTTCACTAATCGGGGGACTTGGAAAGACCGCTTGAGTCTGAACGCGAGGTTGGAATTCGGCGATTTGCTCGGAGAAATCCAGTGTTAAGAGGCCTTGGCCCTCTCGTGGTTTGAAGTGGAGTGACTCCGGTGACGGAAATCGAGACTTTGGTCCCATAACCTTTTCTTCAATACCACAAGGCAAACCTCGCCTTTCGCACAATTGGCATGGCCGCTCGAGGCTATCGAAAGTACACTTCGAAATTAGTCGCAAATAAGATGGAACTTATTCCTTTTGTCTCCATTTCCGACAGTTTAGACAACGTTTAGTTCCTGCGCGCCCGTACGGATTAGGACATCCGGCCCTTAGCTTGAGGTCTCGCCTAGTCCTGAAGACGATCAGAAACCGCAGATCAGGCAATTACCGCTTTGGCTTATTCTTCATGTTGATAGTGGGGCTCACGTCCTCTTTCGACGAATGAATCTCACCGTTCGAGTTGACACCGGGAAGAGCGACAGAATTCTGACAACAGTTATCCCACGCCCTAGCCATCAAGGATCCCGCGGCTGAACTGAGCGTGAGATTCAAAGATTGTGCTATCGTCGTGTTTCCTTCTGAAGGTATCATTGGGAATGTCCGTTCTGCTGTCAGGCCTGGCGTAGCGCCTTGACTGTTGTGGCTCGTGAAACTCATATCGTGTAGATTCAAAAGATCAGTTAGCTCAGACGGACGGATCTCAGTGCGACTGTCTTGCGAAAAGTCTGATGGGAAGGATTCCATAGACTATGTCCGTGAGTGAATAGCGTCGGAGGGGTGATGGGAAACAAGAGTATGTAGGGACGGCAATGGGCATAACTGAGGTTATATTGAGAGGATGTGCAATCGGAATTGGACGGGATCGGTCATTGCGTCCAGCGGGATTTTCAGAGAACTGTACAGTGTGAATCGGGACCCCACTTTCGGCTCCAAATTTCGATTAAGCATATAGCGGACAGCTAAATGGTTCCCAACATGGTCTTTAAGCGGACCCTTCAGCGGTTATTAGACCTTCCTCCAAGTGTCGGAATCTCCAAGCTTCCGACGAAAAAGTGGGTGGCGGTTTAGGCTCAAAATGAGCTCTACCACGCTTGCCCAAACCAGGGTATTTAGAATAGAACAATTCGGCGTCGGGGCCGTAGTTAGATAGGCAGTCGCAGGTAGTCTTCGAGTAGTCGCCGCTATAATTCATTATAGAAGTGCACGTATACACACCAAAGAAGATCGGGGCGCCTTCGGATTGCTGCAATCTGTCCGAAGGAGGAATGGAAATGCTTTTTTGTGGCGCCAAGGATTCTGTGAGTCTAGCTGGAACCGCACGTACGTGGGGAAAGTGGACAACTCCAAATCGATTTATACCTTGAAACTCTGACCTGAAACTGAGATACTTCAATTTATTCCTTACGCTACTCCTATTTCGAGCTGGAAGTGAAGTCAGTCCGCGTTAATTAGAAATCTAAACAAGTCATTAAACACCCCTGACAATCTAAGAATTGCGATCCAGTCATCATCCAGACGCCAAAACAACCCTCCAATCCCGACTGAGTCTCGCGGACTTAATCTTCCTACCCAGTAATAACTCCACCAAATCAGTCACTCCCAGTCGGTCATCTCCGCTCGCCTATCGACGCGGAGATCACCGGTCCGGATGGGTTTAAGCTGTGTATTACACTAAACTCCGATTCCGATCCAATCGCTCTCCGATGACGCCAATCTATCCGCCCTGAGAATTTTCATCGGTGATTACACGCTCGTGTGTATAAATATGACGGGCGGAGCAGCCGTCAGGAGATTGACCAACATCAAAGATACAGTCACTTCAACCTCAGCAACGATGACAAGTTACAAGTTTTTCGGATGGGTGGGCAAGGATAAAAACTCGATTGGAAATCTGTCATGGGAGGAGTATGAGCCGAAAACGTGGACGGAGGATGATGTTGATATCAAGATTAGTATGGCCCTGGCGAACTCTCGAGGGATAAGCGGCTGATAATAGCTCATTGTGGGATTTGTGCGAGTGATTTGCATACGTTGAGAAGTGGATGGGGTCCCACGAATTATCCGGCCGTCGTGGGCCATGAAATCGTCGGACAAGCGGTAAAAGTCGGGAAAAACGTCAAAACCATTAAAATCGGCGACCGAGTCGGTGTAGGCGCTCAATCGGGTGCCTGTCTCGAATGTGAGCGTTGTGTAGAACGTATGTCTCTGGTCCCTGGCAACTTGATTGACAATGTAGACCGTGAACAGTACTGCGATGAGGGACAGGTCGGGACGTATAATGGCGTATACAAGGATGGCTCGAAATCGTATGGTGGGTATGCGGATTATGCACGTGTGCCGAGTCATTTTGTGGTCAAGATTCCGGACGGATTGAGTAGTGAACTTGCTGCGCCGATGCTGTGCGGCGGAATCACGGTCTTCAGTCCTTTGAAACAAGAGGGTGCAAGTCCAGGGAAAACAGTTGGTGTCGTTGGAATTGGTGGACTCGGCCATTTCGCATTACTTTTCGCCAAAGCGCTCGGCGCGGAAGTCGTCGCTATCTCCCACAGTGAGACTAAAAAGGCGGATGCCGAAAAGATGGGAGTGTCGAACTTTGTTGCTACAGCCAAGGGGAAATCGGTATTCAAAGAGAATGCGCGAACGCTGGATTTCATCGGTATGTGTCTTCGGCATTGAGATTTAGCTGACTGGGGACAGTGTGTACTGCGAATGCGTCTGATATGCCTATTCTTGGGTATCTGACTATGCTCAAGCCTGGTGGGAAGATGGTCATGGTTGGAGCTCCCGAAGAGCCTCTTCCTCCGTTCCCCATCTTTCCTTTTATCATGAACAATGTGTCGATTGGTGGTTCTGCGATTGGAAGTCCCAAGGATATCGAGGAGATGCTCCAGTTGGCGGCGAAGCAGAAGATCAATGGGTGGATCCAGACTCGCTCGATGAAGGATGCCAATGAGGCGGTCATTGATATGGAGAAAGGGAACGCCAGATACAGATATTGTCTTGTCAACGAGAAGAATCTTGGTGAATTGCAAAATTAGAGCGTCGATTCTTTGATGAGGGAATGTACTACCGCCGCTGCCAATAGATAGCCTCTTTAAATAGAATTGATATAAATAAGATCTGCATAAAGAACACCGTCTATTTCCTCCGTTGCTTGCAGCTCTTGTTTCACCGCCGATCGCCCGCTTCACAAATTTGTATTTTCGCGATCTTCTTCCCCATCGACGGCGCAGATGTCGCTGATAGCCCACCTCAACACCGTGGCTTCAGCCCTGCACCACCGCTCAGCCCAAATCCTGCAACAACAATTCTCGCTCTCCCAGTCCCCCGCTCTGACGGCCCTCGTCTTTGACACCTCGCTCGAAAAGGGCACACTCGACATCCGCCGCGCAATTTCTCCCATCGACGCAAACTGGGCAGAGGCGCTCGCTCAACGATGGCGTGCCGCAGTCGCATTATGGCGAGAAGGAGACTTGACTCAGGCGTGTATCTGTATGGGTGCATCTGTTTCGTAAGCTCCCTCTCTCAATCCCCTCCACTCTGGGAAACTAAAGACTGTTGGAACAAACAGCTGATAATTGGGAAGGGCGATGGTGAGGGGATTCGGTGGATGGGAGGTCTGGATGTTGCCGGTCATGTACACTGTGTTTCGGGATTTACGGTTCCTTGCAATACAGGTATTTACAACTTGTGGGACATGGATTGATGCTGATGGCAGGCTGATAAAGAGTCACGACGGAAGGGGGAGAAGGAGATTCAGCTTGAAGACACGGCACGGTTAATCAACCGGGCATTTACGTCCTGTATGACGGATCGGTATTTCCATCGACAGGAAATCTTTGTGAAGACTGAACTGTAGTGCGCCGCTTGAGACTTCACGGAAATGGGGGACGTATTTCTTTGCAGCAATGCTGGTCAAGACCTATTTTCGTCTGAATAAACCGTCGTTGTCGGCGAACGTGCAGAAAGCGGTGGGGGTAGCGGATTTACCACCTCTGAGCGAGTTTCCACGGAGTCATGTCGTGACGTGGAAATACTATTGTGGAGTCTTTGCCTTTGGAAAGGAGGATTATGAGACGGTACGTGCGTTTCAATCAGGGAAAACTTATTTCAGGCGCAACGAGAGTTGAGTGAAGCGTATGATCTTGCCCTCGCGGCATCGAATCATAATCTCGGACTAATACTCTCGTACCTATTACCATTACACTTGATATCCTCGACATATCCCTCTCCTCATCTCCTCAGACAATATCCCGATCTCAACACCCTCTACACACCATTATTCACAGCTATTCACACGGGCAACCTCCGGCTTTTCAACTCCCATTTCGACAAATACGCTCCCATCTTTCTCCGTCGACGAGTCTTCCTCGCGATAGAACGGTCCCGACAATGTTGTCTACGTACCCTATTCCTTCGAAGTGTATCCATCTACGAGGGTACACGTATCCCGATTGAAGTATTTGAGCGAGCGCTACGTGTCTGTGGAGAGAGAATCGATAGAGAGGAGACGGAATGTTATGTTGCGAATATGATTTATAGAGGTTGGATCAAGGGGTATATTTCACGGGAGAGGGCAATGGTGGTGTTGAGTGCAAAGGAAGGCTTTCCCAAGATTGTAGGCAACTTGGGATGGGTTAGGCAGTAAAGTTGTACGGAGATGAAAATTTCCAGGATTTCCTGTATATATCGGCCTGCCCTGATACTCCGCACACGCAACAACCCGGATCTTGTCTACTATGGTCCTGCGTTCTGTTGACTGAGTTGCATTAATACCTGTACCGGTCAGGAGACTGTCAGCGTGAAGGGGAGTACGTCGTTCATTTTCTGATGGGTAGCGAAAAATTTACTCACGCAGCGGTCGAGACAGACTCCCTCACCGGTGGTCAAGTCTCCCTCCTGGAACTTCTTGTTGATGCATTTCGAATAACATGATGCCTGGATCCTGTCCGTGGATTAGCTCTGGAGAGAACGAGAGGAGGAATACACGTTGTAGAGTTGCGTTACAGCCGTGACTTCGTTTACGGCTGCATCAACTTTTTCTAGCAATTACCTACAGTCTGCAGAGACGGTGTTGTACCTTGATTGACAGACTGTTGCATCGAAGAGCTGGATGCTCCGCCTCTGCCGAAACTTCCACTCCCTGCTCCAAAAAGAGACATCCTTGGCAGAAGAGAACGAGCGGGTTGACTGGCGAAGATCCGGTGCCAAAATCGGATCCGGAATTTTGAGCCGAAGATCTCCACGCAAAACCCCCGAAACCACAAAAACACTTGAATCACGGTCTTCAAAGGATGAGGATTCCTTGATCGAGGAATGTCTGTGATTCCTGGAGATTATGTGTTCAGCGATCCGATTGCATTCAGACACCTCGCACAGGAAGACAGCACAGAGATAGTGCAGGAGAATGTCGTCATCGAGGGATACCAGGTCTACATTGTCGAGCAGTGGGCCTGCAGCAGAGTCCATCCCGTCTTCGTCGTCACCACCTTCACCGGCGAGGAATCAAACAAAGTACTCGGACTCTCAACACCCCGTCTTACCTTAGGTCACTGTGTCGGTACTGCGGATATCGACTGCGGACGAGTATTCCGATCGACTGAAACATTATTTTGAGACGCTCGCAGAATTCCATGCTCGTCCAAAGGATGTATTCTTTTGACGCTTGAACAGCGCTAATAGGAGACTCCAAGCGGCAAAATATTCGTGACTAATCTATCCTCCTTTCCATCTGCTTTGAATGTTGTCTCTGTGCCAGATGGCTGCGTCGATGCCCACAGAGAAGAGTTCATCGTCAACGAGAATCTCCGCAGAATGGGCTGCACAGGCCGTAGTGCACTAACCCTCGATCCACCAACGTAGCCAACATTGCACAACACGCTAACTATAAGTGACGCAACACAAGACAAATTCCACCAACTCTACCGAACGTCCGACAAAATCCGCTTCTCCTCCACCGTAGTTGACCTCGTCAAACTCGTCCAATCCTGTCTCTACCTCTTTGGCGAACTAAGCAGCGACATCCTCGACGGTCTGCTCTGCGACGTCACTGAACGCGCCCTTGTAGAATGGTGGAACACCTACGGCACCCCTTTCTATGACATTGAACCCACAGACGGAATCCTCGGTCCCACCACCGTCGCAGGAATTCTCGGAATGACGCTCGGTGTGCGGTATCGTTTGTTGTCCGTACGGATCGAAGCGCCAAAGGATATGATGGACGTGGAACACTTTAAAGAAGCCATTGCACATTTCCAAAAGAGCGCAAAGATTGATCGGACAAGGATCCTGGATAAACAGACGTTGGAT
>Ga0335073_10004616_pt1 | contig 19269 bp, 15 predicted proteins | sample Lox_Sample_22_FD_207093 | JGI IMG/M metagenome (GOLD analysis project Ga0335073, IMG submission 207093) | Soil microbial communities from Loxahatchee National Wildlife Refuge, Florida, United States - Lox_Sample_2.2 | ecosystem: Environmental > Terrestrial > Soil > Wetlands | place: USA... | reverse complement strand
GGGGTGATGTATGGAAATGGCTGGCGGCTCGCCACGGTCGCGGCATCGCCCGGTCCCGGGTACTCCGCGGTGTTGAATATCGCTCCGAGATCCAAATCGCGGCCGCGCTCGCCGACGTAAATAACGGATAGGGCCGCCGGGCCAAATTGCCGATCGACCTCGAGATTCCAGTGGTCGGCGTAGGGCGTCTTCAGGTGCGGGTCGTAGTAGAAGTGCGAGCTTCCAAATGGATTGGCAGCCGGCTGTAGCGCGCTGCTGCTCCCGAGGCCGACCGGATCCCCGATGTTCGCCGTGACCAGATTCTGGTTCTGTGAATTGACATTTAGCGAACCTACGGAAGGCCAGGTTCCTCCGATGTTTTGAGGGGTCTGCGCATACCCGTTCCACTCGTCGTAAGACCGTCCATAGCCGGCGCGTAGGGAGGTAGTATCGCGAAGCCGGTAAGCGATACCAAGACGCGGCTGGAAATTGGTGTAATCCGGGTGATGGAAGTTGCCTCCGTTCGAGTTAACCATTACGTGCGCAGGCAGAACACCGTTCGGAATGCAAGGCGCCTGTTGAGAGGAAGAACAGGCGGGTGGGAGCGCGCTCAGCAGGTACGTGCCGTCGGAAAGGTCCAGGTCGCCCACGTATCCGGTGCGGGTCGCAAGAGAGCCGAAAACCGGCCACTTCGAACCATCCCAGCGAAGTCCCAGATTCAGGGAAAGCCGCGCAGAAATCTTGTACTGATCTTGAACGAATGCGCCTTGAATGATTCCGCCATGCTCGCTTACCGTGCTGTGGCGCCATAACGAACTCGCCGGCACCCCGAGCAGGAAGGACGCCAACGCATCGCCGGTGCCCGCACCGCCTGGTCCGCCGGGATTCTCGAGATTTGAGGTCTGGAATGCACTAAACGTCTCGCCCGCCGCATAGAGCGGGCTGTCCGCGAAATTCTGCAGCGACAACGAGTAACCCGTCTTCAGAGTATGCCTGCCGGCGACCTTGGTAAATTGCGCGCCGAGCTCGTAGGTGTTTGCCAGTTGCTCCGCCTGGCTGTCGTATCCACTGGTAGAGACGTACCCGGTTATCCCAACGATCGGAATGACGGATCCCGAAGACGAAGGGAAACCGGAGATAAATGCCGGGGAAAACCCTGCGTTGACCAAAGCCGATGGAAAGTTCGACGGAGCATTCGAAAAGACAGTTTGCAGCGTATCGTTCCCGAGATTCCTTGCAAATTGTAGATCCAGGATGCTGCTTACGCCGAAGGTGTGCGACTCGTGGACACTGGTGTTCCACCCCGTGATCGCCACCTCGGTGAGAGCTCCCGGGTAACCCGCAGTGGAGCTGGAAGACTCGTTCAGGTACGATATCCGGCCAAACAACATGTCATGGGTTCCGATGCTCTGGTCGATTCGTCCCGTATAGCTGTCCTGGTCCAGATTTGCAGGTGTGGTGTCGTAGAGATTGCCGCCGGGAACGGGCACTCCAGGGGCCGGGAACAACGTTTTCGCGTAAAGCTCGGCAGCCGGTGACAGGAGTTGAGACGGAATGATGTTGCCGGGAAAGACGTCTCGAACGAACTCTCCGGGATTCGCCGGATCAGGCTGCGTCGAAAACGGGTTATACAGTGGGATGCCCTGGCTGAGCAGGGAACTGAAGTCGCCGCTCAGTTCCGCGGGCGTTGGCGTGCGGACGATGGATTGGGCCCTTTGACTTTGCCGGAAACCTTCGTAGGCGAAAAAGAAGAAGGTTCGGTTCTTTCCCTGGTATACCTTAGGGATGACGACCGGGCCGCCGCTTGTGACGCCGAATTGGTTTTGGCGCAGCGGATTGCGAGTTGGCAGGAAGAAGCTGCGGGCATCCAGTTGCTCATTCCTTAAGAACTCCCATGCCGAGCCGTGGAAGGCGTTTGTTCCGGCCTTGGTCAGCACGTTGACAGTGCCGCCCGCGACGCCCCCAAATTCCGCCAGGTCGTTGTTGGATTGAATCTTGAACTCCTGGATGTCATCGATGATGGGAGCATAGTTATAGTTCCCGAGAAACGCCAGGTCGTTGGCGCCGTCGAGCAGAAACATGTTACTTCTGTTTCGTTGCCCATTCACGGCGGGAAAAATGAAAGTACCGATCGGCAGGCCTCCAAAACCGTTGCCGCCAGTCGAATTCTGGGCGACGCTGACTGGGCTTAGCCCGGGCGTCAATTCAAGGAGTTGAGTAAAGTTGCGGCCATTCAGGGGCAGATTGGCCACGAATCCGGTCGTAACGACGGTCCCCAACTCGGATGTGGTGGAATCAATGACTGACAAGTGTGAATTCACGGTTACGGTTTCTTTCTGAAGACCCACCGCCAATGTGAAGTCCAACGTTGCCGTCTGGTTGACTTGCAGGAGAATGCCGGTTCTCTTTTCAGTGGTGAAGCCGTCTTTTGAGGCTTGAGCCGAATAATTACCGGGGGCGATGTCGCCAAGCGAATAGATTCCAGCCGATCCTGCCGCAGTGGCGTGCCGAACACCGGTATCTACATTTGCGAGCACGATCTGCGCGCCCGAAATGACCGCCCCGCTCTGATCCCTCACAGTGCCATTCACCGACGCGGAAGTGGATTGCGAAATGCCGCACCGCGTCACTGCGACAAGGCAAAAGGACCAAACGCCGACCCGCAGTCCGCGCACGATGGGACACAACAGATCTGGCCGTTTTCCGTAGAGGAATGTTGACGGTTCAGGGTGGGCGGCTCGGCGGGACTTAGCCAGGCGCTGGGACGGCCGCAGAACTTCATTTTGGGGTTTGGCAGACAAGATTCCACCTCCACGCAACAAATTCGATAGCGCCTCGGAAGGCGTAGCGAACTGCCTAAGGTTTGTGGTTCCTATTCTCTCACTTCAGACCATAGTGTTGAATTTCCCAACAAAAGCCGCCTCTGCTCGAAGGGGTTACGTCGATAGGCCGACTCAGACCTTGTGGCTGTCCGGATCGCGAAAGTTTCCTGGCGGCGGCAAGTCGGCCCTTCCGTGCCATCGCCGTTGGGTTTCGTTCCTCTGGTTAACCGGTGCCTGCCAATCATGATTCTTGACGCCTTCTTGCGAACACCTTGGATCCCGCACCCCTTAGCCGATTACAGCAAGACGCCGGCTCAAGTCGATCAGACGAGAGTATGGCTCCCGTCCCGTTACGATGCTTCGCTGGACACTCCCCACGCTTGCCAGCTTCCAGTTCCCGCCCAAACGACAGGCTGGGCGAAACGCCTTCGTGAATCACGCGGATCGAGTCCCCAGACCGAATCTGGCCGCTTGCCATCAGGTTGGAGAGTAACTGAATGAGCAGGCGCTCGATGCGCGCTTTAAGTGCCGGGCGCCCTATCGGAAGTAGGTTCGCCCCCGCCAGCAGGAACTCCTTCGCGCTATCGGTAACATCCACCACGAACGGTTTACTTCCGGCGGTAACCTGGATGCGCGGCGGCACGATTTCAAGTTCGATATCGACGATCCGGCGCAGTGCCTCGGGCTCCAAGGCTTTGAAAACTACGGTCTCGTCGAGCCGATCGATTAACTCCGGGGTAAACTTCCGGCGCATGGCGGCGATGCCGGCATCGCAAATCGGGGCGCTCAGCCGAGGGACGCATTCGCCATCCTCCCCGGAGGGCGCGTGGAAGCACAGCCGCGGGTTCACCAGGGAGTTCATTTCCGCCGCGCCGAGATTGGTGAGGAAAACCATCGTCGCGGCGAAATCGACTTTGCCATTGTCGCCCAGCCTCAAGCTGCCCTTGTCCAGGATGCCGGGCAGACGGTTCCACAACGCGTCGGAAGCCTTTTCGACCTCGTCGAAGAGCACGAAACTTAGCTTGAGCTTGAGCACGAGCGCATCCTGGTGCGGTTTGAGAAGATCCTCCAGACTGTGTTTACCAACGCTCCGCAACTGGGAACAGGGCCATCGCGGCCGCGTGCGCCCACGAGGGTCCCGTTGGCCGTAATTGCCAAACATCCCGAGGCTGTCGAAGACGTGCTGCCAAAAGCGCGCTAACAGGCGACTAACTCGAAAGCATTACGGTGGACCGAATAAGATCGAGGAGCGGAGTCGGGTACATCCCAAACCAGAGCAACAAAGCCCCGAGTACAACCAGGACCGCCACTCCGCTCCAGGGCACCAACTGCAGTTGGGCGCCCGACTCGATGGGCTCCGCGTACAGCGCCACTACAATTCGCAGGTAATAAAAAAGTCCGGCGACGCTGGTCACCACCAGGACGATCATCAGCGCCCAGGCCGCCGCGTTTGCCCCCGCGGCCAACACGTAGAATTTGCCCAGGAAACCCATGGTCGCCGGAATGCCGGCCAGTGAAAGCAGAGCCGCGGTGAAGACGCAGGCGATTGCCGGCCGGCGCCAGAACAGCCCGCGATAATCCTCCAGATCGCCGGCGTCCTGCCCGGAGTTGGAGAGAACGCTCACCACTCCGAAGGCCGCCAGGAGCGTAACGGTATATGCCACCAGATAAAACGCTACCGCTTCCACTGCCATCGTGGAACCTGCCAGAAAAGCCACTAATATGTACCCGAAGTGGGCAATCGAAGAGTAGGCCAGAATACGCTGGACGTTCGTCTGCCGCAGAGCCAGAAAGTTCCCCGCGCACATCGAAAGTACCGCGATTGTCACGAACACTACGAATATCGCGTGATTCCGCAGTGCGCCCAATAAGTAGAAATACCGCAGCAAGAGCGCCACCATCGCACTCTTCGACGTGGTGGCGACGAAAGCCGCCACCGGCGGCGATGCGCCCTGGTATACATCCGGGGTCCAAAGGTGAAACGGCACGACCCCCAGCTTGAAGCCAATGCCCGTAACCGTCAGGGCGATTCCGAACAGGAGAGTGAGTTCCGATCCACGAGGGGAAAGATCGCGCAGTTGCGAGAATTGCATGGTGCCCGTAGCGGCATAAATGAGCGCCATACCGAAGAGCAGGAACGCAGCCGACGCCGAAGCCAGAATTAAATATTTAACTCCGGCTTCCAGCGCCCGCTTTCGGTCCGTCAAATACGCCACCATCCCGTATAGCGAGACGCTCAGGACTTCCAGCCCGAGAATGAAGGACGCAAAATGACTGCTCGCCACCAGCACCGCGCAACCCAGAGTCGCGAGAAGCACCAGAAGGTACAACTCCTCGCGCTCGCCTTCGTGGCTTTTGAAGTATTGGTAGGCAAGCACCGCCGCCACGGCTGCCGAGCCAACGATCAGACCGGTGTAGAAGAGCGCGTATCTGTCCACCATCAGGAGAGGAGTGACCTGTCGCGGTGCGGCGGAAGCGGCAGCCCAGAGGGAGACGAAAGCGGCCGTCAGTCCTCCGATCGTCAGTCCGGCCGCCAATGCGGGACTCCGTTTTGCGGCGATGCTGAGCATGACGACGACGGCCGAAGCCGCGATCAGCAGCAGTGGAAGCACGGCGAATAGATCGCGGATGTTCATCCCTTATCTCCTCACGGCCGCGATGGCCGCGGACGCCTCGTCCTGCAGGTTTCGCATGGCCGGCGCGAAGGTGTTGAACACTGGCTGAGGGTAAAGGCCGAGCCAGATCAGGCCCGCGATCATCGCCGCCACCATCAGGCCTTCTCGCGGCGTCAAATCGGAGAGCCGCCATGAATGCGGCGCTGGACCCTGGAAGGCGCGCTGCACCATTCGAACACCGTAAAACGTCGAGGCGAGAATCCCGATACTCGCCACAATGGTGATGGGCACGCTGACCCGGTACGACCCCAGCAGGACCAGAAACTCGCCAACGAAGTCGCCGATCCCGGGCAGCCCGATAGAGGCCATGCTGAAAAACAGCGCCGCACCGCTCAAGCGCGGCGCTGCCGTCCAGAGGCCGCCCATCCGCTCGAGATCGCGGGTGTGGATGCGTTCCTGCAAGCCGCCGACCAGGACGAACAGCCCACCGGTGCTCAGGCCGTGACAGATCATGGTCACGATGGCACCCTGAAGCGCCAGCGAGTTCCAGCAGAAGATGCCGAGAAGCACAAACCCCAGATGGCTCACACTCGTGTACGCCACCAGGCGCTTGAAATCGGTCTGCGAATAAGCCATCACCGCGCCATAGACAATCCCGGTGACAGCGAGTACGAGGGCGACCGGAGTGAACTCACGGGCGGCGTGAGGAAAGAGCGGGATGACGAAGCGCATCAGGCCGTAGGCGCCGGTTTTCAATAGAAGGCCGGCGAGAATCACGCTGCCGGCGGTGGGCGCTTCGGTGTGCGCGTCGGGCAGCCAGGTGTGCAGCGGGACGGCGGGCAACTTCACCGCGAAGGCGGCGAAGAAGCCGAGCATGATCCACAGTGCCACGCCCGAACCGATCTGCGTGCCGAGCAGTTCGGAATATTCGAACGTGTAAACGCCGGTAGCCTGGTGGTGGATGAAGTACAGGGCCAGGATCGAGATCAGCATCAGCAGGCCCGAGCACTGCGTGAAGAGGAAAAACTTGACGGCCGCATACACCCGGCGCTCGTGGCCCCAAATGACGATCAGGAAGTACATCGGGACGAGCATCAGTTCCCAGGCGAAGTAGAAGAGGAAGAGATCGACGGCCAGGAACACACCCGCAATTCCCGCCAAAACCCACAGCAGGTTGAAGTGGAAGAATCCGACTCTCTCGCTGATTTCGGTCCACGAGGTGAGCACCGCCACGATGCCCAGAAAGAACGTCAATAGCAGCATGAGCACGCTGAGGCCGTCCATGGCGAGATGAAAGTGAATGCCGAAACTCGGTATCCAATTCCAATCCAACTCCGCGATCCACCTTCTTGGCACGCTCGCTCTGGCGCTCCACAGTCCCGCGGTGAGACCAAGGTCCGCGCCAATCGCAGTAAGAGTGATGGCCCGCGCAAGTAGTGCGTTCCAGCGTGCAGCGATGCCGGCGAGAACGCCGCCAGCCAGCAGAATGACAAGCAACCAAAGCAGGATCATAAGAACAGCACCACCGCCAGAAACACCGCCGACCCTCCAGCCATCGCCGCGATGTACCAGCGGACGCGGCCGGTCTCAGTGGCACTCAGCCCGCGATAAAACAGGCCGGCGAGCCAGGCGACCCCCGCGTAGAAGGAGTCGACGAAGTCGGTTTTATTGACTTGCGATACCCAGACGAAGGGCCGCACCAGAAGCCTGTTGTAGATCCAGTCGAAACCCCACCCGGCGAACCACCATTTTTCCAAAGCGTTCCCGGCGGGGTTCGCGACCAAAGCATCCGCCAAGCTTCGCCTTTGCAGATGGAACAGGTAAGCGAAATAGAGCCCGATCGCGAAAACCACCGCCGCGATTGCTTCCGAGCCGAGTTCGCTGAAGCCCGCGGTGTGAGCCTCGACAGTGGCCGGAAGGGCCGCGCCGAGCAAATGAAGCAACGGCGCTTTGAAATATCCACCGATTACCGAGAGGAACGCCAGCACCAGCAGCGAGATTTCCATCGCGTAGCCCGGCCGCTTCGTGACGGGTATCCCCAGCGGACCGAAAAAGACCCGGAAAATGAGCCGGAACGTGTATAGCGCGGTGAGCAGAGCGCCAATCATGCCGGCAATCCAAAACGCCGGGTGTCCTCCCGGCGCAGACCACGCGTTCCAAATAATCAGGTCCTTACTGAAGAACCCGGCGGTAACCAACGGGAGGCCCGCCAGCGAGCAGCCGGCGATCAGAAACGTCCAGAAGGTCACGGGCAATTCGTGGCGCAAGCCGCCCATGCGGAACATGCTGTGCTCCTCGTCAACCGCATTGATGATGACGCCGGCGCCAAGAAACAGAAGCGCCTTGAAGAAGGCATGCGTCACGAAGTGGAACATCGCCGCCTGCCACGCGCCGACACCGAGGGCGAGAAACATGTACCCGATCTGGCTGACGGTGGAGTATGCCAGAACACGTTTGATATCGTGCTGTGTCAGCGCGCTGAATCCGGCGAGCAGGAGCGTCCCCGCACCGACAATTCCCACCGCGGTTTGCGCCGCCGGAGCCAGCGAAAACAGGACGTGAGTGCGCGCGATCAGATAGACGCCTGCCGTGACCATGGTCGCCGCGTGGAGGAGGGCGCTGGTAGGCGTGGGACCCGCCATGGCATCGGGTAGCCAGACCTGCAGTGGGAACTGCGCCGATTTGCCGACCGCGCCGCCTAGAAGAAGGAACGCGGCAGCGACCGCGTAGGCGGATCCCGGATGCCACTGTACGGATGCCCGATGCATCAGCTCCTGAATTTGCAGGGTGCCGAGGCGTGTGAACAGCAAATACAGGCCGACCAGCATGGCGGTATCGCCGACGCGGGTCACGATGAATGCCTTGCGCGCCGCCGCGCAGTTCACCGGCTCACGATACCAGAAGCCGACCAGCAGAAAGCTGCACAATCCGACGCCTTCCCACCCGAGGAGCAGAAGCAGAAGATTGTCACCTAAAAGCAGCGTGATCATGGAGGCGACGAAAAGATTCATGTAACCGAAGTAGCGGCTGAAGCCCTCGTCTTCCCACATGAACTCGGCGGCGTAGGCGTGAATCCAAAAGCCCACGAACGTAACCACCAGGATCATCACCAGTGACAGCGCATCAAGATAGAAGGCGATTTGCGGCCGAAATCCGGCCACGTCGATCCAGGTCCAGAGAACTTGCGTATAGGCACTTCCGGCGGGCGGGCGGTTGAGGAAGCCGATCGCCACCAGAATTGCGGCCACGGCGGAAAGTCCGATCGATGCCACGCCGAGCGCCGCTTGCGCCTTGCGTGCGAGGCTCCGTCCAAACAGCAGAAGCAGCAAAGCGCTTGCGAAAGGAATCGCCGGAATGAGCCACAACAAACCGATCACGTTATCCCCTCATCTCGCCGAGCTTGTCGACGTCCAAGGAATCGAAGTGGCGATAAATCTGCAAGACCAGCGCCAGTCCGACTGCTACTTCAGCCGCGGCCATCGCCAGAATGAACAGGAACATTACCTGGCCGTCGGCCTGCTGCCAGCGCGATCCGGCGACCACGAACGCCAGTCCGGCGGCGTTGAGCATGACCTCCAACGACATCAGAACGAAAAGCAAATTACGGCGTACCAGCAGGCTTGTCAGCCCCAACGAGAACAAGATCCCGGCTAGCATCAGCCCGTCCCTCATCGGTATTTGTGACATGTTGAATCTCCGGTTTCACGGTTTTCAGAAAGCCTAGGTGATACGCGCCCACCACTCCAGCCAGCAAAAGCATGGAGGCCAGCTCCACGCCGATCACGTAAGGACCGAACAACGCCACCCCAACCTCCTTCGGTCCCACCGCGACGGCGCCCACCTGGGCAGAGCCGCTTTGCAGCAAATACACAACCTCCGCGAACAGGACGGTGCTCAAGACCACCGGGCCGATCCAAATGCCCGGTGTCAGCCACTCCCTTTCCGCCTCCACAGAACTCTGCCCGAGGTTGAACATCATCCCCACAAAAACGAAAAGCACCATGATCGCGCCCGCGTAAACGATTACTTCAAGCGCCGCCACGAATGGAGCGCCGAGCACAAAGAAAACCACCGCTATCCCAAGGAACGATACGATCAGGTACAGCAAAGCGTGCACCAGGTTGAGGCGAGTGAGCATCAGAGCGGTCGATACGACCGCTACGGCGCCGGCGATGTAAAACAGCAATTCCATAGTTCCCTCACGGCAACAGAGAATGAACATCAACAGGCGGCGCTTCGTGGGCGGATTCCCCTTTGCCCTTGCCGCCGATCTGCACTCCGGCGATTCGCCAGAAGTTATAGCCCGGATGCTTGCCGGGGCCGTCGATCATCAGGTCCTGCTTCTCATAGACCAGATTCTTACGGTGAAACTCGCCCATCTCGAAATCGGGTGTGAGCTGGATGGCGTAAGTGGGGCAGGCCTCTTCGCAGTAGCCGCAGAAGATGCAACGCGAGAAGTTGATGCGGAAGAACTCGGGAAACCGCCGCCCGTTCTCATCCTCCGTCGCCTGCAGCGCGATACAACTTACCGGACAAGCCACCGCGCACAGGTTGCACGCTACGCAGCGCTCGCCGCCATCGGGATCTCGAGACAGGACAATCCTGCCGCGGTAGCGCGGAGTCAGATAGGGCTTCTGTTCCGGATACTGAACGGTAATCCTCTTCTGGAAGGCGTGCAGAAACACCAGCCAGATCGTCCGCAACATGCTGATCATTTGTGCCCCCACAAAAGCACTGCGGCGCCGGTGAGCAGCAGGTTCGCGAGCGCCAGCGGCAACATCACCTTCCAACCGAACGACATGAGCTGGTCGAACCGCGGCCGCGGAAGAGCGGCCCGCATCAGAACGAACAAGGAAATAAAGAAAAAGGTCTTAATGAGAAACCAGACCAATCCCGGGAGCACGGGACCCAGCCAGCCGCCAAAAAACAGGACGGCGATCATGCTGGAGATCAGCGTGACACCCATATATTCGCCGACGAAGAACATGCCGAATTTCATTCCTGAGTACTCGGAGTGGTAGCCGGCGACGAGTTCGCTTTCGGCCTCGGAGAGGTCGAACGGGATACGGCGGGTTTCAGCCAATCCCGCAATCAGGAAGAGGACGAAGCCGGGGAGTTGTGGAATCACAAACCAGACTCTCTTCTGCGCCTCGACTATGGCGGGCAGACTGAACGACCCGGCCAGGATCACCACGCCCATCAGGGACAGGCCCATGAAGACTTCGTAGCTCAGCATCTGCGCCGCCGCCCTCAAGCCGCCAACCAGTGCGTATTTGTTGTTCGAGGACCACCCGGCGAGTACGACGCTGTAAACTCCCAGCGACGACATGGCCAAAAAGAACAGCAGGCCGACATTGAGATCGCTCACGAGAATTCCGGGCGCGACCGGAATGACAGCGAACGACATCAGCACGGTCACGAAAACGATGGCCGGCGCCATGATAAAGACAGGCTTATCGACGAACGGCGGGACCCAGTCCTCCTTCATGAACATCTTGATCGCATCGGCGGCCACCTGGAGCAGGCCGAATGGTCCGACACGATTCGGGCCATAGCGATCCTGCCAGAGGGCCAGTAATCGCCGCTCCACCCAAATCAAAAAGGCTGCGATAGTCAGCGCCACAATGACAATGCCGACGATGCAGAAGATGGTGTTTTGAGCGATCATTTCGGCCTCGCGATCTTTCCCCACGCGGGTAACCAGACGCCAGCCATGGAGAGCCCGGCGACACCCGGCGGAAGTTCGGGCCGGACGCGCACGGGCAGGCGGAAAGTGCCGCCACCGCAGGCCATCTCGACCTTCTCGCCATCGGTGAAGACGCCGGAAGGCATGGCAACGTGCGGTTCGGCGGCCAGTTCGGCAATTCCCGGCGCGGCCACACTGAGTTCCTCGGAGCCGAAAATATGCTGGATGGGCACCAGCAGCCACTCACCGTCGCGCGGCTCGAATCGAGCGGGGATCGAACTGAAGTACACCTGGCCATTCAGCGGAGCGGGCGCGAGGATCCGAACGCCCGCATCGCCCCCACGCAACGGTCCGCCGATCTCTCTCTGATAGCTATTGACCGCCTGAATGGAGTTCCAGCCGGGCGACCAGAAGAAGGGAATCAGGGCTGCCGGCGGCTGCTCTGGCGTGCCTTCCATGGAAAACGACAGCGGGGAATCGGGATCGCCGGGTGGCGCGGGCTCGGACACGTCGATGTTCACGAGCACGGCGGTGCGCCCGCTCTCGCGGTGCGGCGATCGAGGAATTCTGGCCCCGGCGATGCGAAATGCGGCCGGCGGCGCGGCGCTTGGCACCGCCGCCAGGGCGGGCAAGGCCCGCGCGATTGCCACGAGCACCTCATCCAGGTCGAGCCAGTGATCGGGTTTCAGCCAACGCCAGCTTGCGCACACCTCGTTCGCCGGAACGAATACCTGGAAGAAACGCTGGGCGCGTCCTTCGCTGCTGACCAAAGTTCCATCGGATTCCGCGAAGGTTCCGGCAGGGAGAAGCAGGTCCGCTTTGCGAGTCGTCAGATTGTCGAGATGGTCGAGCGCGATTACGTGGTCCGCGCCGGTCAGGAAGGCGTCCACTTCGGCCGCGGGAGCACGGCGATAAAGATCGTTCTCCAGGATGATGACAGTATCGGCCTCGCCATTCCTCACCGCTCGAAACGCGGCGCTCAACGGCAGTCCACCTATGAGGGCCGCACCCACGCTATTGCACTCCGGAGCCGTAAAGGCGAGCTTGGCCTGTGCTGCCATGGCAACGTTCGCGGCCGCCTCGATCACGGCCTCACTGCCGCAACTCGCCCCGGCAATCACCAGCGGCTTTTTGGCAGCTTTGAGCGCGCCGGCGATTTCGCCGGCCAAAGGGAAATCATCGGGCGAAGGAGCGCGCGGGTCGAGCGCGTGCGCCACCGCGAATCCCAGGCGAGCCAGATCCTCAGGGGCTGCACGGAACGTGGCCGTAGCCACTTCGTCGAGGCGAGTCGCATAAGGTGTGGCGAGAAACAGCGGGCCGCGAGCGTCCTGCAGCGCATCGCGCACGCCATGATCCAGCCACAAGGGGACTTTCAAACTCTTGGCAATCTCCATCGGCTGCTGGCGTATCGCCTGACGGACTGCCAGCGCCATTCTGGGCGCGACGCTGGTGACATCCTCCCCGAGGATAAACACGGCGTCGCACTCCTCGATCTCGCGCAGGCTGGGGGTCGGCATGGGACCGCGGCACAGAATCCGGATCGTGCTATCCACGAGCCTGGCCTCGTCGTCCGCCATGCCAATGTGGAAGCGGCCGGGACCCACCAGGGTGCGGAGAGCGAAATTGGCCTCCAGCGACGCGCGCGGCGAGCCAATGCCGATCACTCTGCCGGCCGCCACTTTTTCCATGATTTGCTGACGGGCCATGGCCGGGGAAACCGGCTGCCCGTCCAGCATCGGCCGGAGCACGCGCCGTTCGCTATTGACGAATTCGTAGCCAAACCGGCCGCGGTCGCACAGGAAGTAGCCATTCACCTCGTGGTTGTAGCGGTTCACGATGCGGCGCAAGGTTCCATAGCGCTCGCCGGCGTCGATGTTGCACCCCAGAGCGCAGTGCACGCAGACCGAGGGCGCAAATTGCTGGTCCCACTTGCGGGTGTAGTGGTGCTTCAGGGTCTTATCCGTGAAGACGCCGGTCGGACAGATCTCCACCAGGTTGCCGCTGAATTCATTCTCCAGCACGCCATCTTCGTGACGGCCGAAAAACACCGTGTTCCGCGAGGCGAAAGCGTTCAGATCGCGGCCGCCCGCGTAGTCGCGGTAATAGCGCACGCAGCGATAGCACTGAATGCAGCGGTTCATCTCATGATTTACCAGCGGACCGAGATCCTGATTGCGAAATGTGCGCTTGTCGAATTCGTAGCGGCGATAATCGTGGCCCGACATCACCGTCATGTCTTGCAAGTGGCACTCGCCGCCCTCGTCGCACACCGGGCAGTCGTGCGGATGATTCAACATCAGTCCTTCGATAACCCCGGCGCGGAACGCGGCGGCTTCGGGATCGTCGATGGAGATGCGCGTGCCTTCGCTAGCCGGCGTCATACAGGACATCACGATACGGCCGTGCTCGTCGTGCTCGTCCTTGAACTGCTTGACGGCGCACTGCCTGCATGCGCCCACCGACCCCAGCGCCGGATGCCAGCAGAAGTACGGCAGCTTCAGTCCCTGCGAAAGACAGCCATGGAGCAGGTTCTGATCGGGGTTCATCTGGTACGGTTTGTTGTCGATGTAGACGGTGGCCATACCTATCTCCACGGGCAGCGATGCTCGCTAATGTGACGGTCGAACTCGCCGCGAAAGTATTTTAGTGCGGTTTGCAAGGGATCCGCCGCGCCGGGCGCCAACGCGCAGAAAGTGTTCCCGGGGGCCCACATTTTGGCTTGAAACGCGAGCTTATCGAGGTCGCCGGCTTGCCCCCGGCCCTCCTCCATCGATTGCAGAATCCGCTCGGCCCATCCCAGCCCGCTCCAGCAGGGCGTGCAGAAACCGCAGGACTCGCGCCCGAAAAAGCGCATCATGTTCCACGCCATGCCGACCGGACAGGTGTGGTCGTCGAGCACGATCATGGTGCCGGTGCCCATGCGGCTGCCCACCTTCGCCATGGCTGTGAAATCCATGGGCGTGTCGAGGTGCTCTTCCACGATGAAGGGGGTCGAAGCACCGCCAGGCAGGAGGCCGCGCAACTTCAAACCGTCGCGCATCCCGCCGGCGTGCTCCTCCAGAATCTCGCGCACGGTGGTGCCCATGGGAAGCTCCCAGAGACCCGGGCGCTTCACTTTTCCGCTGGCGCCGTAGAGCTTGGTGCCGGCGTCGCCGCCGCGTCCGAGCGCGCGGAACCAGGCCGCGCCGTGGTTGATGATGTGAGGGACACAGCAGAGCGTCTCGACGTTATTCACCACCGTGGGCTTGCCGAACAAGCCGACCACCGGTGGAAACGGCGGCTTCGATCGCGGATTAGCCCGCTTCCCTTCGAGTGCGTTGAGTAACCCGGTTTCTTCGCCGCAGATGTAACGGCCGCCGCTGAGGTGCAGATGAAGTTCCAGGCTGTAACCGGAACCGAGAATGTCTCTGCCGAGATAATGGCGTTCGTAGGCCTCGGCGATGGCGCGCGCTATCCGTTCCGCCGCGAGGGTGTATTCTCCTCGCAGAAAAATATAGGCGACGTCTGCTTCGATCGCGAATCCGGCGACGATGGCTCCTTCTATCAGCTGATGCGGGTTCCGTTCCATCAACAGCCGGTCCTTGAAAGTCCCCGGCTCCATCTCGTCCGCGTTGACCACCAGGTAAGTGGGGTTCGGAGCATCCTGGCCGCGCGGCACGAAGGACCACTTCATTCCTGTTGAGAAGCCTGCGCCGCCGCGCCCGCGCAGGTTGGCGCCCTTCACTTGGTCGATGACCGCGTTCGGCGTCATGCCGCCGCCCTTCAGAACCTTACGGACCGCCTGATAGCCGCCGGCCTGTTCGTAGGACGGCAGATCCAGCACCGAACCATCGGAGTGCATGTCTCCCGTCAGCGGTTTTTCCATGGTGGCAGTCATTTGTACTTCTCGAGGTGCGTATCGATTGTCTGCGGGTCGAGGTCGGCGTGCAGGTCGGCGTCCACCATCATGGCCGGTGCATGATCGCAGCACCCCAGACAGACAATCGGCAAGAGCGTAAAGCGATTGTCAGGCGTCGTTTCGCCGAACCCGATGCCGAGGCGTTGAGTAAGTTGCTCCTTTATCCGTTCGTGGCCCATGATCCAGCAGCTCACGCTATCGCAGACCATGATTACGTGACGTCCGACGGACTTGCGAAAAATCAGGTTATAAAACGTCGCCACCGAATCCAGGTCGGTGGGCGACATCCCGAGGTGCGCGGCAATATCGCGCAAGCTGTCGTCGGAGACCCAACCACGGTGCCGCTGCACGATCTTGAGCGCATCGATACACACCGCATCGCGCTTCGGATAGTGCGCCGCCTCGGTTTCAATCTCGCTGATTTCTTCCCTGGTCAACATCTCGTTAAGTCCTCACCGGTCGACGTCTGCCAGCACAAAATCCAGACTGCCCAAATTGATCACCACGTCTGGGATCATCAGGCCTCGCGACAGCAGCCGCAGGGTCTGTATGTGGGCAAAGGAAGGCGTCCGAATGCGCGTGCGGTACGAAACCGTGCTGCCGTCGCTCACCAGGTAATAGCCGTTGTTGCCCTTGGTGCCTTCAATCGCTCCGAGCGCCTCGCCCACCGGCATTACAGGTCCCCAGCTCACGTTTAGAAAATGCGTGATCAGGGTTTCGATGTCGTGCATGGTGCGGGCTTTCATCGGAGGCGTGGCCAGATGATGATCCGATTGATACGGCCCGCCGGGCATATTCTTCACGCATTGTTCGATGATGCGCAGGCTCTGGCGAATCTCCTCCACGCGAACCAGCGCGCGGTCGTAGCAATCGCCATTCCGGGCGGTCGGGATATCGAATTGGAACTGGTCGTATCCCGAGTACGGCTGCTTTTTGCGAAAATCCCATTCGAACCCGCAGGCGCGCAAATTGGGACCGGTCATCCCCCACTCGATGGCTTCGTTGGCCGTGAGGGCACCGATACCTTTGGTCCGCACTTTGAAAATCACGTTTTGAATGACCGTCCGGTCATACTCTTTGAGGCGGGGCGGCAGGTAATTCAGAAAGTCGCGAACCAGCTTCTCCCAGCCTCCGGGCAAATCGGCAGCCACGCCGCCGATGCGAAACCACGAAGGATGCATACGCGCGCCGGTGATCGCCTCTACGATGCCGAATGCGCGTTCGCGATCGTTGAAAGTGAAAAAGACCGGCGACATCTGTCCCAGGTCCTGGGCGAAGGTGCCGTACCAGACGAGGTGGCTGATAATGCGGAATAGTTCCGCCAGCATCACGCGAATTACCTGGGCGCGCGGTGGGACTTCGATGCCTGCCAGTCTTTCCACGGCGGTCAGGTAAGCGAGGTTGTTCATCACCCCGCCGAGGTAATCGATGCGGTCGGTATAGGGAATATACGAATGCCAGGACTGGCGCTCAGCCATTTTCTCCGCGCCGCGATGGTGAAACCCGATTTGCGGAATCGCGTCCACCACCTCTTCGCCATCCAGTTGCAGCGCGATGCGCAAGACCCCGTGAGTGCCCGGATGCTGCGGACCGAGATTTAAGAAAATGAAGTCCGAGCCGTCGCGCTCGCGGCTCATTCCCCATTCCTCGGGGCGGAAACGCAGTGCCTCCTGCTCGCTGATTTCCTTATCCGGGGGCAACTGATACGGTCCCATTTCGGTGGCGCGGGCGGGATGCTCCTTGCGCAGCGGATGGCCCACCCAGCTCTTGGGCATCAGAAGCCGTTCGAGATGGGGGTGGCCTTCGAAGACGATCCCGAACATATCGAACACTTCGCGCTCGTACCAATCCGCGGCGGGCCAGATGTTGGTGATGCTGGCGATCGAAAGGCGATCTTCCGGCAGAGCGACCTTGATCCGGATATACTCGTTGCGGTCAAAGGAGAGCAGGTGATAGACAACTGTAAAATCGCTCGGCGGCTGGCCCACGCGATGGACCCTCACGCGCTCGTCGATGGCGGAGAGGTCGTACAACATCTTGTACGGCCGGTCGATCTCGTCTTTAAGAAACCGCAGCAGAGCAGGCGCGCGATCCTTCGCCACCCAAATCGTGGGGATGCGGTCTACGGTGTCTTGAATCAGGCTTTCGGGACCAAGCCGGCCGTTGATTTCCTGCGCGATGGTCGGAGTTGCAATCATACCTCGTCAGGCTCCCTCAAGACGGTGGCTTTCTCGCGCGTCGGCCGCATCAGGTCGCGCAAGGACGGCATCGGCGCGCGAACCGTCTCCTGTGAACCCACCACCCAACTCAGCGGCCGCTGCTCCGTTCCCACCACGTTCCGCAACAGCAGCAGCCCTTCCAGAAACGCTTCGGGACGAGGCGGGCAACCGGGCACGTAAACATCTACCGGGAGGAACTTATCCACGCCCTGGACCACGCTGTAGATGTCATACATACCGCCGGAGTTCGCGCACGACCCCATCGAAATCACCCAGCGGGGCGCCATCATCTGCTCGTAAAGGCGTTGAACGATGGGCGCCATTTTGGTGAAGACGGTGCCCGCGACCACCATCAGATCAGCCTCTCGCGGAGTGCCGCGAATCACTTCCGCGCCGAAGCGCGAGACATCGAACTTGCTGGTGATGCTGGTGGCCATCTCCACGTAACAGCAGGAGAGGCCGAAGTTAAACGGCCAAACGGAGTTCTTGCGGCCCCATTTGACCAACTCTTCCAGGCGCGTGAGCACTACGCTGCGGCGCACCGATTGTTCGAATGACTCACCGTCGGGAGTTGCCACCAGGCCTGTGATGTCCGGTTTTGTCAGCGACCACTGCATCGTTTGATTACCTCGACCGGCGCGAACCCCGCGTCCAATCCAGCGCTCCGATCTTTCCCAAATAAACGAGCGTTGCGACTAGCACGCCGGCGAACGCCAGAACTTCCCAATAGCCCGCCCAGCCCAGTTCGCGCACCGAGCACGCCCACGCGAACAGGAAGACCGCCTCCAGATCGAAAACCACGAAGAACATCGCAATGAGGTAGTACTTCACGGAAACACGCACGCGCGCCGAGCCTTCGGAGACGATGCCGCCTTCGTACGGCTCTCCCGTGGCCGGCTCCGAATGCCTGGGACCCAACAGATAAGAGCCCGTCAGAACAGCCACGGCCAGAAATACGACGAACCCGAAATATGCGGCCAATGCCAACATCGATACTTGCTGTAAGGCACGCTGCATTCCAAGTCGAATCGCATGAAAACATGGAGGATCGTTTGCCGCGCGATGACAATCTGGCGGCGGTTCGTCACATGACAAGCCACCAGCAGACGATTGGCAATCTCGAGCGCGCCACTCTGAAACAAGGGCTGGATCATCTAAAGGAAGATATCGGGGAAGCGGATGCGTTCAACCGGTTGGACAAGGCCTTACGAGTGAACTAATGCGGTATTCTGCGGTATTTGAGTTTTCAGGCTTGGCGGTAAGCTATTGATTTAATGGAGCGGGAGACGGGGATCGAACCCGCGACCAACAGCTTGGAAGGCCCGGAATCGCAGTAACTTACGGCAAATCTGCGTCTTCAATAACTTATCACCGCGGCGGTGTGACCGTCAACACGAAAGGCTGTACATCGCGGAAAACTCGTCATTCGCCGCGAGCCGCATGCGAGAGATGACTAGTGAAGCTCGGCAGTGAAAGTAACCACAAATGCGCGCCGGCCCGGCACAATTCACTCTGCAGTGCTCTCTGGAGTTCGCCCTCAAGGCCAAGATGGTCCAGCATCACCCGGCGGGCGAGTGTAGCCAAGGGGTGATGAGGCTCGATCTCCCGAGCGCGCGCCAATGAGTCTGCTGCTTCTGCTGTGCGATCGAGTTTCAGGAGGGCGACTCCTCTGCCCCACCAGTAGATGGGGAGTTCCGTCCGACAGATGGGTAGTTCGTCTAAGACCTCCAAAGCGGCTGATGGGCGCCCGCGATTGCACATCGCAATAGCCTTGAGGGCATAAACACGGCGGTCCGCTGTGACAACCGCCGATGCACGCTCGAACAGGCGTTCGGACTCCGAATCCTGCCCACCTCCCACGAGCAGTATGGCAAGTCGTAAAGGGTCGGCACGTCATTCGGATCGGACTCCAACGCTCGCCAAAAGGCAGCCACTGCCTCTTCCGTGCGCTGGAGTTGTGCCAAACACTCACCTTTGCCTTGCCATGCCTGGCCGTGATTGGGTGTGATCTGTAGGGCACGGTCGAACGCTACGATTGCGTCGGCAAAGC
>Ga0335073_10004615_pt1 | contig 19271 bp, 17 predicted proteins | sample Lox_Sample_22_FD_207093 | JGI IMG/M metagenome (GOLD analysis project Ga0335073, IMG submission 207093) | Soil microbial communities from Loxahatchee National Wildlife Refuge, Florida, United States - Lox_Sample_2.2 | ecosystem: Environmental > Terrestrial > Soil > Wetlands | place: USA... | reverse complement strand
TTCCCGCGGCGAGGTGGTCATCGCCCGTGGCGCGGAAATCGATCGGTTTCATCCGCACGTCATCCGCTACCTGCGCGCGCAGGGAGTGCAATCGGTTTGTTGCGTGCCGCTAACCACTCACGGCCGCACCTTCGGCACTATCAATTTCGCCAGCCGCAACCCGCAAAATTTTTCCACCCCCGATGTGGAATTGCTCTGCCAGATCGCTTCCCAAGTGGCGATCGCCCTCGAAAATGCCCTCGCTTTCAAGGAAATCGATGCGCTAAAGGACAAGCTCGCAGTCGAAAAACTCTATCTCGAAGAGGAAATAAGAACGGAATTTAGTTTCGACGAAATCATCGGCGAAAGTCCTGCGCTGCGACGTGCCTTGGGCCAAGTGGAACTCGCCGCCCCCGCCAGCACCACCGTCTTGATCCTTGGCGAAACGGGCACCGGGAAGGAAATCATCGCCCGCGCCATTCACAATCGCAGCCCGCGCAGCGAACGCACGTTCGTCAAAGTGAATTGCGCCGCGATTCCTGCGGGTTTGCTCGAATCCGAACTATTCGGCCATGAACGGGGCGCCTTCACCGGCGCGCTCGCTCAGAAGATCGGCCGCTTCGAATTCGCCGATGGTGGCACGCTCTTTCTAGACGAAGTGGGCGACCTCCCCCTCGAACTACAGCCCAAGCTGCTTCGCGTGTTGCAGGAGCAGGAGTTCGAGCGCCTCGGAGGCAATCGCACCATTCGTGTCGATGTTCGTGTCGTCGCCGCAACGAACACGGACCTGAACCAACTTGTCGCCGACAAAAAATTCCGCAGCGACCTTTACTATCGTCTTAACGTCTTTCCCATTCAAATCCCGCCGTTGCGCGAACGCCCCGAAGACGTGCCTCTTCTCGTCCGTTATTTCGTCCAGAAATTCGCTCGGCGGTCGAACAAAACCGTGGAATACGTTCCCGCGCCAGTGATGGACGCTATGGTTAACTATTCCTGGCCTGGCAATGTGCGTGAGCTGGAGAACCTCATAGAGCGCGCCGTGCTGCTTTCACCCGGAAAAGAGTTGCGCGTGCCCCTGGCCGAGTTTAAGGAAAACAATATTCCGTCAACCTTTCCTGCTGGTCCTCTGGATTTGCTGGATCTGCCAGGCGAGCCACCAAAACCTGCGGCAACGTCCTATAATTCACCGCGCACCCTGGACGATGCGCAGCGTCAACATATCTTGCAAGTTTTGCGACAAACGCAGTGGCGCATCTCCGGCCCGCGCGGTGCCGCGGCGATTCTCGGCATCAAACGCACCACGCTCCAGGCTCGCATGCGCAAACTCGGCATCAAGCGCCCCATCTAGTGGCCATCAGCATGTGTAGACCCGGGCTTGAGACCGGCAGCGCAAGTCTGCCAGGCAGTGAAGTTGGCAAGCTTTCGCAGAGCTAACTAACACAATTTCGACGCGTAGGTAGAAGAAAACGAGCAGAGGACAACAACAGGCTCACAGCGGTCAAATCGCGAGTTCTTCCAGGCCATTCCTAGAGCAGAATTCCCATTTCCTTCAACAACTGCCGGTCTTCGAGCGTCAAACGGTCTTCAAAAGTCGCCTCCCTCGCATACCGGTCATTACTTACCCGTAGGAAAGGCGTTTTGTTTAAATCTGCATGACTTGTCCTTTGCAGCCTCATCTGCCGAGAACTCTCCAGCCATCGCTGAAAACTATCGTCGTTCATGATTCCTTTCTCATCCTCGACCCGGAACCCGGAATTTTCTGACCAATATTCCGAGTGTACCTTAAGCCAATTTTCCTCACGCGCTCTTAGCCTGCGCTGTGACATAACGCACACCTTGCACGGTGTATCTTCGCGCGGAAACACACTTCTTCCCGACTTGGCACGTTCGCTCCTTTATGTTCTTCTGTTAGGGTTGCCATGCGCACTTATTTCCCGTTCCGGAAACCGCTGTTCCTGGTTTTAGGCGTCAGCCTGTTCGGGGGTGTCCTTCTTTGGGTGTCCCCACGTACCTCAGAGGCACAACAACTTCCGGTGATTAGCTTTGTTCGCGACCCTGATCCGGCACCGGATTTCCACGTGAAAGACCTTGACGGCAAAGACCTGACCCTTGCCGCCCACAAAGGCCAAGTCGTCCTTCTGAATTTTTGGGCCACTTGGTGTGGACCCTGCCGCGCTGAAATTCCCGGGCTTATTGAGCTGCAGGATAAATATAAAGACCGCGTGCAAATCATCGGCATGGTCGTCGACGAGGAGGATGATGACAGCGGGAACAATCTCCGCGAGCTTGTAAAAAGCGAGCGCATCAACTATCCCGTGGCGCTCACTTCCCCCGAAGTGCGTATGGCTTACGGCGGCATCACCGCGCTGCCTACCGTTTTCATCATCAATCCCGACGGCCGCGTGGTTCAAAAACATGTTGGACTTTACAATCCGATCCTTTACGAGACCGAAGTTCGCGCCCTGCTCGATCTACCCATTGCCGCTCGAGTTGAGACCTTCAACGATACGGGTGAAATTTTCCTGAAACATGCCGATCGCGCCACCATGCTTCCAGGGGTCAACACGGATGGCCTGACGGCGGAACAGCGCGCGGCCGCTCTCCACAAATTCAACGCGGAAAACTGTACCTGTGGTTGTCAATTTACTTTGGCGCAGTGCCGCATCTACGATCCCGCCTGCAAATATAGCCGCGATCGCTGTGCCGCTATCGTGAAGGAAGTCACTCAGAGTAAACCCGCCACCACTCCCGAAAATCAGGTAGCGCCTGCTGCCGCACCCAGTGCGACTCCGCAAACTCCAAGCACCGCGCCGCACTTATAGCGGCCGGTTTATCCCGCGGGCCAGCGGCGGGAAGCCGCTGCTACAACTTTTCAGCTTACTTCTTTAGTAAATCCAGCACCACGCTGGTCATCCCTTTCACTCCCGTGCGAATGGCCGGCTCTGGCAATGGCGCGAATTCGCTGGAGTGCAAGCTGGGCAGCCGTGCCCCTTTTTCCTGTGCCTCTTTAAGCTTCGCCGGATCCACCGCGCCCAACCAGAACATACAAATCGGCGGCTTCGGGGCGCTCAGAGCAAACAGGCTGAAATCTTCGCTGGCCATCACAGGTGTTCCTTTCACCACATTTTCGTCGCCCAGGGCTTTGTCCAAGCTAGCCACAACACGCTGCGTTAGCGCTGCGTCGTTCACCGTGGCCGGAACTCCATCCGGATCCAGCGTAATGATGGGCGCGCGGTCTGCCGGCACCCCTGCTGCTTCCGCAATCCCCAGCGCCATCCGTCGGATCGCCGCCAGCGTCTTCTCCCGCTGTTCCGGGGTCATAGTCCGTACGCTCAGCTGCAAACGCGCCTCGTCGGGAATGATGTTGTGCTTTGTTCCCGCATGGAACGACCCTACCGTCACCACCGTCGGCTGCAGCGGATCTTCTTCCCGGCTCACGATTGTCTGGAGTAACACTACAAACTCCGATGCCATGACAATCGGATCCTTGGTCATGTGCGGTGCCGCTCCGTGCCCTCCATAGCCGCGAAACGTAATGTCCACGGAATCCGCACCCGCCAGCATGGCACCTGCGCGCCAAGCCACTGTGCCAGCGGGCAGCGTCGCCATATCGTGCAGTGCCAGCACATAATCTGGTTTCGGAAATTTTTCAAATAAGCCCGCCCGCAGCATCGCTGCGGCACCGCCTACCGTCTCCTCCGCAGGTTGCGCAATCATCACCACCGTGCCGCTCCAATGGCTCCTCTCTTCTGCCAGCATCTTTGCGGTGCCCAGAAACACCGTCATGTGCAAATCGTGGCCGCACGCGTGCATCACCCCTACCTCGTCGCTCGCTCGCTTTACCGTCACGTTGCTGGCATAAGGCAAGCCCGTTTTTTCGCGCACTGGTAACGCATCCAGTTCTGTTCGCACATACACCGTCGGTCCTGGCCCGTTCTGCAGTACCGCCACTACTCCATACGACACCAGGCTAGCGTCCTCGTACTTTCCAAAATGATCGGTCACTTCGTATCCGAGCTTGCGCAGCGTTCCCGCGACCAACGCCGACGTTTCTTTTTCCTGCGTCGAAAGCTCCGGATTCGCGTGCAGATGTTTATACGTGGCCACCCAATCCGCTATGTTGCTGTTAATCTTCTCATCCAGGTCCGTCTGTCCAGCAGCAGGCCGTGCCAGTGCAAGAACACTCCACACGGCAACAGCGAACATCTTCCCGGTAATTGTCATGAATGAATGTTCCCCCGAGGATTTCTGCATCTTAGCAGAACCCATTTTCTCTTGCTGTTCAATAGCTCTCCAGACTACACTCCGCCCACCGGCTCACCACATTCGCTTCCGGGAGATGTTTCATGAATCGTCGCGTGCTTTTTCTGGTGTCGGCTCTGGGCCTCGCCGCATTCTTCATCGTTCACAGCGCCTTCTCTCAGTCCGGTACGCAGTCCAACCGCCGCGCCATCAACCTGCCCACTCGCTCGCCTCAAGCTGCTTTTAGTAACGCTATCCTTGTTGGCGACACTCTGTATATCGCCGGAAACATCGGCTTCGATCCCAAAACCGGTAAACCTCCGGCCAAAATCGAAGAAGAAGTCACCAACCTGCTGGAATCCTATAAGTCTTTGCTTTCTCAAGCCGGCTTCACCATGGACGATCTCGTCTACGTGCAGATTTCGTGCACCGACCTTTCCTACTACGACAAATTCAATGCCATCTATAAGAGCTATTTCACCAAAGACCTGCCAGCCCGCGAATTTGTAGGCATCGCTGCGATCCTGGGTGGCGGCCACTTCGAAATGCAGGCCATCGCCGTGCGTCATACCCCCGGGACCTAAAAGGAGTTAGAAGCGGCTTGACGGTGCGGTCGACTTGCTAATACGCTTAACAGCGTTAATTTATTATGGGTGTCAAAGAGCGCAAACTCCGCCAGAAACGCTTCCTACGCCAGGAAATTCTTGACGCGGCCAGCGAGCTATTTGTCAAAGACGGCTACGAAAATGTCTCCATGCGCCGCATCGCCGAGAAAATCGAATATTCCCCCACGACCATCTACCTTTACTTCAACGACAAAACGGAACTGCTCGAACAAGTTTGCCAGGAGACCTTCGCCCGCTTGGCGCAGATTCTCGCGCGCATTCAAGAGCAGCAAGCTGACCCGGTTGAGCGTCTTCGGCGTGGCCTGCTGGCCTACATCAAATTTGGCCTCGAGAATCCCCATCACTATCGCGCCACTTTCATGATGCCGGTACCCGAGGGCGTACACCACCATCATAAGAACTCGGAAACCGACATGGGTATGGAGGCGTTTGATTTCCTGAGACGAACCGTCTCGGACTTCATCGCCGCCAAAAAGCTGCATGACCTGGATCCCGAACTGGTTAGTCAAACGTTGTGGGCGGGAATCCACGGTCTCACTTCCCTGCTCATCATTAAATGCGATCACTTCCCCTTTGTCGCCGTCGACAAACTTACACATTCCATGATCGATACGTTGATTTCTGGAATTTTCACGAAAAAGGGATAACGAAGGCAAAATTTTTTGCATCTGAACTTAACACTGTTTAGTCAGAGAGCGATGTTACTTTTTCCTGGCTTTTGACGTATCTACCTAGGCGTTCTGTGCGGAGAGGATGAACTCAGGATGGCTCGCGATTTCTCCCTTGAACTTCGTGCTTCTTAGTGACGGCTTCCGCCGGTTGGAGCGATGCCGGCGCGCATGAATGCCCAAATATGGTCGTTTTATCGCGTGCGAACAACAGGGCATATGATGATATAAGGGCAATTGCCAATTAGTTCTTAATTGTTGAAATGATGTAAATCTATGAAGGAAATGCGCTTATCAGTGAATGAAGAGATCTCGATACTGGCCTGTGCCTTGCTCACAATTGTTCGCTCCAAGAAGGCATACATGCTCCGAATCACTACTGAGACTAAGCGCGCCAAGACTACCGTTACGATTGAGGGTCGCATCGCCGGGCCCTCCGTGGGCACCGTCGAGCAGTGCTGGCGCGAGTTATACGCAGCCGCTCCCAAGCAGAAATTTATCGTCAATCTATGTGGCGTCAGCTTTATCGACAATGCGGGCAAGATGTTGCTGCGCGAAATGCATCGCCTCGGCGCCGAATTCCAGGCTGTGGGCTGCCTGAACCAGGCGATCGTCAACGAAATCGCCTCCTCCGCGGATGCCACGCCTGACAAAGCGAAAAAGCCCAAGGGCGCTCCAATCATCTTCTATCTGATTTTATTCAGCCTGTTGATTCCGGGCTTGGCGCAGGCCCGAGCGCAGCAACCCTCGGCAGCACCGGCATCAGTCAATGGCCCGATGCGTCTCTCGCTCGAGCAGGCCGTCGCGCTGGCGCTCCAGCAGAACCCGACGGAGCAGATTGGCCTAATCAATGCGGCAGAGAGCGTCCAGGACAAGAACATCACCCGCTCGGCTCTCCTGCCGCAGGCGGACTTGCGTGCCTCGGAATCCCTGAACCGCGTCAACCTGCAAGCTGAATTCGGCGGCAAGCCGCTGATTCCAGCTGCCTCTGGCTTCTTGTTGCCCAACCACATCGGCCCTTATCAAATTATTTCGGCGGGCCCAGCGTTTGGCACGGAGATCTTCGATCTGGCCTTGTGGAAGCGTTATCAGGCTTCTCGTGTCAACGTGAGCGCCAGCGACGCCGACAGCCTCTCCACACGCGAACAGGTCATTCTGTTGGTGGTTTCCCAGTACATCGGCACTCTTCGCGCGGTCGCGAACGTCGAAGCTTCGCGCTCGCGTGTTGAACTGGCTCAGGCACTCTACGACCAAGCGGCCGACCTGCAAAAACAAGGCGTGGGCACTGGCATCGACACGCTGCGCGCCAACGTCGAACTGCAAAACGAAAAACAGGTACTGATTCAGGCCGAAAACGACCGCGATGCTTCGCTCTTTGGACTCAGCCGGCTTCTCAACCTGGATCCGCGCCAGAAGATCGAACTGGCAGACTCGCTCGGTTTCTTCGACACGCCGCAGCCCGAAGTCGACCCCAGCATCGACCAGGCCCTCGGCACTCGCGAAGAATGGAAATCCATCTTGCAGCGCGAAAAAATCGTGCAACTGGAAAAGCAAGCCGCCCAATATGAACGTTTGCCTACCCTGCGTGCTGACGGCAACTGGTATTATCTCGGCACCAAACCCGACAACGGCATTCCGACCTATCAATACGCGGCCAGCTTCGATATGCCGCTGTTTACCAGTGGCCGTATCAAGGCGGAAGTCACCAAGTCGAGACTCGAAATGCAAAAGCTCGAGCAGCAGAAAGACGACCTGCGCAACCAGATCGCTCTCGAGGTAAAAACCTCTCTCCTGAATCTGCAATCCGCCCGCAACGAAGTCGAGGTCGCTGACCTTGGCGTTGTCCTTGCCAAGCAGGAAGTCGATCAAGCCCGCGACCGCTTTTCTGCCGGTGTCGCCAACAACATTGAGGTCATCACCGCGCAGGATTCCTTGTCGCGGGCCAACGATAACCAGATTGCCGCGCTGTATCGCTTCAACCAGGCTCGCGCGGATTATGCACGTTCCGTCGGACAGATGGAAAAGACTTACTCGAAGTGAAGTGAGGACACGATGAGTGTGGAGCTCGAAGTAGGACTCGAAAACGAGGTGAGCGTCAAGTCGCCCGCTCCGGAGCCGCCCAAGCCAGAAATTCCGGTGAGGAAGCCGCTTACCAGCCCCAAAATACGCCGGATTCTCATGTTTGCGGCCGTGGCCTTGGTAGCCGTTGCGGTGGGCCTGTTCCTGTATTTCTATAACCGCGAGTCTACCGACGACGCGCAGGTGGACGGCCACATCACTCCAGTCGCAGCCAAGATTTATGGCCGCGTCTCTCAAGTTCTTGTCACCGACAATCAGCAAGTGAAGGCTGGCCAGATTTTGGTGAAGATTGATCCTGCAGACTATAAAGCCGCAGTCGATCAGGCCGCCGCGGCGCTTGTTCTTGCCGAAAGCCAGGCGCGCTCCGCGGGTGTTGATGTTCCGCGGACCAGCGAAACTGTTCAAAGCGGCACCTCCAACGCTGACGCGCAGCTTGCCGGTGCGCAAGCCGATCTGACCCGCGCGCAAGCCATGTACGAACAAGCCAAAACTGCCGATTTAGCCGTCGCGCAAGCGAATGTCTCGCGCAGCCGCGCGAACGCCGAACTCGCCAAAGCCGACCTCGAACGCTATGGTCCGCTCATGCAGAAGGGCGAGATCTCTCAGCAACAATACGACGCTGCGAAGGCCAATGCACAAGCCACAGACAGCGCCCTCACCGCCGATGAACAGCGCCTGGCTCAAGCACAGCGCAATATCGATATCAGCGCGGCGCAACTGGAAGCGGCGAAGGCGCGCGTCGACGGTGCCAGGGCTGCCGTCAGCACCGCCCATGCCAACGAGAAAAGCGTCACCATGCGCTCCGCGGATGCCCAGGCCCAGCTTGCTAATGTGGACCGTGCCCGTGCCGCACTGGAAGCCGCCAAGCTCAATCTCAGCTACTGCGACATCATTGCGCCTGTTGATGGCGTGGCTACACACAAGTCCGTCGAACCGGGCCAAATCGTCCAAGCCGGTCAAGGACTACTCGTGGTCGTCCCTCTTCAGGACGTTTGGGTGACCGCCAATTTCAAGGAGACTCAGCTTCGCAAGATGAAGCCGGGCCAGAAGGCCTATATCGAGTCCGACACTTACGGCAAGACCTTCTCTGGCCACGTGGACTCCATCGCCGGAGCTACCGGCGCCGTGCTGAGTTTGCTCCCGCCGGAAAACGCCACCGGCAACTACGTGAAAGTTGTTCAACGTATCCCCGTGAAAATCGTGCTCGACCCGATTTCGCCGCAAGTCGCAGTTTTGCGTCCGGGCATGAACGTGGAAGCGACAGTCATCACCAAGTAAAGGAACCGAACGCGTCGAGAAGATATGCTGCAAAGACTCCAATCGAAGCTGCGCATGCCGGATGGCTCGATCAATCCGTGGGTTATCGCCATTACGGTGACGTTGGCTACCTTCATGGAAGTTCTAGACACTTCCATTGCCAACGTCGCGCTGCCCCACATCGCGGGCAACTTATCTGCCAGTGCCGACGAATCCACTTGGGTACTCACCTCTTACTTGGTGTCAAACGCCATCATCCTTCCGCTGTCCGGCTGGCTTTCTTCGGTGATTGGCCGCAAACGCTTTTACATGATTTGCGTCGCCATCTTCACCCTTAGCTCTTTCTTGTGCGGTTTCGCGGCCAGCCTCGGCATGCTGGTGGTCTTCCGCATCATGCAGGGCGTAGGTGGCGGCGGTTTGCAGCCCAGTGAACAAGCGATCCTGAACGACACATTTCCCATCAGCAAGCGGGGTATGGCTTTCGCGGTGTATGGCATCGCGGTCGTGGTCGCTCCCACGATTGGTCCGTGGCTCGGTGGTTGGATCACAGACAATTACTCTTGGCGCTGGATTTTCTATATCAACGTCCCGGTGGGCATCATTTCGCTGGTTTTGACCTATTTCCTGGTCTCTGATCCGCCGTACATGAAGCGCATCAATCTGAAACAAGGCTTCCGCGTCGATTACATCGGTCTGGGTCTGATCAGCCTCGGGCTCGGTAGCATGCAAATCATTTTGGATAAGGGCCAGAGGGAAGATTGGCTCTCCTCCAATTTCATTCGCTTCTTCGCAGTCACCATGCTCATCGGTGTGATCGCCGGAATCATCTGGGAACTGCGCGCCAAAGAGCCGATCGTCGATTTCCGCATGCTCAAGAATCGCAACTTCGCCATCGCCACCACCGCGATGTTTTTCCTTGGCTTTGTGCTCTACTCCAGCACGGTTCTGATCCCGCAGTTGTTGCAGGAACTGCTTGGCTATCCGGCGGAGTTGGCCGGCTTGGCGCTTTCTCCCGGTGGCGCTGTGATCATGTTGATGATGCCAGTGGTCGGCATCCTGGTTTCGAAGGTTGCTCCGCGCTATCTGATCGCCTTCGGCTGCACCATTTCTGCGATCGCGCTCTTTGTAATGGCCGGCTGGAATCTTCAGCTCGACTATCACCACGCTGTTTTTGGTCGCATGCTGCAAAGCTTTGGCCTGGCGTTTCTTTTCATTCCCATAAACGTGTCCGCCTTCGCGTATGTGCCCCGCGAACAGACCAACATGGGCACCGGCATCATCAATCTGGCGCGCAACATCGGCGCCAGCGTGGGCATCGCCTCCGTCACGACTCTGCTCGAGCGTCGCACTCAGTTTCACATGGCGCAACTGGGGGAGCACGTGAATGTGTTCAGCGACGCTTATCGCAATACCGTTCAGGCCCTTACTGTCAGTTTCACCGCGTCCGGTGCCTCGCCTGTCCACGCTGCCGAGCGTGCGCAAGGCTTGGTCTACGCGATGATTCAGCGGCAAGCGGCCATGCTGTCGTTCCTGGACGATTTCAAGCTTCTGGGCGTCGTTTTCGTGTGCATTATCCCGCTCTTCTTCTTGCTGAAACGACCCAAGATGGGTGGTGGAAACGTACCGGTACACTAAAGGATTTCGGGGGGAAACAATTCTGTAACTTTTTTCGTCTTAAAGACTCTTACGGGGTCTCATGGGGGGAAGCAAATGGCAACGCAACTGGCTACGCAAGTGATAAATAACACGCAGGTTAGCGAGGAGAAGTTGATCCGCGCGGGACAGCGCGGCGATGCACAGGCGATCGAAACTCTGTTTCGCCGCTATCACCGCCCGCTGTTTCAAACCGCGCTTCGCGTCCTGGGCAATGCCGAAGACGCGGAAGACGCCTTGCAGGATGGCCTGCTTTCGGCCTATCGCAACTTGAAGCGCTTCGAAGGCCGCTCGCAGTTCTCCACCTGGCTCACGCGCATCGTGATCAATGCCGCGCTCATGAAGCGCCGCAGCGCCAAGGCTCGCCCGGCGGTCTCTCTCGACGAAACTCATCACGAAGACGAACTGCCGGCTACCGAACGCTTCGCCGATGAGGCCCCGAACCCGGAGCAGCTCTACGCAGGTGCGGAAATTCGCGAGATGATCAATGAAAATCTCGACGAACTTTCTCCGCTTCTTCGTTCCGCTTTTCTGCTCCGTGAAGTGCAGGGCTATTCCACGGGCGAAGCCGCCAAAAAGCTTGGCGTTACCGAAAATACGCTGAAGGCTCGCCTCTGGCGCGCCCGGCACCAGCTAGCTGACCGCCTGGGCCGCCGTCTCCGCCGCATCAAAGACGACATGTCGAACAACATGGGCGGCGACGAAGCCTGCAGCTACTGCTAAGGAACCATCCGACGTGCTCTTCGTAGGGGCGCAGCACGCTGCGCCCCATGTCCGCACGTACTCAAAAAAACTCGTCTTCTTGAACCGCCTTTGGAGGCGGCCGTTCTCTTCCGAGACATGTAGCAGCGGCTTTACGCCGCTGTCCTCCACTGCTCGCTTCGTTCACCCGTCACAGAGTCCTGCCGGCGCCCATTGCTACCCTTCTTTTCACGGAGGTCCCTTGCCATGAAGCCCACCATGCGCGTTATCATTCTCGCCGCCGCCGAACTTGGCTCCCTTTGCCTCGCGCTGCTTGTGTATTTACCGGCCCATGCTCAAGCGCCCGCCACTTCCAGCATGCCCATCGGTAAACCCGTACAAATCGAAACACCTCTCGGTCTGCCACCCGTTCCTATTCCGGCCGATAACCCTCCCACAGAAGAGACCATTGCCCTGGGCCGTCGTCTTTATTACGATCCTATCCTTTCCTCGGACGGCACCATTTCTTGCGCCTCCTGCCACGCCCCGCAATTTGCCTTTTCGGATAAGCGCCCGGTCTCCGTTGGCGTCGGCGGCAAAACCGGCACGCGCCACGCTCCTACCGTCATCAACTCTGCTTACTTCACCCTGCAGTTTTGGGATGGTCGTGCCGTCAGCCTCGAAGAACAAGCCAAAGGTCCCATCGCCAATCCCGTTGAGATGGCCCACAGCCTTGACGGCACCATCAAACATCTGGAGGCCGACCCAGACTATCCCGCGCGATTCAAGCGGGCTTGGGGCACCGATCAGATCACCGTCGACATGGTGGTGAAGTCGATCGCTTCTTTCGAACGCACCATCATCGCTGGTGATTCACCCTTTGATCGTTTTTATTACGGCCGCGATTCTCGAGCCATCTCTCCCGCGGCCCAGCGTGGCTTGAAGGTTTTCATGAGCCCGAAGAAAGGGAATTGCGCCGTTTGCCACACCATCGGCAAAGACTACTCGCTCTTCACCGACAACAAGTTCCACAATCTCGGTGTGGGCGCCGACACCAAAGGCGAACTCAATGACGTTGGCCGCTACGCGATTACCAAAGTCGACGCCGACATGGGTTGCTTCAAAACTCCAAGTCTTCGCAACCTGGCGGATCGTGGCCGCTACATGCACGACGGTACGTTTCCCACGGTCAAAGATGCCCTGGCCCACTACATCGGTGGCGGCAACTGGAATCCGCATCTCGACAAGGAAATCCATTCCCTCGACACTCTGAGCTTCGATGAACGTGACGATTTGCTGCAATTCCTCGAAGCTCTCAACGGCAAGCTTCCCGACAACATCGGGCCACCACCCGATCTCGCACCAGTCAAAGCCACTACCGCCGCCCGCAACTGATTTTTAGCCTGACCCAACTTCACTTATGAACGCCACCGCCAGAGCAATGCACCGCTACGTTCTCTTTTTGACGCGCATCCCTTCCGTCGGCTCTTTCTTGTTCAACCTCGCGGCGGCCTGAATCAGCTTCTTCAGGGCGGGTTTGCGCAAATCTTCCATGGTGCGCAGTTTAACGTGGCGTAGATTTTTGCCGGTGCCCTCCAGCAGTTTGGCCGGGTCCGGCAACGATGTACCTCTGAGAAAACCGAAAGTGATGTGCTGTTTGGCAATCGAGAAGAAACACAGGGGCCCGTTCGATTCGAAGGTGGGGATTTTCCACGGATTTACGCTTTCTTTTGTGTCGGGAACGGTTTTCTTCATGAGTGCACGCAATCCCCCAGCCACGCGTCCCAGTTCTTTGTCCTTTCGCTCCACGTACGCATCGATCCATTCTTTTCCGTCCGCGATTGCTTTCATCATCTCCTCCATAATGCAGTCTCCCGCCCGGCTGGTGGATTTCATGCCGATTACCTCGCGAACCTCACGTCACGCACCCGAGATGCATCCAACCCGGTGTAAGATTTCGCCTCTTGCAGACGTATCATGAACTGAGCTTATGCCACAGACACAACCCGCCGTCCAGTTGGAGCATATCTCCCGCCACTACCAGATGGGCGAAACGCGCGTTCGCGCCGTCGACGACGTTTCTCTTTCCATCGCTTCCGGCGAATACTTGGCCCTCCTCGGTTCGTCTGGCTCAGGAAAATCCACGCTCCTGAATCTTATGGCCGGTTTGGACCGGCCCACTTCCGGTGCGATTCTCGCGAACGGCCGGAGTTTGGCCGAGCTTTCCCCGCTCGAACTCGCGCGCTATCGCCGCGACACTATCGGCATGATTTTCCAGTCGTTCAATCTGCTTCCGCGCATGACCCTGGAGGAAAATATCGAGCTTCCATTGCGCCTCGCGGAAGTGGATCGCTCCGAACGCCCCGGGCGTGTTCGCGAAGCATTGGAACGCGTGCGCCTAACCCATCGCGTTGGCCATCGTCCCGCGGAATTGTCGGGAGGCGAACAGCAGCGCGTAGCTATAGCCCGCGCGCTCGTCAATCGCCCGAAGATTCTGCTGGCCGACGAACCTACCGGCAATTTGGATTCCGCTACCGGCGAAACCATTCTGGCGTTGCTGCGCGAATTGCAAGCGCACCTCGGCATGACCATCGTTATGGTCACGCACGAGCGCCCTCTGGCCGAGCGCTATGCCGATCGTCTGGCCACCATGGGTGACGGCAAGCTCTTGAGTCTCTCGACTTCTACGCAGGGTGCCGTGCAATGAAGCCGCAAGATCTCACCGACCTCGCTCTGCGAAACCTGCGCGAAGCCATTCTGCGTAACGCGCTGACGACTCTTGGCGTCGCTGTGGGTGTTGCCTCGCTGGTCGCGATGCTTTCGCTGGGCGTGGGGTTGCAGGAACTCGCCTCCAAGCGCCTTTCCCAGAGTGGCCTGTTCGACACCATCCTCGTCACTCCCAAGAACAATTTCCGCATGGGCCGCCCGCAACGCGAAGTCGTGTCGGACACTCCGGCTCGAGCGCTCGACGAAAATGCTCGTCATGAACTGGAAAAGCTTCCCAACGTGCTCGAGGTTTACCCGCAAGTCCGCTTTTACACGGAAGTGCGCTTTAGCAATAAGCCTTACTCCACGGTGGTTGCTGGCATGCCTGAGTCGTCGCAAAATTCTGGCGCATTTGACGGTATGCAAGGCCACTTCTTCACTTCGCCAAACGCCGACGAAGCCATTCTGCAAATCGAATTCGCCAAGGATCTGTCCACGAATCCGGCTTCGCTCATCGGTCAGGATTTGATCCTGCGTTACGCCGAACGCCAGGCCCTTCCCACGGCTGCGAGCGATGGTTCCAGCGACGGCGGCGACAATTCCGGCGGCTTTTCCGTGGTTCCCAAAGAACTGCACCTTAAAATTATCGGTATCGTGGAGACAGAACCTGCCGCGGGTTACGGAGGAGTGGGCAACGCTCGCCTGCTGATTCCCCTGGCGACGGCTTCTACCCTGCGCGCGGCTCAGGTGAATGACTTGCGCGATATCGTGCGCGGCAGCAATGCCAACAAAGCTGTTTACGGTTCTCTGTCGGTTCGCGCCAAGAAGCCGTCGCAAGTCGAGTCACTCGAAGCCGCCATCAAGAATCTTGGGTTCAACGCATTTTCGCTGCTGGACGCTTCCAAATCGTTGCGGACCTTCTTTTCTGTCTTCGACCTCCTGCTGGGAATTTTTGGCAGCCTCGCGCTGGCCGTGGCCACACTGGGCATCGTCAACACCTTGGTCATGGCCATTCTCGAGCGCCGTCGCGAAATTGGCGTTCTTAAAGCCCTCGGTGCCGCGGAATCCGACGTGCAGCAACTCTTTTTCGTGGAAGCCGGAGTCATGGGCATCCTCGGGGGCATTTTCGGCGTGGGCTTCGGCTGGATGCTTGGCCGCGCTATTTCTTTCGGCACAAACGTTTATCTCAAGCGGCAAAATCTCAATCCCATCGAACTTTCTTCCGTGCCATGGTGGTTGGTGATTCTTGCCCTCGTCTTTGCTGTGGTTGTCAGTTTGCTCGCCGGCCTTTATCCTGCTTCCCGTGCCGCGAAACTCAATCCGGTTGACGCTCTCCGCTATGAGTAGAGCGCGGCTGGCCGCTTTTTTCATTTTTGTTTTTGCGATCGCCAATGTAACTTTCGGCGCTATGGGTCGCGTCGAATGCAACCGGCTACCCAGCAAAATCCTTGGCCGGCCAGTGCCCTATTGTGTAGTGCTCCCGCCATCCTTCGACGCCGATAAAGCCCGGCAATTTCCGATCCTCTATTTCCTGCACGGGCTCGGAGACAATGAACAATTTTTTGTGCATTCCGGTGCGTGGAATCTCACCGAAGACATGTGGGAAAAGGGGCAACTCAAGGAATTTCTGATTGCAACGCCTGAGGGGGACGCGAGTTTCTATATCAACTCGAAAGACGGCAAGGACCACTACGAAGATTTCCTGCTCGAGGAGTTTTTTCCGGTCATCGAGAAGAAGTTCCGGGTGGCCGCCGGCCGCGACCATCGCGCCATTGCGGGTATTTCCATGGGCGGCTATGGCGCGTTGCATCTCGCCTTCCGCCACCCACAACTGTTTGTCTCCGCCGGCGCTCACAGCGCCGCGCTGATTGAAAAACTGCCCGCGTTTGTAGGCGCCAATCCGGACTCACCGCGCGCCCGGATCCTTGGCGCTGTCTTCGGGAATCCCCCGGATCCCGCTTTCTGGGATCGCAACAGCCCGCTTACGCTGGCGCGCACCGCCAATCTTGCTGGCCTAAAAATCTACTTCGACTGCGGCGATCAGGACGACTATGGCTTTGAGGCTGGAGCAACCGCGCTCGACAAAGTCCTCGCTGCCCGCCACATTGCACACGAGTTTCATATTTATCCTGGGCGACACGACGGCGTCTATTTCGCCGAACATCTTCCCGCTTCCTTGCTGTTTGCGTCGCACAACTTTCCCGTGGCCCGTTGATCCGCTGCGTTCCGTTATAGAATATAAAATCGTTTCTTTGGCCCACCAAATGGGGGAGCGCGATGCGCAGGAATGGGTGGCTGTTTGTTTCGTTGCTGTTTGGGTTCGCTACAGTCGTACACGCACAACAAAAGCCTGCGGAAAAGCCCCAAGTCATCCCCATGTCACCGACCTCGGGCGCGCGCATGGAGTTCCTCGATGAGGTTTCCTACTACGAACAGCGCTTCGAGCGCTTGGCCGACGCGGTGCCCGCCGAGAAATACAATTGGCGCCCCGCGGAAGGGGTCCGCACCGTCGGCGAAGTTTACATGCACGTGGTCACTACAAACTACACTTTCGCCAAAATGCTTGGTACGCCGCTTCCTGCCGGGTATGACGCCAAAACTCTGATGGCCGCCTCGAATGACAAGGCTAAGGTCCTACAGGACCTCAAGGACTCCTTCGCGTATTTCCGGGGCGCTATTCTCTCGATCAAGGATTCTGAACTCGACAAACAAATCAAAACGCCGCGCGGCGAAACCACCATCCGTGGAACATTTTTTTTGATCAGTGGTCATTACGGCGAGCACTTAGGGCAATCCGTCGCCTATGCCCGTTCGATCGGCATCGTACCGCCCTGGACCGAGGAACGCGTGCGCCAGGAGTCCTCGGAGAAGGCCAAACCCTGATTCACCAAGCCGTAGGTCCAGCCATTGAAATGCGGGAGCCTAGTCGAGATCAAGCCAAAAAATAGATATCTGGCTTGTCGATCACTCCGGAAACCTCTTGCGCACTTGGCACATCGGGGGAAAACACAAACCCGCGAGCTTTGGCCAGGTCGGTCACCTCAAAGAACAAAAACACTTCATTTGGATCGTACAGATTCCGCATCACTTTTTCGATGCGCAGACCCGATTGGCGCTGTGAGTCCCTGTGCAAGTCGAAAACGCGTTTCCACTCCGCGAACTCTTTCACCTTGTGCCGTACCAACAGGTAGCCCATTACCCCTCCGCGCTTTGTCGTGCGTTCGCCTGAAAATGGCCACCCACAACTTCGGCCACCATACCCCCGGCGGCAGAATTGCGCAATCCCCGGGCTTGATTTTCATCGTTCCACAAAAGGCGACAGGGCGGCTGGAAAAACTCCTGGGATGCACGGCAGAAGGCTACAATCCAGCTAGAGCATTTGCGGTTCGTCGCTCCAGGTACGGCCCACATGAGTGTCGATTTCAGATCTGTCGATCCAAAGGAAGCGTGGCTTAAGGTTCTGGAGCGCTTGTATCACGAAGACCATATCCTCTACGCCCGCATGAACAACTTCTCCACCGTGCAGGCCTTCCTTGCTACGGCTCTGGCCTTCACCACTTCGGGGACAACCACAGCGCTCAACATCAGCCTAATTGTGTCCCTGTTTGGTCTGGCCCTTTCGCTGTTTTACATTTCGCTCGGTTTTCGCGGTGTGCGCGTGATTCAATTTTGGAGGGCTTATCTGCGTCTTCTGGAATCCATTCCGGGCGTCACTTCGATCGACTCGCATCTCTTCGAGTTTTACCGTCTAGGCCATCGTAGTGGCCCAGACGAAACGGAATTGCCGCTGGCCTCCGGGCTGGCCATCAAGATCGACACCTCGTGGTGGGCACGCCGCTCTGTGCACGACCAATTCCCCTGGTATCTCCCGGGTTTTTCCGGAACGATGTTCATCGCCGTGGGAATCCCCATGCTGACCACCACTTTCTGGCTCCTTGTGCTCTACGCCCTGTTCTATCCGCATAAGAACATGAGCTGGTTTATTCTCGCGTTAGCGGGAGCCCTGGTATTGATTTTCTTGTTGCATCTGATTACCGGCCGCCTCGTTCCTGCTCCCATTCGCGAAGGCCAAGTGCCATCGATTGTTGCCATCGAGCAGCCTCACTCTCATAGCAATCACTTCTAAGCAATGTTTGGTGTGAATGGCAGCACGCAAACAGCGCAATGTTGATATCATGTGCGGTTTGTTAGAGCGGAGGGCGGATGAGTTTTAGCCAGCGGCTGCACGAGGTCCGGACCGGTTTTGAACGTTCTTTCTGGGTCGCCAACATTAGCGAGCTTTTCGAGCGCCTTTCCTACTACGCGGCGTTCGCGTCCTTGGCCCGTTACCTGCACGAAACGCTGAGTTTTCCGCTGGAGCGCGCCGCCAATCTCGCCGCCTTGTTTGGCGGCCTGGTTTGGTTTCTGGCGATTTTTGGCGGGGCTATCGCGGACCGCCTGGGCTTTCGCCGCGCGCTTTCTGCAGCCTATTTGATTCTGGCGTGCTCGTATTTTCTGCTTGGCTCGCTCGGCAACTCCTGGCTGGCGCCGGTGCGCGCTGCCGTGCCGCTGGTCGTGTTGGTTACCTTCGTGTTAATGCTGCCTGCGCTGGGAATTGCTTTGGTGAAACCCAGCGTAGTCGGCACCACGGCGCGCGCCTCCAACGAAAACGTGCGCTCGATTGGCTACTCGATTTATTACACGCTGGTGAACATAGGCGGTGCGCTGGGCCCATTCGTGGCTTCCACCGTGCATCGCAATCTCAGCGTGGAAAATGTGTTTCGCGTATCGGCGCTCAGCGTGTTCCTGATGTTTTTTGCGGTGCTCATGTTTTTTCGGGAACCGCGGAAATCCGGTGACGCCGCCACGGAAAGCCTCAGTGTCACGCTGCGGAATTTCCTGAGGGTTCTCGGCAATCCAAAGTTCATGCTGTTTCTATTGATCTTTTCCGGTTACTGGATTGTGTATTGGCAAGAATTTGTGACCCTTCCGATTTACGTGCACGATTACGTGAACGGAAAAGCAGATACCGAGAGGATGCTCTCGACCGGTCCCATTATCGTGATTGCCTTTACTGTGCTCTTCAGCGCACTCACGCAAAAAATGGCTGCATTTCGAGCCGTTGTTCTCGGGACACTGATTTCGATGCTCGGGTTTGCTGTGCTCGCTGTCGGAGCAAGCGTTCCCGCGGTGTATGGCACTCTGGTGGTGATTGCGATCGGCGAACTGATTCAGCAGCCGCGGTATTACGACTACATTTCGCGCTTGGCTCCCGCGGGGCAGCAAGGCACTTACATGGGATTCGCGTTTCTGCCACTGGGGATTGGCGCGTTTGCGTCGGGCCCCATCGGGGGCATCTTGTTACATCACTTTGGAGAAGTGCAGCATCGCCCGCAGCTTT
>Ga0335073_10004614_pt1 | contig 19273 bp, 20 predicted proteins | sample Lox_Sample_22_FD_207093 | JGI IMG/M metagenome (GOLD analysis project Ga0335073, IMG submission 207093) | Soil microbial communities from Loxahatchee National Wildlife Refuge, Florida, United States - Lox_Sample_2.2 | ecosystem: Environmental > Terrestrial > Soil > Wetlands | place: USA... | reverse complement strand
CGGAAGTGCAGGCGCAGGTGAAAGGCGCCGTCTTCGGAGTCGTAATCGAAGACGAAGGGCTGCGGGCGCGGCGCGGATTCCGTCTCTTCCTTGCGGGCCTTGCGGGCTTCGTCGCGCGTGAGATTGCCCTGCACGATGCGGTGAACGATCTCCTGCATCTTCTTTTCGGTCGGCTGGCGCGCGACCTGCAAGAGCAATGACTTCGAGGTGATCCCGTTCTGCACGCAGGTGTGACGCACTTCATCGGGAATCACGCGCAGCGACATCGTCTCGGTGACGGACGAGCGCGAGCGGCCGATCTTCTTGGCGATGTCGTCGTGCGTGTAATCGAACTGATCGGCGAGGCGCTGGAGGCCGTCGGCTTCCTCGAACGCGGTGAGATCCTTGCGCTGGAGATTTTCGATCAGAGCGATTTCGAGGGTTTCGGCGTCGTCCGCAATTTTCTCGATACAGGGGAGCTCGTGCAGGCCCGCGGCCATCGAGGCGTGATAGCGGCGCTCGCCGGAGATGATGTGATAGATATCCTCGTGGGGGACGAAGCGGACGAGCAGCGGCTCGAGCACGCCCTTTTGCTTGATCGAATCCGAGAGCTCGCGAACGTCGCCAATATTCTTGCGCGGCTGGTCGGGATTGGGGCGAATCTTATCGATCGGAATCATGCGCCCGACGGACGCGCCGCTGAAGCTGGTAAGAGTCTCTACGTAATGCGCGTCATGCCGCATCTTGAGAGTGACGGGCAACCCGATCCGCTTCGACACGTTGCAATACCTCCTGGGCCAGTTTCTTGTAGTCTTCGGCGCCGGAAGATTTCGGCGCGTAGGTGAAGACGGTTTCCTTATAGGCCGGACTTTCTTCGAGCCGGACGTTTTTCGTGATGCGCGTTTTGAAGAGCGCATTGCCGAAAACGGTGCGAATCTGCTCGTAGGTGTCGCGCGCGATGGTGGTGCGCTTGTCGTAGAGCGTGATGACCACGCCGAGCACCTTGAGATCCGGATTGGGACGCGCGCGAATGCGGCCGTAGGTCTCGAGCAGGTCGTCGGTGCCCTCGATGGCGAAGTAGGCGGCCTGGATCGGCACGAGGAGGTGCGTCGACGCAACCAGGGCGTTGACGGTCAGGATGCCGAGGGCGGGCGGCGTATCGAGCACGACGTATTCGAACTCCTTGAGCACGGGCGCGAGGGCGTCCTTCAGGCGAAAGGGCGCGTCGAACTGGCCGGCGAGCTGCTGTTCGAGACGAGCGAGAGCGAGCTTGCCCGGGGCGACGAAAAGATTCGGGTCTTTCGTCGCGCGGATGATCTTCGCGATCTCCATGCGCTGATCGGAAAAAACGTCATACATCGTCGACTGGATATCGTCGGGATTGTAGAAGGCGAGCGTCGTGTTGGCTTGCGGATCGAGATCGATCAGGAGGGTTTTTTTCTTCCTGAGGGCGATAGCGGCAGCAAGATTGATGGACGTGGTGGTCTTGCCGACGCCGCCTTTTTGATTGGCAACCGCCAGGACGCAGGTCAAACGCTTGTCCCTCAGCCCGCAGCGCAAGCCCCAAGCTGTAGAAACGGAAAGCGCTCGCTCCGCTACGAGTAACGTCAATGTACCTAGTCTGCGGAGACAAAGGCAAGAGAAATCTGACGTTGCGAGAAATGCGGTGCGCGCGTGCGACAACACCCGCACAGTTTTTTTCGGGAACACGAGTTGTCCGTGCGGCTGTTTCGCCCCGGAACATGCGAGTGACCTCGGCGCAGCGTCAAAGCTGGAGGACGATTTTGCCGCGGGCGTGGGGCAGGCCGGCGAGCATCTCGTGCGCGGTGCGGGCTTGGTCGAGCGGCAGGACGGTACCCACGTGCGGTGTGAGTTCGCCGCTATCGAAAAGCGCGGAAATCGCGTCGAGGCGATTCGTGGTGACTTGGACGAGAAAGAAAATCGCGCGGGAGCCGAAGCGCTGGGCGATATCGGGCGGAATCGGCGAGGCGACCGAGACGAGAATGCCGTCGGGCACCAGGACGCGCAGCGAGCGCTCGCGGACTTCGCCGCCGATCGTGTCGACGACGATGTCGACGGGCTGGACAGCGTGTTCGAAGCGGACGCTCTGATAGTCGATGACCTGTCCGGCCCCGAGGCCGCGGACGAAATCGACGTCGCCGGAAGACGCAGTGGCGATCACGTGGAGACCGGCGTTGCGGGCCATCTGGATGGCGTATGCGCCGACGTTCCCTGCCCCGCCGTGGATGAGGACGTGCTGCCCGGCCTTCGCGTGCGCGTACTCGAAGAGAATCTGCAGCGCGGTGACGGCGACGACGGGCGCGGAGGCTGCGGCGACAAAATCGAGAGTCTGCGGCTTGCGTGCGATCATTTTCGCCGATGCGACGGCGTATTCGGCGTAGGCGCCAATGAACTGGTTGTTCGTTGCGCCGTAGACTTCTTCGCCGGGGCTAAAGCCGGAAACATTGGGCCCGAGGGACTCGACGACGCCCGCGAAATCGGAGCCGAGGATCACGGGCAAGGGCGGCGAGACGACGGCCTTGCCCTCGCGGATGAGCGCGTCCCAGGGACCGATGCCGGCGGCCAGGACGCGGACGAGGACTTCGCCGGTCGCAGGCTCAGGGCGCGGCACGTCGGATGTGGCGATCACGCTGGGCGGGCCGAATTTCCGGATGATGGCCGCTCTCATCGAAGTTCCTTTGCGGCGTGCGGCCGGATGCGACATGCCGCGCCATATTCCGCGGTTCGTCCAAATCTATCAGCAATGGAGCGCGTATCCAACGCGCGATCACCCGTGGCTCGGCGTTGAAGGAGCAAGAGGGCGCAGCCAGCAGGGCCCCAACAGAGCCACCCGATGGTACATCGGTCCCTGGTGTTGCCCGGGCCGGACAGCGCCTTTATCGAACGAGCTTGGGGGCGCATTCTCCCGCCCCCGCGAAATATTGTCGAACCAGAGGGCGAGCGTTTTCATCTAGTCCTATGGTGGGGCGCAGCCCCGTCCGGGCACAGACGTCGTCCACCTTTCAGGGTAAAGGAGCAGCGCATGCCGACAGTTACGACGAAAGACGGAACCGAGATCTACTACAAGGATTGGGGCAAGGGACAGCCGATCGTTTTCTCGCACGGATGGCCGCTGACGGCGGACGATTGGGATGGGCAGATGCTGTATTTCGGGCAGCTGGGTTATCGCGTGATCGCGCACGACCGGCGAGGCCACGGGCGCTCCACCCAGACGTCGGAAGGCAACGACATGGACACGTACGCGGACGATCTCGCGGCGGTGTTCGAGAAGCTAGACCTGCACGACGCGATACTGGTGGGGCACTCGACCGGCGGCGGCGAAGTGGCGCGTTATTTGGGACGCCACGGCACGAAGCGCGTCTCCAAAGCAGCGTTGATCAGCGCGATCACGCCGCTCATGCTGAAGACGGAAAAGAACCCCACCGGCACGCCGCGGGAAGTTTTCGACGGCCTGCGCGCGGCGCTGGCCGCCAACCGGCCGCAGTTCTACAAGGACATCACGATGCCCTTCTACGGATTCAACCGCCCGGGCGCGAAGATTTCCGAAGGCATCCGGGAGCACTGGTGGCTGCAGGGGATGGTGGGCAGCATCAAGGCTCACTACGAGTGCATCGAGGTGTTCTCGGAAACGGACACCACCGAAGACCTGAAGAAGATCGACATTCCGGTGCTGGTGCTGCACAGCAAGGACGATCAGATCGTGCCGATTGCCGCGGCGGGCCCGATGGCCGCCAAGCTCCTGAAGCACGCCACGCTGAAGGTCTACGAGGATTTCCCGCACGGGATGCCTGCAACGCATGCCGATCAGGTCAACGCGGACCTGCTGGCGTTTATCAAAGGTACGGCGCTGCACGCGTCAGCGTGAAATTCTTTCCGAGGCCCGGCCTTGCGCTCACCGTGAGCGAAGGCCGGGCTTCGAGCTTTGCCCTCCCGCGGATTCTCACGGAAAGACCGAGATGGACACGATTGACGGCGCGCCGAAGCGTTGAAGGCGCGGGTGGGTTGTTGCAGCGGACCGGCCGCAGGCGAGCTTGGCGGGGCCGCGCGCAACTGCTAGACTCGCGACTCGCACAGCGAAGCGCGCGTGCGGCGAAAGGCGTGCATGGCGAGCACCGAGAACGTTCCTCCGCTTCCCCCACCGCCCGATCCACCCAATCCCTGGCCGGGGCGCGCCGCACCGGTAGCGCCGGTGTGGCACACACTGGTTTTCGTCGTCGTGCTGCTGGGAGTGTCGCTGTTGCAGGCCACGCCGCTCTTCGCGGCGCGAGAGGCGCACCTTCCGAGCCGCATTCCCACGTACATCATGACGATGTGCTACGAGTTTGTTCTGGTCGGCTATGTGTGGCTGGGAGTCTGGTTGCGGAAGGCCACGCTGCGGGATCTGATCGGCGGGCGGTGGGCGCGGATGAGGGATTTCTGGATCGACGTCGGTGTGGCGTTCCTCTTCTGGGTGGTCATCCTGGGAGTGCTGGCGACGCTATCGTGGGCGATGCATTTCAACGGCAACGACGCGGCTTCGTTCCTGCTGCCGCAGACCATGCTCGAGATGATTTTATGGGTGGCGGTCGCGGTAAGCGCAGGCTTCTGCGAGGAATTGATTTTTCGCGGGTACTTGCAGCGGCAATGCCTGGCGCTGACGCAGAACGTGGCGGCGGCGGTGATTCTGCAGGGAATGATTTTCGGGACGGCGCACGCCTACCAGGGGGCGCGGGGCGTCGTAGTGATTTCGGTCTACGGCATGCTATTCGGAGCGCTGGCGGCCATGCGCAAAAGCTTGCGTCCGGGAATGATACAGCACGCGACGCAGGACACGGTTTCTGGAATCGCGGGGCACATCGCCAAGGCGCATCATTTGATGATGATCCGGTTTTGAGGGGGAATCCGGCGGGCGGCTTTCAGAGCCTACCGCTGGATGATTTTCCAGGATGGAAGGCGCTACATCTTATAGCGGCCGAGGTCCTCGTCGTTGAGGTTCTCGAGCCACTTGCGAAGCTCTTCGGTGCTCTTTTCGGCGGTGGCGGTGGTGACCTTCGAGCTTTTCAGCACCTGATCGTCGACGTAGATCGGGCAATCGAGGCGCAGCGCGAGAGCGAGAGCGTCGCTGGGGCGCGAGTCCATCGAAATCACCTGGCCCTCGCGCTCCATCCAAATGAGCGCGTAGAACGTGTCTTCCTTGAGATCGCAGACGACGACGCGCTGAACGTGGACGTTAAGGCCGTTCAAAACGTTTTTCAGCAGATCATGGGTCATCGGGCGGGGCGTTTGCACTTTTTCGATTTCGAGAGCGATGGCGTTGGCTTCAGGGATGCCCACCCAGATCGGGAGCACGCCGCTACCTTGCGTTTCCTTGAGGACGACCACGGGCATGTTGGTCATCGGGTCCATCATCAGTCCCCTGATCTTGACCTCGAGTTCCATGTGGCCCTCCTGGTGGAATCCGCTTCCCGCTAAAGCACCTGCTCGCCGGCGACGCTGTTCGCGCTCGCGCGCGTGATCTTGACTTGGACGTATTCTCCCAGAAGAGATTGGAGGGGCGAAGTGAAATTTACGGGGCGGTTGCTCGTGGTGCGTCCGGCCCACTGATTGTGCGACTCGTGACGGCCGTCGACGAGCACTTCGAAGGCGCCGCCGACGAGCTTTTCGTTGCGCGCGATCTGAATCTGGCGCTGGCGATCCATCAGAATGGCAAGGCGCTTCGACTTTTCTTCCTCGGGGATCGCGTCGGGCATATCGGTCGCGGAGGTGTTCGGGCGCGGCGAATACTTGAAGGAGAAAACGCCGTCGTAGCCGACCGTTTCGAGCAGGGCGATCGTCTCTTCGAAATCTTTTTCGGTCTCGCCGGGAAAGCCGACGATGACGTCCGAGGTGATGCTGATCGGGCGGCGCGCGGCGCGAATCCAGGAGATTTTCTCGAGGTACTCGTCGCGCGTGTAGGTGCGGCGCATCGCGCGCAGGATGGGCGTCGAGCCGGACTGCACGGGCAGGTGCACGTGATCGCAAAGCTCGGGAGTGGCGTCGATGGCTTCGACGATCTCGCGATGGAAATCGTTGGGGTGCGACGTGGTGAAGCGGACGCGGCGAATGCCGTCGACGGCGGCGACTTCGCGAAGCAGTTCGACGAAGCTCAGGCCGTGCGGCGAGGAATCGCGATAGGAATTGACGGTCTGGCCGAGCAGCTGGACTTCGGTGTAGCCGGCGCCGGCGAGGCGGCGCGCCTCGGCGAGCACGGAGGCGCTGGCGCGGCTGCGTTCGGGGCCGCGGGTGTGCGGCACAACGCAGTAGGAGCAGGCGTAATCGCAGCCTTCGATGATGGTGATGTAGGCGCGGATGGGATTGTCGCGGCGCGTGATTTCGGTTTCGAAGGTTTCGTCGGTATCGAGATCGAGGCCGGTGATGCGGCGTCCCCCCTCTTCGAGCTGGGCGACGAGGTCGGGGAGTTTGCGGTAGCTCGCCGAGCCGCAGACGAGGCTGACCCAGGGCGCGCGCTCGAAAATCTCTTCGCCTTCCTGCTGGGCGACGCAGCCAAGCACGGCGATGATTTTGCGCGGCGAGGCGTAGCGCATCTCGCCCAGGCGCGAGAAGACTTTCTGCGCGGCCTTTTCGCGGATGCTGCAGGTGTTGTAGAGGACGAGATCGGCCTGGGCCATGCTGTCCGCGGCGGAATAGCCGCGTGCGAGGAGGACGCCCGCGACCTTTTCAGAATCGTGCGCGTTCATCTGGCAGCCGAAGGTTTCGATGTAGAAGCTCTTGCCGTTGGGCGCGGCGGGAGAGCCGGAAAACGCCGCTACGTCGGTCGATGCGGCGCCGGCGATCTGCGTCGCGGCGCGGGTGGGCGTCGCGCCCGACGATCCCGCGGCGAGCGCCTCAAGTCCGATGTCGAAAGATTTGCTCATTCTGATTGTTTTTGAGTTTAGCACAAGCCCGTTGCAGGTGCCCGGCGAGCCCATTAGACTGGGACCAAGTCTTCGGCGGGAGGTTTCTGCATGCCCACGCGAATCGGCGGAATCGGGCGCGTAGCGGCCCTGACTCTACTCGCGATCGTCGCCGCTTCGATCGCGGCGCCGCAGAGCGAGTCTCTGAACTCCATCGCGTTGGAATTAGGGAGCACGATCGAGGGGGTTTCCCAACGTGACGCGATTCACCGTCCTGCTGTTTTGGTGGAGGATTTCGTACAGACCCACGGCGAGCGTAGCGGGTTGGGGACGAATCTCGCCGATCGATTCTCCAGGGCTTTGGCATCCGCGGAAGGACCGCGAGCCTCCGGCACTTCTCCATCCGCGTTTCATGTTCTCAAGGCGCACCCGTCGCCATCCCGACCGGACAACGACCTAAAAGGCACCAAGGCGAATGCCACGACCCCAAACTCGGAGCGCCCCTCGTAGTCGACGGAACCATCGACGTATTGCCGGACACGATCGTGCTGCGGATCGTGGCCGCGCAGAGAAGCGACAACCGGAAAATTTTCGACAAGAGAATCACGCTGCCGATCGACGACGAAACCCGGTCCCTCCTCGAGACGCATGGGCCTGAGTCGGGCGTATCGACGGCCACCGCAGCCGTTAGCTGGGTCAGACCGGGCTATCGAGTTCAGGACGGGGCAAACGCACCACGGGCGCCATTTTGCGATTGCGCGACGGGCTGGGCCTGAAGCGAAGGTGCAGGCGTCGCCGCGGGTGCCATGTTCGGACTCGCCGCGTTTGGCCCGGGCGATGCGAAGTCATTGGGTTGAGCATTGTACGGTGCGTCGGGAGAACCAACGTAGGGAGAGCCGTAATATGGCTGGTCCGAAGATCCGACATAGGGCGAGCCGTAGTACGGCGAATAGTCATCGTTGGCTGCGGGAGAATCCCAGTAGTCGGAGTAGTAGCTGAAATCGTCGTCGTTCCACCACGGGTCGTACCAATAGGGATCCCCGTAGCCGCCCCAGAACAGAGCCGGACTATACCAACCCGGGTAGCCCCAGCCGAATCCCCAGTACGGTCCGGGCCAACCCCAACCGATACCCCAGCCAAATCCCCAGCCGAAACCGCCCCAGCCCCAGCCACAATTCCAACAGCCACCCCAACCGCCACGCCAACCGCCTCCCCAACCGCCACGCCATCGACTGACGTTGTCAAAGTTCTCGAAGCCGCGATTGCCAAATCCGCGATCGCCAAAAGAGTTTCCGCCAAAGCGGTTGCCGCCGAATCCCGTGCTGCCGCGAACCGAAGATGAGCCCGCGCGCGCTCCGCCCGCGAAGCTGCCGCCACTTCGTCCGAAAAAGTGCCACTGACCATCGGCGATCGCCGAGTTGCGGAAGCCGGAGCCCGAGGTGTTCATCGAGCGAGCGCCGCCCCCGAAGGAGTGCCAGTTGCCGTCCGCGATCGCATTGCGAGCGCCGGAAACGCGGCCCGCGCCGCTGAAGCCGCGGCCGTTCATGCCTGAAAACGATCGTCCGCCGAATCCGCCGCCGCGGGCTCCGCCGAAGCCGGCTCCGCCGCGATACGCTCCGCCGAAACCGCCGCCGCGATAGCCGCCGGAGGACCCACCATACGATCGCATACCGCCGCCAAAGGCGGAACGTCCACCACCGCCAAATCCACCGCCGTGGAAACCGCCGCCCAAGCCGCCGCCATGAAACCCGCCGCCACCGCCTCCGTGAAATCCGCCACCGCCGCCATGTCCGCCCCCGCGCTGAGCGAGGGCCGGATTCGGCAGACAGAACAACGCCAGCGAGGCAACTGAAGTGATGAAAGCTTTTGCGAGGGTGGATCGTTTCATGGCCGCAACCTCCAACAAAAAACGCATCCCCGAGCGCGACAGCGAATCGCGATGCAGGGTCATCCTACTCTTTTGATTAGCGATGGACCACCTTGGTTGCAAGAGATTTGGGCGCCGGGGAGTTGTCGGCGCGTCAGGGCTTGGGGTGCTGCTCGAAGAAAGTCCACATGATGTTGGTCGCCGGGACGCTATTGCCACTGAGGCGCAGGCCCGGCCACATGTGACGGCCGCCCTGGATCGCGTAGAGCGCGACGCCGGTGCCATCGGCGCAATTCGCATAGATTGTCGTATGCACCTCGGGATTGACGGCGCGCTGCGGAGGGGACGCGCAGCCGTCTTCCTTGACCCAGAAGGCGACTGTGTCCATGACCGGGGTGTCCTCGCGCCTCGCTCCGACTTGAAAGGGCGTGGTGCCGCCGCTGAACGGCACGAGGCGGTCGGCGGTGCCGTGGAGCACGAGCACCGAGACGCGGCTCGACGGGCGGCAATCGAGATTCTGCGCGCCTTCGACCGGGGCGACGGCGGCAACTTGATCCGCAAGGTCGCAGGCCATGCGGAACGACATCATCGCGCCGTTGGAAATTCCGGTGACGAAAATGCGGCGCGGATCGACCGTGTAGTCGCGCTCGAGTTTGCGGATGAGCGCGCCCAGGAAGGCGACGTCATCGACTTGATTCTGCCGGGCGTAGCCGCAGCAGTTCCCGGCATTCCACGTCGGCAGGCGGCCGGTACCGCGGGGATAGACGGCGAGAAAATCGTGCTGGTCGGCAAGATCACTCATGCCGGACATGCGTTCCGCACTCTCGGGGCTTTGCGTGGCGCCGTGCAGGACGAAGACAATCGGCAATTTCTTGCCCGAAGCGGCCACGCGATACGACGACGGCACGTGCAAGAGGTAGGTGCGCGCGAGGCCGTCGACGGTGATCGAACGGGATTGCGTGTCCGTCGCGTCAGCCGACGCGGCCATCCAGAGCGCGGCCAAAACGATGACCGCCGAACAAAAGAGCGCCAGGAATGGTTCTTTGTTTCTCATCGCGCCGCCTATCTGTCTAACACGCGAACCGGGAAAGAGTTGCCCCGAAAATCTTGCCGTCGCAAACGAACCGCGGTCGAAACCGCCAGACAGAGACCGGCCAATCGCGAGATCGGTATTCCAGGAGCGTCAGATGCGGCGACCGGAGAAGACTTTTACAGGCGAGCCCTCGGCGATGAAGGCGGAATGGGGCGCGCCACGCAGCACTTGGGCCAAATCGACGCCGTAGAGCGACTCGCAGTCGCCTTCGAAGGCCGCCGAGGCATCGTGCCAGACGCGCCATGGCTTGTGCGCGACGCGATATTCCGTGCCGCCACCGTCGCGGCGCGAGGAATAGCCCCAGTAGTGCTCGGTGATGAACTGTTCGAAGCTGCCGTCGGCGGCGGGGGCGGGCGCGCTCGATGCTTCCGCATGTAGGCTGCACCGACCATGACCGGTACCCCATTCGTATCGCGCGCGGATGCCATCGCCATCAAGGCGAATTTCGTGGCGCATCGGGCAGCTGACGTAATTTTCGGCGTAGGCGAGGTTCGCCAGCTGCGCCACGGCAAACCGCGGCACGATCTCCCGAATGAAGACCACTCCGCGGCGTTCCTCCGCGCCTTCGCGGCGCTTCACGTAGAAGCGAAGATTCACCTCGTCGAAATTCGCGTGAAATGGGAGCGGCAGCACGCCGTAAATTTTTGTGCGCAGGAAGCGGAATCCGACGAGGCTGACGAAGAATTTGCCGTCGAAGGAGTCGAGCTCCGTCCCGCGCGGAACGAAAGGGGCGATGAGAGCGGGAGCCACTTCGTAGTTGAGCGTCACGAGATCGCGCCACTGCGCCGTGAGGAATACCCGCTCGCGAGGCCGGGAAGCTGCCTGCGCGCCGTGAGCCCGATCGGTCGCGTTGGCGGGCAGCGGCATGGGGACTCGGTGCGATCGATTCATTATAGCCCGCGCCGGCCGAGTACGAGATGTGCACAGGGGGGCGAGATTTCTCTGGTGCCGGGTGCAGCAAATCGGCAAATGTATGCATCGCATTGGTTTGACCGGCATAAGTGCGTGTGCTACGGTTAATTTGCCTGGCACAATTCTGTAATTTTTGGAGGAAATTATTTCTGGCCTGGCGCTCGTCCTCGTTGCCAGTCCGCTCACGCTTCTGGAACAGACGAGCGGACTTGCCCGCGTCGTTCTCGGCATTCTCTTAGTTCTTTCCGTTTTTTCCTGGGCGTTAATCCTTCAAAAATGGTCGCAGCTGGGCGGGCTCGACCGCAAAACGAGCCGCTTTCTGCAGATGTTTCGCGCGGGCGGAGGGCTGCCGAACCCGAAAACTCTGCGTGCGGGTTCCTCGGGAACGCCGCTGATTGCGGTGTACGACGCGGGTTACGCGGAGCTTTCGGCGCAGCTGACGAACGGCAATCCGCAAGGCGGCAAGGTGAAAAACGCGAATGCGATCGGCGTCGACATGCGCGTGGCGGCGGGCGATGAGGTGCGGAAGCTCGAGCGCGGGATGTCGTCGCTGGCGACCATCGCGTCAGTGTCGCCGTACATCGGACTTTTCGGCACCGTCTGGGGCGTGATGGATGCGTTCACGGGCCTGGGCGACGCGGGCACGGCGAGCCTTCGCGTCGTCGCTCCGGGTATCGCCGAAGCGCTGATCACCACGGCCGCGGGACTGGGCGCGGCGATCCCGGCGCTGATCGCCTACAACCATTACCTTCAGGGCATTCGCTCGGTCGCGTCGCGCATGGAGAGCTTCGCGGCCGAGTTCGTGGCCCAAGTCGAAACCCTCTACAGTTCCGCGAATCCGCCGAGCGCCTAGATGCCACAAGTCCAACAAGAAACGGGCACCTCGCTATCGGAAATCAACATGGTGCCGTTCATCGACGTGGTGCTGGTGCTGCTGATCATTTTCATGATCACTGCGCCGATCCTGCAGTCCGGGATCGACGTGGACGTGCCGAAGACGAAAACGGTGAAGGAACTGACGCAGGTGCGCCTGGTGATCACGATCGATCGCGGCCAGCGCGTGTACCTGAACGACAAACCGGTGAACATCCACGATCTCGGCCGGCAAGTGATTGCTCAATCGCACGACCCGAAGGCGCAGGCGGTGTACGTCCGCTGCGACGAAACGGTGCCTTTCGGGAGCTGGGCGACGGTGGTCGACACGCTGCGGCAGGCCGGCATCACCAATATTAGTGTGGTCACGCAGCCGCTGAGCGAGCGGCCTCCGTCCCAATGATCTCGTGACACGGCGCGAATAAAATGGCGACGACAGCCGCAAACCTGCCCGGGCAAAGCCTCAAGCCATTCGTGCTCGGGTCGATTGGGATACACCTCGCCATCCTTGTCTATTTGGTGGGCGCCGGTTGGTGGGCGTACACCCATCAGGGCGAAAACTGGGGAGGGCCGGGCGGATCGATCACCGTGGGAGTGGTCGGGAGCGTGCCGGCGATTCCGCTGCCCCGCCCCGAAGTTGTCTCGCCCAACCGAGTGGTCGACGAATCGAAGGGGCTCTTCAAGTCCGAGCCGAAAGCGCCGCCGAAGCCGCCGCCGGACGCGGTGCCGATCCCGAAATTCGAGAAGAACAAGCCGCCGAAAATCATTTCGCGGCCGTCGAAGGTGCTCGAAAATCCGACGCCGCCACCGGAAAACGCGGTTCCGTACGGCGGAGGCGGGACGCCTTCGATTCCCGTCACTTCGTTTGCCATGGGGGCGGGCAATACACAGGCCGGCCTGGGGTTCACGGGAGTCGGCGGCGGAGATTTCGGCTCGCGATTTTCGTGGTACGTGCAGGCGGTGCAGCGGCGAATCAGCAGCAACTGGCTGCAATCGACGGTCGATCCGAGCGTGGCGTACGCGCCGCGAGTGGTGGTCACCTTCACGATTCTGCGCGACGGTACCGTGACGAACGTGCAGATCACGCAGCGCAGCAACAATTATTCGGTGGATAGTTCGGCGGTGCGCGCGGTGAATGCGTCGAGCCCGCTCGACCGCCTGCCCGCGGGATATTCGGGGTCGTCTGTGAACGTGGAATTTTATTTCGATTTTCACCGGTGAAATCTTATGCAGCTCGGCAAAGGCATGGACTCATGACACAAACATGGCGGTTCCTTTCGGTAGCAATCGTATCGGCGGCATGGGCGGCGCTTTTCTCGGCCCAGCCGGCGGCGGCGCAGGATTGGTTCAAGACGGGTACGGGGCTGGGCGTATCGAAGGTGCGGCTGGCGGTGCCCGATACGGTGGCGAAATCGACCTTCGGTCCCCCGCTTCCCAAGGTTTTCCACGACGTGCTTTGGGCGGACCTCGAATATTCCGGAGTCGTCGATATGGTCAGCCCGAGTTTTTATCCTCTCAGCGATCCCGGCCAGCCCGGCGATTTGAAAGCGCAGGATTGGTCCGCCGCACCGGCCAACGCGTACATGGTGGCGTACGGCAGCCTGAGTCTCGACAATTCGGGGATGGCGTTCGCCGGCTACCTTTCGCAGGTGAATAATCCGAGCGCGCCGATCGCGCTGCAAAAAATCTATCGCGGCCAGCCCACCGAACAGGACGCGCGACAGCTGGCGCACCGGTTTGCCGACGACATCATCGCCGTGCTCAGCGGCGGGCAGCCGGGGATCGCGCAGACGCAAATCGCGTTCGTCAGCGGGCGGACCGGCAACAAGGAAATCTGGGTGATGGATTACGACGGCGCGAACCAGCACCAGATCACGCACCTGAATTCGATCTCGCTGACGCCGCGGTGGTCGCCGGATGCGACGCGGATCGCTTTCACGTGCTACGTGCCGTTTCGCGGCGTCACCTCCGCGCAGATTTGCATCTACTCGACGGCGTCGAACCGGCTGATCGCCTTCCCGCGGTTTCGGGGGACGAACAGCTCCCCGGCGTGGTCGCCGGACGGCCAGCAGCTCGCGTTCATGTCGAGCATCAACGGCGATCCGGCGATCTACGAGGCGCGAGCCGACGGCACGCATCTGCACCGGGTGACGTTTGGCGCGGGAGTGGCGACCTCTCCCGTGTGGAATCCGAAGACCGGGAAGCAGATCGTTTTCGTGAGCGACCGTGCGGGCGATCCGGCGCTCTACCTTTCGGACGCGGACGGTTCGAACGCGCAGAAGATCGACCTGCCGGACATGGGCTACGTGATCGACCCTTCGTGGTCACCGAATGGACAATTGCTCGCATTTAGCTGGCGACGCCCGAGCGGCAATTACGATATCTACGTGATGGACATCGTGAGCCATCAGCTGGTGGAGCTGACGAAGGACGAGGCGCGCAACGAGCGGCCAAGCTGGGCCCCGGACGGGCGCCATCTGGTGTTCGAATCGACGCGCACGGGCACGCGGCAGATTTGGACGATGCTCGCGGACGGAAGCGAGCCGCGTCAGTTGACGTTTCAAGGGCAGAGCGAGTCGCCCAGTTGGTCGCAGCGATAGCCATCGGTTTTGCATCTACCTGCTGGTGCTCGGCTGCGCATTCGAGTTTCGGGCCGCCGCGTTTGCGGTTCGAAGGTTGTAGTCGTGCAAGGTAGTCGTTCGTCGTACGCGTGTTCAAACTCTATCGCTACAGTTCATTCTCGGCCTTCTTGCTAAAGCCCTCGCGGGAATGCCGAAGGAGGCGTTACATGCAGGACCGTACTATTCGCAAGTATGCTGTGCTGTTGATGCTGTTCGTTTTTGTGGCCATGATTTCAGGCTGCAAGAAGAAGGTGGCCGCGACGCCACCGGCCCCGCCGCCGGCGCCGACGCCGGCGCCCACGGTGACGCTGAACGCGTCGCCGTCCTCGGTCAGTCCGGGGCAGGCGGTCACCCTGTCGTGGTCGTCAACCAACGCGACGGACCTTGATATCGAGCCGGGGATCGGCAAAGTTGCGCCGCAAGGCTCGACTCCCGCCAATCCGACCACCTCAACCACCTACACAATCACGGCGACGGGGCCGGGCGGCAGCGCCACGGCAACCGCGCACGTGGACGTTTCGGCTCCCAGCGCTCCGGCTGCGGCTCCGTCGGGACCGCCGAACATCAGCGAGCTTTTCGAGCAGAACGTGAAGGATGTCTTCTTCGACCTCGACAAGGCCGAGCTGCGCAGCGACGCTCGCGATGCGCTCACGAAGGATGCGGAGTTCTTGCGGTCGTATCCCGAGGTGCACATCTCGATCGAAGGCCATTGCGATGAGCGGGGCTCAACCGAATACAATCTGGCGCTGGGGCAGAGTCGCGCCCAAGCGTCCAAGAACTACCTCATCTCGCTCGGCATTTCCGCCGACCGGATGGAAACCGTCAGCTGGGGCAAGGAGCGCCCGTTCTGCACCGACCATACCGAGGAATGCTGGCAGCAGAATCGCCGGGATCACTTCGTTCTGGCACACTAGGGGCGGGATCGCTTCTCTCGCACGGGCGGGCCGGCTCCCGGTCGGCTCGCCTGTGCGAACATCCGTCGCGGGTTGCGCGAAGGGGTCGCGCGCCGCGACATTTTTCTATTCGGGTAAGGAGGATTTTCCTTTGCGCACACGATGGGTCGTGCTCTCGGTAGTGGCAATGTTTTTCGGCGCCCTGGGCGGAGCGATCCTCGCGCCCCAGCCTGCAGGCGCCGTCTCGCGCGAAATGATCGAACTGCAGCAAAACGTCACGCAGCTGCTGCAGGGGCAGACGGATCTGCGCAGTGCCGTCGACACGAACAACGCGACGCTGAAAACGCTGGTCCAGCAATCGCTCGATTCCGTAAGCAAGCTGAACAGCCAGATGGACGCGCTGCAGAAGACGGTGCAGGAAACGACGGCGAATTCGGGCTCGCGCCTCGATACGGTGACGCAGCAGACGCAAGGGCTTTCTGACAACGTGCAGGACATTCAGGCGCGGATGGGCAAGCTCTCGCAGCAGCTCACCGACATGCAGAACCTGCTGCAGAGCATCGACGCGAAAGTTTCCGGCGGAGCTCCCGGCGGAGCGCAGGGTGCTCCCGGCGCGCCCGGAACACCGGACACGAATGCTCCCGGGGCGGCGCCGAATGGCGTGCCGAATGCGGCGCCTAACACGATGCCCAATACGATGAATGCCCCGGGAGGCGCGCCGGCCGGCGGCGGAATGACGAACATGCCGCCGATTTCCGCAGACACGCTCTATCAGAATGCTCTGCGAGACTACACGAGCGGCAACTACACGCTTTCGCGGCAGGAGTTCTCCGACTACATCAAATTTTTTCCGACGAACGATCTGGCCTCCAATTCGCAGTTTTATCTAGGCGAGATCGCCTATCAACAGAACGACTTCAAGAGCGCGATTGCGGCATACGAGCTGGTGCTGATGCAGTATCCGCACAGTTTTAAACTGGCCGCGTCGCTGCTGAAAAAAGGGATGGCGGAGCTCGAGCTGGGCGAAAAATCCGCGGGCATCCGCGATTTGCGCGGGGTCGTCAGCCGCTTCCCCGGAGGGGATGAATCGCGCCGCGCCAGCGCGAAGCTGCACGAGATGGGCGTCGCGGCTCGCACGACGACCCGCTAACGGCGCGCCGTGCCGTCCTGCCGTCTTCGCCAATCGACTCGCCGCAAATCACCCTTTGCGCGCCACGCGCCGTCTGTACTATAAGCACGGTAATCCGCAGGGGGACCAATGACCAGGGCGCTGAGGTACACCGTGATCGCCATCGCCGCGATGCTGGCGGCAAGTTCTGCGCCCGCGCACCATTCGTTCGCGATGTTCGACCAGACGAAGATCGTCACGCTGCAAGGCACGGTCAAGGATTTCCGCTGGACGAATCCGCACGTCTTCATCCAGCTGCTCGTCAAGAATGAGAGCGGCGGCGAAGACGAGTGGAGCATCGAGATGACGAGCCCCGAGCATCTGGTGCGTGTCGGGTGGAAACCCGGAACCTTGAAGAGCGGCGATCCGGTCACCCTGAATATCCATCCCATGCACGACGGCGCCAAGGGCGGACAATACGTCTCGGGAACCGGACCGAGCGGCCCGCTGATCGGCACACCGACTCCGGGACAAGGCCAGAGCAAATGATTCCGCGCAGACTGGCACCAGCGGCGGCGTTGCTGCTCGCATGCGCGGGCACGGCGACGATGGGCGCGTCGACCGGGCTGCCCGATTGGAGCGGCCAGTGGGAGAACGTTGGCGCGACTCCGGATGCCTCGGGAGGATTCAACCAGTCGCTCGATCAGGTGCTCAAGGGGATGGAGTGGAATCCGCCGACCAAGCCCGAGGTCCAGGCCCGGGTGGACAAGGTCGACGCGATGGAGCGCAAACGAATGGACGCCATCGACCGCCTCGGACAAGATCCGGGCGGCGCCGTGCGGGCGTGCACGTTCGGATATCCGTTGCTGATGCTCGAGTCGCCGCTGATGTTCGAGGTTCTGACGACACCGAAGGAAACGGCGCTGATCTTCTCGAGCCGCGAAATCCGGCACGTGTACACGGACGGACGGCCGCACACTCCGGCGGACGAGCTTTGGGCGACGCCCTGGGGCGACTCGATCGGCCATTGGGAGGGACAGACTCTCGTCATCGACACGATCGCGGTCAAATCACCGTTTGTCTCGGAGTCGGAGGGCATTCCCATCCTGGCGTTTGGGAGCGTCGAGGACGAACTGACGGTCGCGATCCTGAGTTCGCAGGCGCGCTTCGTCGAGAGAATCCGGATGCTCGATAAGGATCACCTCGAGGATCGGATAACCATCATCGATCCTACGAACTTGACGGCGCCCTGGCACATGATCCGCACCTACGAACGTGTCACGCACGTCAATCGCATGGTCTACGAGGATTGCGAGGGCGAGGATCGCAATCCCATCGTCAACGGCCACTTCACGCTCGCGCCACCGCCTCCCGACACGCCGCCATCGCCACCGTCGCTGCCAAGCCCTCCCACGCCGCAGTCCCCAACTCCTCGCTAGGCTCGGTGCGGCCGCTACGCTCGCAGATAGTCCGGCTGCCAATCGCGAATGAGCTGCTTGATGGCTTTACGGTCCGCGAGCTTTTCGTCGAGGACTTTGCGGGCGAGCTCCGGCAGCTCCGCGTCGCTCGCGAACCGCAGCGATACCAGTTGACCCAGCGTGAACTCGGGAATGCGCGCGCGCAGGTCTTGCGGCAGCACCTGCTGCAAACGCAGCCGCATTTCGAGCCGGATCACGCGATCCTGCACCGTCAGCGCAAACATGCGCGCGGTGAATGCCAGCAAAAGCAGCGCCAACGCCACGACCACACCAATGCCGCTACCGACGCCCGGATGCCGAACCACACGCACGATCGCCGAGATAAAGTTGATTACCAAGACCGGCACGATGAAAAAATGAAACATCGGAACCGTCTTCGCATGATTTTCGAAACTCTGAGGTTTGTCCGGCATCGCTTCCCCCTTGACGCTTCGACCTCCGGCGCGACCCGCTGGGCGGATTCTAGCAAAACACGGTCTCCGTCATACTACGCAGCGGCGCCGTCCCGTACTGCCGCCCCGCCCGGAACTCGCGGCTCTGGACTCGCGCGGTTCTGCTATACTCCTGCGCATGTCTGTCAACAAAGCGATTTTAGTTGGGCGTCTCGGACGCGATCCGGAGACGCGTTACACCTCGGGCGGCCAGGCCGTGGCGAATTTCACGCTGGCCACCGACGAGACGTTCAAGGACCGCGCGGGCGAGAGGCAGAAGCGCACCGAATGGCACCGCATCGTCCTGTGGGGCAAGCTCGCGGAAATCGCGCAGCAGTATCTGAAAAAGGGCACGCTCGTCTACATCGAAGGGCGCATCCAGACGCGCCAGTGGGAAGACAAGCGCGACGGCCAGAAGCGCACGACGACGGAGATCGTCGCCAACGTGATGCGGATGCTCAGCGGGCGCTCCGAAGGCGCCGCGGCCGGCGCGGGAGCCGGCATGGGCGGCGGCGCGGGCGCGGGGCACGCCCGTTCGGCGGACGCGGACTTCGAGCCGGCGAGCGGGCCGGACGACGCGGGTCCCGTGGGCCCCGAGATCTCGGACGAAGACATTCCCTTCTAGAAAAACCAGTGCTTGGTTTCGGAGTACCTGTGTGGTAGTGTACTTTGCAGCATAAAGTACTCTGCTGTACGGGAGGATCTCATGCGCGACGAAGCGGCCCCTCGCAGTTCGCAATCCCGATTCTGGCGCGATCATTTCGCGCGCAACCTCGCCGCCGAGCCGTTCCTGCCATGGAACGACACCCCTGCCCTTTCGGCGGACGAGCGCGCGGCGATTCGAAGCTCGGTCCAGCAGTTCCAGCTGGGCGAGGGCGCGAGCGGCTCGCGGCTCCTGCGCTATGGCCGCGCGTTCGCCGAGGAAATCCGCGACGAGGATTTCGCCCCCGCGCTCGAATTATTCATTCGCGAGGAACAGCGGCACAGCCGTCAGCTGCAGCGATTCATGGAGCGCGAGGGAATCCCCGCGCTGACGCGGCACTGGGTCGATTCCGTGTTTCGCAAACTGCGCGTTCTGGCGGGGCTCGAGCTTTCGCTGCGCGTGCTGGTAACCGCCGAAATCAT
>Ga0335073_10004613_pt1 | contig 19273 bp, 12 predicted proteins | sample Lox_Sample_22_FD_207093 | JGI IMG/M metagenome (GOLD analysis project Ga0335073, IMG submission 207093) | Soil microbial communities from Loxahatchee National Wildlife Refuge, Florida, United States - Lox_Sample_2.2 | ecosystem: Environmental > Terrestrial > Soil > Wetlands | place: USA... | reverse complement strand
ATCCAGATCTTCATCTGGCTTACTGAAGTAGGCGCAGGAGTATACCATGCTCCGATCCAGCCACAGGGCATAGAATTCGGTCGGGAGATCATAGTGATAGCTAATCACCTGCCGGTCACGATCCTTGCTATGGACGCTCCCACCGAACTCAACAAGATGTAGGTCTCCACGCGGGCGAGCGCTCTCGGAAAGTTTCTCCAGCCGTGCGCTGAGATCGAAACTCTCCCCTGGGCCGCGCTCACGAGTAAGGAGGTAGTCAGCGAGGTCGAAAGCGGCTTCGAGATCACCTTGAATGTCGAAGTCGTCGTAAATATAAGCTTCCCCCAACGTGAGTTCGCTGGGTGAGGAAAACATCGCTCGCAGACTTCCCGGACGCTTCAGAACCAATGTGAAATGCGGTTGCTGTTGCGCTCCCCAGACAGTACCGTCCGACAATCGAACCTGAAAGTCACGTCTCGGGTAGTGCGCAAGGAGCGCGTCCAGAAAATCTGCACTGATCCGGGAAGTCGTCTCTCGGAATAGGAATTTCGCCCATGCTCCCATACCTGCTCCTTGGGCTAGTGATTCGCTTCCCAGACTGAGCTAGTGCCCGGTTCCAATGCCTCCAAGAATTGTCTGCAACCACACTAAACTCTCTTCCTATTCAACCACCCTACTGCGGCGTACTTGCGACATCGGAGAAAACAGTATTCGTATTTGAGCCGATCAATCTCATCGTGCCCACCACACAAGGATCACCGCTAGCATCACTGCGTACTCGGCAATGTCCTGACCCTCTTCTTCCGCCCAGAGACTACCAACAAGAACTGTCATATTTTTTCTTTAAACTTTACATGTTGTTTAGGGCAGCACATTTATCTCATCACGAACTGGAAGGACTGGAGTGACCTGCATCACTAGGGCATGTGTTAGGTTCTTCATCTTTGCCCTGGACGCTGACGAATCGCCCTGTCCGCCTCCTGCTAGCGATTAGAATCTCCGGGGGCGGTCACGCCCCCAGAAAATCCACCGGTTACGTTCACGCTGCAGCCGCATGCTGCCCTACGGTAATTGAGAATGGTTTTTCGTGTTCGAAAGCACGCTCGCGATAGCCCATGATCGCGTACTTTGGGCTCTGAGTCGGCGGCATCGCGCTCGCAATTGCACTGCGGAAATGATGGTAACCGCCTGCGAACCTGCCCTTGTCCCAGACTCTCAGCAGCGCGTCAGTGAACACACCATTTTTCCGTCCGTCCATCGCAATCTGGTTGTCCTGACATGCCGAGATCAGGATCACACTGCATTCCGGAATGACCGTTTCCCTCCGCGGAGTCTTTTTGCGAATGGTGTCATACAGGGCCCCGGCCCGCTCCTTATAGATCTTGGCCTGCACCTCAGGAGGCAGAAACTTGGGCCTGAGGTTCTCCCGCGTGCTTGCGCGCACCCTGGCCTCCAGGTGCGGCAGATACGGGGCAGGATTCAGGAACATCTCCTTTGTCATGATCCCGCTCTGGCAGCTGTCTGACAGCACGCAGATACGCACCCCGGGCCGGAAAAGCGACCACATAGCATATAGTTCATCGTCGATCAGTTCGCGGTCATACAGAACCCAGGTTTCGTCCAAGCCGTCAGGTTCTTGGTTGTCAACGTCGTTGACTTGGCCGCCGTGACCTGAATAAGTGAGCAGGAAAATGTCCCCTTCGACCAGCTCTTTGGCGGCCTTTTCGATTATGCCTAGCAGCGAAATGGAGGTGGCAGATCTAGTCAGCAGAGACTGGGTGACAAAGCCCTGGCTGCTCGCAATTGTTTCCATGTCACGAGCATCGTTCTCGCACGCCACCAGTTCTCCTTTCCACCCCACATAATGGACAGGGTCAACTCGATTTAGTCCCACATGAAGCGAGATTCCTTTAGACTTACTTCCTCCGAGCATGATTCCTCCTTTCACGATCACGGATTACGATCGCGCGTCATGAGTTCCGTTTTGGACCGCCGTCTCAACCAGTGGTCCCTCCGAGTGCATGTGGCTAGTCGAATGGCTCCGGTAACTCCTGAATTGTGTCAGTGCCTCCCGAGCAGTTGAGCGAATTCATCCGGGCTGAGCTGGAGTCTTCGCAAACAGTTGGACAAGGCTCTTTTATGTAGCAGCTCGCCCGAATGAGGCTCGTAAAATGAGAATAGATTTGGGTCGCGTGTGGGACAGAAGAACTGCCTCAGTGATCCCCGGTGTGACTTCAGTGGTTGATAGCCGAGATCACGAAGAACGCAAACGAAACGCCTCCACGGCAGTTGTGGGGGAATCGCCGACATGTGTACGACTCCAACGAAATATAAGGCGTCATTCCGTGTGGAAGGAACGTCAACAACGGTTTCTGGCTTACCTGGCCGACGGCACCAGCAACAAAACAACCAGTGCTGCCAACACGAAACTGGCGACAAGCAAGAAGACTAAGTGCTGAGGATCAAAGTGAAACAAACTGTTGCCACGCTTCTTGAAATGTGCCAGCGCGCTCATGAAAGCCTCCTCGCTTCCCACGGCGGATGCCCTTCAAGTGGAACTGAATACGGAACGCCCTCCTTAATATTAGGCTCCCTTTTACCGCTGAATTGCAACGGCACCGACTCGGAGCAGTAGGCTGGCAGTCGGCGTTCCGCCCTTCACCGCAGGCGTGCTATTCCTCATGCACCACCATGGCATCACGCACCGAGGCGGCGCTCGCGGTTAAAGGCTCGCCCCAGCCGGGAGTGCCAGCTGCGGTCGATGGTAGTCGGGTAAGGCACGGCATCTAACGGCCAGATTCCCGGGGCAAGGCTAGAAGCAGGCGGGGCAACCCGAAGGTGTAGTGTGAGCCGGCAGTTGAGGATCTTTTTCGGCCAGACCGAACTGCTCACTTTATGCGACGAGTTCGTACTCGCTCTCTGTTGCGTACCCCCTTTTGAAAACGTCTACCGAGACCCGGTACGGTCGCATGCTTTCTTTTCTAAACTCCCCTGAGCTGAGACACGGAGGATTACAGATCAACCGGTACATTCCCGCAACTGATTTGCTGGGCTTGATGCCGTGGGAAGTCGCAATGAAGTGCACCCTGCGGCACATTCTGCACATGATGCCCACGTGAATCGCCATAGCTCCTGCCGGATCAGGCCTTGACACTCGCTCGCCTCCTTGGGCCGCTCCGATTGCGCGCTTTGTCTTTCTGACGACTCTGGCCTCCCTTCTCAGCGCAAGAGCCTTTGCTCGAGAATTCCGAAGGCGGTTTTCGTCCGAGCAGTTTACTGCGGTTTCTTCTCAGAGGGTGGACTGGGAGGCGGAGCACCCGCGCCCGGATGGTGCATCATGCCGGACCCCATGGACTCCATGTGCTTCTGCATCCGGTCCATGTGATTAACCACCGTTTCCCACATGTCCACGTTGGCCTGCCAACGTGCTTTCTCGGCAGTGTCCTTGATTGCCGCAACATTCGTCTTCATTTGAGCGAGAGAGAACTTCAGCTTCTCGATGTCGGCTCTCATGGCCTCCATCTCTTGCTTCTGCATCTCCACCATTCTTTGCTTATGCTCGGCAGGAGCTTGGCTCCCGCCCGTCGGAGGCATTTGCGGTTCCTGCGCCCACAATAGTGGGGTTAGACAGAATAGGAGCGCCAGTAATGCGCTTTTCGCTTTCATTGCGACTCTCCTTTCCGGAACATCTGACACGGGAAGTATCGCCTCGATGCTTGAAATTGACGATTCGGTCGGATGTCCTGGCGAACACAAGAAAGGAGCCGCGGTATTGGTTACGCTCTAGCCGTCAACTTATGCGAGCGAGTTGACAGCGTGGATGCGTGCACCACCACAGCCCCTGATGCAATTACCGCTTTTGCGGTTCCAAGCCCTGGCTTCTTCTCGCAGTAGCTGTTTTTTTCGGGTTTGGTGGCTTAGCGAGTTACCTCACCAAGCGAATCACTCAGCCTACTTTGGACTGGTCAGTCTTGACTTAACCAACCCTTTTCAGCCATCGACGCCTCTACAGTACCCCCGTTGCTTTTAGAAATGCAGTGACGAGGATCACACAGAAGGAAGCTGTCTTCAAGCGCACTTTGCAGAGGTGAGCACAGAGAAGGCCGACCACAGTTGTTCGACGGCATGGCTGCCGCAATGTGGACAAGTGATCTCTCGTTCTTCACAGTCGACGAGAGCCAAGATCCTTGAGAAGGTTTTCTTACAGTTGCGGCAGAAGAACTCGTAGTGAGGCATAGGCGCCTCCCAATTCGGACAGAACCTGATAAAAATCTTAAGCCTCAGCAGAGGGATGATTCAACTTTATCCACCTCTTCGATCATGAAACTGTTGGCTACCGTAACTAGAAAATATCTAAAGGAAAAATCACTTCAGCAGCCAGATGGGAGTTAGACCCATTGGCGCCAAGGACTCCCTTAGCCAAATTGTTGCTGGCAGCGGCCACCTGGATGCCGATCGCCGCCGCCGTTGCTGGTGTGAGGGCTCCCGCAGATTGGGCCATACCCAGTATGAAGGCGTCTAGGGTCTACATCCTTGACCCCAACGGTACCTGCAATCCAACAGACGCATGCGTAGCCGAGTCGGGCGACCGCTAAACGCGCTGCTGCCAATACGGCAAGAAAGAACCCAGCAAACGAGACCCCCGCGCGGAGTCCTGACTTGTACATGCCAAAAGCGACAAGGTCCGCAGGAAGCCAGCCGTGAAGAACACGTAGCCGTCGATGATTTCGTGCCGGGAGAGACCCTGAGCTGCCAGCGATCGAAGGAATTGAATATCTGCGCTGACCTGGCGAGCGATCTCTTCTTCAACTCGAGGAGAAAACGTAGAGCCGGTAGAACCAGTAGAACCAGATTGGTGCACCTTACTTGCGCAGTGTCGCTGTGCGATCCGGCGGAAACAGCGTCCCGCGCAGACAACTGCATAACAGCAGCGAGTTTTTGGTACTGCTACAACTAAGCCACTTTCCCCTTTGGGAATTCAATTCAGATGCCACCCACTGTTCTGTGCGTCGAATCACAAAGTCGTGTGAACCGTCGAGTCATGCCCGGTCGTGATGGCAATCACCGAACCGCACCCGCGCTTCGCCCTAGGCTAGTGGTGTGAGGCGATAGGTGGCTGCCTCAAGTCGAAGTCCAGTTCCGGCAGCTAGGGCGGCGCTCAGTTCGGGCGCGGACGCATCGCCACATCCGGCTACTCCGGTCTTCGTTGTTCATACTTCCTCTTCAGCTGCCGTTCATCGCCGTGAGCGTTGGATCATTGCCCTGGCTGTGCTATCCAGCGCCGTCATGGAAGTACTCGACACCTCGGTCGTGAACGTCAGCCTTCCCCACATTGCGGGTTCCCTTTCGTCAAGTGTGGATGAGGCGACCTGGGTGCTCACCTCTTATATCGTGGCCAACGCCATCATTCTTCCGATCACGGGCTGGCTGGCCAACTATCTGGGGCGAAAGCGCCTGTTGATGACCGTGGTCACAGGCTTCACATTGTCGAGTATCCTGTGCGGCCTGGCCCCGAATCTGCCCGCGTTAATTTTGTTTCGCGTGCTGCAGGGCACCACCGGCGGAGGACTCCAGCCACTCTCGCAGGCAGTTCTGCTGGAAGAGTACCCCGACCAGGAACGCGGAAAGGCGATGGCGTACTGGGGACTAGGAATCGTGGCCGCGCCGATTCTCGGCCCGACGCTCGGCGGCTGGATCACCGATTCCTATTCCTGGCGCTGGGTCTTTTACATCAATGTGCCGGTTGGCATTCTCAGTGTCACTTTGATTTATCTGTTTGTCTACGATCCACCGTATATCCGGCGCGCCTCGCTGCGCGTGGATGCCTGGGGATTGGGAATGCTCGCTGTCGGAATGGGCACCCTGCAAGTCATGCTGGACAAGGGACAAGAAAACGATTGGTTTGGCTCCTATTTGATCAGAGTCCTGGCTGTGCTGGCGGTGGTGTTTCTTGCCTGCTTCGTTTTTCGCGAGCTGACCATCAAAGATCCGATTGTGCACTTCGGGCTGCTGCATTACCGCTCTTTCGGAATCGGCATCGTTCTGGTCGTCACCCTGGGTTTCGTGCTGTACGGAAGCCTGGTGTTATTGCCATTATTCATGCAAACGCTGCTCGGCTGGACCGCAACTACTGCTGGAATATGGATGAGCCCTCGTGGCATCGCGACCGCCATCTGCATGCCACTCGTCGGATATCTGCTTGGTAAGGGCTGGGACGGCCGCTGGATGCTGGCCCTTGGATTTGGAGTCGCAGGAGTAGCCTTCTTCGGCTATTCCCATATGACTCTGCAGTCTGGCACCTGGGATATTTTCTGGTATCAGGTCAATCAGGGTATGGGTATGTCTTTCCTGTTCGTTCCCTTGACCACGCTGACCATGAGCCCCATTCCCAAAGAAGAAACAGGCTATGCGACGAGCCTGTACAGTGTCATGCGCAATATCGGTTCCAGCATGGGAGTTTCCTTCGTGACCACGGCCGTCGCGCGCCGCTCGCAATTTCATCAGAACGTGCTGTCATCGCACCTGAGTGCCGCCAGTCTCAGGACCCAGGAGGTGCTCGGTCATATTGGTCAGTTGATGCAACAGCGCGGGTTTGACCCAACAACAGCTGGAGAGAAAGCCCACGCCCTGCTCTACCGGATGCTGCAACAGCAAGCAGCTCTGTTGAGTTATGTAGACGTATTTCACATCATGGGTATTTTATTTCTGGCAATCATTCCTTTGATTCTCTTTATGCATCGTGGAGCAGGCAAAGTGAACGCAGTCTCAGCTCACTGATGCCCCTGCCGCTACACATCCTTCAGTTGCTCTTCGGTCATGCCGAAATAATGACCGAGTTCATGTATGAGAGTCTGGCGAATTTGATGACGAACTTCTGCCTCGTCGGAGCAGACCGCCTCAATATTTTTCTGATACAGCACGATGTGGGCAGGACCGACTGATAGATCAAAGACGCTCTTCTTGGTGGCGGGTACGCCGTGGAAAACGCCCAGGATCAGACGCCTTTGCTGCCCGGGACGCGGGGGTAATTGGTTCGGAGGGAAATCCTCGACGAGAATCGCAACGTTGTGGATGCGGCTGCGAAATTCTTCCGGCAGTGAATCCAAAGTTTCTTCAGCAACGTTGATGAAGTCTTCGCGCTTCATCGCTTACCACGCCGATCAACAAGAACGCGGTCACACTGAGTAGCCGCCATTTTGGTCGTCATCCTCTTCTGTTCTTCGTGGTCACCCTCGTCCTTCTTGTCGTCTTCCTCGTTCGGTTCCTCTCGAAAGCGGACATCCCCAGCGGTCAAGAGATCGAAACGGTATGCGTTGAGATATTCTGGACATATTCTGCTCATGCTCAATGATATACATTGCGGGGTGGGTGCTGAGGCAGCATAAGGGATCGCGATGACTACCCATCAAAATGGGACGCTGAGTGGCGGCAATGCGTTTGGTGGAGGGAATCAATGATAGCGCGAATGTGGCACGGGAAAACCAAGCCTCGAGAATGGTAGTCATCGCTGTTACTCCGGTGCGCAAGGAACTACCGGCCGAAATAGCCATTTGCCTATTGGAAGCGCAAATCTGGCACTAACCCAAGCGTCCCAAGTAATCGTATCGAACACTGGTATGCTGTATCCCGCCCGGAGGAGAATGCCGATGAAGCAATCCGCTATAAGATGGCAAGCTCGCCTGATCACAATTGTGCCTTTGCTTGTCGCTGCGAACTTATGTGCGGCACAAGTTGTCTCATCCAGCAGGGATGTTGAGTCACGTGTTGCGGCGCTCGTCGGTCAAATGACACTTGACGAGAAGATCGAGTTGATGGGCGGCGTGAATGATTTCGATACTCGCCCGATTCCCCGGCTGAACATTCCTTCTTTGCGGATGTCAGATGGACCGATGGGAGTCCATGATTACGGACTCACCACCGCGTATCCGGCGGGTATCGCTCTGGCGGCTTCCTGGGACGTGGATCTCGCCCAACGCTTCGGCGCAGCGATGGGGAAAGATGCACGAGCACGAGGAGTCCATTTCATTCTTGGACCCGGAATGAATATCTACCGTGCCCCAATGAATGGCCGCAACTTCGAATACTTCGGGGAAGACCCCTTCCTCTCATCGAGAATGGCAGTTGCAGTGATCCGAGGAATCCAAGACCAACATGTGATTGCGACGGCTAAACACTTTGCGGGAAACAATTCCGAATTTGCGCGTATGACCTTGAGCTCTGACATCGATGAGAGAACGCTGCGTGAAATCTACTTACCCGCATTCGAAGCATCGGTAAAAGAAGGACATGTGGGTGCGGTCATGGATGCTTACAACCTGATGAACGGCACCTACATGACGCAGAATGGCTATTTGAATAATGAAGTTCTCAAGAAAGAGTGGGGATTCGATGGCATTCTTATGTCAGATTGGGGCGCGACTCACGATGGACTCGCTGCGGCGAAAGGCGGGCTCGATCTGGAAATGCCATCCGCAACCTTCATGAATCGAGACACTCTGCTTCCGGCGATGGATCAAGGCGGCTTATCGGTAGCGGTTCTCGACGACAAGGTAAGACGCATTATCCGAAAGGCAATCGAGTTCGGATTTCTCGACCAACCGCAGACGGATACGAGTATTCCAACTTACAGTCAAGAAGGACGAGAAGTCGCACTCGAGATGGCGCGGGGCAGCATGGTGTTGCTTAAGAACAGCAGCAACTCGCTCCCCCTGGACGAGAACAAGCTGCACACAATTGCTGTAATCGGCCCAGATGCTTATCCCGCGGTAGTCAGCGGCGGTGGCAGCGCAGAGACCAAGCCCTTCAATGCGGTGAGCTATCTTGAAGGCGTCAGCAACCGTCTGGGAACAAAAGTGAAGGTCTTGTACGCGGTCGATGCTCCAGTTCTTGACGAAGTGTTTGAAAACTCCGAATTTGTTACAACACCCGGAGGCGACGTCGGGCTAAAGGGAGAATACTTCAGCAACCAGGAGTTGAAGGGACCTCCAGCCATGGAACGCACCGACAAGCACATTCACTTTGATTGGGGAGAAGGCAGCTTCGCTGCCGGCGAACCGGTGGATCATTTTTCCATTCGCTGGACGGGGTATTTCGTACCTAAAGAAACCGGCGATTATGAATTCTTCACCTCGGCGGATGATGGTGTACGGCTTTACATCGCAGATGAGCTTGGCATCGATGATTGGCAGCCTCATGCACAAACTCTGGATACGTATATGCGCCATCTCGAGGCTGGAAAGGCGTACAAAGTTCGGCTGGAATATTTCGAGGATGTTGGCAGCGCCATCGTAGGATTCGGAGTAACTCGACCTGAGTCGTTCACTGGGCGCGCAACCCAGGCATTAGCTGCCAAAGCTGATGCCGTAATCATCTGCGTGGGTTACGATCCCAGAACCGAAGGAGAAGGTTCCGATCGGCCATTTCAGCTTCCGGGCGGACAGGACGAATTGATTCGACAAATCAGTGCTGTGAATAAGAACGTTATCGTGGTCGTGACCGCCGGCGGCAATGTCGACATGACGCACTGGGTCGATGCTGTTCCGGTCATCCTGCACGCGTGGTATCCGGGACAGGAGGGCGGTACTGCCCTCGCGCAGATTCTCTTTGGTGATTACAGCCCGTCGGGCAAATTGCCGGTCTCATTTGAACGTCGATGGGAAGATAATCCTGTGTTCCAGAGCTACTATCCGGAACAAGGTTCAAACCACGTGCAATACTCTGAGGGAATTTTTCTTGGCTATCGGTATTACGATCGCTCCACAACCAAGCCGCTATTTCCTTTTGGTTATGGTCTTTCCTACACCACCTTCGAATACAGTAAGCTCGCCGTAACACCGCAGACTGGCGACCTGAACGAGCCGATATCGGTTTCGTTCGATCTGAAAAATACAGGTCACCGCACTGGAGCAGAAATTGCGCAACTGTATGTTGGTGATTCGCACTCGAGCGTTCCACGTCCAGTCAAAGAGTTAAAGGCATTTGCTAAGCTGAACCTCAAGCCGGGAGAAACTCGCCGTGTTATTCTGACTCTTCCCCGCCGAGCATTTTCGTTCTATGACGTGCATAAAAAAGATTGGATCGCGGAACCCGGGCAGTTCGCAATACTGGTAGGCAGTTCTTCGGATAACATCCGACTGCAGGGCAAATTCATTTTGACGCACTAGCGAGTTCTTGTTTCCACGAGAATGTCGCAAGCGCTCCAGCGGGCAGCTGGTAATTGAACGACTGGCCTTTCCAAGCTACGGTGAAGCTCTTCGCATTCTTGGCGGAATTCAACACCAGAAGGACGATACTTCCATCGGGATTCTGAAAAGCGACATCTTCGATGCTGCCTGCACCAAAAGTGTTCGAATCGATTCGATGTGCCCCCGGTACAACAAACTTTGCTAGATGGCCGAGAATGTAGTACTCGACATTGGGCGTGATTTTGGCAGGTGAAACACTGTCATCAATCGTAACAACGCCGCGGCAATTGGAGCAGGTTCCATTTCTTGGGCCAGAGTTCTGATCGAGAGCCATATTCCAAATAGAGACGGTACGGGCCCAGTTGCGCGTGGCGCCGATCAGCAGATGCTGCGCATTCCACACCAGGTCGGCAGCGAAGCCCGTTCGAGTAACCCCAGAGCATTCAGTGAACCAGATATCGTGCGTGGAAGAAAAAGCTTTCACAATAGATTGCGCGCTGGGATCGCCTGCGTAACAGTGAAACGAAGTGCCAGCAATGAATTGTGCGGCGGAGCTGCCTAGCACTGACTCCGGATAGGCCGTGTTGATCCAATTGTGCTCGTAGGCGAATATCTTGATATCGCCAAGGCCAGCTCTCCGGAGGGCCGGTCCCAGATGATTGGCGATGAAATTTGCTTCATCATTAGCTGCAAGACTTTCCGATGGATATTCCGTCGTGGAGTACAAAGGTTCGTTTTGAACGGAGAGCGCATAGATCGGAATGCCCTCCTTTTGGTAAGCCTTCACGAAATAAACGAAGTACTGAGCCAAACTGGGGAAATATTCCGTCTTCATCTCCCCGCCACTCATCGTACCTGTCGCCTTCATCCAAGCCGGCGGACTCCATGGCAACGCCATAACTTTCAAGGTGGGGTTTATCGAGATAGCCTGTTTGACTAGTGGAATGATGTAGTCCGAGTCATGCGCTATCGAAAAGTGCACGAGATTGAGGTCGGTCTGACCGTCAGGTACGTCATCATAACTGTAATTTCCGGCAGCTGAGAAGTCTGTTGCGCCCATAGGTTGGCGCAGAAAACTGATACCAATGCCAACTGTCGGGTCAAAGAGCTTCTCCATTAGCTCGCGTCTCTGCTCGGCGCCGAGCTTTTTCGAAATCAACCACGCTGAAGAGTCAGTAAGGGAAGCTCCAAAGCCATCCATCTGCTGAAATTGTTTCGTGTCGTTGATCGCAATTTCGAGTAGGCTGACGTTTCGTCCATACGTGAAAGAGAGGCTCGGCTGCGGTTGCAGAAGCATCATGTGGTCACCGGCGGTTTCAACAACAAAGATGGAAAGGGGCGGGGCGGAGTTGTTTTTCGTAGATTCTGCCGATGCGTGCCAGCTCTTAGTCGAGAGACATCCAATCCATAAAGGCAGGACAAGGCAAAGAATAGTGATTATGCATAACGTATAGCGGCGATCCGCGTGAACCCCAAGTCGAAAATAACGAAAACTCATAGATCCCTCAGACGATCTCTGGGTTTCGTTCGTACACTGCGCAAGCAGAGATGCCGACTAGCATCTCACGCCTGTCAAATCAGGAGACTTCTTGGACAGCTGTGCTGCAAGGACGACTTCAAAGCCGAGCACGAACTAGGGGCCAGCCTTTGCCAACCGAAGCGACCTGGCAATTTGCCTTTGAGCTTCCCCGCGAGGTTGCTTTGGGCTACCCTAGTGCGGTCCGTGAGTAGATGGGCACTGAGGCAGGAAAAGGCAACCAAAGATTCTGTCCGCGTCGAAACCGAACCATGCGAGCACATAGCATTGGGACGCCATTTAAAGCATCTTTCGCGCTATCAGTGGTGTTGATCTTGATAGCGCCGACGATCGCGGTCAGAGCCTGGTCACAGGTATCTGGCGCCAAGCCACTTCCCACTCTTACACACGTCAATCAAATTCGCAGCTTAAGTCCGGAAGAAGCTTCGAGAGGCTATCCCGTCCTCGTTCGCGGCGTAATTACCATGGATGCCCCAGCTCCGGACTTCTTCGTGCAAGACGCAACCGCGGGCATATATGTCGAAGGTCTTGTGTCCAGCAAGTCCTCACCTGTCTTGAGCCAGCTTGTCGAAATCGAAGGAGTCACTGGACCCGGGAGGTTTGCCCCGGTTATTCGGGAAGCAAAGATGCGCGTGCTGGGCAGGGGAGTACTTCCAAAAGCAAGGTTGTTTTCTCTGCCCGAGTTGGCGAATGGTCAGCAAGATAGTCAGTGGGCGGAGGTGCGTGGGATCGTACGCTCGGTTGCGATCGATCAGACTTCCTGGCGGGAGGGTGCGCTGGCCATGCAAGTAGCGGCTGAGGGCGGAGAGTTCAACGTCCGCGTACCTATTACGCACGAGCAGGACTTCTCTACTTGGGTCGATAGCGAAGTTCTTATCGAGGGTGTATGCGGCAGCCTGTATAACGCTAATCGGCAACTCACTGGCATCTTGTTTTACGTTCCCCGCCTAAGCTTTATCAAGGTGGAGACCGCTGCTATCAGGGAAGCGCCTCTTTCCGAGTTGCTCCGTTTTGCCCCAAGCAACGGAACCGGCGGACGTGTGCGCATTCGCGGCATTGTCAGCTACCAATTAGCGAACGCCCTGTTTCTCCAGAGTCAAGGCAGAGGTCTCCGTGTGCTGCTGCAGCCGGGTTCCGCGCTCGAACTTGGTGACCTGGTTGATGTTCTCGGTTTCCCCACCATGGGAGATTCTGCGCCGATTCTCGAACATGCCGTTGTTCATCGATTAGGACACGAAAAGGCCCCTGAACCGGTAATTCTTGATCTGCATGAGCCTTGGGAACAGTTCGACGGAGCGCTTGTCACCCTGGATGCGAAGTTGCTGAATCGTCAAGTGCAACCAGATGGGCTTCGCCTTACGATGCAACACGTTGACATCTTCTTCGATTCAACCCTTCCAGACGGTGCCTCCACGCAGCGCTTAAATTCGATTCCGTTAAATAGCAGTGTGCGGGTCACGGGTATTTGTCTCGTGCGCAGTGGCGGTCTATGGCAGACACCGCAGTCTTTTCATATGCTGCTGCGCACGCCAGAAGACGTCGTGGTTCTTTCGACTCCATCGTGGTGGAATTTGCGCCACACTCTCTGGCTCCTCGGTATCACCGCAGGAATTCTGCTCGCTGTATTGGCATGGGTCGTTGTACTTGGACGGCGTCTGCGGGAGCAAATGGCCGTGATTCGTCAGAAGCGGAGAAGCGGCGCTGTGCTTGAAGAACGTAATCGCATTGCCCGCGAGCTCCATGACACTCTGGAACAGGAACTGGCGGGCATCACCATGCAACTGGACCTTGCGGCTGATTGCTTTCAGCAGGCACCAAGCGTGGCCCGCCACGCGCTCGAAGCTGCACGCGATATGAGCCGTCACAGCATGCTCGAAGCTCGTCGTTCCGTCTGGGATCTGCGTTGTCAGCTACTCGAGGACGGAGATCTGGTTTCTGCCTTGGAGCAGATCGTTGCACCTCTGGTGCGCCCGGAAGACACGAAACTCAATTTGCAGGTCGAGGGCACGCCGGTTCGGCTTCACGGACCGATTGAGATGAATCTGCTGCGCATCGGGCAAGAGGCGGTTGCAAATGCGGTCAAACATGGACACGCCTCGAAAATTGTCGTTCAATTGCGATACAGCACAGCCTCCGTAAGACTGGCCGTGTCTGACGATGGCCAAGGTTTTGTTCCGCGGTCGTCCCCGGCGGGCCATTTCGGACTCCTTGATATGCACGAACGCGCGCAATCGATCGGCAGTCAATTGGAAATCGAGAGCCAGCCTGGGCACGGAACTTGCGTTACCGTTGAGATTCCTTTGCAACCCATGGAAGCCAATAACGATGAAGAGCTCAAAACCAATACGTATCCTGGTCGTTGACGATCACTTCATGGTTCGGATGGGCCTCTCTGCATCTTTGAATGTGGAGGCTGATATGGAGGTCGTAGCCGAGGCGGGTAGCGGTGAAGCCGCCCTGGAGGCCTATCGGCAACATCAACCCGCCCTCGTGCTTATGGATGTTCGGCTACCAGGAATGAGCGGCACCGATTGCACGGTAACGATCATTCGTGAATACCCCGATGCCGCAATCCTCATGCTCTCCACTCACTTTGGAGAGGAGGAAGTCTATCGTGCCTTGCAGGCTGGCGCACGCGGATACATTGTCAAGAGTATCCGCCGTGAAGAACTGCTCCGGGCGGTGCGTGCGGTCCATGCCGGCCAGCAGTATGTGGATCCAGTTCTGGCCTCCCAACTGGCGGAGCGCCGATCGCATCGATCGCTGAGCACTCGGGAGATCGAGGTTTTGCAGATGGTGGCGAAAGGGCTGGGAAACAAGGAAATCGCCAGCGCTCTGAACATCGCGGAGGTCACGGTTAAGCTGCACGTAAGCCATGTATTGGAAAAACTCAGTGTGAAGGATCGGACCCAGGCTTCGACTGTCGCCCTTCAGCGCGGAATCATCGCTCTCTAACCCTAGGCCGCCCTTGGGAGCCGATTGATGAGAAACACTACAGATCGAATCCTGCTTTAACCACACTGTACAAAAGTATAGTTGACCCCCGTCTTCTAATTGTTCTCTACTAGTGCGTTCGTATTACCCAAACACCTATCTCATTGCGACCGATACGGGGGCGAATATGAGTCGCAGTTGGCTTACAGGACTGTGCATCGCAACTTCTTGTCTGCTGATGGTCGTCAGCGTATCGGCCCAGTCCGATCGTGGAGCCATTGCTGGCTCGGTTTACGACAGCAGCGGCGCCGCGATCAGTGGAGCATCGATCACGATCACGGGTGCAGACACAGGCAGTGTATACAAGACCCAATCGTCATCCTCCGGGACCTACCACATGAACGACATGGCGATAGGTCGCTATGACGTCATGGTTGAGGCCAATGGCTTCAAGACTTCGGTGGAAAAAGGTGTTGAGGTCCAGATCAACACCGTTGCTTCTCTCAACATCACGCTGGAGCCAGGAAATGTGAAGGAGGAGGTGACGGTTCTGGCCGATGCCCCCACTGTGCAGACCGACAGCTCTGATGTCGGAACGGTTGTCGAGGACAAGCAAATACACGACCTGCCGTTGTCGCTGAATTCGACTGGCCAGAGCTTCGTGCGCTCTCCAGAGACTTTTATTTTCTTAGTTCCTGGAACGATCGGACAGGGAACGGTAGGCGACCACCCTGCAGCCGGGGTTTATGAGACGAAGATCTCGGGCGGACAGAATTTCGGTTCAGAGGTTTTGTTGGATGGTGCCAGCGTACAGCGCATGGATTCTGGTACGGCTTTTGATCAAACCGCTCCGTCTGTCGAAGCTTTGACCGAATTCAAGGTGACCACCTCGACCCCCTCGGCGCAGTTCGGGCATACGTCCGGTGGTGTTGAAAGCTTCACCACGAAGTCGGGAACGAACCGTTATCATGGCAGCGTCTTCGAATTGTTCCGGAACGAAGCTCTCGACGCTAATTCCTGGAATAACGATTTCGCCAACGTGCTGACCCTGCAATCAGACGAGGCTGCCGGCTGTAACCCAGCTATTCCACCCTGTACACCTTTGACTCCTAAGCCGCGCGACCGCCAAAACGACTTTGGCGGCGCGTTGGGTGGTCCGGTACGAATCCCTCACGTGTATGACGGACACGATAGGACGTTTTTCTTCTTCGCCTGGGAGCAGTACCGCAACCGCCGCGGTTTGTCGAACGATCTTCTGGATTTACCCACAGCAGCCGAGCGCGGCGGCGATTTCTCTGCCCTGCTGGGTCCTGATACCGGAATCCCTAACCCATGCACACCCGGGCAAGACGTATTCCTGGGGCAGATTTTTGACCCTTCCACTACTCAAGTAGTCGGCGGGCAAACCTGCCGCTCACCTTTCCCAGGAAACAAAATCACAAACATCAGCCCGGTGGCGCAAAAGATATTGAGCTATCTGCCCCCCACAAATCTAACGGGAATTGCGAACGGCAACGGCGTTCCTGGCACAGTGCAGAATTTTCTGAATCCTGCGACGCTGGATCACGTAGTTACGACCCAAACCACATTTCGTATTGACGAGAACGTTACACAAAAACACAAACTGTTCTTTTCTTATAGCAGCCGCGAGCAGAATTTCTTGAATTCAAACAATTTCGATCTGCCGCCGCCGCTTACGCCAGCGAATTATTACAACTACTACTTCACGCACTACCTTCGTTTTGGGTGGGATTACATAATCAGCCCCGCACTGTTAAACCACCTGACGGTTGGATTCAACCGTATCTACACGGCAGCCAAGGCTCCGAGTGTGAACGGATCGAACTGGGAGTCTGTGCTAGGCATTTCTGGCGCCAGCGGCCCGACCTTCCCTCAGTTCGATTTCAACGCTGGATCAGGAGGCACTCCGTATAGCGCTTGGAGCGACAACAACTACACCCTCCAGATTCCGAATGCGCTGGTCCTGGCTGACAGCGTCTCTTGGACGAAGGGACGTCATTCGGTGCGATTCGGTTTCGATTGGCGATCGTACCAATATTCGGTCGAGGCGCCGGGAACTACCTCGCCTGGCTACACCTTTGCGTATAACGAAACTTCGTTTGCTCCCCCGGCAGAAAATCCCAACAATAACCTGACAGGCGATCCGTTTGCCAGCTTCCTCATCGGTCAACCCGACCAGGAACAGCTCATGGTGACCTCTCACTACTCGCGCTGGGCGCAGAACTATTACGCCGTATACGCGCAAGACGACTTTAAGGCCCGTCCGGATCTGACGCTCAACTTAGGATTGCGGTGGGACATTGAAACGCCCCGTCACGAGGCGACTGGCGCGCAGTCAGTTTTGTCACTGACAGCCGCCAACCCTCTTACGCCCGGACAACCCGGAGCTTCGATTTATGGAAAGAGCGCGACCGGTGCTAACACTTACTTCAAGGATTTCGGCCCGCGTATTGGTTTTGCTTATGCTCCTGAGGTATGGAAGAACTTGACGGTAATTCGCGGCGCTTACAGCATCTACTACGCGCCGCTGACCTACTCAGATTTTGGTGACAACCTGAGCAGCGGAACGACCGCTTCCCCTAACTTTCAGAATGCGGATCACTTCACACCGGTCAGTTCGCTGGATGCCGGTTTTCCATCCTATACTCCACCCAGCAACGCCATGGACCCGAGCCTGAATACATTCACAACAAATGGCGTTTATTACGTTGCGCCGAGTTGGGGCCGAGCAGGCATGGTGCAGAACTGGGATCTGGAGATCCAGCATCAACTCGCCACCGACCTGATTTTCAGCATCGGCTATATCGGACAGCACGCGACGCGGTTGCGATCCAACCTGGCTCAGGTCAACACTCCCAATCCGAAATACAACTATCTGGGTGCCGCCTTGGGGTACCAAGTGGACGGCTCGGACGGAATGAATGGGCCTGCAATTCTGAGTTCACTTGGAGTTTCTGTGCCCTCGTGGTTTACGCCCGGCTGGGGCAGTGGAAGTTCGAACAACGTGATCGGCCAGCTTCTGCGGCCCTTCCCACAATATTCGACCATCACAACGAATTGTTGCCTGGAAAATCTGGGCCAGTCCACCTACAATGCCCTGCAGGCCGTACTGGAACGGCGCTTCCGCAACGGGTTGAACCTGCTGGCCTCCTACACCTATTCGAAGACAATCACAGACGCCGATTCCTCGTTCTCTACCGAGACCGGCTTCAACTCCAGCGTGTTCGGGGCGCAGAACCCGTATAACCTTCGTGGTGAAAAGGCGGTCAGTTATCAGGACATTCCGCACGCCTTTGTTCTCAGCTATCTCTATGAATTACCTGCCGGCCCAGGAAAGCGATTCCTGAATCATGGGGTTGCCAGCAAGGTAGCTGGCGGATGGCAGGTCAGTGGCGTGCAGCGCTACCAGGCTGGCTCTCCGACCGTGATCAATGAATATGCGACTGCAAATCCATTCAGCGGAGGAAATTACCGCCTGAGTCTGATTCCAGGTGTATCAGCTTTTAATACCAATGCGATACATTGGACCCCGACGAACAACGCAAGCTGGAATAGCGGATGCACAGAGACGAATGGACTATTCAGCCCTGCAATGGGTAATGCCGGGAACGGACCTGCCAACTGCAATGCCTTCGAGGATCCAAGTGCCGTCTCTTTAAGCGCTGGCGGTGGGTATGTCTTTGGCAACATTCCAGAGGTCGTCTCCTGGTGGCGAAGTCCCGGATACAGGAACGAGGATTTTGCCATACTCAAACGAACTTCGATCACAGAAGGAAGAGACATTCTCTTCAAACTCGATCTCCCGAACGCCTTTAACCGACATGTCTTCGGCGGAATTGACGGCTGGCCGGGAGATCAGTTCTTTGGCGTACCCGGAGGCAGTGGGCACACCGTGCTAAATGCACCAAGGCAAATACAGGCCACACTTCGTTACGAGTTTTAATGGACGGTTTTGACTCGCAAATGGCTGGACGCCTATTCCAGCCATTTTTTCTTTTTCGGGGTGAGTCCGGGATAAAATCTTTCCTAATCGTCATGAAGTGTCTCTGGGCTCAACGCAAATTCCTTTCCGTTAGCTGGCAGCTCATTTCCGCATCGTTGACCGTGGCCGGCGCTTTGCTTGTCGCGAGTCAGTCCAAGGCGCAGTCGCCTGCAGTTGCTGCTCAATTTGCACAGGCCACACAGGACATGCGGTCGGGGAATCTCGAGGCCGCTGGCTCAGGTTTTGAGACGGTGATCCGCCAGTCACCAACCTTCGCCGAAGCTCATTTCAATCTCGGTCTGGTCAATGAAGAGCGCGGCCATTATGAAGATGCAATTGGCAACTTCGAAAAGGCGCTCGCCCTCAAACCTCATCTGCACGGCGCGAATCTCTTTCTTGGAGTCACAGAGTTCCGTTTGAATCATCTCGAAAAAGCTCACACGGCGATTGCTAAAGAAGCTGCCACTTATCCTAAAGATGCAAATGTCTGGATGTGGCTGGGAGTCGTCTGCCTGGCGCAGGATCAGGCCGAACAAGCTGCTGACGCCCTCGACAAAGCCGACAAGCTCAAACCGGGTGATCAGGATATTCTCTATCACCGCGGGCGGGCTCACCTGCTGGTTTCCAAAGACAGCT
>Ga0335073_10004612_pt1 | contig 19274 bp, 14 predicted proteins | sample Lox_Sample_22_FD_207093 | JGI IMG/M metagenome (GOLD analysis project Ga0335073, IMG submission 207093) | Soil microbial communities from Loxahatchee National Wildlife Refuge, Florida, United States - Lox_Sample_2.2 | ecosystem: Environmental > Terrestrial > Soil > Wetlands | place: USA... | reverse complement strand
TGTTTACTCGACTTTTCTCGGTGGCGCGACGACTCACTCGGCCGTGGCGGTGGACGACGCGGGAGACGCATACGTAACCGGGACCGGCGGGATCGACTTTCCCAGTGCCGCGCTGGCGTTGGGCGGACGGCCGGGTCTTTTCCTGGCAAAACTGGACCCGACGGGGTCGAAACTGCTCTGGGCGGTGCAGCAAGGCGGTAATGTCCTGGCGCTGGATGCATCCGGCAATCCGGTGGTGGGCGGGAGCTTCACATCGTCCACACCACCGGCATTCTACGCTCCCGGCACGACGTTTCCACCACCGCCATCGCTGGGAAATACGTCCGCTGCGTGCCTCCCGAACGGGCAGACCGTGCAATCGGTGCCCTATGTGCAGAGTTTCAGCGCAACGGACGGGAGCACGATTTCCACCCGCTTTCTGACCGCAAGCGCGGCCACCGCGAGCGGGATCACGATCGAGCCCGACGGACGTGCGATCCTGGCGGGTCCTACGGGCCTTCCCGATGTTCCGCTTTCGCCCGGCGTGGCATTCAGCCAGACGGCGGCGCAGCGAACTATCTCGGGCGGATACCTGGCCGCGTTCGATCTCTCGCATACGCCCGTCGGCCCGCGGGTAGATTGTGTACTCGATGCCGCTACCATGATGCCAGTGGGACCGATTACGCCGGGGCAATTCCTTTCGTTGTTTGGCAGTAATCTAGGCACATCGCCGGCCGAAGTGAAGGTGGTCTTGGGCGGCGACGCGGCTGCCTTGCTCTATGTTTCGCCCGGCCAAATCAACGTGGTGGTGCCGGATATCCCCGATATTAACCCCCTGGCCATTGATGGTGACATCACGGTTTCCGTCGATTCCACGCCGGTTCTCGCCCGGACGTTCGCCATGCCACAGGATGCGGTCCCTTCGATTTTCATCAGTCCCGGTGCGATACCTGCGAGCTGTGGTCCGTTATCCGGGGGCACTCCGGCATATAGCGCGGTGGCACTGAATGCGGATGGAACAGTCAACTCGTGTACCAATCCGGCCAAGCCAGGCTCGACGGTGGTGTTGTTCGTGAACGGCGTTAGTGGCCGCTTTACGGGTGTGCCCGCCGTGCGCTCGGGACTTGTGCCTCTGGCGATCGGCCTACTGACGCCCTATAACGGAATCCTGATGCTGCCGGTGCAAATTCCCACGTTGCCCGCCACAGGGCCGCTGGGGCTCGAACTCAATGTCTCGTTCGGCGATGCTCCAGCGGGGCCGATTGTCACTAATGGAGGCGCTTTCCAGGCGCCGGTGGTGGTCTGGATCTTGCAATAGCCGATTAGCGCGGCGTCAGTGCGGGGCGGGGGCGCCGGCCGCGCGACGTAAAATGGAACGATGCGAGGGGCGCTGGCGCTCTCGATTCTGGCAGCGATGGCAGCGCCCGCGCAAACCATCCTGCCGCAGGACCGCGCAGCGATGTTCTTCGGGCGTCCGGACCTTGGCGAGCTTGTCTGCCGCGCTACGGGACGCCATCCCACACTGGATTTCAGTTTTCGATTTCGCGCCGGGTACCTCCTCAGCGTTCCCATGAAGCAGTATCGCGGGCCAGGCCATCATTGGTACGTCGTGGTACAGGTTTACCCCGTATCCGGTGGGCCGGCGGTGGCCTTTGCGGACCGCTTCGATCTGCCGCCGGTGCCGCCGACCGATCTGATCGCCGAAACCGGTGGCGCCTTCATGCTCGGGCAGGGCGATTACCACGCGAAGTTCCTGCTGGTGGACGATCTCAATCGCGGCTGCCGGGCGGAATGGAACATCCGCGCCCAGCCGTCCCTGGGAGAGGGTAACGCGAAGCTCGCGATTCCCGCCGGCACGATCGAGGAAGCCGGGCCGCGGAGCGCGCGATCGGCCAGTGCGCCGGCGTTGCCGTCGATTGGCCGGATGACGATCTTCCTGAATGCCGCCGGTTCCACACCGGATCAGGTCCATGCCGACGACGCCATCACCCTGATCGGCGCTCTGTCGTCGCTGCTCGATCTGGCGCCGGCACGCGCGGTCCGGCTGGTGGTTTTCAACCTCGACAAGCGGCAGGAAATCTACCGCAGGGAGAACTTCGGGCCTGATCAGATCGACGAGGTCCGCCAGGCTATGCTTAACCTGCAACTCGGCACGGTGGATGTCAAGACTTTGCAAAATCCCGCCGGCGGTGCGGGAATGCTGGCTGACCTCGTGACGCAGGAACTGCACGCGCAAGACCCGTCCGACGCGGTGGTGTTTCTGGGATCGCGCGCATGGTCCAAGGACAAGGCGGCGGCAATTCCCAAGCCGGGGCCGGGCGCGCCGGGATTCTTCTATGTCGAGTACATGCGGCGGTCATTTCCGCCGTCCAGTGTCGGAGTCGGGCCGAGCCCTTCTCCAGGGGGACTCGGAATTCCCGCGGGTATGGGGAGACGGGCCGGCACTGTCTTACCTTCGGAGCCGAATGCGAGGGGCGATTGGAGCGACTCCATACATAACCTGATGGACAAAATCGGCGGGAAGACGCTGGTGGTGACGTCCCCTGGCGATTTTGCGAGCGCTATGCGGCGTGTTGCACGGCGGAACAAGTAGGCGGCGATGGGGAATGGCCGGGCTGCGATCGAGGCTCGGCTGAACGCAGCGATCGAGTACGGCGGGCGGACAGGCGGACTAACAGTCCGCCGCAGGCTGCCAGCCTGTCCCACAAAAATCACCGGGAAGCGGAGCGGTGGGAGGCGACGGGCGTCCATTTGCCGCCCTGGAATACGAACGTGTCGGTGAAGACGATCTTGGGGGTCAGCGGATGGCCCTGGAAGGTTCCGCTCTGCGCGGACGCACCCGTCACCACCGCGAAATCGCCATAGAGCGATACCTTCATGTCCGAGAGCTTGATGGACGCAATCTTCAGATCGCCCGATTTGAATGCCGATATCACGCCGTTTTTGTCGGTCTGATGACCCTCTTCATCGGTATCGGCATACCGGGCGCTCAGCATCGCGCCGAGAGCGGCGGTGTCGCCTTTCATCAATGCATCCACCCAGCGCTGTTCCGCGTCCAGCAGGGGCGCGTCATCCGGGGCCGAGTTCGCGGCCGGGCTCTTGGCGGAGACGTAGGAGAGTTCGGCGGCATTCTTCGGGTCGGTCGAAACCGGCTGATCGCGCCACAGCCAGCGCATCATATCGGGTAAGACGGCGCGCAGCATGGACTGGCCGTGCGATTGAATGCCCCACTCGTAATTCAGGTCGTAGCCCTTCTCCGTCAGCGCGTCTTTCATGCGGTTGTTTTGTAGGAACCAGTCCGAGCGCGGGTCGTAGGCGCCGCCGCCCCGGATACCGCGATTGTCGTTGCGGCCGTCCACCAGGAACACCCGCAGCGGCTTCTTTTCACTCTTGCGGATGATATCGGGATAAGCATCGCCGCCCCGGATGTTGGTAAAGCTGCCGACGTTGCTCAAGACCTTGCGGAACACGTCGGGCCGTTGCCAGGCGACGGTGAACGCCGCGATCGCGCCCGAACTCGATCCGCCGATGCCGTGCCGGTCGGCATCTCTCGAGATGTTGTACTCCTTGTACAACACCGGCAACAGCTCGTCCACGACAACGCGGGCGTATTTATCGTCGAGTGTGTTGTACTCGGTCGGACGGTTGGTGGTGCGGTCGCCCCATTCGCTGAGCGTCGGCTCGGGCTGGTCGGGCCGGCGGCCGGGATTGATGAAGACTCCGATCATGACGGGGATTTCGTGCCGGTAGATGAGATTGTCCATGACGAACTGCGCGCGGATGTCGCCGTTGGGGGCCATGAAGGCCTGGCCGTCCTGGAAGATCATCAGACTGGCGGGGGTGGCGGCGTCGCACTGCGCCGGGACGTAAACCCAGTAGGTGTGCTGGGTGCCGGGATAGGCCTGGCTCGGCAGCGCGAAGGGTCCGCGGATTTCGCCGCGCGGCACGCCCTCTTGGGGGAAGGCATCGGGTGTGAATCTGTAATAGGCGGTGGGATTTGGAGTCTGGGCGAAGGCGGCGGCGCCGAATGCGGCGAGGACGAGAAACAGCTTCATGGGTGGAGTCAACATATCACGAATCTCGACGCCGGTTTGGCGATGGTGACACCACTGGTGTCACGCCACGAATTATGTATATGAAAACAGGGGACTTCCGAGACCCAGTGACACGGCTGGTGTCACGCACCCAAGGTCGGGTTGCGGTTTCGCCTCTCCACTAGTCGACGCCGTTCTGGTGAAGTCTGGTGATCTCTGACGCGGTGAGTTGGCGCATCCCGGAATCGCGCAGCTTGTGCAGATAGCCGGAATTCACGCCATTGTTGGAGAGGTCGATCAGTTCCCGCACCGTGAATTGATAACCGAGATCGCGTGTCGCCTGAATGAACTCCGGAGAAACACCGGAGTTGTGCAGATCGATCATCTCGCCCGCGGACAATTTGTCGTATCCGGCATTCTTCAGTGCTTCGAGAAACTTCGGCGTCACACCCATGTTGTGCAAATTCACCAGGTCCGCAGCCGTGGGGTGCAAGCCAGTGTTTCGCAGTTCGCGCAGGTATGCCGGATCGACGCCCATGTTGTGCAGGTTCACGATTTCGCGCACCGGAAGATCGTAGCCGGAGTCCTTCAACGCGGCGAGGTAAGAGCCGCGCACGCCCATATTGTGCAGTTCGATGACGTCGTGCGCGGACAAGTTGTTATACCCTTCGTCCCGTAGTTCGCGCACATAGGTGATGCCGACCCCCATGTTCTGCATGTTCTCCAGATCGGAAATGGAGGCGCCAATTCCGGCGGCCTTCACTTCGCGGGCGAAGTCCAGGCTCAGGCCGGACATGATCAGAGAGAAAGCGTCTTCCTTGCTGGGGCCGGTGAAGCCCAGTTTTTCCAGTTCGGAAATGAACTGCGGATTAGGAACAGCGGTGAACGTCCCCGATCCGGATCCCCAATGAAAGCTGCCTTCGCAGATCAGCTTGCCGGCATCCACGACATATTCAAATTTGGCTTTGCCGCCGCGGTCGATGGTCTCGTACGACAGTCCCTTGAATCGGGAGAAGCTGACGTCCGAGCTGGAGACCCACCGGCCATGGCCGGGCTCGAACCGTCGGACGGTGAAACGCACGGTGTCGAGGTCGCCGCGTGCTTTCAATTCCCAATCCTGGTGCGCGCCCTGACCGAGCGCGACCACCGCCGCCAGAATGACGGCGCCCCAACCGATTGCCGCTGTTCGAGTCATACTCAGATCACTCCCGCCTGTTTCAGCTTGATCACCTGCTTGATGGTGAGGTTCGATCCATACTTCCGCGCCTCGCGCAGATCCTCGGAGCGGACCCCGGAATTGTTGGCGTCGATGATGTCGCGGACGTCGAGATGGGTGAAGCCGGCGTCGTTCAGGGCGGCAATCAGCTCGGGTTTTACGCCGTTGTTGTGCAGGTTGATGATGTCGCCCTTCGACAGGCCGCCGGCGCCGGCGGATTGCAGCGCCGCGAGATACCTGCCGCCGACTCCGCTATTGTTCAGATCGATCACGCCCTGGATGGTGAGTCCTGGAATATTGGCGTCGGCCGCGGCGCGCAGGAATTCGGTACTGACACCGCTGTTGTGCAGGTTGATGATCTCGCGCGGATTCAACTTGCCGAATCCGGATTTGGCGGCCGCCATCAGGTAAGCGGCGGAGACGCCGCTGTTGCGCAGTTCAATGATCTCGTCGACGGAAAGATCGCCGTAACCCGCCGCCACGAGGGCGGCCAGAAACGAATGCGGATCGGCCGGCGGTTCCGAAGGCGGCGCGGGCGCATCGGGAGGTTCGCCAGCGGACGGCGCGGGCGGCGCCGGGACGGTATCGGCGCGAAATGGGAGCGGAGCTACCGGCGGCAGTGGAGCGGCCGGAATAGCGCGCACCCTGGGCGGGGCGGGCGGCGCCGGAGGCGCATCCCACCGGTCTTGCGCCAGCACCACCCATCGGGGCGCGCGTGCGGTGATGGCGACCACAAAAATCAGCGCCAGCGCGCACGCCGCCAAAAGCAAAATAGAAACGCCGCCGCGCCGGGAATTCTTCCGCCGCATCAGCACCTCGATCCGTTCGCCGAGATGCGATCCGTGCCCGGCCATGCCGCTGGCCAGAGCGTCCCGCCGCCGGGCGACGCAGAACTCGAAGAGCCGCGCCAGACTGGCGGCATATGGCCGAGCCGCGCCGGTTGCCGACACGACGCGTTCGTCGCAGGCCATCTCGCGTTCCCGCTCGATGCGCCGTAGCGCCAACAAAGCCGCCGGATGGAACCACAGTGCGGCGTGGGCGATTCGGCAAACCAGATTGCCCCAGTCGTCGCGGCGAGCCAGGTGCGTGAGTTCGTGCATCAGGACGTGATCGAGTTCCGCCGGGCTGAATTCGCCGAGCAGGCGAGCCGGCACGATCACCGCCGGGTGGAAAAATCCGGCCGCCAGCGGCGAGGCGGCCTCCTCGGATATCAGCAGCCGCGCATTACGGCGAATGTCCCAGGCTGCCATCCATTGCCGGAAGCGCTGCTGCAACTCCGGCAGGGCCGGGTGCGCGCGCCGTTTCAATCCACGCAGCCGCGAATAGCTCAGCGCCAGGCGGATCAGCAGGACTGCGAAGATCAATGCCCAAAGCGCTATGAGCCCGCGCGCCCAGTTACCCCCACGAATCTCCAAAGCCGGGCGGGGTGCGGGTGCGGCAGCGGGCGCGAACGTCGGTGTTTGCGGGATGGGAGCGACCGGGACGGATGGGGCGAAATCGGCGGCGTCAGCATCCGCGGCGCGCGGGACGGCCACGAATCGCGTGCGTGCGACGCTCGCTGTGTTCCCCGCGTCGTGGAGAGCGAAGCCGGCCGGCAATAGCACCACCAGCGCCAGCACCAGCCACCAGATGGCGTGGCGCGTCGCCGCATTCATGCGAGGCGTGAGCCGCATCAGGAGCCATGCCGCCGCGGCGATGGCCAACGACAAAGGAAGGAAATCGATAAAACCAGTCAGGCCCGCGCTCAAATTCATGATTCCTCCTCCGCCAGGAGATGCCGGATCCGCTGCAACTCCTTGTCGCTCAACTCTTCATCCTTGAGAAGGTTCACCACCAGAAGCTCCGGCGAATTGCGGAAAAAGCGGCTCACCAGGTACCGTACGGCATTTCGGCCAGCCTCGTTCCGTCCAATCAGCGGCCGGTAGATGAATGCCCGGCCTTCCTTGGCTTTGACGTGCTCCAGGTAGCCTTTGTCTTCCAGGATGCGGAGGGTGGTGAGGACCGTATTGTAGGCGAGGTCCGACTCCTTCGGTAACGCATCGCACACGTCGGCGACCGTGGCGGAGCCTTTGTCCCACAGGACGTCCATCATGCGCAGCTCGCCGTCGGTGAGATTGGGAGATCGTTTGCGCGCCACAGGGCTCCTTTAACTAACGAATTAAGAGTCTAAGGAGATCATGCGCCTGTGGCGCCGGTTTGTCAACTATAAAATTAAGAGTCGCGTGGGGCTGCTGCGCCCTTCACTCCCCGAACAGCTCCTTCACCAACGCCGGTGCGTTGTACAGCTTGCGCAGCGCCTCCGCCATCCCCGCCGAATGTACCGCGACGGTGCGATTGGCGGCGGGATCGTACACGAAATCGCCGACCAGCGATTCAATATTCCCGTCGAACACCAGGCCGACCAATTCGCCGGCCCGATTGATCACCGGCGACCCGGAATTGCCGCCGATAATGTCGTTGGTGGTCACGAAATCGAGCGGGGTCGAGAGATTCAGCTTGTCGCGCCCTTCGGAATATCGCGCCGGCAGGTTGAATGGCGCCTCGAAATTGAAACTGGCCGCCCGATCGAACAGCCCGAAGAAGGTCGTTTTCGGCGGCGCAACGGTTCCATTCATCGGATAGCCTTCGACAGCTCCGTAGGAAAGGCGCAACGTGAACGTTGCGTCCGGATAGGTGTTCCGGCCATATACGGCGAAGCGGGCTTTGCCGAGCTGTTCGCCGGCGCGCTGTTCCACGCTGGTGACGTTGTCTTCCATCCAGTGGGTGAACTCGCGACGGAGCGGATCGAGTTGGCGCGCTTGCACGATCAGTGGATCGGTGCTCGCGGCCACTGCCTGTTCGCCGCCATCGACGAGTTGCTTGCGGACGGCCGGGTCGGCCAGCTTGGAGTTGTTGATTATGGCCGCCGCGGCGTCCTGGGGAGTGCGGCCGGCCAAGGCCGCCTTCACGAACGGATCGTTGGGGCCGAGTTCCGAGAGAGCCTGCTGGAGAGCGCCTGCCATGCGCGCGATTTCCAGCTCGGGATAGATGCGCGCCGGAGAGAACATGGAGAGCTTGAGCGTATCCAATTGCGCATCGTGATAGGTGTTCAACCGCTCGCCATCCGGCTTCTTGATCTCCGCCACGTACTGCACGATGTCCTGGGCGATATTTGCCAACGCCGAGTTCAGCGCGCGATACCGAAACTCTTTGGCGCGGGAACGGAATTTCGAATCGGCCGCGGCGATGGCGTCCCATGCGCCGCCGTAAGCGGCTTTCCATTCGGCATTAGCTATCACGCGGGCTTTGAAATCGGCGTCTTCTTTCAGCTTCTTGTCCATCACGCTCTTGTCGAGCAGGCCTTGCAGCCGGCCGCGATACGCTTTCTGGCTGTTTTCCAGGCTGAAGATCAGAGATCCCGCCTGGCGCGCCTGTTCCGGACCGAGCGTGGAATAGCTGCGCAGGACGGCGATACGCGCCTTGTACAAATTCAGCATGGCCGGCTCGGTGATGTCGCGCTCCAGCTCGAGCTGCGAAGTGGTTTGCAGCCGCTTGGTCGAGCCCGGATGGCCGGCTACGAACACCAGTTCCTTGTCCGCTGCGCCGGTCAGGTTCCACTTGAGATAGTCCTTCGTCTGCAGCGGCTTGCCGTTGTCGTAGACGCGGAACAGCGCCATGTCGAGGTCGTAGCGCGGGTAGGTGAAGTTGTCGGGATCGCCTCCGAAGAAGGCGGCCTGCTGTTCGGGCGCGAAGACCAGGCGCACATCCGTATACTTGCGGTATCGATAGAGCCAGTATTCGCCGCCCTGATAAAGCGTGACGACGTCGCTGCGCAGCCCGGTTTTCTGCTGGCTTTCGCGCTCGATCTCCGCGATCACGGCGCGGCGCGCGGCGAATTCCTCCTTGGGAGACTTGGCCTTGCCGACGGCCTCGTTGACGCGCGCGGTGACATTCTCCAGGCTCACCAGAACGTTCACTTCCAGATCCGGCGATTTCATTTCCTGGTCCGGGGTGGCGGCGTAGAACCCGTCGCGAAGGTAATCATGCTCGCGAGTGGAGTTTTTTTGCAGCTGGCCGCGCGCGACATGGTGGTTGGTCAGGACCAGCCCGTTCGCGCTGACGAACGAACCCGATCCGCCGTCATTCATACGGACGCAGGACAACCGGACATGGTCCAGCCACTGCTGCGTGGGTGTGAACTGATAGCGCTCCTGAAGGAGCTTGGTGGGCGGGTTGTCGAAGGTCCACATGCCCTCATCGGCACAAATGGGAACGGCCAGCGTGGCGGCTAACGGTGCCAGGAACAGTGCACGGCGCATAATTTCGGATAACCTCCTCTGATAAATCGCCACTATAGCTCCATGCAGGCGATTTCACCAAAATCGCAAGAAATGCGGACAAAACGGCGTCTGGAGTGTCTGGTGTACGGTATGCCGCGCAGCAGCGCCCGGCATTCCGCGCCCGCCGCCGGTCCGCGGCTCTAAATTCAATCTGGTGAGTCATATGCATCGCGTCATTCCGTGCGCCCCGGCTCTCGGTTCTCGGAAGCAGGGGCGGCGCAGCTACCCTGCTTCGAACCGAACCCGTGGGCAAGCGCCCCGGGACATCGAATTCCTGTCGCGCGGGACTGGCGTGACCTCCTATCTTTCGGCTACCGATGTTCGACTATGCGCCGGAGATTCCCTCATGCGCGTGGATTTGACCGGCCTTGACGGCAAGGGCTACTTGCACGGCGCTCGTTACGGGGAGCAGCCGGGAGTGCTGGCGCGCCCCGAACGCGCGGACAACGGCATTACGATGTATCCGTAGTCAACTGTCTGGCCATCGTAAGGCCGGCCCAGGACGCCGCGGCACGGGGTTTCGAGGACGGAACCGGACATGATGACAAAGACCAATCAGGCGAAGGCACTAGGGCTGGAATAGCTGTCTGATTTATAATTCGGCATGCGCCGAAAGCTTTTTTGCATTCTCCTGGCGTGCGTTGGGATTCTTGCCGCCGCCACGGTTCCGACGATCGACGAATCGCTGAGCATGAAATCGGTGGGCGGACCGCAGATTTCACCCGACGGACGTTACGTCGCCTATACGGTCACGCAGGCGAACTGGGACGAGAACGATTACATCAGCCAGATCTGGCTGGCCGACACCTCGACGGGGACCCGGCTGCAACTCACTGCCGGCAAAAAATCGAGCGGGAGCCCGCGATGGTCGCCCGATTCGAAACGGCTGGCATTCACGTCCGCCCGCGATGGCAAATCGCAGATCTACATTATCTCGCCCACGGGCGGGGAGGCCGTGCAACTCACCAACGAGGAGAACGGCGTGGGCGGCATCGAGTGGGCGCCCGATGGAAACGCCATCGCGTTCACGTCCGGCGGTCCGGAAACCAAGGCGATGAAGGACCGCAAGGAGAAGTACGGCGAGTTCGACATCATCGGCGGCGATTACCACATGAACCACATCTGGCTGGTGAAAGTGCCGGCCGAGATCCCGTCCGATGTGAAGAAGCTGCCCAAAGCGGAGCCGCTCACCAAGGGCGATCAGTTCAGCGTCGGCGGATTCGCGTGGTCGCCGGACGGCAAGCGAATCGCCTTCAGCGCCAGCCGCGATCCCGACCTGGGTTCGCAGGACACCGAGCAGATTTACGTGCTCGACATGGCCGACCTGCACGTGCGGAAGCTGCTGGATTCCGGCGGTCCGAACTCGGGGCCGCGCTGGTCGCCGGACGGGAAAAATATCGCGTACGTGACGGGCAACGGGCAGGAGTTCTTCTACTATGCCAATCGATATATCGCGGTGATTCCGGCCGAGGGCGGCGCGCCGCGCGTGTTGACGCAAGCATTTGACGAGGACGCCAACCTGATTGATTGGGGTCCGGATGGCATCTATTTTGGCGGATTGCAGAAGACCTACTCGCATGTCTACCGGCTCGATCCGGCCTCGGGCGCAATCAAGCGGATCACCGGCCCCGACCAGTTCAACGCGTCGGGCGCAAGCTTCACCAAAGATCACAGGACGTTCGCTGGAACCGGAGCCGCTCCAAACCATTTTGTGGAAGTCTATGTGTCGTCGGCCACGGATTTCGTGCCCAAGTACCTCACCGACGTATCGGCACAATGGAAGGGATTTCAGCTTGCGACGCGGGAGGTTGTCTCCTGGAAATCCTCCGACGGCGCGACGATCGAAGGTATCCTGATGAAACCCGCCGACTACGATCCGGCGCGGAAATATCCGCTGCTGGTGGTGATTCATGGCGGGCCGACCGGCGTGGATACGACGGTACGGTCGGCGGACCGCACCTATCCGGTCGAACGATTCGCCGCGAAGGGCGCGCTGGTGCTGAAGCCGAATTACCGCGGCTCGGCGGGATATGGCGCGAAGTTCCGCGCGCTGAACGTGCGCAATTTAGGTGTGGGCGACTATGAGGATGTGATTTCCGGGGTCGACAGCCTGATCGGCAAGGGGATTGTCGACAAGGACCGGGTCGCGTCGATGGGTTGGAGCGAGGGCGGCTATATCTCGGCATTCATCACTTGTTACAGCGATAGGTTCAAGGCGGTGTCGGTTGGCGCCGGTATCTCCGACTGGATGACGTACTACGTCAACACCGACATTCATCCGTTCACGCGTCAGTATCTGAAGGGGACGCCGTGGGACGATCCGGAGATTTACCGCAAGACGTCGCCGATTACCTATGTGAATCGCGCCAAGACTCCGACGCTGATCCAGCAGGGCGATCAGGACAGGCGCGTCCCGCCGCCGAATTCTTACGAGCTTTATCAGGCGCTGAAGGATCGGGGAGTGCCGGTGAAGCTGATCTTCTTCAAAGGCTTTGGACACGGCATCACCAAGCCGAAACAGCAGCGGGCGCTGATGGAACAAAATTACGAGTGGTTCAGCAAATATATCTGGGGAGAAGAGACGGCAGCGGCGACATCGGGGAACTGATCAGCCCACGATCGCTTCCACCAGTCCATCGATCGTAAACTTTCGGGCTTCGACATCAACTGTGATGCCCAACTCACGGGCGGTGTGGGTCGTGATCGGGCCAATTGAGGCTACGCGAACATCCGTCAGCACCTCCGGCCCCGCCATCGACACGAAGTTCTGCACAGTCGAGGAACTGGTGAATGTAATCCAGTCGGGCTTGCGCTTTCCTGAGAAAATCGCGCGTGCGCGTTCGGCGGCGCCATCGGGAACGACAGTTCGGTAGGCCTCCACCACATCGACATGAGCTCGACGGGCGCGGAGGCCATCAGGGACGGTATCTCGCGCCACGGCGGCCCGCGGCAGCAGGATCCGCGAGCCTTCGAGCTGGTGGGTCGAAAAGGCTTGAAGCAAGCCTTCGGCGACATACTCTTTTCCCATCAGGTCGACCTTCAGATGCAGCGCTTCGATAGCGACGCTGGTCGCAGGGCCAATGGCGCAAATCCGGCCTCGGAAAGAACGAAGATCTTTCGGCGAGCGGTCGAGGCGATCGAGGAAAAAGCGCACACCGTTGGCGCTGGTGAAGATCAGCCAATCGTAGGCCGGCAGTTCGGAAATTGCGCGGTCGAGCGGGGCATAGTCGGAAGCCGGCTGAATTTCAATGGTCGGCATTTCGACGACATCCGCCCCCAGAGCTTCCAGGCGCGAGGAGAGCGCCTCGGCCTGACCCTTGGCCCGCGTCACTACGATGCGTTTGCCGAAAAGCGGCAGGCGCTCGTACCAGTTCAATTTCTCGCGTAGCCGGACGACCTCGCCGAGAATGATAGTCGCGGGCGGCTTCATCCCGGAGCTTTCGATCAATGCCGGGAGCGTACCCAGAGTGCCGACGACGGTTTCCTGATCGGGGCGGGTGCCCCACCGAACGGCCATCGCAGGAGTGTCGGGATGGCGTCCGCGGCAGATCAATGCCCGCGAAATCCCGGAGAACGCCGTCAGACCCATGAAGATCACGAGCGTTTCCGACATGCCGACGCGATCCCAATCGATTTGCTCCACGGAATGACCGGTAACAAAGGTGACCGCGGAAGTGTGGTCGCGATGGGTGAGCGGCACGCCGGAGTACGCCGCGATTCCCAAGGGAACGGTGACCCCGGGGACGATCTCGAAGGGAATGCCGGCGTCGGCCAGCGCTTCGGCTTCCTCACCGCCGCGGCCGAACAGCATGGGGTCGCCACCTTTGAGCCGGACAACGGTGAGGCCCCTGCGCGCGCGCTCGATCAGCATGGCGCAGATCTCATCCTGCGAGTATTCGTGGTCGGCTTTCTTCTTGCCGACGTAGAGGCGTTCGGCATGCGCGGGCGCAAGGTTCAGCAATGCCGCGGGAGCCAGGTGGTCATAGAGCACAGCGTCGGCGGATTCCAGGATCCTGCGGCCTTTGATGGTGAGAAGATCGGGATCGCCGGGACCGGCGCCGACCAGGTAGACCTTGCTCATAGAAGATGGCAAGAGATCAATCTGCTTTCGGACTCCATTGAAGGGGCGACCGATTGCCGGGGGCGGCCAGGCGGACTGACAGTCCGCCGCAGGCTGCCCGCCTGCCCTACCAGGGTGTGACTGCTCATACTTCTTTATAGACTGATTCGAGAATCTGGCGCGCGCCCTGGTCGAGCAGCTTGCGTCCCAAATCGGCTCCGATGCGGGAAGCGTCCGCGGCCGGGCCATTCGACTCGGACCGGATGAGGGCATCTCCGGCGGGCGAGGCGACAACGGCAAGCAGATGCAAACGGTCGCCGTCGACTTCGGCATGAGCGCCAATCGGCACCTGGCATCCGCCGCCCAGCGCGGCCAAGACGCCTCGTTCGGCGGCTACGGCGGCGTGAGTCGTGGCGCTGTCGAGCGCGCGGACGGCGTCACGGCCCGCGCCCGTCATCTTGGTTTCGATCGCCAGCGCGCCTTGTCCGACGGCCGGACACATCGCCTCGGGGTCGAGAATTTCGGCGATGCGATCGCCCCAGCCGAGGCGTTTGAGGCCGGCGGCAGCCAGTAGAATCGCGCGATGCTGGCCCTCGTCCAGCTTGCGCAGCCGCGTGTCCAGGTTGCCGCGAACGCTTTCGATTTCGAGATCGGGCCGCAGACGCCGAAGTTGCGCCGCGCGCCGCAGCGAGCTGGTTCCGACCTTGGCGCCATGCGGAAGGTCGGCGAGTTTGGCGCCGACCACGGCGTCGCGAGGATCTTCCCGCTGGGGGACGGCGGCGAGCACCAGTCCGTCCGGCAGCTCGGTCGGCAGATCCTTCAGACTGTGCACAGCCAGGTCGGCGCGGCCATCGAGAAGGGCTTCTTCGATTTCTTTCGTGAACAGGCCTTTGCCGCCGACTTTGGCCAGTGGAACGTCGGTGATCTTGTCGCCGGTGGTTTTGATGATTTCGATGCGGCATTCGTGGCCCAGCGCCTCCAGGCTTGCGGCGATGTGGCGGGCTTGCCAGAGTGCGAGCTGCGAACCGCGCGATGCGATGACGAGCATGAATTATTCCTGAAGATGAAAGGCCTTGCGGATGGCGGCGATGACGTGGGCGCCTTCGGGCCGCCCGGCGTGGTTGCGAATCTCGGAGATGGGACCGTGCGCGATCTTGTTGATGATGCCGCGGGTGAGCACTTCCAGCGCCTCTTCCTGCTCCGGCGTGAACGGTCCGTACTTGCGCTTCACCTTTTCGATTTCGCCGCTGCGGATCTGCTCGAGCTGGTCCTGGAGGCCTACAATGAGGGGCGTTACTTCGGCCACCTTCAGCCGCGACATCATGCGGTCGACTTCCTCGGTCACCAGTTGTTCGGCGTGCTCGGCCTCCTTCATTCGCTCGCGAAGGTTGGCGTTGACGACTTCCTGCAGATCATCGATGTCGTAGAGGAAGATGTTGTCAATCTGGTTGACGGAGGGCTCGACGTTGCGCGGCACCGCGATATCGATGACGAACATCGGCTTGTTGCGGCGGGCGGCGATGGCGCGCTGCATGTCCTCCTTGCGCAGCACGTAATGCGGCGCTCCGGAGGATGTGATCACGATGTCCATCTCCGGCAGCATCGATGGAAAACGGGTGTATTCGACCGGGGTCCCCTGGAACAGGGTGGCCATTTCGACCGCCCGCTCGTGGGTGCGGTTGGTGACGAAGACGTGCGACACACCGGAACGGCGCAGGTGGCGCGCGGCCAGCTCCGACATCTTCCCGGCGCCGACGATCATGATGGTGCGGCCGGTCAGCGATCCGAAAATCTTGCGGGCCAGCTCGACAGCCGCATAGCTCACCGAAACCGCCATCTGGCCGATGCCGGTCTCGGATCGGACGCGCTTGGCCACACTGAAGGAACGGGCAAGCAGACCGTCGAGCCAGCCGCAAAGCGAGCCGGCGTTCTTGGCGGCGGCGTATGCGGTCTTTAACTGGCCAAGAATCTGCGGCTCCCCGACGACCATGGAGTCGAGGCTGGCGGCGACGCGGAACAAGTGATGGATGGCGTCGCGGCCTTCGGCGCGGAAGAGGTGCTGCGAGATGCGGTCCGGAGAGACATGTTTACAATCGGCAAGGAAGCCATCGACGATGGCGTTCGGGTCGGCGTTGTCATCGGTGGTGACGGTGATTTCCACGCGGTTGCACGTGGAGAGAATCACGGCTTCGGTCACGCCCTCGCGCGACTTCAGGTCAGCCAGCGCGTCCGGGAGCGTCTCCTCGCGGAACGCCAGGGACTCGCGCACCTCGACCGGCGCCGTCTTGTGGCTGACCCCTGTGACGAGGAGCTTCATGGCTTCACGATCGCTCCAAATCGAACGTGCGCCGCCCAGCTCAGAGCGGAGAAGCAGAGAACAACGAGGGTCATGTAGGCGGCTTTACGGCCGCGCCATCCCACCGTGGTGCGCAGAAAGACCAGCGCCATATAGGCGCCCCAGGTGAGGAAGGATATATCGATGCTCGGCTGTCCGATCCATTTGGTGCCATGCTCGATGAACGCCCAGGTGCTGGCGGCGATCACGGCCAGGGTCATGAGGACGAACCCGATTCCCATGGCTTTGGAGATCAGGTCGTCGAGCGTGCCCAGAGGCGGCAAGCGGTAATAGAGCTTATGCGGCTTCTTGGTCTTCAGTTCGCGTTCCTGGAAGAGGTACAGGATGGAGGCGCCCGCCGTGAGCAGCAGCGCGCCGATTCCCAGCAGCACCAGCACGATATGGACCGTTAGCCAGGTTTTGCGCACGACCTGGTTGGTCCAGGTGCTGACGGGATTTCCCATCGTCGCCACCATCGCCATGACGAATACCAAAGGAAAGACGAATACGCTGAGACTTTCCATCCGGTATCGCCAGTGAACGGCCAGAAAAAGCAGTACCAGAAGGAACGCGCCCATCGAGAGCGTTTCGTAGAAGTTATTGATAGGACAGAGGTTGGTGGCTATTCCCTCTTCCACAATGGAGACGAAATGAAAGACGGCGCCAAGCGAGAGTGCGGCTAACGCGACTTTGAAGAGATTCTCGCGCCGGCGCACCAGGGTGAGGATCGCGTGCAATAAGCCGAGGGAGTATAGCGCCGCAGCCACGCGCAACCAGATGACACTCATTTCAGCCATATGAGATCCGGTAACTCCACGTCTGAAATTACAGTATAGGCCTCCGATCCAAGCCCGTCCCCCCACCCATGGGGGGGTAGCAGGCCGGTCTTGGGCGGGTGTTCGATAGGCATACCAAATCCTATTTTGTAACAGGATTGCAAAGGGATCATTCAGGCGCCACCAGGACGGCCGCGGACTGCACCTCCAACTGGGCCCTGGTGAAGCTCTCGTTGGTGAGGATGATATGGGTGACAGCGTGGAAATCCGGCACGCGCACGGCGATGGTCTGCGGGTCGGAAGCCGCTTCGATTGCCAGCGACTGGGCGAGCACGGAACCGGAAACGGCATTCCAGGCCAGGACTCCGACGCGGCCGTGGATCACGCGCAGACTGAGCTGAAGCCACGCGGGGCCATTCATGGAATTAGCGCGAGGGACCGCTATCGACCCGGAGAACCCTCCCATCCTAGGGATCGTAACCAGCCGTCCCGAAACCAGGTAAGCCCCCGATTCGGCGTGGAGACTCGCCGGATCGATGACGTTCGCAACCGGGACCAATCCCGCGGGAGCGGCGGCGCCGGCCGGCAAGCCCACTCCCTGGTATCCCGGAATCTCGTCGATATTCCGGTAGAAGCGCATGGCGGGATCCTGCCGGCGCGCGCGCTCGACCAGGCTGGCGCGATCGGCGGGCAGGAGACTCACGGGAACCGTGGAGAGCGTCCGGCAAGCGCTTTTGATCCACAGTCCAGGACCCTCCGAGAAGCGGGGCATGGCGACGGTCATCAACAACTTTCCGACGTCGGGCGAGTTGCGCGGCATCTGGAGAACCGTGGAAAAGACCCCGGGCCACGAGCGGGACCATCCCCACTGGCCGAGGTCGTCGGCGATCGGACAGACGGCCGACACAACGTCGTAGCCGCCAACTGTGTCCTGCTGAAACCGATAAAGATGGCCCCGCCGGCTGGCATATCCCACGAGAGTTTGCGGCGGTTGTGCGCTGAGCAACACGAACTGAAGCTGGTCGTTGGACTCACCAAAATAGAAGCCGCGCAATTTCAGTGTGCCGTCTGCAAACCACTTGGAAGGCGCGCTGTCGCCCGAGCCAACGCAGAAGTCGGGGCAATCGACAACCGCGTCAAAATTCGCGAAGTAGCGTGGCGGATCAAAGGCCAGGCGTCCGAGCTGGAGATCGAGCTGAGTGTTGTACCAGTGACTGCCGCCGGAGGCATACCATTCGCCCCAGGAACTGCCCACACGCGCGCCGGCTCCCAGGATCTCACGCGCCGCGGCGCGGGCGACCTCCAGCTCGTGGATGCGGGGTCGCGTGGAAATTTCGGCGTTCTTCAGAAGCGGGCTGGCAGCCACCACGACCGCAGCCAGCCCAATGGCCGCGACGGGACCGAGGATTCGCAGCGTGAATCCCGGAGCTCGCCGCGCGAGCCACTCGGCCAGACTCAGCGCGCCCATCGCGGCCGCGGCCGCAAACAGCGCGGTTTCGTGAATCAGATAGTAGTCGAGTTTATGCCGCGCGAGGAGCAGAAGCCCGGCCTGGAGCGGCAAGGCAGCCAAAGCCATGACGCGCGTGGATCGGATGACCCCGAGGATCGCCGTCGTGTAGACCACCAGCGGAATGCCGGTAGCCATGGCGGCGCGGATGAGCGCGGGGGGACGGCCGAGCCGTACCCAATCCCGATAGATTTCGAAATGCCGATGAAGCGCCGCAGTGATTCCGCCCGATCCCTGCTGCTCGCGAATTACCGACAAAATCTCGGTGTAGTGCGGCGCCAGATACAGGACGCAGTACGGAATTCCGACGACACATCCACCCAAGGCGAGCGCGGCCAGCCGCGACCTGGCTTCGCGCCAAGGCAGGGCGCGGACCAGAAATATGGCATAGACCAGAACGCCCAGCGCGGCGGTGCCGGCATAGTAATGCAGCCCGGAAGCCCACGTCAAGAGAAACGCGCCGGCGGCCAGACTGGCGCGGTTCCAATTCGCGAGGCGGCCCGCCTCCAGGAGTAGGAGTCCGCAGAGCCAGGCCGCATGCAGCTCGCCTTCGGGACGCGTACCGAAAGTTAGCACCAGCGTGTCGCCCGCGGACATCAGGTACCCGATCGAAAAGAGCAAACCGAGCTTGACCGCGGCTGGAAACGCGGCGCGCAAGGCGACAATCACTGCCAGCAGATACAGAAGAACCGCGGGCATGGCTTCGGCGTAGTACATGCCGAATCCGAGGCGCAAGAGCAGACCGATCGCGAGCGTGTGGAGCGGCGGATTGGTGATCACCGGCAGGTCGAAATAGGCGGGGCCCAGAAACGCGGGAAACGTCAGCTTCCCGAAATGCTGCAACATGTAGGGCGGATTCCAAAAACCCAACTCGTCGACCCAACCGTTACGGCTGGTGAAAAAGGCGGCCATGATGACGAGCGCCGCGACGAAGCAAGCGAGGACGACCATGACATTGGGGCTTTCGGTCGTCTGGTGGTTTTTGGTTTTCATGGAGAAGGGAAATTGTAATCTGAAGCGGAGGAACCGGCGCGATCGTGGTTCAGAA
>Ga0335073_10004611_pt1 | contig 19275 bp, 16 predicted proteins | sample Lox_Sample_22_FD_207093 | JGI IMG/M metagenome (GOLD analysis project Ga0335073, IMG submission 207093) | Soil microbial communities from Loxahatchee National Wildlife Refuge, Florida, United States - Lox_Sample_2.2 | ecosystem: Environmental > Terrestrial > Soil > Wetlands | place: USA... | reverse complement strand
ACGGGCTGAAAAAGGCCGGCATCGAGATGGACCGCAAGGTGCTGGCTGCGATCGCCTACGACGATGCCGAGAGCTTTGCGGAGATCGTGCGAAAGGTGCAGGCGGCGCTGGCTTAAGTCAGCGCGCAGGCGCGGGCCAGGAGTGAACCATCGTGCCGATTAACAGCGCGGTGCTCGCTCTGGTCCTGATCTTCATCCCTGGCATCCTCTGCTATGGCGTGGTCGCCAGCTTGGCGAGCAAGCGAAGCCGCCACAATACCACGATCTTTTTGCAGATACTCATCTATGGCGTGTCATGCTACATGATTCTGGCCGTTGCGAATTACGTTTCTCCGGCGATAACTGCCAGGCTCGGGATCAAACTGGAGGATATCGCACTACTAAATCCCGCCTCGATCGATAAGTCTGGTATCGATCCGATCCCGATTGCCGCGGCCAGCGTAGCCGGCGTGGTCCAGGGCCTGTTGATCGCGCTGAACGTGAACTTCAGTGTCCTCATGCGGCTATGCCGGCTGTGTGGCGTCACCAGGCGGTTCAGCGACCCCGACGTCTGGAGTTTCCTGCTCAACTCGGAGGACACGGACAATTGGGTAACGATCCGGCATAAGGACCGTGGGCATATCCATCAGGGTTACGTGCGCAGCTTCTCTGCGGGCGACCGGGACCGCGAGCTGATATTGACGCTGGTCCAGGTCTTCAACCTCGACACGGCGGAAAAGGTGGGCGAGATACCAATCCTCTACCTGGCCTGCAAGAAAGATGACCTGGTGCTAGAGTTCGGCGCGAAGCCCACTGGCAATATTGCGGAGTACTGATCATGACAGATAGTCCGGTACCGCTGAATGAAGGCGTACTCAAGAAGGGTGGCCTGAATCCGCCGCCAACGGACTACCGTCCGCCGCCGCCACAGCCGTTGCGGCCCGCCGGCCACCCCCCTGCGGCCACGCAAGGAGAGCCTGCGCGGGCCACATCCAGCGATTCCGGCCGGACAACCAGCGAGGAGTGAGTTCTGATGACCCGCGGGATCGCAGACAGCAGGCTGCCGCCGCCCTACCGGCCGCGTCCATCGCAATCGCTGAAGCCTAAGCCGATCGACCAGCGCCCACCGCAGCCCTCGCCTGAAACCGCACCAAAAGAGCTGCAGCAAAAGTAACAATCCGATCACGCCAGCCACACCGGGACGGCCGAGTGCGTCAAGACACAGGGATCGCCCAGGCTCGACAGAGCGATCACCCTGTGGTTGTCACCCTGTACCAATCCTGAGACAAAATGACCGACGACCTGCAAGCCCTGCTGACCGAAACCGCCGCCGCACTCTCCGCGGCCACCGACCTGCGCGCCTGGGACGCGATCCGCGTCGGCGTGTTCGGCCGCAACGGCAAGATGACCGCGCTGATGCGCGACATGGGCAAGACTCCCCCGGCGCAGCGGCGGGAACGCGGCGCGGCGTTGAACGTATTGAAGGACGCGCTGACCGAGGCGATCGAAACCCGGCGGCGCGCTCTGGAATCGGCCGAACTCGATGCCCGCATCGCCACCGAGGGCATCGACCCCACCCTGCCGCCGCGCCCGCGCGAGACCGGCCTGATCCATCCGATCAGCCGCACCATCGAGGAAATCGCGGCGATCTTCGGCGCGATGGGTTGCACGATCGCGGAAGGTCCCGACGTCGAGTCCGACTGGTACAATTTCACCGCGCTGAATATCCCGCCGCATCATCCGGCGCGCGCGGATCAGGACACATTCTATCTGCCCGCGCGCGGCAACGAGCCGCCGCCGGTGCTGCGCACCCAGACCTCGCCGGTGCAGATCCGTACCATGCTGACGCAGCCGCCGCCGATCCGGGTGATCGTCATTGGCCGCACCTACCGCGCCGATCATGACGCCACGCACTCGCCGATGTTCCATCAGTGCGAGGGGCTGGTGATCGACCGCGACCTGACGCTCGGGCATTTGAAAGGGGCACTGATCGATTTCCTCCGCACCTTCTTCAACATCGCCGACCTCCCGGTGCGGTTCCGGTCCAGCTACTTCCCGTTCACCGAGCCGTCGATGGAGGTCGATATCGGCTGGAACCGCCGCACCGGCGAACTGGGCAAGGGCGAGGACTGGCTCGAGATCCTGGGCAGCGGCATGGTGCATCCGCGCGTGCTGGCCAATTGCGGGATCGATCCGCGCGAGTGGCAGGGCTTCGCCTGGGGCATGGGGGTCGAACGCATCGCGATGCTGAAGCACGGCATCACCGATCTGCGTCCGTTCTTCGAATCCGATATCCGCTGGCTGCGGCATTACGGGTTTTCCCCGCTGGCACCAACCATGCTGCATGAGGGGGTGTGACGATGGTCGCCACCTCGCCTCCCGATCCGTCGCGGCAAGGCCATGAAGGGATCAGGCATGACGGGATCAGGCATGACGGGATCAGGCATGACGGGATCAGGCATGACGGGATCAGGCATGACGGGATCAGGGGTGACGCATGAAGTTCACCCTCTCCTGGTTGCAGACGCATCTCGATACCGCCGCGTCGGTGGCGGACATCGCCGCCACGCTGACCCGCATCGGCCTGGAACTGGAAGGGGTTGAAGACCCGACCGCCGCGATCGCCGGATTCCGCATCGCCCATGTGGTGGAAGCCGGGCCGCATCCGAATGCCGACCGGCTGCGGGTCTGTCGCGTCGATACCGGCGACGGCATCGTTTCCGTGGTATGCGGCGCGCCGAACGCGCGCACCGGCATGAAGGGCGTGTTCGCGCCGCCCGGCAGCTTCATTCCCGGCACCGGCGTCACCCTCCGCGTCGGCGAAATCCGCGGTGTGCAAAGCGCCGGCATGTTGCTCTCGGCGCGCGAGATGGGGCTGGGCGACGATCATGCCGGCATCGTCGATCTGCCGGCGGATGCGCCCATCGGCGTGCCGTATGTCGCGTGGGCCGGGCTGGGCGATCCGGTCATCGAGGTGAACGTCACACCCAATCGCGGCGACTGCTTCAGCGTGCGCGGCATTGCCCGCGACCTGGCGGCGGCCGGCATCGGCACGCTGCGCCCCTGGCAGCCGGCGCGCATCGAGCCTCGCTTCAACGGCGGTCCGCGCTGGCAGATCGACTGGTCCGAGGCATGCCCCTGGATTCTTGGCCGCACCATTCGCAATTTGAAGAACAGTCCGAGCCCGAAATGGCTGCAGGATCGGCTCACCTCGGTCGGGCTGCGGCCGATCAACGCGCTGGTGGACGTGACGAATTTCTTCACCGTCGATCTCGGCCGGCCGCTGCACGTGTTCGACGTCGCGAAACTGACCGGCGATGTGTTGACGCTGCGCCACGGCGCGGGTGAGACGTTCCGTGCCCTGAACGGCAAGGATTACACGGTCACGCCCGAGGATTGCGCCATCGCCGATGCCGCCGGGGTGCAGTCGATGGCCGGCGTGGTCGGCGGCGAGTCCACCGGCTGCGACGAATCCACCACGACAGTGTTCATCGAGTGCGCCTTGTTCGATCCGGTGCGGATCGCGCTGACCGGGCGAGCGCACCAGGTGGTGTCGGACGCGCGCCAGCGCTTCGAGCGCGGCATCGATCCCGCGCTGATGCCGGACGCGGTGGAGGCCGCCACCGCAATGATCCTGGCATTATGCGGCGGCGAGCCTGGCGAGGTCACCGCCGCCGGCACGCCGCCTCATTGGCAACGCGACGCCACGCTGCGGTTCGCCCGCATCGGCGCCTTCGGCGGCTCCGATATCCCGCCGGATGAGGCGGTGGACTCGCTGCAACGCCTCGGCTTCGTGGTGCGTCAGCGCGACGCGGACAAGGTGACGGTGGCCGTGCCGTCCTGGCGCAACGACATTGCCGCGCCGGTGGTGCTGGACCAGGCACCGGATCTCGATCCGGCAGTGAAGGCCAAGGTCGCGGCAGGCTGCGCCGAGATCGAGCCGGAATGCGATCTGATCGAGGAAGTGCTGCGCCTGCGTGGCCTCGACGCGGTGCCGCCGAAATCGCTGCCGCGCACCGCGCCGGTGCCAGCGCCGACGCTGACCCCGCGACAGCAGCGGGCGGAGCTTGTGCGCCGCACGCTCGCGGCCCAGGGCCTGGCCGAATGCGTCACCTTCAGCTTCATGGCCACGGCCGACGCAGCCTTGTTCGGTGCCACGCCGGACTCGTTGCGTCTCAGCAATCCGATCGCGTCGGACCTGGACCAGCTTCGCGCGACGCCGATCGCGACACTGGCGCTGGCGGCGCGGCGCAATGCGGCGCGCGGCTGGCCGGACGTTGCATTGTTCGAAGTGGGGCCCGAGTTCGCGGCGGACGCGCCGCTGGGGCAACGGCTGGTCGCGGCGGGGCTGCGTGCGGGGGCGACCCCGCGACATTGGTCGGCGCCGGCGCGGCCGCTCGAGGCATTCGATGCAAAGGCCGACCTGTGGGCGGTGTTGGCCGCACTGAATGTGCCGATGGACGCGCTGATGGTCTCGGCCGACGCGCCGGCTTTCTATCATCCCGGACGTTCCGGCGTGGTACGCCAAGGGCCTAAGACAATGCTCGGAAGCTTCGGTGAATTGCATCCGCGCGTGCTGGCGGCACTGGATATCGCTGGTCCGATCGTTGCGTTTGCCTTGAATCTCGATGCGGTCCCAGAGCAAAAGCGGCGGCGCCGGGCGGCGCCCGAGCTGCCGCCGTTCCAGCCGGTGCGGCGCGATTTTGCCTTCCTGGTCGATGCCGGTGTCACCGCCGATGCCGTGGTGCGCGCCGCCCGCGGTGCGGAGCGCGCCCTGATCGCCGCCGTGTCCCTGTTCGATGTCTATGCCGGCGACAAGCTGCCGGAGGGCAAGAAGTCGCTGGCGATCGAAGTCATGTTCCAGCCGCGCGAACGGACGTTGACCGATGCCGAGATCGAGGCGGCCTGCCAGAAGGTCGTCTCGGCGGTGGTGAAGGCGACGGGCGCGTCGCTGCGGTAAGGCGCGCGAGGGGAAATAACTGCCCCACCGCGTTGCCGGAACGCAAGGCAGCGAGTCGAGATATGTTTCGAAGTTGATTCGTTTATTCCCCCGCGAGTTCCAAGGCGCGCGACAGCAAGTTCCAAGGCGCGCGACAGCACCTGACCGCTGTCCGCCGGCCCGCGGGTTTGTCATTACGACTGCGTCGGTCCGGTCATTCCGGTCGGGTGGGTTTTCATTCCGATCGCGGGATGGCGCTCGCTAACGCAGCGTGATCGGTTCCGATCCTCCAGTGGCAGGCAGCACCTTCCCGACGATGGCCGCTTGCTCGAAGCCGTCTTCGCGCAACGCGGTCATGCATGCCGCGGCTTGCGACGACGGCACGCTGGCCAGCAGCCCACCGGCGGTCTGCGGATCGAAGATCAGGGCCAGGCGCGGATCATTCGTTGCCGTCTCGACGTTGCGAATGACCCGGCGCAGCCGCAGGTTCTGCGGTTGCAGCGTACTGAAGATCCCCAGCCGCGCGACGTCCAGCGCGCCATCGAGCAAGGGCAATGCTCCCAGCTCCAGTTCGATATCGACCGGCGATGCCCGCACCATCTCGGCCAGATGCCCGAGCAAGCCGAAGCCGGTGACGTCGGTGCAGGCGGTGGCGTTATGTGCCGACAGGCATTGCGCCGCCGCGCGGTTGGACACCAGCATTGCGGTGATGGCGGCGTCGATCCATCGGCCCTTTGCCTTGCCGCGCATGTCGGCGGCGAACAAGACGCCGGTGCCGAGCGGCTTGGTCAGGATCAGGCGATCGCCGGGCCGCATGCCGCCTTTGCGCAGCAGGCGCGCCGGGTCGGCGAGCCCGTTGACGGCGAAACCCATCGCGAGTTCCGCGCCCTCGCTGGTATGGCCGCCCACCAGCGCCGTGTCCGCCGCGTTCAAGACCCGCAGCGCGCCCGCCATCAGCAGCCGCAATTGCTCCTGCAGCTTGGTTTCGAGCCCGAACGGCAGCGTGACGATGGCCAACGCCGATTGCGGCTCGCCACCCATCGCATAGATGTCGCCCAGGCTGTGATTGGCGGCGATCTGTGCGAATACAAACGGGTCGTCGATCAGGCCGCGGAAGTAATCCACCGTGTGCAGCATGATCTTTCCCGGCGGCACGGTTGCGGCGGCGGCATCGTCCGGCGCATCGAGACCGACCACGATGTCCGGCCGCGATACCGGATGCAGGTCCGCGAGGGCCTCGGTGAGCATGGTGCTGCCGACCTTGGCGCCACAGCCGCCGCAGCGCATCGCGGTTTCCGACAGCGCCCGGATCGCGGCTGCGTCGGCCAGGCCGGTCACGATCGCAGGGACCGGCTGCGTCGGCATCTCCGGCAGGGCGCTGTAGCGCCGCATGAAGCGACGATCGATGCGATCCTTCCAGCGCCACATCAGGCCGCCTTCCAGCGCCGAGTTGTTGCGCGAGGCGACGGCGTATTTGTCGCCGGTGCTGATCAGGCTGAGGAAGGCACGTTGCGGGCGAAACGGCAGCAGCCCACGCCCGCGCAGCGCGCGGCGCAAATTGGCGGCGAGCGGCGGGCCTTGGCGCACCGCGATCACGCCGGCTTTCGGCCGCGGATGGCGGATTGCCGCGGCAATGTCGCCGGCGGCGAAGACGTTCGGGTGCGACAGTGACTGCAACGTGTCGTCGACCGCGACGAAGCCTTCGCCATCGACGCGCAAGCCTGAGTCGGCGATCCAGGGCGCGGCACCGGCCGCGGTGGCCCACAGAATTTCGTCGAGGACGTACTGCGCACCATGCGCGGTGACGATGCGGCCCGGTGCCACCGCGGACACTGGCGCGCCGGCGATCACCCGCACGCGGCGCTCGCGCAGCACGCGATCGAAGATGCGGCGTGTGCGTGCGTTGTGACTCGGCAGAATCGTTTCGCCGGCACTGAAGAGCAAGTAGCTGATGTGGTCGTCGTTGCGGCCCTGCTGTTGCAGCTGCTGGCGCAGACGGAATTGTGCGGCGAGCATGATCTCGACACCGCCGGCGCCGGCGCCGACGACACCGATCGTCAGTGGGCCCGCATGCGCCAGCAGGCGATCCAGCATCTGCTGCCAGCGCGCGATGAAGCGATTGATCGGTTTGAGCGGCACGACATTGCCTTCGGCGCCGGGCACGTCGGCGGTGCGAGGCGCGGAGCCGATGTCGAGCGACAGCACGTCGTAACCAACCGGTGGGTGAGTGCGGCAATTAACTAACCGTTGAGTTAAATCGAGGCCGACCGCTTCATCGTGAAACAGACGGGCACCGGCGAAGCGGCACAGCGGGCCGAGATCGATATGCGCCTCGTCGAACGTGTAGTGGCCGGCGACCAGACCGGGCAGCATGCCGGAATAGGGCGTGTCAACGTCGCGGCAGATCAGGGTCAGGCGCACGCCCGGCATTGGCCGCATGCCGAAGCGGCGCAGCACCGCGATGTGGCTATGGCCGCCGCCGACCAGCACGAGGTCCTTCAGGACGGGCGGGGTCGCGTCGCGCCGCACGGACTGTCCTTCGACCGGCGACGGATGCCGGATGGTCGTTCCGTCCGGTCACGGCCGGCCTTGAGCCGGATATCCGCACAGGTTCGGCGGTGCGCAGATGGCCAGCACAAGGCCGGCCGTGATCGGGTGGAACATCGATGCGGGACGCGCTGGGATGTCTGCCGGACGCGATGGAACGTCGATGCCCGTGCGTTACGACGCATCATTGGTCTCGCGCAAGAAGCCCAGCAGCAACTCCGTCACCTTCCCCGCTTGCTCCTGCTGCACCCAGTGGCCGGCGCCATCGACCAGGTGGCAACCCATGAAGCGCGTACATGCATTCTGCTGCATGCGTTCCACCGCACCAGGGTTCTGATAGGTGCCCCAATCGCTGCTTCCGGCGACGAACATTGCGGGTACGTCGATCGTGCGGCCGGAGAACAATTGCAGCTCGGAGATATCCAGACCGCCGGTGCCGCGGCGGTACCAATTCAGGCCGCCCTGGAAACCGGTGCGCGCATACTCGTTGCTATAGACGCGCAATTCGTCGTCGGGGAGCCAGCGGCAGGCGGCGATCTCCGTCGGCGATGGCATCTCATGCGCGACCGTCGCCGGCATGTCCTCATCTCGGTCCATGATGTAGTAGGTCGGCATTTTGGCCAGTTCGTCGGCGGTCCAGCCAACCAGTCTGAATGGACGATTCTGCCGCCAGTCCGCGCTCTTATGATGGTAGTAGGCGCGCAGAAAAGCGTGCACGCCTTGCCCGCAATGCCACATGTCGTCGTTGGCCGGTGGCGTTGAGTAGTACCACTGGTAATGCTTGCGCGGGCGCGGAAGCTGCGCGAGCGCGGCGTGGATGTCCGGACCTGGCGGCGGCACCGGATGGCGCAGCGTGTCGAAGGGCAGGGCAGGAGCGCCGCCAAACGGCGCGCTCATCAGCACCACCGAGCGGAACACGTCGGGCCGCACCAGCGCGCACCACGCGGCGACGGGCGAGCCGAAATCGTGCCCGATCACCGCCGCGACCGAGCGATAGCCGAGCGCGGCCACCAGCCCCAGCGCGTCGCGCACGGCGTTAAGCAAACGGAACGACGGCAGGCCGTGGTCGGTGCCCACGTCCCAGCCGCTGGTGCGGCCGTAGCCGCGCAGATCGGGCGCGATGACGTGGAAGCCGGCGGCCGCGAGCGCGGGCATGATCTTGCGCCACGAAAAGGCAAGTTCGGGAAAGCCATGCAGCAGCAGGAGGCACGGGCGATCCGGCGTTTCGAAACCGGATTCCAGGATGTGAATGCGCAGGCCGTTGACGTCCGGTACGTGGCGCGCGCGCAGGCCGGGCGGCAGCAGCGCCGGCTCGAGCGCGGGCAGATCCGGTGAGTGTGGTCGTGGCGAGTGCGGGTCGGGCATCGGTGCCTCCTTCCCCGGTATCATGCATGCGGAGGGCAACAGCAAACAGTAGCCGCTCCCAATGCCCCAGATCAGGCGAGGGGGAAGGCGTAACCCCTTTGCGCCGGACCCGCCCCGCATCGATCCGCCTCGTGCAGAACGGCGCCGTTTCAATCCTGTCCCGTTTCGATACCAAAGTATTTCGATTCGACAAAGGCCCGATACGATCTGATATCGATCCATTTCGCCGGTCGGGGTAACTTCGCCGGCCACTGCTCGCCCCTGCATCGCGGGTGGGGTTTTGGCAATGCACGGCGGGCGACCGCATCGGCGGGCGGGCGCATCGGCGGCGGGCGGGCATGGCGGCGGTCGGGCGCATCGGCGGTCGGGCGCATCGGCGGTCGGGCGCATCGGCGGCGGGCGGGCATGGCGGCGGGCGGGCATAGCGGCGGGCGGGCGCATCGGCGGGCGGGCGCATCGGCGGCGGGCGCATCGGCGGCGGGCGGGCAGGGCGGCGAGCGGCTCCCGGGGGCGGGAGCCTGCCGCGATGTGCGGCCGGGCAACTCAGCGATGCGCGATCGACACGGGGGGATCGACCGGATCGGCAGTCAAAAAGCCAATCGTTTCACCTTCCAGGACGACGCAGGTCATCTTGCCGCCGAATACCGCGCCGGTGTCGATGGCAATGCGATTGTGGCGCACGACCGGCTGTTTCACCGGCGTGTGGCCATGCACGACCACGGCACCCAGATCTTGCTCGGTGTAGAGGAAGGGCTGGCGGATGCGCAGCATGTCCTCGCGGGTCTGGCGCTCCAGCGCAATGCCGGGGCGCACGCCGGCGTGGACGAAGACGTAGCCGCCTTCGCGGTGGCTCAGGGTCAGGCGGCGCAAAAACTCCAAATGTGCCGGCGGGACTTGCGGCAGCCAGGACTCGCGCGGCGAATCCGGATCGATGCCGTAGCTTTCGAGCGCCGGCTTGCCGCCAGCGAACAACCAGTCGGTGGCCGCGGCGCGGTCGCCGGACAGCGCATGCAGCATCGTCTCGTCGTGGTTGCCGAGCAAGTTGACGGTCGGGATGGCATCCACGCGCGCGCCGGCGGCGAGGCGCGCCAGCACACCCGCGGTGTCGACGCCGCGATCCACGTAATCGCCGATATGCAGCAGCACGGCATTGTCGATCGGGCGGCGCGCCAGGTCATCGGCAATGATCGCGTGCAAATTACCAAGCTGCGTATCGCAACCATGGATGTCGCCGATCGCGTAAACGCGGCGGCCAGGTGCGACGGCTGCAGGAGCACGTGACAGCGAAATCATATGTTGCATGATGCGTGCGACTCAATGAGTGGAATCATTATGCTTTCTTCTCCCATCCGCGCGCGCCCTGCTGCCAATAGGTCAGCGTGTGGCCAGCGGCCTTGGCGGCGCGCCAACGGTCGCGCGCGGCCGCCACGGCGGGCGGATCATTGCCATCGAACAAGTCGAACACCCGATCGAACGCCGCGAGCTGTGCGGTCGACCTGCCGTCGATCAGGAACAAATAACGGCCACTGTTCGCAGTGGTGTCATCGGTGGCCAGCCAGATCGGCTGCAAAGCCGCATCCCCGTCCGCGGCGGTGCCGTGCGGCAGCCACGGCTCATCGGCTTCCCACAACGCGCGGTCCAGCGCAGCGACTTGCGCCGCGTCGCTGCACAGCACCACCGCGCGCCGTCCCGCCGCCAGCGTGCGTGCCAGCAACAGCGGCAGGGCCTTGGTCAGCGTGCTGCGGGTGAGATGGTAGAAGCCGATGTCGGTCATGGACGACGATACTGCGTCCGATATGTCATGGCTGCGTCCGATACGTCATCGCTACGTCCGCTACGCCGTTGCCGCGTCCGATACGGCATCGCTACGTCCACTACGCCGTTGCTGCGTCCGATACGGCATCGGTGCGTCCGATATGTCATTGCGCGTTGCCACCGGCCTCGCGGCCGACCCGCGGTTGGATGCAACACCGGCTCCGGAGCGGCCGGGCTGGGAGCTGGTTCGCCTGGTTTCGTGCGCGTGCAGCGAAGCAATCCCGGTCATGACGGCGTGCGCCCTCGCTCGCCCCGGATCGCCGCGTGCCGCCGCGCTCCGCTCGCGGTTCTCGCAATGACATGCGATTGTTCACGCCTCGTAATGCGCGGCCACCAGGCGGTCGAGCAAGCGCACGCCGAACGCGGTCGCGCCCTTGGGTGTGACGGCGGCGTCCTTCGTCGACCACGCCATGCCGGCAATATCGAGATGCGCCCACGGCTTGTCATTCACAAACCGCTTGATGAACTGCGCCGCGGTGATGGAGCCGCCCGGCCGGCCACCGATATTCTTCATGTCGGCGATCTCCGACTTGATCTGCTTGTCGTAGGCCTCATCCAGCGGCATGCGCCACAGTTTCTCGCCGGTCTCCTTGCCCGCGGCGATCAGCTTCTCCGCCAGCGCATCGTCATTGGCGAACAAGCCGGCATGTTCGTGACCCAGCGAAATGATGATCGCGCCGGTCAGCGTCGCCAGGTCCACCATGAACTGCGGGTCGAATTTCTGCTGGCAGTACCAAATGACGTCGGCCAGCACCAGACGGCCTTCGGCATCGGTGTTGATCACCTCGATGGTCTGGCCGGAGAAGCTTTTCACCACGTCGCCTGGCCGCTGCGCGCTGCCCGATGGCATGTTCTCCACCAGCCCCACCAGCCCGACGGCATTCACCTTCGCCTTGCGACCGGCCAGCGCGGCCATCAGGCCGACCACCGCGCCGGCGCCGGCCATGTCCCATTTCATGTCCTCCATGCCGCCGGCCGGCTTGATCGAGATGCCGCCGGTGTCGAAGGTCACCCCCTTGCCGATGAACGCCACCGGCTTCGTGCCGGCGCCACCGTTCCACTTCATCACCACCATGCGCGGTTCGTTCACGCTGCCCTGGGCGACGCCGAGCAAGGCGCCGAAGCCGAGCTCAGCCATCTGTTTTGGGCCGAGGACGTCGACCTCCACGCCGAGCTCGGTCAGCTTGCGGCAGCGCTCCGCCATCTCGGCCGGAGTCAGCACGTTCGGCGGCTCGCTGACCAGGTCGCGGGTCAGGAACACGCCCTTGGCGACGCCGGCGAGCGGCTGCCAGGCGAATTGCGCGCCGGCCGGGTCGCCATGCAGCAGGGTCACGCCGGCGAGGCGCGGCTTGTCCTCCGGCTTCTCCTTGGTCCGGTAGCGGTCGAAGCGGTAGGCGCGCAGCGCGGCGCCCAGCGCCACCTCGGCGGCCTGCGCCGGGGTCAGGGCGGCGGCCGCGATCGCGGCGTTCGAGTCGCGCGCGACGGCAGCGACGGCGCTGCCACCGGCGTCCTGCAACGTGCGGGCGTTGAGGTCCGCGATCTTGCCCAGGCCCACCACCACGACGCGTGTCAGGTCGCCGCCAGGGGCCAGGATGGTGCAGGTCTTGCCCTTGGCACCCTTGAACTCGGCCGCTGCCAGGGCGCGGGCGATGGCGCCGTTGGTGGCGGCATCGGCCTCGGCCCACAGACCGGCCGGTTTATCGCCCTCGCCCACCAGCAGGATCAACGCGCCGGAGCGCGGCAGGGTGGGCTTGGCGAAGCCGATCTCGAGCATGGCTGCTGAACTCCCGTCGATGCTGGTTTGGGGGACTGTAGCCAGCGCGGGGCGCCACGGCTATCTGCCGCCGCCATGACGGAGGTGTTGCGCGCGGACGAAGCCGGCATCGCGCGGGCAGCGGCGTCGCTCCGCCGCGGCGGCCTGGTCGCGTTCGGCACCGAGACGGTCTACGGCCTCGGCGCCGATGCGACGAATGCCGCGGCGGTGGCGCGCATCTTCGCCGCCAAGGGCCGGCCGCGATTCAATCCCCTGATCTGCCACTATCCCGCCGCGCAGGCCGCGTTCGCGCATGTCGCGAGCGACCACCGGGCGCGGCGTCTGGCCGCGATTTGGCCAGGGCCGCTGACCCTGGTGCTGCCGCGGCGTGCAGACTGCCCGGTGGCACTGCTGACCGGGGCGGGATTGGACACCCTCGCCGTGCGGGTCCCCGCTCAGCCGATTGCTCTGGCACTGCTGCGCGCCGTGGGGCGGCCGATTGCGGCGCCGTCCGCCAACCGGTCCGGACGGGTCAGCCCCACCGATGCCGCGCATGTGCTGGCGGAACTGGATGGCCGCATCGATGCGGTGCTGGACAGCGGATCCTGTCCAGTGGGCGTCGAATCAACGGTGCTGGACCTGAGTGGCGCGCAGCCTGTGCTGTTGCGGCCCGGCGGCGTGACGCTGGAAGCGATCGAGGCCTTGATCGGACCGGTGTTGCGCGGCGTCGCGCCCGGGGCAGCGATGCGGTCGCCGGGCATGCTGGCGTCGCACTATGCCCCAGAGCAATCGATCCGGCTGAACGCGACGGACCTGCGGCCGGGCGAGGCGCTGCTGGCGTTCGGTCCGCCGCTGCCGGGCGCGCCCGTCGCCTTCAACCTGAGCCAGCGCGCCGACCTGACCGAAGCGGCGGCGCGGCTGTTTGCCGGACTGCGTTGGCTGGATGCGGCGGCGGTGCGCCACGGATTGAACGGTATTGCGGCAATGGCGGTGCCGGAAACCGGCCTCGGTCTCGCCATCAACGACCGCCTGCGACGCGCCGCTGCTCCGAAGCCTGCCCCCACCGGGGCGGAAGATCTTTCAGCGCATCGTTGAATTGCGTTGCCAGATGTTGAGCGGTTCCCCCAGATGTCAGCCCTGCCAGATGTCAGCCCTGCCAGATGTCAGCCGTGCCAGATGCCAGGCCTGCCGGATGTCAGGCCTGCCCCCGGAACTGCGCCGACCGCCACTTGACCGCGGCCGGCACGCCTTCGGTCGCCGCGATCTCGCGAAACCGCGCACCGAGTTCGGTCGAGGTGGCGTATAGCGGGCCGACGACGTCGAGTCCGGCATACAGCGCGGTGCGGAATCCTGCCGCGTCGGCGACCCGGTTCACCGCCCGCTTGGTCGCAAGCAGCGCTTCCGGCGAGATCAGCGTCAGGCGCCTGGCGTAATCGAGGCTTGCCCGGCGCAAGTCGGCCAGCGGCACGATGCGGTTGATCATGCCGAGGTCGAGCGCGGTCTGGGCGTCGATCTGATCGCCGAAATACAGCAACTCGCGCGCCTTCTTGTAGCCGATGACCATCGGCATGACGATCGCGGGGCCGACCGAGGAAAACCGCACCTCCGGCTCGCCGAACGTCGCGTTGTCGGCGGCGATCGTCAGATCGCACAGCATCACCAACTCGCACCCGCCGCCGAGCACGTGGCCTTGCACCGCGGCAATCACCGGCTTCTGCATCAGCCATGGCAGCATCTCGAATTCGAGCTGCGGTTGCAGATGCGCGTGCGCCTTGGTCGGATCGCTGCGCCAATCGTCGGCGCCGGGACCCTTGGCGCCAATGTCGTAGCCGGCGCAGAAGCTGCGCCCCTCGGCGCGCAGCAGCACGACGCTGGTCGCGGGGTCCGCATCGGCGCGTCCGAACGCCTCCGTCAGCGCCTGTTGCAGCTCATGGCTGATCGCATTGAGCTTGTCCGGCCGGTTCAGTGTAATGATGCCGACCTTGTCCTCGACATCGTAAATGACCAGCGCATCGGCCATGGTCCATCTCCCTGCTGCGCGCGGATCTGACAAATTGCTGTGCGCGAGCGTGTCGAACGCGTCATCGCGACCGCCGGTGCTACGACGTCCGCAGCGGCAGCGGTTGATCCTCCAGCATGTCCCGCAGCACCACCTGGCGCGCCTCGTCCAGGTCAAGCTCATGCAGTGCAATCATCGGCGCCGCATCGGCCAGTACCGCATCCACGTCCTGCATCAGCTTCAGCCGCTTGAACAAATCGGGCCGGGTCAGGCCCATGCTCTCGCCGACCAGCTCGAGGAAATTCACCACCTCGAACGGCCAGTCGCGTTCGTGGCTGCACAGCTCGCGGTGGCAGGCGTGGTAGATGCCCGCGAGCGTCGTCACCCCGGCATCAGCCGCCGCCTGCAATTGCTCCTGGTGCACCTGCCGCTTGTACTCCGGCAGCGCGTTCAGCATGTTGCACATGTAACCAACGCGCGGCTGTGCCAGATCGACGAACTCGAGACCAGGGATCAGCCGCAGGATCGCCTCCGCCGCTTCCGATACGCCGGCGACGCCGGGATGCTCGTGCAGCCCGACGCGCTTGTTCACCGGATGGCGCAGCAGCGGGCGCAGATCGTCCAGGCGCTCGGCGAGGAAGCGCAGGAACGGCGTCAGTTCGAGTTGCGCATCCGCCGGCCGCGACGGCACCACCACCTCGCCAAGCTGGGTCTGGCAGGTGGGGCACCAGGTCAGCACACGGCCGCCGGCGCTGCCCAGGCGCTCCACCGTGCGATTGGCAATGCGGCCCGACGTCGCCAGGTCGCCGGCGCGGAACTGCAACACGCCGCAGCAATGCGATGGCCCGCCCATGACGCGATAGCGCATGCCCAGCGCGTCCATGATGTCGAAGCACAGCAGGGCGATGTGCGGCGTCTTGAGCAAGTTGCAGCCGGTGTAGAAGACGACGTCGGGCGGGGTGGGGTCGGCTTCGTCGTCCGGTCGGAAGCGTGCCAGCAATTCGGGGGGAAGCTGCAAACGCGACAGCACGCGCACGCCCGTCGTCATGCCGGTGAATCGCGTGAAGCCGTCCCGCCGGCGAGCCGCCGTGTCGGCGCCGCGCTGCATCGCGAGCCGCGCCATGGCGAGCATGAAGCGCGGGTTCACGCCATGCGGGCAGGCGGGAATGCAATGGCCGCTGCCGGAGCAAACCGCTGCCCAGCGCGCCGATGCCTGCGGGGCCGCTTCGCCGCGCAGGATCGCCAGCACGCCGGCGGCGATGCCGGGTGCGTCGGCGGTGTCGAGCCCCGCGGGGCCCGGCATCGGGCACACCTCCACGCAACGGCCGCAGGCGGTGCATTGGTCCAGCACGGCTTGCGTGCGGGTGTGCAGGGCTGGTTCGAAGCCGCCGTCCATGCGGCGCTCTCCTTTTTTTCGGCGTGCTTTGCAGCACGAGGTTCAGCGTGCCTTCGGCACGAGGTTCAGTGTGCCTTCGGCACGAGGTTCAGTGTGCCTTCGGCACGAGGTTCAGCGTGCCTTCGGCACGAGGTTCAGCGTCACTTGCAGCATGTGGTTCAGCGCGCGTGCAACACGGCGGGTTGTTCGGCGAGGCCGGCGGAATGCTCCACCGTGGATGGCAAAGCGTCCGGCCACCGCCAGGCATCGGCGGGGAACAATTCCCGCATTGCGTCCAGATCGCAATGGAAGGGCGGGCCGCCGGCACGGGTGGACTGCATGAAGAGGATGTATAGCGCGCCGCCGGTCCGCAGCCAGCGGCGCAGCCGATCGGCATAGTCGTTCCAGATCACCGGCGGCAGCGCGCAAAGGCAGGCCTGGTCGTAGATCGCGTCGAATGACGCCGGCGGATTCCAGCGCAGCAGGTCCGCTTGCTCGACCTGCGCCCTCACATGCAATCGCTCCATGCGGGCCCGTTGCGTGGCGGTTGCGGTGGCGGAGGCGTCCACCAGGGTGACGTCGAAACCGGCCTCGGCCAGCGCCAGCGGCTCCGGGCTGCGTCCGGCCCCCGGCACCAGGATGCGACAAGGCGCCAGCGCGCCGGCTTCGCGCCAGGCGACGAAGCTCGGATTGAGCCCGGCACGCTCCCAGCCGGTGGCGCCGTCGCGATAGCGACTCTCCCAATCGATCGCCTGGCCGTCGCTCGGATAGGCCATCGGAAACCTCCCTGTCTCCGGTCGCCACGATGCGCGGCGTCGCCGATTGCCAGGTATCAGGCGGGCGATGCCGCCGCGGGGTCAAGCCCCGGTCCGCGCTGCGATGCGACGCCCCCGCCATTGTTACCGGGGTCCGGGGCGCCGGTTCATGGTGAAGTCCCGGTTCGTGGTGAAGTCAGAGAGGTTCAGGCGAACCTCCGCATCCGCCGAGGGCAGGGCAGGTTCGCCGCCGGCCGGAGCGGCGGCGGGTGGCCATCCGTTTGTTATTATGGTTGACAGACGTTAGTCACTCTGATAATACTGCCCCACTGCAACCACGCTCCCCGCCGGAGCGTCGAGAGCGATCTTCCTCATGTCCGACTCGATTTGCCCGACCCAAGCCGACCCTCTTTCCCAACCCCGCCACGGGGCCGGTGCGCGCTTCGTCCGCCGGCTCGGCAGCGCGGTGCGCGACGCCATCGCCGGCGGCCTTGCTCACGCCGGCGTGCTGCGGCGGCGACCAGCCGCGTCGCGACCCGGCATCGGCGACGACCGCGTGGCCCAAGACGCGGACGCGGGTCCGGCGCCCGTGCGCGCACCTCGCACCCGCCGGCCGCGCACGCGTGCCGTGGTCGCGCCGTCGCAGCCAGTCCGGCCCGACCTCCCCGCGCCTACGCGCCGCCGCCGGTTCGCGCGGTTTGGCCGCAAGCGTTTTTCCGGCCCGGATGTCATGCACTTCACCCCGGAGGCATTCCCTGCTCTCACCCTCGAAGCCTGTGCGTTTCTCAACACGCCGCTCGAGGACTGTGACCCCGACATCGTACTGTTCTTGTTTTCCGGGCTTGCGGAGTACCTGACAGCACTGCCGGAAGGCGTGGACATGCCGGATCCCATGGCGGTGTTCGCCACTCTGTGGGCCCGTCTGGGCAACCTCGGGCGCGAAGCCCTGCCGGATGCTCCGGCGGCCATCGAACGCGACGCAGCACCAGCAACCACGGCAGAGCCACTCGCCGATGCGCCTACGACCGCGGCGGAGGTATTGCCAGACGCGGCGACTACGCCAGCAGGGGCATTGCCAGACGCGCCGACTACGCCAGCAGGGGCATTGCCAGACGCGCCGACTACGCCAGCAGGGGCATGGCCGGACGCATGGGCCATACCGCCGCACCCGCTGCCGGAAGCACACTCGGCCCTTCCAACCAACGCCACCGCCATTGCGGCCATCGACGCATCGCTATCCGCGCCGGAGACGCAAGCCCCGGCGCCACCGCTGCCCGAGATCATGCAAGCCGCACTGCCTGCCCCCGGCCCGTCCGCAGTCCTGTCCGGTGCGCTTGATGTGGTGCCGTTTGTGCCGCCCACGTCAGCAGCATGTCACGGCGACGCAACGTTGCCAGTCACGCACCATCGTGGAGGCGAGCGCGCCACGCGCCGCGTCCCCGTGCGAGCGTTGCCGCGCTCGGCGCCAATGGGGTGTCCGTCGCGTCGCCATCACCCTGCATCGCCCGTCGGCGACCGAACATTTCTGCCGAGCAATATCGCGCACATTTCTCGCACGAAATATGCGCCGCCGCGGCACTGCCGCTACGCCGCCCGCGCCAGCCCGGCCTGAACGATCGTGCGCCGAACCAGGCGCACAAGATTGCAACGAAAATCCGGGACCGCCGCACGGCGGCCCCGCCATCCTGATTCGCACCGGGCCAACGTTCCGCCGATCTAGCGGGGCGTGCCGGCGCTGCGCGCAGCCATCCATCCGGCGATGGTGTCGCACAGCGCGGCCTGCACCTGCGCGTTGCTGCGTCGGCCGCGGGCCGGAACATGAAAGGAATGGTCGGCATCGGCGACCAATTCCAATGTGGCGCGCGAGCCAAGCGATGCGATGACGCCGGTCAGCAGCTCGGGCGTGGCGAGCGCGTCGCGCGCGCCCTGCAAGAACAGGAGCGGGAGCGAAATCCGCGTCAGGTGCTGCGCGCGATCGAGCGAGGGTCGGTTCGCGGGATGCAGCGGAAATCCGAGGAACACCAGGCCCTTCACGCCGGCCAGCGGCGACTCCGCCTGCGCCTGGGAGGTCATGCGTCCACCAAACGATTTGCCGCCGGCAAACAGCGGCAGCTCGGGCAACCGTCGCGCGGCCTCGGCGACGGCGGCGCGCGCCGTGGCCTGTGCCACGGCTGGTGGGTCCGGCCGGCGCGAGCCTCGTTCCATGGCGGGGAATTGGTAACGGAATGTCGCCACCCCGCGTTCCGCCAATTGCTCCGCGATCGCTGTCATGAATGGGTGCGACATGCCGGCGCCGGCGCCGTGGGCGAAGACGAAGACCGCGCGTGCCGCGGCCGGTAACAGCAACAGTGCCGACACGGTCGTGCCGGCGGGATGGGCGACCGGTAAGGCGATTGGTTCCGTCGTGGTCACGACTGAAGGTCGGCGCCGGCTGTCGGTTTTGCGCCGTCATCGGGCCCGGTTTTGCGCCGCCACGCGGCCATCCCATCCGCAATCATGCTCATGCTCCGCCGCGCCATCCCCGCATCTGCCCGCTCAACCGCGCCATCCCCCGCATCTGGCCGCGCTGCCGTGCCATCACCGCAACGACACGCTCAGCCGCGTCACTACCGCATCTGCCCGCTCTGCCGTGCCATCACCGCAACGACCGGCTCAGCCGCGTCATGACCGCATCTTACCGCGCTGCCGTGCCATCACCGCAACGACACGCTCTGCCGCGTCACTACCGCATCTGCCCGCTCTGCCGTGC